>ERZ761607.5003-NODE-5003-length-11241-cov-5.103969_pt1 | contig 11241 bp, 8 predicted proteins | sample MGYA00511164_ERZ761607 | MGnify/ENA primary metagenome ERZ761607 (study PRJEB28899, sample SAMN02445080) | bioreactor sludge metagenome | biome: EBPR sludge | place: Australia: Brisbane, Thorneside Wastewater Treatment Plant | collected 2011-06-22 ...
GCGCCGGTGTCGCCCTGCAGCGCGTCCGGGTCCAGCCGCAGCTCGCGCGCGAGCTCGTGGTTCAGGAAGACCAGGCGCGGCGCCGGCACGCGGGCCGGCGGCCAGGCGACATAGGTGCCGGGCAGGTCGCGGGCGTAGGAGTTGTCGAAGGCAAACGGCGAGGGCATGCGCCAGTGTGCCGCGAGCGGCCCGGCCCTGCCGGCGGCGCGGTCGCCGCGCGGCTGATCGAACTGCAGTCCGGCAACGACGCGACGGTGCGGTCGCGGCTGGACGCCGGCCAGATCTACTGCGGCTGCCTGGCGGACGAGGAGTCGTACGAACTCGCCGATGCGCCGCACAGCCTGTTCACCTTCGCCTTCCTCAAGGAGTGTTCGCGCTGCCGTCCCGAGGGGGCCGCGTCGTTCAACCTGGCCCTGCGCGACCTGGGCTGGTTCACCGGCGGCGGGCAGCATCCGCTGCTGCTGGACCTGACGCAGGCGCCGGGCCTGTTCAAGTTTCCGCCGATGTACGTGCTGACGCGGGGCCCGACGGCACTGTCGCCCGGCGCGCTCCCCGCCCATCCGCTGCCAGGGCCGGCCGAACGGGCCGTCGATCCCGTGGGGGCCTACGTGCGCCTGGCCGCGGCCTTGCGCGAGCATGCGCGGCCGATCGAGGAACGCATCGAACGCGATCCTTCGCTGGCGGTGCCGTTCCGCCGCGAGGAGATCCTCGGCAACGCCTTCTGGCCCTTCCTCTGAGCGCTGCGGCGCAGGCGCGTCCGGGTCGCCGGGGCGGCAGGCCGGCGCGGCGCCGGCGCCTCCCGGCCGCGCCGGCCACCGGCGTCCAGGCCGCGGCACCGCGCCTTGCCTGGGCGACACGCCGGTTGCAGAATCGGCGCCAGCGGTTGCTGACGCGCGTCATGCACGGACCGACCCTGCGGACCCGGTCGCCGGCCCGCAGCGATCGACGTGGCGGACCGGCGAGCTCTGCAGTGCCGCGCCGATCGTCGCCCCACCCGCGGGCCGCGGTCGGGCAGGAGCCACGCCATGGGTGAGTGGTCCCCCAGCAGCCCCCTGGCCAAGGTCGTCCACGCCGCCGGTTTCGTCTACGACCCGGCGCAGGACATCATGGTCTCCAGGCTCGACCCCTACCAGCGTTACGGGGGCTACGACTGGCTCTACGACGTGGCCTCGCCGGCGCTGCACATGATCATCGACTGCGAGCCGTTCTACTTCGAGTACGGCGGCCATGCCTGGATGATCGAGCTGTGGAAGGGGCAGCACGGGCTGGAGTGCGGCGGCGAGATCGGGCTGTACCGCGGCCGCCACCCGCTCGACCAGCGCCGGGCGCTGCCGCGCACGCGGCACTACGACTGTCCGCCGACCGACTTCGGTCTGCCGCAGATGCAGTTCACGCTCCACAAGAGCGACCGCGGCGGCGACGACAAGCTGCTGCTGCGGCGCGGCCCCGAGAAGCACTGGTGGCTGACCGGCTTCCGCTGGGGCGAGTTCGCGTCGCACACGCACGACCTGACGATGAAGCTCGAGATCACGTTCCAGGCCGACCAGCTGCCGTTTTCCACGCGCGTGGACCGCGGCGCCGGCCGCGGCCTGCGCGATGCCTTCCTCGAGTCCGTGAAGGCCCGGGGCTACGGCGTCAGCACCTTGGGCGCGCTGGGCCTGGCCTTCAGCTTCGACCGGCCGCGGTCGCAGCAGCCGGCGTCATGCATCCAGCTGGAGCCCTCCATGCAGCGCAAGAACGGCGAACTGGTCGCCGCGTACAACGCGCTGCGGCAGGCCCTGGGCATCCCGAACAACGACGCCAATGCCTTCGACCCGCTGGACGGCAGGGCCGACGACGCGATCCCGCCGCTGAAGGAGGCCGCGGCGACGGTGCGCGAACGGGTGTCGCCGCCGTCAGCCAGGCCGGCCGCCGCGGGCCCTGTCAGCTCACCGCGGGCTCCAGCAGCCGCAGCGTGCCGGCGTCGGCGTCCATCTCGGCCGCCGCGCCCACCGGCAGCGTCATCTTGCGCGCGATGTGGCCGAAGGGTGCGCCGCGGAAGACCGGGACGCCGAGGCCGCGGAAATAGTCGTCGAAGACCTCGTCCAGCGTCAGCGTGCCGAAGCTGCCTTCGCTGGGCCCGCAGCTGGTGAAACCGCCGAGCACGACGCCCGCGACGCGCGCGAGCTGCCCGCCGAGCAGCAGCGTCGACAGCATGCGGTCGACGCGGTAGATGTATTCGTTGACGTCCTCGAGGAACAGGATCGCGCCGTCGAAAGCGGGCAGGTAGGGCGTGCCGGCCAGCGAGGTGAGCACCGCGAGGTTGCCGCCGACCAGCGGGCCGCGCGCGCGGCCGCCGCGGATCGTCACCACCGGCTCCGGCGCCGGCTCGCCGGGCACGGCCAGCGGCAGCGTGCAGGGCTCGGCCTGCATCGCGACGGCGCGGAAATGCGCCATGCTGAACGGCGTCCAGTCCGAACGCCCCAGCGGCGCGTGGAAGGTGACGAGCCCGGTCTTCGCCCAGACGGCGTTGATCAGCGCCGTGAGGTCGGAGTAGCCGCCGAGGAACTTCGGATGCCGCGCGATCAGGTCCCAGTCCAGCAGCGGCAGCACGCGGTTGGCACCCGAGCCGCCGGTGATCGCCAGCAGCCCGGCGACCTCGGGGTCGGCGAAGAGCGCGTGGATGTCGTCGGCGCGCTGCTGCGGCGTGCCGGCCATGTGGCCGTAGCGCGCGCGCGCGTTCGGCGCCTCGCGCGTGCGCAGGCCCAGGGCCTGCAAGGCACGCCGCGTCTGCTCGTAGGGCGCGCGTTCGTAGACCGCGCCCGAGGGGTTGAACAGGCCGATCAGGTCGCCTTCGCCCAGGGCGCGCGGGCGCAGGGCGGCGGGGGTCGGCATTGCCGGCGCGCCGTTCATGCGGCGGCGCCCGGGTGATCCGGGTGGGCTTCGATGTCCACGTATTCGAACCAGTTGTTCCAGAACAGCGGCCGCCGGTAGCCGACGAGCCAGGGTTGCACCAGCGCGGTCGCCGCGAGGTGGGTGCGCAGCTTGTACGGCATCCAGGCCACGGTCAGCCGCTTGGCATGCTCGAACACCGCCTCGCGCTCGGGGCCGTCGGGCAGCGCCTGCAGCCGGGCAATCGTCGCATTCATCTCCGGCAGGTCGAAGCGCGCGAGGTTGATGCCGCCGGCCGCCGCGCCCTCGTAGCGCAGCAGGCCCTCGACGCCGTCGGGCGAGCTGGCGCGGCCGCTGACCGACCACAGCATCAGACGCCCGGCGCGCGCGGCCTTGTACTGCTCGGGCCAGGTCGCGGCGCTGAAGCGCGTGCGCAGGCCGACCGCGCTCATGTCGCGCTTCATCAGCTCGTCGTAGCGCCGCATGTCCTGGCCCGGCTGCGTGGCGACCTCCAGCGTGAGCGGCGCGCCTTCGGGCGTCTCGCGCCAGCCGTCGCCGTCGCGGTCGCGCCAGCCGTACAGCTCCAGCAGCGCACGTGCCTTGGCCGGGTTGTATTCGCTCATCTCGCTGCGCCACGCCGGGTCGTAGCCGCTCAGGTGCACGGCCACCGGCGACTGCGCGGCCACCGCCGCGCCGTGGCGCAGCAGCGCGATCTCGCGCCCGACGTCGATGGCCAGCCCGACCGCGCGCCGCAGCGCCACGCGCTCGGGCGCATAACCGCCGACCACCGGATGCTCCATGTTGAACATCGTGTAGTAGGTGGACGGCATCACCACGCGTTCGGCGCGGATGCCGCGCTTCGCGAGGTTGGGCGCCAGCCGGCCGCCGGGCATGGCCACCGGCGTGAAGCCGTCGGGCAGCTCGACCCAGTCCGCCTCGCCGTTCAGGAAGGCCAGCCAGGTCGGCTGCTTCTCCTCGATGATGGCGATCTCCACGCGGTCCACCATCGGCAGCCGGCGGCCGCGCAGGCGGGCCAGGATCGCGCGGCCCTCGGCATCGTCCGCGGCCGGCTCGGCGTCGTAGCGGACCTCGCGGAACAGCGGGTTGCGCTCGAGCACGATGCGCGACGATCGCCGCCACTCGGCCAGGCGGAAGGGCCCGGTGCCCACCGGGTGCTGCATCGAGAGCTCGCCCTGCGCCTCGATGACCTCGCGCGCCACCGCCGCGGTCGAGGCGCTGGCCAGCCACTGCGGGAAGCGCGGCCGCGCGGCGTCGAGCTCGAAGCGCAGCGTGTAGCGGTCGATCACGCGCAGGCCGTCGATCGGGCGGTCGTAGTCGAAGGGCTGGCGGCTCTCCACCGCAGTGCGGCGCAGCGCGGCCAGGCCGCGGATGCCGATCTGCTCGGCCGAACTCCAGCCCGGGCTGCGCGTGGCCGGGTCGGCCAGGCGCTTGAGGCTGTAGGCATAGTCGGCCGCCGTCAGCTCGCGCGCTTCGCCCTTAAAGGCCGGGTCGTCGGTGAAGCGGATGCCGCGCTTCAGCCGCACGGTCCAGCTGCGGAAGTCGGCGTCCGGCTCGGGCATCGCCGCCGCGGTGCGCGGGCGCAGCTTCACCGGCCGCGCCAGCGGGTCGAATTCGAGCAGCGTCTCGAAGATGTGCGCGGTGACGCGCAGCGAGCGCACGTCGCCGACGCGTGCCGGGTCGAAGCCGGTCTCGCTCTCGCTGGCCAGGCGCAGCACCTTGCGCGTGCCGGCCGCGCCCGGCTGCGCCGCCACAGGCCACGGCGCGGTGCCGAGCAGCGCCAGCGCCGCCGCCGAGGGCAGGCACTGCAGCAGGCGTCGGCGGTCGCTCATGGCCACGATGATAGGCACGCGGCAGCCCCCGGCCGCCGGCCGGACCGAGCCAGCGCGACGCGTCGCCGACGGCTCGGCGCATGGCGCCCGCGCTGTCGGGCGGCTTGCCATTGCTGCGCCGCAACGCGAGGACCGCACCCGCCAAGTGCTTGTGCGGGGGTCATGGATCGCCTGCCGGCGCGGTTCTTGCAAGCCCGGTCCTGCCAGGTCAAGGTGGTACCCCGCGTCTCGCCGGGCGGCGCGGCGGGGTGGCCTGAGCGCTGCCGAGGAGAACGGCCATGCGCCTGCCGACCCTGATCGCCCTGCTGCCGCTGCTGGCGGCCCTGGCCGCCCAGGCGGCCACCGTGCGCCTGATGTTCGAGCGCGACGACGACGTGGCGAGCAACGAGCTCGTCTTCCGCTCCCACGCCAGCCTGGACGACCTGGCGAACAACGTGATCGCGGAGCCCGACCGCATCTCGCCGATCAACATCGCGGGCAGGTTCAGCACCACGGGGCTGACCTGGGACGGCCAGCAGTTCGTGCTGATGTTCGAACGCGACGACGACGTGGCGAGCAACGAACTGGTCTTCCGCACCCATGCCAGCTTCGACGACCTGGCCGGCAACGTGATCTCGGGCCCGGACCGCATCTCGCCGATCAACATCGCGGCCAACTTCAGCACCACCGGGCTGACCTGGGACGGCCAGCAGTACGTGCTGATGTTCGAGCGCGACGACGACGTCGCGAGCAACGAGCTCATCTTCCGCACCTACGCCAGCTTCGACGACCTCGCCAACAACCTGCCCTCGGCGCCGGACCGCATCTCGCCGATCAACATCGCGGCCAATTTCAGCACCCGCGGGCTCAGCTGGGACGGCCAGCAGTACGTGCTGATGTTCGAACGCGACGACGACGTGGCGATCAACGAACTGGTCTTCCGCACCTACGCCGACTTCGACGACCTCGCGGGCAACCTGCCTTCGGCGCCGGACCGCATCTCGCCGATCAACATCGCGGCCAACTTCAGCACCACCGGCCTGGCCTTCGAGTGGACGGCCGACCCGCCGCCGCAGCCGGTGCCGGCGCCGGCGAGCCTGGCGCTGGCGGTGCTGGCGCTGCTGGCGGCCACCGCCACGCCCGTGGCGCGCCGGGTCAGCCGCCGCCGCGGCCGCGCCTGAAGGCCTCGTAGCGCGCGCGGTTCGCCTCGTCGGGCGGGTACAGGCCGGGCAGCTTCGCGCCCGCGCGCACCTCGTCCATGATCCAGCCCTCGAGCCGCTCCTGCTCGACGGCTTCGGCGACCACCGCGTCCAGCAGCGCGGCCGGGATCAGCACCGCGCCGTCGTCGTCGGCGACGATGACGTCGTTCGGAAAGACCGCCACGCCACCGCAGCCGATCGGCTGCTGCCAGCCGACGAAGGTGAGCCCGGCCACCGAGGGCGGCGCGGCCGTGCCCTGGGCCCACACCGGCAGGCCGGTGGCGAGCACGCCGTGCAGGTCGCGCACGACGCCGTCGGACACCAGCGCGGCGACGCCGCGCGCGGCCATGCGCGCGCACAGGATGTCGCCGAAGAAGCCGGCGTCGGTGGTGCCCAGCGCACCAACGACGGCGACGACCCCCGGCGGCATGGCCTCGATGGCGGCGCGCGTGGAGATCGGCGCGCCCCAGGACGCCGGCGTCGCGAGGTCCTCGCGCGCGGGCACGAAGCGCAGCGTGAAGGCGCGGCCGATGCGCCGGCCCTGGCCGGCGGCCAGCGGCCGCGCGCCGCGCAGCCAGACGTTGCGCAGGCCCTTCTTCAGCAGCACGGTGGTCAGCGTGGCGGTGCACACGGGCGCGAGCGCTTCGGCGACGGCGGGGTCCAGCGGCAGGACAGGGGTGTCGGTGGGCATCGGCAGGCTCCTTCGTGGTCGCCGATTCTGAATGCCGCGCCGGGCGCCACCGGGCGCCACCGGGTGTGGCGCCGCGTCAGCGCAGCCGCAGCACGTCCAGCGCGTCGACCGGCGCGGCGCGGTGGCCCCAGGCCTGGCGCAGGAAGCTCAGCAGGTCGGCCAGTTCGGCATCGGACAGCTCGATCGGCGGCATGCCGTAGGGCCGCGGGTGCGCCGCGGTCGCCACCGCGAAGGCGCCGCGGCGCACGACCTGCATCAGGTTGACCGCGCTGGGCTGCAGCAGCGTCGGGTTGCCGGCCAGCGGCGGGTAGGCGCCGGGCACGCCTTCGCCGCGCGTGCCGTGGCAGTCGGCGCAGTGGCGTTCGTAGAGCTTCGCGCCGCGTTGCAGCGGTGCTGCCTCGGCAGGCGCCGCGGCGCGCGACGGTGCCTTGCGCGGCGGCGCCAGGTCCAGCAGGTAGGTGGCGGCGGCGTCGAGGTCGGCGTCGCTCCAGTGCTGGGTGCTGCCGCGCACCACCTCGGCCATCGGCCCGGACGCGCTGCCCAGCGGCGAGCGCCCGCTCTTCAGCAGCGCGACGAGCGCGGCGCGGTCGCCGCCATGGCCGCCGCCTTCCAGCAGCGACGGCGCCCACCAGGGTTCGCCGGGCATGCGGCCGCCACTGGGGACGCCGCTGCCGCCGCCCAGCCAGCCGCGCGGCGCGTGGCAGGCCGCGCAGTGGCCCAGGCCCTGCACCAGGTAGGCGCCGCGGTTCCAGGCCGTCGACCGCGCCGGGTCGTCGCGCTGCACGCCGGGCTGGAAATACAGCGCACGCCAGACGTGCAGCGCGGCCTGGGTGCCGAACGGGAAGCGCAGCGCATGCGGGCGCGCCGGCTGCACCACCGGCGGCAGGCTGCGCAGGTAGGCGAACAGCGCGTCGCTGTCCTCGCGCCGGATGCGCGTGAACTCGGCATACGGGAAGGCCGGCGTCAGCACGCGGCCGTCGCGCGAACGGCCCTCGTGCAGCGCGCGCCAGAAATCGTCGGCGCTCCAGCGGCCCAGGCCGGTGGCCTCGTCGGGCGTCAGGTTGCCGGCCCACACGGTGCCGAAGCGGGTGGCGATGCCGCGCCCGCCGGCGTAGGGGGTGCCGCCCGGCGCGGTGTGGCAGCCGGCGCAATGCCCGATGCGCGCCAGGTAGGCGCCGCGCGCGACCGGCCCGTCGTCGGCCACGGGCGGCGGCTTGGCCGCTGCTTCCGCAGCGGGCGGCGGCTCGGCGGCGCCGCAGCGCAGTGGCAGCGGCTCGGCAGGGCCGGGCGCCGCCGTCGTGCCCGCCGCCAGCGGATGCGCCGACAGCCAGTCGGCGAGCGCGGCGATGTCGGCCGCATTCAGCCGCTGCGCGATCTGCGCCATGCAGTCCGGCTCGCGCGCACTGCGCGCGCCGACGCGCCAGGCGCCGAGCTGGGCCACGAGGTAGTCGCGCGGCAGTCCCAGCAGGCCTGGCAGCGAGGGCGCGACGCCGGCCAGCGCCGTGCCGTGGCAGGCCACGCAGGCCGGCACGCCGGCGCGGCGGTCGCCCTCGTGCACCAGCGTGCGCGCGCGCTCGCCGGCCGCGCCCGGCGGCAGCGTGCCGCCGGCATGCGCCGGCGCGGGCAGCGACGCGAAGTGCGCGGCGATCTCGCGCAGGTAGTCGTCCGGCAGGCCCTGCAGCAGGCGCGACATCGTCGTGTGCTGGCGACGCCCGTCGCGGAAGTTCAGCAGCTGCCGGTGTAGGTAGTCGGCCGGCTTGCCGGCGATGCGCGGGATGTATTCGGTCGCACTGCGCCGGTCCTGCGGTGCATGGCAGCCGGTGCAGGCCAGCACGCGCTGCGCCATCGTGTCGGGCACGCGCAGGGCTTGGTCGGCGCCAGCGGCGGGCGCGCTCAGCACGTTCAGCATGCCGGCCAGCACGAGCAGGCTGCGCCGCAGCGGGCTGCGGACCGTCGCCGGCTCAGCGGCCATCGGCACGGTGCACGACGAGCTCTGCCCAGCCGGTGCGCGCATCGTCCGCGCGCGCGAAGGCCCAGCCCGGCAGCAGCGCCAGCAGCACCTCGGCGGTGGTGCGCACGGTGCAGCCGTAGGCGGCGTGGCCGCCGAGCACGCGACCCGCATCGTCGGCCACGCTCAGGTGCAGGTGCGAGGCGCCCGGCGCGATGCTGCCGGCGAGCGTCAGCAGTTCGGTGTCGCCTGCCAGCTCGATGGTCTGCTCGGCGCCCGCGAGGCGCAGGCGCGCCGGCCGCAGGCTGCCGATGCCCGACAGCACGAAGGCCGCGCGCACGCCCTGCGCGGCGACGGCGGCTTCGAGCGCCCGCCGCAGGTCGTCGCCGGGATGCAGGCGCAGCGGCAGCGGTCGCGGTTCAGGAAGGGATGAGGTCACCCGCGCATGATGCCGCGTCCTGCCGGTGCGGCGCCTGCACGGCCGGTTGGGCCATGCTGGAACGGCCGGGCACGCGCCAGCAGGCGTGCGCCCTTCGCAAGGCACGGGTGTCCGCCTCGCGTCAGCCCTGCCGGATCAGGTGGTCGAAGGCCGACAGCGCGGCCTTCGCGCCTTCGCCCGCCGCGATGACGATCTGCTTGTAGGGCACCGTGGTCGCGTCGCCGGCGGCATAGATGCCCGGCACGCTGGTCGCGCAGCGCTCGTCGATCAGGATCTCGCCGTAGCGGCTGAGCTCCAGCGTGCCCTTCAGGAATTCGGTGTTGGGCACCAGGCCGATCTGCACGAAGACGCCGGCGAGCTCGACGCGACGCGTCTCGCCGCTGGCGCGGTCCTTGAAGACCAGGCCGTCGACCTTCTGGCCGTCGCCGGTGATCTCGGTCGTCTGCGCATTGACGTGGATGTCCACGTTGGGCAGGCTCTTCAGCTTCTTCACCAGCACCGCGTCGGCCTTGAGCTGGTCGGCGAATTCGATCAGCGTCACGTGCTGCACGACGCCGGCGAGGTCGATCGCTGCCTCGACGCCGGAATTGCCGCCGCCGATGACCGCCACGCGCTTGCCCTTGAACAGCGGGCCGTCGCAGTGCGGGCAGTAGGCCACGCCCTTGTTGGCGTACTCGGCCTCGCCGGGCACGCCCACCTTGCGCCAGCGCGCGCCGGTGGCCAGCACCAGGCTCTTCGTGCGCAGCGCGGCGCCGTTGTCCAGCTTCACGACGATGGGGTCGGCCGTCGTGGCGCCCGGCTCGACCGCGGCCACGCGCTGGCCGTTCATCAGGTCGACCTCGTTGGCGCGCACTTGCGCTTCCAGCGCGGCGGCGAACTTCGGGCCCTGGGTCTCCAGCACCGAGGGATAGTTCTCGATGCCCAGCGTATCCAGCGTCTGGCCGCCGAAGCGCTCGGCCACCACGCCCGTGCGGATGCCCTTGCGCGCGGCATAGACGGCCGCGGCCGCGCCGGCGGGGCCGCCGCCGACGATCAGCATGTCGAACAGGTCCTTCGCGCCCAGCTTCGCGGCGTCGCGCGCCGCGGCACCGGTGTCGACCTTCTTCAGGATCTCGGCCAGTTCCATGCGGCCGGAACCGAAGGGCTGGCCGTTCAGGAAGACCGCCGGCACGGCCATGATCTGGCGCTGCTCGACCTCGTCCTGGAACAGTCCGCCGTCGATGGCGACATGGCGCACGCGCGGGTTCAGCACCGCCATCAGGTTGAGCGCCTGCACGACGTCCGGGCAGTTGTGGCAGGTCAGGCTCATCCAGGTCTCGAAGACGAAGTCGCCACCATCCGCGGGCGTCAGCGCACGGATCTGCTCGATCACCTCGGGCTCGACCTTGGGCGGGTGGCCGCCGGCCTGCAGCAGCGCCAGCACCAGCGAGGTGAACTCGTGGCCCATCGGGATGGCCGCGAACTCGACGCCCATGTCGGCGCCGGCGCGCGTGATGCGGAACGAGGGCCGGCGCGCGGCCTGGCCGTCGAAGCGGGCCGAGACCTGGTCGTTCAGCGCGGCGATCTGCGTCAGCAGTTCGCGCATCTGCACCGACTCCTCGCGCTCGTCGAGCGTCGCGATCAGCTCGATCGGCTGCGTGATGCGTTCGAGGTAGGTGGCCAGTTGGGCCTGGATGTTGACGTCCAGCATGGGTCGGCTCCTGGGTGGTGGGGGGCGCGGGCCCGGTCGGCAGCGTCCGCGCAGGGCGCTGCCGACAGGGCCCTGCGGGCCTGTCGATCCGATGGGTTGTCCGCGTCAGGCCCGGCGCGCTGCAGGCGCCGGGCTTCGACGAGGCGCGGGACCCTGCGCAGGCAGGGCCCCGGCCGTCGTCAGATCTTGCCGACGAGGTCCAGCGACGGCGTCAGCGTCTTCGCGCCTTCGTTCCACTTGGCCGGGCAGACCTGGCCCGGGTTCTTGGCCACGTACTGCGCCGCCTTCAGCTTGCGCAGCGTTTCCTTCATGTCGCGCGCGATGCTGTTGTCGTGGATCTCGGCGGTCTTCACGACGCCGTCCGGGTCGACGATGAAGGTGCCGCGCAGCGCGAGGCCTTCTTCCTCGATGTGCACGCCGAACATGCGGGTCAGCGCGTGCGTCGGGTCGCCGACCAGCGGGAACTGCGCCTTGCCGACGGCCGGGGAGGTTTCGTGCCAGACCTTGTGCGAGAAGTGGGTGTCGGTGGTGACGATGTAGACCTCGGCGCCGGCCTTCTGGAACTCGGCGTAGT
>ERZ761607.5004-NODE-5004-length-11239-cov-4.140200_pt1 | contig 11239 bp, 10 predicted proteins | sample MGYA00511164_ERZ761607 | MGnify/ENA primary metagenome ERZ761607 (study PRJEB28899, sample SAMN02445080) | bioreactor sludge metagenome | biome: EBPR sludge | place: Australia: Brisbane, Thorneside Wastewater Treatment Plant | collected 2011-06-22 ...
CCCTTCTACCGTCCCCACGCGCCCGAGCGCTCGACGCTCGTCGAGCCCGCACCGCTCGTCCTCTCGGGGGTGGTCATGGACAGCCGCTGTCGTCCGTTCCGCGACGCGGTGCTCGAGGTCTGGCAAGCGGACGCGGAGGGCGAGTACGACCTCCACGGCGATCGCTTCCGCGGCACGCTGCGCACCGACGCCCACGGCGCGTACCGACTCGCGACGATTCGTCCCGGCCGCTACCGCAACGGCGCGACCTACCGACCGCCGCACCTCCACGTGAAGGTGCACGCCACCGGCCGCCCCCCGCTCACGACGCAGCTCTACTTCCCGAACACCCCGGAGAACGAGGGCGATCCGTGGTTTCGCGAGCGCCTCGTGATCCAGCTTCAGCCACTCGGCTGTCACCCCGGACCGCGTCGGGCGCGATTCGACTTCGTGGTGTGAGCGCGCTCGACGGTCGGTGTCGGCAGATCGGCACGTCGCCGCGGTCTGGCCGATGCCGCCGACGAGGTGCTCAACGCCCGAGGGCATCGGAGCGGAGATCGGTACGCGTCGAGCGCCACTTCCACAGCGACGAGGAGGTGCTCAACGCCCGAGGGCATCGGAGCGGAGATCGGTCGAGCGACAAGCGACCTTCGGGGGCGGGCGGCATGTGCTCAACGCCCGAGGGCATCGGAGCGGAGATCGGACGAAGCGTTCCACCCCGTAGTGCCGAAAGAAGCCGTGCTCAACGCCCGAGGGCATCGGAGCGGAGATCGGTTGGTGCCGGCCAAGGAGGATGGCGGGTCATTTTGGTGCTCAACGCCCGAGGGCATCGGAGCGGAGATCGGGATCGGCGTACCCGTGAGCTGCCAACCGAAGAGTCCGTGCTCAACGCCCGAGGGCATCGGAGCGGAGATCGGGGCTTGGGCACCGCGCCCGCCGTCGCCGCCTCGATCACAGTGCTCAACGCCCGAGGGCATCGGAGCGGGATCGGCCTCGAGGCGCGCCACGTGGACTTCCGCGCGATGGTCGTCCTGTGCTCAACGCCCGAGGGCATCGGAGCGGAGATCGGGTTCGTACATGTGGTAGATCGTGCCGTCGAACGGGTGCTCAACGCCCGAGGGCATCGGAGCGGAGATCGGGGCACCGACACGGTGCTGTTCCCGCTGCGACCCGACTTGTGCTCAACGCCCGAGGGCATCGGAGCGGAGATCGGGGCGGATGCCGGGCGGCAGCTTCGCGGGTCTACGCGGGTGCTCAACGCCCGAGGGCATCGGAGCGGAGATCGGAAGGTCGGCGCGGGCGAGATCCCTCGCGAGACCGGGTGCTCAACGCCCGAGGGCATCGGAGCGGAGATCGGGCGCGGCCGACCTCCAAATCCCGCCCCCGGGCTCCCGGTGCTCAACGCCCGAGGGCATCGGAGCGGAGATCGGCCGTGGCGCTCCCGGGCGGCTGGTGGCTCCTGCCGTGCCGGTGCTCAACGCCCGAGGGCATCGGAGCGGAGATCGGGTGCGGCCTCACGGTGCCTACCGGAGCGTCGATTATGGTGCTCAACGCCCGAGGGCATCGGAGCGGAGATCGGGCGCGCAACATCCGCACGTAGGCCTCGCTCTTCTCCGGTGCTCAACGCCCGAGGGCATCGGAGCGGAGATCGGTCGGTGCAGTGGAACGTGCGGAGGGTGGGGGTTGCTTCCTTGTGCTCAACGCCCGAGGGCATCGGAGCGGAGATCGGGAGCAAGCTGCATCTCCTTGGCGCACTGGTCGATCGAGTGCTCAACGCCCGAGGGCATCGGAGCGGAGATCGGGCGCGACGGTCGCCCTCGACGGGCACGCGTTCGCCGGGTGCTCAACGCCCGAGGGCATCGGAGCGGAGATCGGGAGAAGCCGGCAGCCAAGCCGGTCGACTGGGCAGGGTGCGCAACGCCCGAGGGCATCGGAGCGGAGATCGGGGATCCGGTTGTTGTTGGGCTGCGCGCGTACGCCGAAGTGCTCAACGCCCGAGGGCATCGGAGCGGAGATCGGGGCCCTCGGCGTCCATGTCGAGCGCGTAGTCGTCGTGCTCAACGCCCGAGGGCATCGGAGCGGAGATCGGACTGCAGCTCGTCCACGCGCTGCAGCTCCTGCCACCGGAGATCGGCTCGCCGGTCTCTACACCGAAACCGACCCCGCGCGGTGCTCAACGCCCGAGGGCATCGGAGCGGAGATCGGCCGCGAAGCGACTCGCGGAAGGCGCGGACGTGCGGTGCTCAACGCCCGAGGGCATCGGAGCGGAGATCGGGTCAGGTGCGAGCGGCCTGCCGCGGCGCGATCGGGTGCTCAACGCCCGAGGGCATCGGAGCGGAGATCGGCGAGTGATCGGGACCAGTCACTCGATCGGCGCGCAGGTGCTCAACGCCCGAGGGCATCGGAGCGGAGATCGGGACCCAACCACCGTGTGCTTCACGAGCGCGTGTTCCGGTGCTCAACGCCCGAGGGCATCGGAGCGGAGATCGGACGATCGATCAGTGCCGAACGGCCGGGGTTGCGTGCTTGTGCTCAACGCCCGAGGGCATCGGAGCGGAGATCGGCGATGGGGTGAGAAGGAGAAGAACGTGCCGGACATGTGCTCAACGCCCGAGGGCATCGGAGCGGAGATCGGCCACATCCAGATGGGCGCCTCGCCGCTCGAGCTGGAGTGCTCAACGCCCGAGGGCATCGGAGCGGAGATCGGCGGCACGCACCGCGACGGAGTCCGTCGGAACTCGAACGGGGTGCTCAACGCCCGAGGGCATCGGAGCGGAGATCGGCATCCCCGGACGATGTCACGGTTCGCACGTCACGATGAGTGCTCAACGCCCGAGGGCATCGGAGCGGAGATCGGGTTGACGCCCATCCGCTCGAGGTAGTCCAACTGGGGTGCTCAACGCCCGAGGGCATCGGAGCGGAGATCGGGCGAACCGCGGCGACTGGGGCTACGTCGCGTGGCGGTAGTGCTCAACGCCCGAGGGCATCGGAGCGGAGATCGGCGCCGAACACGATGTCGCCGCTCGCGGGCGCGGAGATGCGGTGCTCAACGCCCGAGGGCATCGGAGCGGAGATCGGCGGGTCCCACTTGTCCGCGTGGACGTGGAAGTGCCCGTGCTCAACGCCCGAGGGCATCGGAGCGGAGATCGGTCCCCCTCTCGTAGAGCACCAGAATCACGACAGAATCTGATTCGGTTTTCAAGGACCATCTACCGGGACCGAACGTCGCTCGGCCGACGCGACGCAGTGGCGAACGATACTCCGACCGAGGCGGCAGATCCGCTGCTTCACGCATCGAACGACGATGGCTGCGCGGGTATATCATGGAGATCCTTCGCCTTCTTCCGGATCGGAAGGTTCGCGCGTCGAACCCGACGACGGTGCTTGATCGCCCACGATCTGGAACCGCGGCGGTTCGACCGTCCAATCCTTCACGTCGTTGCGCGATACTACCCGGCCGGCGCAGGAGGGGCAGAGTTCGACGATCAGGAGATCGTCCTCGGGCTCCATCACCTTCGAGAGCTCCCAGCGCATCTTCTCGGTCTCGCGATCGTCCAGGCGGCAACGGTAGACGCTGTATTGGAGTCGCCGACCATGTCCGCGCACGATTCGGTGGACGTCGCGCCACCGCTTGGGGTCACGGACGTCGTAGCACACCAGGCGCCAGCGCTTGTCCGCATGACTCATCAGCGGATCCTCAGCTTCGCGAAGAGCCCCGCCTCATCAGACCACTCCTTTTCCAGGAGCCGAACTTCCAGCTCCACGATCCGGCCGTAGCTGAGGCTGTAGCCCACCACGTCGTGCCGCCACGTCTCGTGACGGCGTCGTTCCAGCAGTTCGATGAGCTTCGCGCGCCCGGTGTCCGACAAGCTGACGCGCCCCTCGATGTCATCGAAGTCAGCCGACGCATCGAAGGTTCGACGATTGAGTGCAGCGAGGAGTGGCAGGTCCACCATCGGGACTCGAAAGAGCTCCATCACGTCCAGCGCGAGCGGATGCGCGGAGCTTCGGAGCGCGTGAAAGAAACCGATTGAAGGGTGCAGGCCGACCGCGAGGATCGCGCTCAGGACCTCCCGGTACAGCGTCCCGTAACCGTAGTTGAGCAATGCGCTGAAGCGGTCACGCGCCGGCTGCCGTGATCGCGACGATGGCTTCAGACGCTCGTCGAGCTCCTTGACGGTGAGCGATGGAAGGGCACGGAAGTATGCTGCGGCGCCAGCTCCTTCGTGGCCGCGCAGGCTCGAAAGGTCGTCGGCGCCGTCCGCCTGACGCAACGCGAGCCGAAGTCCCTCCAGCGATGTCTGAACGTCCCGACGTCGATCGTTTCCGCGGGAGGCGCGCAGCACGAAACGAATTTGTGCGGAGAGCTTCGCGATCACGAGGCGGCGCGCCAGAGAGAGGCGAAACCCTTCCTCTCGAAGCGCCTCGAATTGCCGAAGATGTCGTTGTCCCGACGGCGCGGGCGGGGCGGTCGCCGCGACCAGTCCCCCGGACTTCGTCATCCACGTCACCTGTACGTCTCGGTCGGCACACAAGCGGAGCGCCTGCGTGGAGAGCTGCGCGAGCCCGTGGATCACCACCGACTCCACCTCCGCGATCGGCACCTTCTGCGGATCACCTTCTCGGGGTCGCACGACCAGCATGCGCCCCTCGCGTCCCACCTTCGCGCCATCGCTCGTCACGTGAAGAGCCATGCCGCCGGGATGCGGAGGTAGCAGCCGGAGCGGCCGGAACTTCGGGTCGGCGGCGAGCCGCGCTTCTTTCGGCAGACAAACCCGCGCGAGGCTGCACCGCTCGCAACGCTGTTCATGCTCCGTGACGGGTGGGCGCTGCACGCTGACGCCGAGCGCACGGGCCCGCGCGACCGCGCGACCGCAGTACGGACGCGCTCTCGAAGACCGTCGTCGATCGGGATCCGAACCGTGACGTTGTCGGCGTGGTACCGGACTCTGCCTTCCTCGAGCCTCTGGCCCAGCGCGTCTTCGACGAGCATCGCGTACGCTCCGACCTGCACGCGATCGGATTCCCATGCCTCCCGTTTCGGCGCCGAGCGACCCCGCTTGTGCTCGTAGACGACGAGCACCCCGTCACGTCGACGAAGCACGTCTACGGTGCCGCGCATCCCGAGCTCGTCGCTCTCGAACGTCATGCGCCGCAACTGTCCTTCGTCGGTCTCCGTCACCTCCTCGTGCAGCCGTCGGCCCGCGAAGACGCTCGCGTCGGCCACCCGGATGCGCTCGACCTCTTCGAGGTAGAAGAGACGCTCGCAGTAGACGAGCGCATGGAGTCCGGCGACGGAGACGAGCGGCTCGTTCACGGCGCGACCGTCGACGGACCGACGTGCACCGCGTCCGTCGCCGCGAGCCGATCCACACACAACGCGAACAGCGCGCTCCGCGTCCGCGAGCGATCGGCGAAGTCGACCCACGTGGTCAGCGTGAGGTCGCCGCGGTCGCTCGGGCGCAGCACGGTGATGTCAGTCGGTGAGGCGGCGACGCGCGCGATCACGTCGACCATGAACGCGCTCTCGCCGAGGCTGACGACGCCGTGGCGCGCGACCGTGGTCGGATCGCGCAGCGCGGACTCGAGCATCTCCCCGAGATCGCGCTCCGCGGCTCCGATCTCCAGCCCGACGTAGAGCTCGCAGTCGGTCAGCAGCTCTTGGTACTCGGGTCGGAACTGCGGCTCCGCTTTGCCTCCCGCCGCCTTCGGGTCGCGGCGCATCTTGCGCAGGATCGTGGAGCGCTCACCGGTCCGTCCTCCGAGCGCGAGTCGCGTCCCGAAGAAGGGCGAGGCGTCGTTCGCTTCGACCCCAAGCACGGAGAGCAGGCACCCGAAGACGGTGGACGGTGGCGGGAGCTCGTACGTCTGCTGGTACTCGCGCGCGTCGTACGGACGAAACCCCGCGACCGGGACGTCGAGGCGAAAGAACCTCATGACTTCGACTCGAGCCGGCCGCCGACGTCGGCGAACGCGCTCTTCACGCCCTCGTGGTACGTCGCGCCGAGGTCCCGGATTCGCGCCGCGAGGTGCCGAAGCGGCGCGCCGCCGAGGACCACCTCGGTCGGATCGAGGTCCTTCGACTCCAGCCCGCGGAGCACCTTGTCGACGGAGACCACACCGTCGTCGGCCTCGTCGAAGCAATACATGAGCCTCGGCACCGGATCGGGGGTCCACCGCAGCACCACCGCGTCCGGAGCGAACTCGTAGAGGTACCGGCCGTGGTTGCCTGCGACTCGATGCACGGACGCGATCGCGTCGAGCACGCGCCGTGCGCGCGTGCGGTCGTGCAGCGAGTCGGGCGTCAGACCGAAGACGTACTGGTAGCGAGTGCAGTGCACCTCGACCGAGTACGGGGCCGGTTTGCCGTCCTTCTTTGCCGGGTGCGCTCCCGGGCTCGCCACGTTGAACATCACGTCGCCGGTCCAAGGCCGGGTGGAGATGGCGCGCGACAGCTCGAGACGCCCCCGTCGCTTCACGGTGTCCTTCTTGGGGTCCATGTATCCGAGCACGTCGTCGTCGAGGTGGTCTTTCCACTTCTTGAACGAGGCGTCCGCCCAGGTTGCGACTCCATCACCGTCGATGTTCCGGTTGACCTTCTCGCCGACGGCGGTCCAGTGCTCGCGAAGTGCGAAGCGAATGGCCTCCGCGCTGACCGTGGTGAAGGTCTCCCCTCGTCGCAGGAGCTTCTGCAGCGTGGAGACGTTGCCCGCGTTCTCGCCACGGTTGTTCGAGGCCACGCCCTCCGGCGTGAGCACGGCTCCGAAAAGATGTTGTGTCATTCCACTCCCTCGTCGTTCTTCGCGTCGTCGTGCGCTGCGTCCATGTCGTCCATGTCGTCGTCTGCTTCGATCTCGTCGGCCTCCGAGGTCCGTGTGCTCGCGTAAGTCGCCAACGAGAAGAGCGCGAGGTCCCTCGCGCGGCGCCACTCTTCGGGGTGATCGATGAAGCGCCAGATCGCGTCGGCGTGCTGTTGGAGCGACGAAGTTCGTCCGGCTTCGGCGAAGAGCTCGGCCAGCACGCCCCGCACGTGGTGCGAAGTCTGAGCCTTCGTGAGGTCGCGGCGGATCTTTTCCGTGCGATCAGCGAGGCGCTCCCGCACGTCGCGCGAACCTCGCTTGGCTTGGTCCACCTCGCGTCCGTACAGACGCCTCAAGGTCTCGTGGAACGTCGCGCGGAAGATCACGTCGATCCCCGTCGCGCCGTCGACTCCCAACTGTTCGAGATCGGCCATCAGTTCGCTCAGCTCCTTCCGGTAGCGACGAATCCAGCGGAACCACACACGCTGCGCGGATTCTCCCTGTTTGCGGTTCTTCTCCACGTCTTCGCGCTGCTCCCTCGGAACGTCGAAGAGCCCGCGGTACCAGTACGCGCGATCCACGAGGTTCTCGGCGAGCAACGCACGAGGCGAAGGCACCTTCACGAACACCCCGCTTCCATCCTTGCGAGGGACGACCGCATTGGCGAGGTGAGCGTCGAGCCTCTCAAACGCGCGCAGAGACACTTCGTCGGGCCGGAGCACCAACGCACGGTTGCGGACGCGTTGTTTCGTGTTCCACGCCACACCGCCGACGCGCAGCACCACGCACGTGCCCGAGGTGGCGCCCTCCTGGCGAAGCACGTTCAAGGCCCGCGCACGAAGCGCGGTGAGTACGCGAAGCCCGGCGTCAGAGGCGGACGCGACCTCGCTGGCCCGTGGGTCGAAGCGCAAGTCCTGCCGAAGCATCGCGAAGAGCTCGAGGTCACGCACGTCGGGTGCGACGACGACCCAATCGGAGCCGTGGACGCGGAAATAGAAGCACGCGGTCGGCGCGAACATCAGCGGGATCGCTTCGTGAACCGAGCCCTGCCAGGACTTCTCACCCGCGTGGCGCGATGTCGCGCCGGGACGGAGATAGGAGCTGAACAGGACCTCGCCGTCGATCAACTTCTTGCGTTTGAAGAGGTCGCTCGCGAAGCCCTTCACATAGGCGACTCCGCCCGTCGGCTCCACGAAGCGGACGGCGACGACTCGCTCTTCATCGAGGCGTACCTCGGTGGTGACGGGCTTGGTCTTCGGTTGCACTCGAGGGTGCTGGAGGAAGGTGCTGAGAACCCCCGAGTGCTCGGCGAGCCGTGCCACGAAGTCGTCCTTCGAGCTCGCGTGAACGGCTGGGAAGTAGAAGATCCCGAGTCCGCCCGCGGTCGCGTTCCTGGTCTGCCAGGCGTACTCCACGAGTGGCGTCAACGCGTCTTGGTCGGTGACGTCGTCGTCCCACGCCAACGTGATCGTGCGAGGGTCGACCTTCGCGCGCAGCGGCCCGAACGAGTGCCCTTCTTCTTCGGCCGCCAAGATCACGCCCGCCATCGCTCCGAGCCCGACGCGGCCTAGGACGTCGAGATCCGGATCACCGAGCGTCCACGTCAGTTGGCCCATGACGCTCCCTCCTCCTGCGAGTACGTCAGCTCGCCGTCGGGTACGACCAGAGCGCCGTGCAACCGAACCCACGAGGGCACCGGACCTCGTCGCGGAGTCATCGAGATGGCGTTCTCGATCACCTCCGCACGGTTCCGGCGCGCAAGGTCCTGCGCGCGCACCACTGTCCAGGAGACCGACACGTCGCGAAGTGGCTGCGAGGTCGTCGTGAACGACTGCGAGTGGAACGCGACCTCGCGCGTCTCGACGCGCTCGGTGACTCGCTCCAGCACCTCTGCAAGATCACGCTGGCTCACTTCCGTGGGGAGCTGATTGGACAGCTCCCGCGCGGCCGCGAGCTGCGCAGCGTCGTAGGGAAGCTCGCCCTCGGGCAGATACCAGAGGCAAGGCTTAGTGCAGGAGGGGATGGCGGGATGACGGTTGAGTCGTCCGAGTCGTTGCACGAGCGAGGGGAAGGGGGCGAGCTCGGTGACGAGTCGGTCCGCGCTGATGTCCAACGACATCTCGCAGACCTGGGTCGCCACGACGACGAATCCGTTCGCGGTCCGAAACGCGCGAAGCACTTCCCCCTGCCGCTGGACGCGATCGCGGTACCGAAAACGGCTGTGGTAGAGGCACGTACGTTCGACGCCGAGTTGCTCACGCACCGCGCGGTAGGCGACTTGGGCGCGAGCCACGGTGTTCACGACCCAGAGCACGTTCTCTCCACTCGCCACCGCCGCAACCACAGCCTCGAGCGCGGAGACAGGCTCGGTCTGCTCGATCCGATACCGAGGAGCGGACTCGATCGCAGCGTCGCCGCGGATCGGCTCGAGAGCCTCACCGGTGGCTTCGCGGATTGCGGCCAGGCGTGCAGGGCTGAGGCTCGCCGTCATGACGAGCGTGGGCGCACGGACCGTGCGGAGAAACTCGAGCAACGCACCGAAGAGCTGCGCGTCGTAGCTGTGGACTTCGTCGAAGACGAACGCGCATCGCGTGAACAGGGGAAGCGACGCGAGCGCGCTGCGCCAGTTGGTCATCAGGCCGAGGACGGTGTCGACGGTGCATGCGACGACGCTCGCCGCCCAGCGATCGAGCACGTCGGGCGCCCAAAGCTCCATCGCCGCGTCGGGATCGTCGTCCGGCGACGACTCGAAGGCTTCGACGTCCACTCGCGCGCGACCGTGGAGGAGGCGACGCTCCAGATCCGTTTGCGCGAGGAGGTAGTCGGTGAAGCCTGCGGTGGAGGTGCCCGTCGTCGGGTAGCAGAACGCCAATCGGCGTCCGGCCGCACGATCGCGTGCCCACAAGTAGGCCGCCAGAGTCTTCCCGTTCCCGCACCCCGCGGTCACGACGGTCACATGTGTCGTGCTGTCCGCTACCGCCTGCTGAAATGGGCGGGCCGGCTGCCCCGCCAATCGATCGGCGACCACTCGGTCGAGATCTTCGGAGGCCAGGCCGTGTCCCAAGAGCTCTTGCACCCAGGTCTCGACCGCGTCCTCGCGTCGGTGAGCCGATCCGACGATGTCCGCCGCGATGACGAGCGCCTTCCCGAGCGGAAGCACGTTGGTGCGCGCGCGGCGACGGTAGGAGGCCTGCGCGCGCGCTCGGTATGTACCCACGAGCTCCGCTCCCTCGCCCGGCGTGAGTGACATCTTCGGCGGCGTGGGGAGCTGTTCGAGACCGAGAATCTCACCGGCCCGCCGCCAGACGGGGAGCAGGTCGGCGGAGTCGAGCAACAACACCTCATCGCGCGAGGATCGCGGCTCGGTCATCGTTCCGTCGGCGCGAAGGTGATGGCCAGCGATCATCATCGCGACGAGCGCGAGCTCCACGTCGTCGAGCGCTGCGCGCAACCAGGTCCCGAGCAACTCCGGGGCGACGGTTGCTCCGGCGGAGAGCAACTCGTGCCGCCACGGATGTTTGCCTGGTTGATCCGAGGTGACCGTGGCCTGAAAGCTGGTGGAAGCCTTGCCGACGTCGTGGAGCAGCGCGGCCAAAGGGACGAGTCGCTGGAGCTTCTCGGACTCGAAGGCGTCCAGACCAAAGCTCTCGACGAGGCTCGGAAGCAAAGCCTCGATCAACGCGTGCGCGGCACGCTCGACCCGCAGCGAGTGCCCCACGAGGGTCAGCGCGTCCGGCGGAAAGCGTGGGTCTCGTGACTTCGCGAGGAGAGCGGTCACGTTCGCTTGCCCCTCGTCGGTCGGAAGATCCCGCAGCCCATCGCGCGCTTCCCACCGAGCCCGTTCGCTTGAAGCGTCACGGAGTCCGCGTCGGATAGATCGGACACGCGGACGCTGAATCCGATGACGCGCTTACCCTTCACGCTCAGTCCACGACGGCCTTCGAGGGAGAGCGACCCTCGAACTCCGAGACGTTCCATCTGGCGCGCCAGTTCCTGTCGGTAGCGCTCCGCGAACAGCTCCCTGCTGATGGCTCCATCGTCCGACTTCGGGACATCGGTGAGCTTCACGACGACCAAGCGAGCGTCGAGCGATGGGGCCCCGACGAGGGGATGCACGGACGGCGCACCGAGCGTCAGAAACGCGTCGTCCACGCGTGGCCGAGTGCCCGCGAGGGGAAGGACCGTCGGGATCTTCTCCGCTGGAAGTCGAAGTCGAAGCTCTCCGCGCGGACCGAGCCGAAGTCGATCGGGATGCTGTCGTCGTCCCGAGATCGGATGAACCCCCAACCACGCGACGGCATGAATCTCGGGAACGAGGTTGGAGAGCGCCGCATACAGCGGATATCCGTGGTCGACGGGGACCGACGTGCCGCGAACTGGGAAGGCGAGATCGATGGTCGTCATGGTCAGGACGGTGCTCTCGTCGGGGACATCGGGCTTGACCCGTGGACGCCCACGAG
>ERZ761607.5009-NODE-5009-length-11233-cov-5.099213_pt1 | contig 11233 bp, 9 predicted proteins | sample MGYA00511164_ERZ761607 | MGnify/ENA primary metagenome ERZ761607 (study PRJEB28899, sample SAMN02445080) | bioreactor sludge metagenome | biome: EBPR sludge | place: Australia: Brisbane, Thorneside Wastewater Treatment Plant | collected 2011-06-22 ...
GCAAAATCAGGTGCTCATCCAGCCCGTAGCCGCTGATGGGCAAAAAGGTCCGTTTGGCGTCGGTAAAAAAGAGCAGGTAAACCATGATCGACAGCAGCACGCCGCCCAGCAAAAAGCCGGGCATAGACGAACCGGCCGCCAGCACAAACAGGCCAGACGTGCTCATCCGTTTGGATCGCGGCGAGACGGAAATGAGGCCCAGCAGCAGGCCCAGCACAATTGCTGTCAGCAGGGCAAAACCCACCAGAACCAGGCTGTTCTGCACCGGCCCAGACAAAATCTCGGCGACCGGCACGCGATCTACCCGGCCCAGGTTTCCGGCCAGCACGCCGCGCAGGTAAGCCGGGTATGGCTCAAAGGTGGCCGTCACGGCATTGCCCAACGCCGAGGTGAACAGCCGGGGATGTACCTGGGCGTAGGTGTAGCCCACCAGGTTGAGCAGGGGCAAAAAGATCAACATCAACAGTAACTTGCGGGTAACTAAGCGGGCCACGTGATTGCTCCGTCGGCTATTTAACCCTCACCCCAGCCCTCTCCCTGTTAGGAAAAGGGCTGGGGTGAGGGTAATGACATGATTGAAACTACCGGGTCATTCATCTTCGAGCGGTTTAAATTCATTCACCACCCAACTGGCATCTTCGTAGATGACGGCGTTGGGGTAGCCGTAGGTCTTGTTGAAGGTCATTTCGGTTTCCGGGTCATTAAGGCCCAGGACAAAATCGGCCGTTTCAAACAGCGCCTCAATGGTCAACGTCTGCGGATCGACCTCGCGCAGGATGCAGTTCTGGGCCGGGAAACAGGTCTGGCTGGTGTCGGTCACCACGCCATCGGCCACGGTGATGGTGATGTACTGCGTATCCCAGGTGGGCTGGCGGTGGTTGATGGTTACCTGGTAATTGGTCACTGCCTGGTCGTTCCAGAGGGCAACGGCCGTTGCCAGATTTTCCCGCAGCGCTGTTGGGTCAAAAGGTGGCTGCGCGCTGGCAGCAATGGCGGTGGTGAGGGCGCTCACCGTCATATCCCGTTCAGAGAGGGGGGGTACGGCCGTATCCCCCACAGGCGTTTCTGCGCCACACGCCGCTGCCAACAAGAGTACCAAACAGACAACCACAACCGTTCTCATCTCGCCTTCCTTTTGGCCAAACGGCCAGCTCCCTGTCAAATCATTAGACGTTTACCCCGGCAGATTTTTGATCCGTTCCTGGCAAAAGTGTATTGGCAAGCCGGAAGGTGTGCAAACCGATTGTGGCAAATCTTTATTTGCTTGCCCCCTGCCGTTTTGCTATAATGCCGAGGCCGTCGGGGCATGGCGCAGCTTGGTAGCGCGCTTCAATGGGGTTGAAGAGGTCGTGGGTTCGAATCCCGCTGCCCCGACCAGAGGAAACGAGAGAAACGCCGCGTTTGTTACGTGGCGTTTTCTGTTTATCGGCAATCTGCATTTGGGAAGATGGAGATAACAATGAGTAGTGCAAAAATCGACAGGGCGGCCAAAGTGCGGCGCTCTGTCACCTGGACCCTATTTGTCGTTGGCCTCGTCTTAATCGTCATATCGCTGGGCGCAGACTTTTTCGGCCTGGACATTACGCCGGGTTTTGGCGTGGTGCAGATGCTGCCCCTGCTGGTAGGACTCACAGCTCTCACGCTTTCGCTGTTTTTGCTCATCAATGCCCAGCGCCAGGAAATGCCGCGCTCGCTGCAGGCCGATATTGGCGTGCGGTTGGCGGCCACCGGCCTGGTGTTTGCCTACGTCACCGGCCTGTCTGACCTGATCCGCATTGGCACCCACGTACAGCCACAGTTTGAACGGCCGTTTGTCGGCCCACTTCAGCTTGGGGGTTTGGCGCTGGCCGTGCTGACCATCGTTATTGGCCTGGCGCTGTATTACACCAGCCGGGGGGCACGGCCAAAATCGTCAATGGAGTTCATCGTCAACGGGAATGGAAATGGGAAGCACTAACGCAGGCTGGTTAGCTGGAAGCCCTGGTTGAGGACGCGGAAAACGGCCGTGTCCGCCGTCGGCCGCTGGTAGGTGAGGAAAAATTGCAGCGTTTGCCCCGGTGGCACCGTCCAGGGAAACGGCGGGTTGGTGGAGAGCAGCAGATAAATCGAGCCATCCTGTGTTTGTAGAGCCACATCCGACTCAGTAATCACAATCGGCTGCGTCCCCAGGTTGGTGACCTGCCCCCCTAAATTTAAGCTGGTTAGATCGGTAGAAATGTCCACCCGCGCCAGGGTAATCGAGGAACCAGCCGCCGCCGAAGCACCGCCGGTGAAGGGCAACGTGACGTACACCTGTGCACCAGAACTTGTGTTGGTCACCACCCAGCTCAACGTGTCGCTTTCCAACCCCAACGGAATCTGATAGCCCGCGCTGGCCTGGGTGACCTGGTTGGCGTTTAGAAAGCCGGTCAGCGGCGGGAAGTTGCCCAACGTCGTGGCCAACGGGTTGAGCACGTACTGATTGCCCAGGTTATCCACCAAACCCAGCTGCAAACTGCCGCTGTCGAGTGCCGTCAGCCCCACATTTTGAATCTGATAGTCCACCACAAACAGGGCAAAACCGGGCGGAATTTCGGCCCGGTCGGCGATGTAGGTGGTGCTGTTCACGGTGAGCTGGATATTTTCCAGCTGCGCCGTTTCGCCCAGGCCCACCACGTTGCCGGTCTGACTATCCGCTTCCGAGACAATGTAACGGCCGTTGACCACCAATCGCTCTGTCCCTTCAGACCCCAGCAAAACCAGGGTGATGCCCGGCGTATTTTGGGCAAACACGTTGCGATCGGTCACGGGCACGGTGGTGCGGCTGTTGAACGAGAAGGTGTAGCGCGTGCCGCCGCGTGTGGCCAGCGTCATTTCATCGCCGGGGGCCAAGCCATCGAGCAAGGCCCGGTTTTCATCGGAGTCGGGCAAGCCCACCACGTAGTTGACGATGGTGCCGTAAATCCAAACGGCCGTACCCGCCTCATCCACCGCCGGGGTCCAGGTGCCGTCCGCACCAATCACCTGGGTTTGCACGTTAAACTGCTGCCCCGGCAGGCTGAGCGTGACGGGCGAATCCAGCGTGACCGAGATAGTGTCGGAATCGCTCATGCCGACAACCAGCGGTTCACCGGCAAAACCACCGTCGGCGTTGGCAAAAGGCGTGGGCGTGCCGACAGCGGTGGTATCTACCACATCATCCGCCTGCCCGCTGCGAATCAAAATTACCGACAAAACAATCACCGCCAGCAGGGCCACCACAGCAATGCCCCCGGCCACCAGCACGGCCGGATTCGACAACGAATCACGCCATGTGGCGCGGGAGCTATTTTCGGGCGGGTTGTTTTGCGGATCGTTTGTCATAGAAAAACCTTTCGAGACCCTAAGGGTTTCTCGCTTATGGAGACAAATTAGTCGAATTCAAAACCCTTAGGGTATGGCTACTGCCCATTTTAGGGAATGCCGATGGGCAGCGGCTGCGGCGCAACGCGCACCAAAATATCGGCATTGGCACTCAGCACCACCTGGCTGTAGTTCAGGAAGGGCACCACCACGCGCACGGCCCCAGCCGCATTGACGCCGGTAAAGCGCACTTCGCCAACTTCGTTGGTATGCCCAAATGAAATGAGCTCACCCGTACCGTTGTCGTAGAGAGAAACGGCCGCATTCACAATGCCTTCCGTCAGTTCAGGCAAAAAGTTGTTGTTGGTGTCGTAATACAGCGTCACGTTGATGTTGGCCGACTGGGTGCCGCCACCCGAAGGTGTGGAAGTCGGTAGCGGTTGGAACGGCACCACGGGCGGCGGCGCAGGCGTCAACACCGAAAAATCAATCGGGGTTGGGGTGGGGAAAGGGGTGGGGAAAGCCACCGTTGGCTGCGGCGTGATGGTCGGGAACGTACCCGTTCCACCGCCGCCCCCCCCGCCAGAAGATGCCGATGTGGGCGACGGGGTCGGCGTAGGGGTGGATTCCAGCCCCAGGCAGGTCAGGTCGTATTCGTGCTGTGACGCTTCCTCAAGCGGCGGCACATTAACCGGGCCTACCACAATAAACAGCCAGCCGGTATAGGTAGCAAGATAACTTACCTTGCTGCCGAAATCCAACCCGCCAGGAATCTTATCGTCGTTGCCCAACCAGGGGTTAAACGGATTGCCGTTGTTGTCCCAAAAAATCATGTTGGTATCGGCCGCCGATCCGGCGGGAATCACCGTTTCACAGGTGTAGAAAATACCGGGCTTCACCCATAATTTATAGATGTCCGTATCTTGATGGCTGCCTAACGTCGGCACGAAGGTCATGCTGGACTTGGTTTCCCCAGCCACAATCAGGCAGGCTTCGTCAATGGTGCTGTTAAATTCACAATTATCGGCTGCGGCAGGGAAACCGGGCGGCGGGGTGCTGGTTGGCTGCACGGAGGAATCAACGCCAAAGCAGTACCGCTTATTAACCGGGTCGATGGGTGTTTTGTTGGTCACCCGCGCATAGTAGTAGCCATCCGACCCGGCGGTAAAGCGCACTTCAGAGCGGAAAATACCGGCGGAAACGTCGTCATTGGAAGCAATGAGCGATTGGTTGGTGTTGTACACGTCCAGCACGGTATCCAGCCCGGCGTCCAGGTTGGAGGTGGTGACGATGTAGGTAATGCCCGCCTTGCCCCACCAGCGGAAGTAGTCCTGATCGCCGGGGGGATAGAAGGTGAGGTTACAGAGGTCGGCGGCGTCTGCGGCCGTTTCGGCGGCCTCGTTAAAGCTGTTGTTTGGCTCTTGGGCGTCGGCAAAAACTTGTGGGGTCGCCGTCGCACCGGAATCGTTGTCGGTGATGTTGATGGAGGCGACGCTGGGCGTGCCCAACGTGGCGCTTACCGGATTGAAAATTTGCAGCAAAAAAGATTGTGTTTCTTCAACGGCCGTATCGTTAATAATCGGGATGCTGATTTGTTTGGGGGTTGTATCGTTGACGCCAAAAGTGATGGTGCCGGATGTTTGCACATAGTCGGAGCCGGAAACGGCCGTGCCGTTGGCCGTCGTGTAACTCACGGTAATCACCGTGCTAGGAGACGTATCCACCGTCACATTCAACGTGGCTGTACCTGCACTTTCAGCGACGGTTAAGTTGCTGTTACTCAGCCGGAGCACCGGCGGGGTTTGTGCCTGAAGGGGATTCGCCAGAGATGTTAGCCGTAAAAAGGCAAGTGCCGCGATGAACACAATGGCGAAGCTCATCAAAATCATGGCTGCCCGGGAAAAACGCTTGTTGTGAGAACCGGCCATATAGTCCTTGGTCCTGCAAAGGGTGGACGGGGAAGTTTGGATCCAGCAGTAAATTCCAACCGTCAGTATCAATTACATAACATAATTACATCAACTGTACTACAGAACATGGGGATTATAAGGAGTGTAGAAGACAATAGCAAGTATGGGGGGTGGGTGGTGGGATTAGCGGGAGATAAAAAAACGGCCGTTCCCTGGGGAACGGCCGTTACATTCTCTTCGTTGGCAAAGCAGCGTTTATTGGCCAGTTAAGACCTTATCCACCAGACCATATTCCACCGCCTGCGCCGCATCCATATAAATATCGCGGTCGGTATCTACCTCAATGCGATCAATCGGCTGGCCGGTGTGCTTGGACAAAATGCCGTTCAACGAGGTGCGCAGGCGCAAAATTTCGCGGGCCTGAATTTCGATGTCCGACGCCTGGCCCTGGGCACCACCTAGCGGCTGGTGCATGTGGATGGTGGCATTGGGCAGCGCGTAGCGCATTCCCTTGGTACCGGCCGTTAGCAAAACCGTGCCAAAGCTGGCGGTAAAACCCACGGCTACCGTGGAAATGGGGCACTCGATTTGCTGCATGGTATCGTAAATTGCCAACCCAGAGTATACCTGGCCACCGGGGCTGTTGATGTACATGCTGATCGGTTTGGTAGAGTCTTCACGGGCCAGGTAAAGCAGCTGGGCCACAATCAGGTTCGCAATCTGGTCATTGATGGGCGTGCCCAACATGATGATGCGGTTCTTCAAGAGCAGCGAAAAAATGTCGTAAGCGCGTTCACCACGGCCATCGGTTTCCAAAACCATGGGGACAAGCGACGTTGGCAAATTCATCATGGGTTAGTTGTCTCCTAAAACTGTCGGTAGCTGCCAATGGCAACTTGCTTTTGTGTTTCGCCACGCACCATCACTATCGGCAAACGCTCAGCTAAACCACCGCCCCTACCGAAACAATAAGCAATGGCGGCAGTTTAGCTGCTGCGTGTTAGATTTGCGTTATTCCGTTTCGTCTTCTTCGGTCGCTTCAGTAACGGCCGTTTCGGCCATTTCAGCTTCTGGTTCGGGGGTGGTGTCGGGTACGGCCGTTTCTGCCCCACCTTCTACCATTTCCACCTCCGCTTCGGCCGCTTGCGCTTCAGCCTCCAGTTCGGCCAGGTCGGGCGCATTACCCGTCAGCACGGCCTCGATGCGCGCGTACGCCTTGTTCATCAGCACTTCACTGCTGAGCATCTCAAAGCCCTGGCCCTGGTGGTAATAGTCGCGCATGCCTTTTTGCAGCGCTTCGTTGTCGCTAAACTGGGCTACCCGCTCATCAATCGCCGCGTCGATATCTGCGTCGGTAATGCGCAGCTTCTCATCAAAAATGAACTGGCGCAGCGCGAGCTGGCGCTTTAACTGCGTTTCGGCACTTTCCCGGAAGTTTTCGCGCAGCTTTTCTTCACTGACGGTCTGCAGCTTCAAAAAGTCCTCCCAGGTCCAGCCCGCGCGAGTTACCTGGTTTTTGAAGTTTTCCACCATGCCGTCCACTTCATTTTCAACCGCCGCTGGCGGGTAAACCAGCGTGGCATCTTTTAGCAAATCATCAATCATGCCTTCGATGAGCGCATTTTTGGCTTCACCTTCGGCATTGGTTTGCAGCTCTTTTTGGATGGAGTCGCGCAGCTCGTCCAGCGTTTCGAACGTGCCCTCCAGCTTGGCCAATTCGTCATCCAGCGGCGGCAAATTGCGGCTGCGCACGTTGAGCACGGTCACGGTGAAGGTCGCTTCACGCCCGGCCAGGTCTTCCTCTTCAAACTCTTGCGGGAAGTTGACGGTGAACGTTTTCTCATCACCAGCCGACATGCCAACAACATTGCTGATGAACCCCTCGCCCCAGAAAAGCTGCTTGGGATCCATAATAAATTCAACGCTCTCGGTATTAAAGATGACGTTGTCATTGGGGGTCATTTCGGATTCGGCCGTTTCGCCTTCGGCTGCCGGTTCTTCCGTTTCTGCTTCGGTTGCCTCTTTTTCAACAGGCACCAGCTCGCCTTTCCCGCTTAAGGTGACCATGTCCCCCGCTTCCACGGCACGCTCCACGTCTTCCAACGACTGGTGCCGGGTGCGAATACGCTCCAAAGCCTCGTCTACCGCTTCGGCAGCGATCACAACTGGCTCGATTTCTTTACGCAGTTCGCGGTAATTGCCCAGGGTCACTTCAGGCGACAGCGGAATGGTGAACTTAAGCACCAGCGGCTCCATTTCCATGTCATCAAAATTGGCCGGTGCGTAGATGTCCGGGTCAATTTCGTCCAGCGCTTCAGTAAACACTGATTGCAGCATGTCTTCCACGGCTTCGGTACGCAGAGCATCGCGTCCGACCCGCTTGAGCAGCACCGGGTACGGCACCTTGCCTTTGCGGAAACCAGGAATGTGAATATCTTTGGCCAGCTTACGAGCCGTTTCCCGCATCTGTTTTTCGATACGTTCTTCGGGGACCTCGATGGTCATCAAAAGCTGTCGTTTGTCATCTTGTTCTGTTTGAATCTTTAACGTCACGAGCTACCTCTCAAAAAAATTAAAGCGTTGCCGGGGGCAGCAACGCTCTTGGTCTCTTAAAAAGTGGGGATGGAGGGACTTGAACCCACACGCCTTGCGGCACATGATTCTAAGTCATGCGCGTCTGCCAATTCCGCCACATCCCCAGCAGGCGGATAATTATACCACTGGTGAGGTCTTTGCCAACCGCCCAGAATATATCCCCTTTTGTATCCTCCCCTGTGTCATTTCCTATCACGCGGCATTTGGGAAACAAATATAGTAAGAGAGATGGGGCCAATCCTTAAGGATTGGCCCCATCTGAAAATATACAGCGAGGGCATAACATGGTATTCCAAAGTAGAGGGAGCCGCCGTTCAGGCGGGCGCAGCTTTAACGCAGGCCGCATCTTGGTGGCGCTGGTCATCGCCGGTTTTTCGCTGCTCTCTTATTGCAGTTCGCGCAGCTATAACCCCGTCACCGACGAAACGCAGTATGTCGCCATCAGCCCAGAGCAGGAAATTGCCCTGGGCTTGCAGGCCGCGCCAGAAATGGTGCAGCAGTTTGGCGGCATGGATGTTGACTCGCAGTCGCAGGCGCTGCTGGACAAGGTGTGCAACCGCATTCTCTCTGAAAGTGAAGCGGGCGAGACCGACTGGCCGTTTGAATGCCACCTGCTGGCCGATGACCAGACAATCAACGCGTTTGCTCTGCCGGGCGGCCAGCTGTTTATTACGGCCGCTCTCTATGACCAGCTAGAAACGGAAGGCCAGCTGGCCGGGGTGATGGCCCATGAAATTGGGCATGTCATCGCCCGCCACTCCTCGCAGCAGATTGCCAAACAGCGCCTGACGGAGGGGTTAACCGGAGCGGCCGTAATCGCCGCCTACGATCCCGATAACCCCAGCAGCAGCCAGTCGGCCCAGGTGGCCCTGCTCATCGGCCAGCTGGTCAACATGAAGTTTGGCCGCGACGACGAGCTCCAGTCTGACCAGTTGGGTGTACAGTTTATGGCCGAGGCTGGCTACGACCCTCGCGCCATGATCCAGGTGATGGAAATTTTGGCCGCCGCCTCGGAGGGCAACGCACCGCCGGAATTTTTCAGCACCCATCCCAATCCCGACAATCGCATTGCCCGCATTGAGGCCGCCATTGAAGAGCTGTACCCCGATGGCGTACCGGCCGGACTGGCGCCATAAAGGAGGGCAAAATGGGACGTTTTCGACTTGAGGTGCGACATTTGGTGGATTGGTCAGCGGCCGTTTACGCCGGAATTATTGCCGGGGCTGTGTTTTTGCTGGTTTTGCTGGTTGCTTACCCGCTGGCCACGGGCGGTACGCCGTGGACCATCTTTCGCTTCATGGGTGCCATTGTGTTGGGGCGGGCGGTGCTGCCCCCGCCCACGACATTTGATGCGGGGGTGGTGGTTACGGCCGTTCTCCTCCACTTCACCCTCTCGATTCTCTACACCCTGGTGCTGGCCTTCATCGTGCACCGCTGGCGGCTGCTGATCAGCATTTTGGGCGGGGCGTTGTTTGGCCTGTGCCTCTTCCTCATCAACTTTTTCACCTTCACCACCTTTTTTGCCTGGTTCTACCCCGCCCGCGCCTGGCCCTTCTCGCTGCTGCACATCCTCTTTGGCGCGGTGGCTGGCGGCATTTACGAACTGCTGGAGAAAGATGTGTTTGTGGTGGAGGAAACGGCCGTTTCCTAATTTTTCAACCCTCATCCCACCCTCACCCTAGCCCTCTCTCTCGGAGGGAGAGGGAGCCGGATTCCCTCCCCCTGCCAGGGGGAGGGCTAGGGTGGGGGTAGATTTAGAATTAAACCCCACTTTGCATTACAATTCCGCCCAAGGGGCAACTCCCCCACTATTTACCATCATCATCACAAAGTTTGGGAGGTTCTGATGGGTACATTACTGGTTAAGAATACGGCCGTTCTCGTCACTATGGATGATACACGGCGCGAAATTGCCAATGGCGGGCTGTTCGTGCGGGACAACGTCATTAAACAGGTGGGGCACACCAGCGACCTGCCCGAAACGGCCGATACCGTCCTCGATTTAAGCGGCCACGTGGTGCTGCCCGGCCTGGTCAACACCCATCACCACCTCTACCAAAGCCTCACCCGCGTGCTGGCCCAAGACAGCAACCTGTTTGACTGGCTCACCACCCTCTACCCCATCTGGGCCAACCTCAGCGACGAGGCGATTTACGTTAGCACCATCACCGGGCTGGCCGAACTGGCCCTCTCCGGCTGCACCACCAGCAGCGACCACCTCTACATCTTCCCCAACGACTGCACCCTGGACAGCCAGATTCGCGCCGCGCAGGAAATCGGCGTGCGCTTTCACGCTGCCCGTGGCTCCATGTCGCTGGGGGAAAGCAAAGGCGGCTTGCCGCCCGACCGGGTTACCGAAGACGAGGCGTTTATCCTCAAAGACAGCCAGCGCCTCATCGAGACGTACCACGACGCCAGCCGCCACGCGATGATGCGCGTGGTGCTGGCCCCTTGCTCCCCCTTCTCGGTCACGCCCGACCTGATGCGTGAATCAGCCAACCTGGCCCGCGCCTACGGCGTGCGGCTGCATACCCACCTGGCCGAAACGCTGGAAGAAGAAGAATTTTGCCTGCAAACCTTTGGCCAACGCCCGGTGCCCTACGTGGAATCGCTGGGCTGGACCGGTGACGACGTGTGGCACGCCCACTGCGTCCACATGAGCCAGCCAGAAATTGAGTTGTTTGGCCAGACGGGCACCGGCGTGGCTCACTGCCCGTGCAGCAACATGCGCCTTGCCAGCGGCATTGCCCCGGTGCTGGCCTGGTGGGCCGCCGGGGTGCCGGTGGGATTGGGCGTCGATGGCTCCGCCTCCAACGACGGCGGCCATTTGCTCAACGAAGCGCGGCAGGCAATGCTGCTGCAACGCGTCGCCCCCAACCGCTACCTGAGTGAAAAACCGGGCGGGCGCGGCGGCTTTGGCGGGCGTCCCGATGCGATGACGGCGCGGCAGGCGCTGGAACTGGGTACGCGGGGTGGTGCGGCCGTTTTAGGGCGCGACGACATTGGTTACCTGGCCCCCGGCATGAGCGCCGACTTCATCGCCCTGAATTTGAACCAGGTGGCCTTTGCCGGCGCGGGGCACGATCCGGTAGCGGCCGTTGTGCTGTGCCAGCCGCCCACGGTCGATTATTCGGTGATCAACGGCAAGGTTGTGGTGGCAAACGGCCGTCTCACCACCGTAGACCTGGGACCCCACCTGGAAAAACACAACAAAATCGCCATCGAGATGGTGCGCGCGTAGCGGTTATGCGCATCACGGCTAGCAGCATCGTAACCAATGAAGCCAGGGAGCTTCTGCTGATTGAGCGGCACGACATTCACACCTTCGACGTGCCCGGTGGTGGTCTGGAAGCGGGTGAACTGCCGACGGAAGCGGCCGTTCGCGAAACGTTTGAGGAAACGGGGCT
>ERZ761607.5011-NODE-5011-length-11227-cov-39.089062_pt1 | contig 11227 bp, 12 predicted proteins | sample MGYA00511164_ERZ761607 | MGnify/ENA primary metagenome ERZ761607 (study PRJEB28899, sample SAMN02445080) | bioreactor sludge metagenome | biome: EBPR sludge | place: Australia: Brisbane, Thorneside Wastewater Treatment Plant | collected 2011-06-22 ...
GAGTAGCGAGTAGCGAGTAGCGAGTAGCGAGTAGCGAGTAGCGAGTAGCGAGTAGCGAGTAGTGAGTAGTGAGCATCGGGCAGCGGGCAGCGGGTAGCGAGTAGCGAGCAGCGGGCAGCGGGCAGCGGGCAGCGGGCAGCGGGCAGCGGGCAGCGGGCAGCGAGCAGCGGGCAGCGAGCAGCGGGCAGCGAGCAGCGGGCAGCGAGCAGCGAGCAGCGCGCAGCGAGTGGCGAGTGCCGGGTCCCGACCTGGCGACGGCGCCCCACTTCTCCCCTCCCCCGCCTGCGGGGGAGGGGCGGGGGAGAGGGCCGCCCCGGCCAGCGCGGCCGGTCGGCGCGCGGCCGGAACCCCGGCACGGCGCGGCCACGATCATCACCCACACCGGGGTGAATCCAGATGCCCGCCTGCCCGCATCCAAGCCTCCGAAGCGCTGCGATCCGCCAGCGCAAGACAGGAGTTGCAGGATGCATGCGAGAACACCAACCCGGGGCGGCCTGATCGCCTTCGTCCTGGCCCTGGCCGCGGGCCTGGCGAACGCCGCCGGCACACCGGACGCCGACACCGCCGAAGGCGGCGATGCGCACCCGGTGCTGGCCCAGGCCGGCCACTTCTGGCAGACCGTGGCCGCCGACGCACCGGCGCGTCCGGCCCTGCTGGAACGCCACTTCAGCGCAGGCATCCGTGCGCGCAACGGCGACGACAGGCTGCTGGAGACCTTCGCGATGCTCGCCGAGTCGCTGGCGCCGGAACTGGCCACCCTGCCGCCCCCCGAGCGGGTCGGCGAGGACCAGCCCCGGGCCGGCGAGCTGCACTACACCCTGGCCAGCGGCCGCCGCGTGGCGCTGGCGCTGGAACTGACCGACACGGATCCGCAGCGGATCGAGCGCTTCTCCCTGCGACCGCTGCCGCCCAGGGTCGAGGCGGTCGGCCCGGCGGAGTTGCCCGGTGTGATCGACGCGCGGCTGGCCGCCGAGGCCGCCGCCGGCCGCTTCTCGGGCGCGGTGCTGGTGGCCCGCGGCGAGGAGGTGATCTACGAGCGCGCGGTCGGCCTGGCGGACCGCGCGACCGGTCGCGCCAACACCCTGGACACGCCGATCAACCTGGGCTCGATCAACAAGATGTTCACCGCCCTCGCCATCGCCCAGTTGCAGGCGTCCGGCAAGCTGGACTGGCAGGACACCGTCGGCCGCCACCTGCCGGAGTTCCCCAACGCGACCGTCCGCGACAAGGCCACCATCCACCAGCTGCTCACCCACACCTCCGGTGTCGGCTCCTACTGGAACGCGGCCCACGACGCGCGCCTGCACGCGCTGGACAGCCACCAGGCCTTCCTGGACACCTTCGTCGACCAGCCCCTGCTGTTCGAACCCGGCCAGGGCCTGGAGTACAGCAACGGCGGGCCGGTCATCCTGGGCCTGGTCATCGAGGCGCTGGGCGGCAGCGACTACTACCAGTACATCCGCGAGCACATCTACACGCCGGCCGGCATGACGCACGCCGACCACTACCGGCGCGACGACACCGAGGCCGGCTTCGCGGTGGGCTACACGCGCGACCAGGACGGCACCTGGCGCGACCACCGCGCCGGGCTCAGCCTGCGCGGCTCGGCGGCCGGCGGCGGCTATGCCTCGGCGCGCGACCTGCACGCCTTCTCGAAGGCGCTGGCGGACGGCCGCCTGCTGCCGCGCGAAAAGCTGGAGACGCTCTGGCAGGCCCATGTCCAGACCGGACCCATGGGCTACGGCTACCTGTTCAGCGTCGGCGACCGGCCGGGGCGGCGCTTCGTCGGCCACAACGGCGGCGCGCCGGGCATCTCCGCCGAGTTCCTGCATTATCCCGACCACGGCCTGGCGATCGTGGTCCTGGCCAACCAGGACCACGCCGCGGAACCGATGCGCGAATGGCTGCAGGCCCAGGTCGAGGCCGCGCTGTTCGGAACCGAAACCCCCTGACGGAGCAGGCGCCATGGAAACCCTTCCGGTCCTCATCATCCCGCTGGCGCTGGTGCTGCCGCCGATCCTGATCACCGCCCTGGTGCTGCGCCATCGGCGCAGCCGCGCCGAGATGCGCTACCGCCTGCTGCTGCAACTGGCCGAGGCCGGCGTGCCGCTGCCGGCGACCCTTCCCGGCGAGGCGACCCCGCAGCACTGCGACCGCCGCCGCGCCCTGGTGCTGCTGGCCGGCGGCATCGGCCTGAGCCTCACCCTGCTGGCCCTGCCCCTGGACTACCACGCCGGCCATCGCCTGGCCGAGCTGTGGGGCCTGGGCATCCTGCCGGTCGCGCTGGGCCTGGGTTACCTCGGCAACTGGATCCTGACCCGGCGCGGTCGTGGCCACGGATGACCGCGATGCGCAGGCGCGCATCGACCGCGCCCTGGTCGACCGGGCCCTGCAGGACGACGGCGCGCGCGCCTTCGAGGCCCTGGTGCGCCGGCACCAGGGCCGGGTGCGCGCGCAACTGCGCCGCCTGCTGGGCGACGACCCGGCGCTGGCCGACGACCTCGCGCAGGACAGCTTCGTCCTGGCCTGGCGCAAGCTGGCGCAGTTCCGCGGCGAATCGCTATTCGCCACCTGGCTGCACCGCATCGCCCACGCCCGTTTCCTGCAGCACCTGCGCAGCCGCGCCGGGCGGGCAGGGCAGGCGCCCGGGCTGGACGAGGACGGGGCCCCGGCCGCAGACCGCGGTGGCCCCGAGGCCGGCCTCGACCTGGACGCCGCCCTGCGCCGCCTGTCGGCCAACCAGCGCGCGGCGCTGCTGTACTGCGTGCAACTGGATTTCACCCACGAGGAAGCCGCCGAGGTGCTGGACATGCCACTGGGCACCGTGAAGACGCACGTGGCGCGCGGCAAGGCCCGCCTGCGCACGCTGCTCAAGGACTGGGCACCGGGAGACAGCAACGATGAATGAACCGGACGAACTCACCGACCGCGCGCTGGACGCGCTGCTGCGCAAGGGCTTCCCGGGCGAGCTGGCGGACGACGGCTTCTCGGCGCGGGTGATGCGCGCCCTGCCACCGCGGCGCCGCCAGCGCCCCTGGCTGCTGCCGGCCGCGGCCCTGGCCGGCGGCCTGCTGGCCTGGCTTGCCGTGCTGCCCGCGCAGGCCTGGCAGGACATCGCCCGCGAATGGCTGGCCGGCGCTGTCGGCCCGGTCACGGTCGCGACCGGCGTGCTGCTGCTGGTCGTCTCGGTGCTGGGCTGCGCCTGGGCGCTCGAAGAAGGCTAGATCGGTCTGGAACGCGCCTGCCGGTTGTCTCGGGCGTGGACTGCTGGCGGGTGCCTTCTGCGTCGTGCAAGTTCGCCCGCAGTTGGCAGGCTGTTGAAAGACAGCCTGCTGACGGCGGCCATGGATGGCCGTTCGGCGAAACAAGAGCGCAAGCAGTTGATTCGACGGGAGCCCGTCCGGACCTGCGCCGGACGGGCGACTTGAAAAACGACCAGGACGGTCGCTTTTCAGCAAGCTGTTGGCGCGGACAGTGCAGATCCGCCGGTGGGCGTCGCCTGTCCCCAATCCGCGCCAGCGTCTGCTCCCGGCTACCGGTCCGGATCGATGATCGCCTGCATCAACGCCATCTCCCTCGGCGAAGCGCCCAGCGCGCGGGCCTGCCGCTGCCAGTCGCCCACCGCGGTGCGCACCTGCGACGCCAGCGCCGCCGCGACCTTGCCGGTCAGGCGGTAGAAGTCGGCGGTTGCCAGAAGCAGGCCCGAGTCCGGCGAGGCATCGTCGCCGTCGATCGCCAGCACGTGGTGGTCCTTGTCGAGGTTCGGGTTGACATCGAACGCGGGGGACAGCCGCCAGCCGTCGCCCGTCCGCAGGAAACCATGGTTGCGAAGGTGGTCGTCGCGGTTGCCGATGAGGATGTTGAACAGGACGCGGCGGAACAGTTGTTCGAGGTCATGCGCGATGTGCGTCGACGCGCCTTCGGTCTCGATGGCCTGCACCAGGTCGAGGTAGCTGTGGCCCTCGCTGTGCGTCGCATCCAGGCGGGTCATCGCCGAGGAGAACACGCGGCGCGAGTTCCGCGTGCGGTCGAAGCGCTTCACCGTGTAGGTGTGCCCGCGTTCGGAGAACCGCATCAGGCGTGCCTCCGGCATCTCGATGCCGGCACCCAGCGCCAGCCGGTAGGCAAGGAACTCCCAAAGGCCGACGTCGACGTTGTCGTCTCCCGACGGGAACTTGGCCAGCCACAACCGGCCAGCTTCATCCCGGAAGCTGGCCTTCGGCCGGGCGCCGCCGAGGGACGCCCCCGGCGCGAGGATCTGCCGCAGCCAGCGGACCCGCTCGTCGGACAGGTCGGCATCGCCGCGTTCGAGCTGCGCGGCGATGGCCTCGAGTTCCCTGAGCTCGGTGATCGGCGGGGCACTGCGCATGCCCTCGTCCACGAAACGCCCCGAGTCGGGGTCCCGCAGGCGCAGGGCGCCCATGCGGGTTTCGTCGTGAACGCCGGTCAGGTAGTCCCAGGCGCGCAGGCTGCGCACCCTGCGTTCCTGTTCCCGCGCCTCGATCGCCTCCCGGCGGTCCATCAGGCGCTGGCCCCAGCGATCCGGCGAAGTGTCCTGGAAGGCGCCCGACAGCGCGCCCGCGCCCGCCCTGGCGAACTGTGTCCCGCTCGCCAGCATGAGCTCGTGATCGAGCGCAAAGGTTGCCATCGGCCCCTTGCCGGCCAGCCACTCGGGGTCGTACTCGAAGCCCACGGTATCCCCGCGCCTGCTGGCGGTCTTCGACAGGTGGCCGACACGCGCCATGCCGCCCAGCGACTCGTCGTCGAGCCAGACCTCCAGCAGGTTCACGGCGGGTCACGTCGTGGCCGCGCAGTGGGCCGCCTGAGCGCGTTGTCCTGCAGCTCGCGGCCGACCGTGTCCTGCACGGCGATCCGGTCGATGTCGTCCGCCAGTCCGAGCACGGCCAGAACCCGGAGCAGGGTGGCCAGACTGGTCGACGGCTCGCCGTTCTCCAGTTTGGCGAGGGTAGGCACGCTGACGCCGACGCGTTCGGCCATGACCTCCTGGGTCATCGCCCGCCGCAGCCGGGCGGCACGCAGGCGCTGCCCCAGCGCTTCGATCTGGCGCCGGGCGCGCGGGTGGGTGGGAGGCGTCCGCTTGGCCATGCCAAATTAAATTACGACATCCGCCCGGAAATGCAAGTTAATTTTGCATCTCGCGGCAGTCTCGTTCAGTCAGACGGCCTTGGGCAAGCCATTTCGCTGCAGTCGCTGCCAGCGGCCGGCGCGGCACCCTGGCCCGGTCCACCGCCGGCTTGCCCTGGCCCGCTCGCCCCCGCTTCGGCAAGCAGCCCGCCCAGCAGCGCCCCCAGACGCAGGTCGTCCACCTGGCCGAAGGCGCGCAGGCGCAGTCGGCCCTCGGCGTCCAGCACCAGCAGGCTGGGCGTGCCGGCCAGGTGCCAGGCGCGGAAGGTCGCCGGGCGCGGGTCGTCGCCGTCGTGGGCGTCGACCGCCACCGGGAAGTCGATGCGGTATTCGTGCAGGAAGGCCGCCAGCGCCACCGGCGTCATCGCCGCGTGGTGCTCGAAGACGCTGTGCAGGCCGATCACCGCGACCCGCTCGGGCGCGAACGCCACGCGCACGCGCTGCGCCTGCGGCAGGCCATGGCTGACGCAGCCCGGGCACAGCATCTGGAAGGCCTCGACCACCACCACCTTGCCGCGCAGCCCGGCCAGGGTCGGCGCCGTGTCGGTGTTGAACCACGTCGCCACCTGCCACTCCGGCAGCCGCTCGCCCCTTGCCGCGCCAGTCATCTCGCTCTCCTCCTGACCCGCTGCAGGGCAGGCCGCCCCGCATCGCCTGTTCCTCGCACCACGCATGCCCGCCGCAAGCCCAGGCCCCGACCGCGCATCCCGCCCCGCCGAAGGCGCGCCCCGGTCCCGACCGCGCCGCCGCACTCCACGTCGCCCCTCCCCCGCGTGCGGGGTACGGGCCGGCGCGATGAGTCTTCAGGGAAGAGGGCCGCCCCATCCAGTGCGCGCGGCTCCATCCTCCCCCGACCGGGATCGCCAGGCCGCAGAAGGCGAGCTTCCTGTTCCGACTGCGCCGCAGCACTCCACTTCTCCCCTCCCCCGCCTGCGGGGGAGGGGCCGGGGGAGAGGGCCGCCCCATCCAGCGCGCGCGGCTCCACGCCCCCGACCGGTAACCCAGGCCGCAGTAGGCGAGCTTCCGGTCCCGACTGCGCCGCGGCACCCCACTTCTCCCCTCCCCCGCCTGCGGGGGAGGGGCCGGGGGAGAGGGCCGCCGCATCCAGCGCGCGCGGATCCAAGGCCCCTCTGCGCATCACGCCGCCTGCCGCAGCGGCACCGCCGGGAAATCCACCGGCACGTCCAGCGCCACGTTGACGTAGTTGGTGTACAGGTTCAGCGCGACATGGGCGATCACTTCGACGATGGCGCCATCGTCGAAGCCCTGCGCGCGCAGCGCGGCGATGCGCGCCGGGTCGACCTGGCCGCGCCGCTCGACCAGCTCCAGCGCGAAGGCCAGGGCCGCCGCGGTGGCCGGGTCGTCGGACTCGCCGGCCTGGGCGCGCGCCATCTCGGCGGCGCTGGCGCCGGCCTTGCGCCCCAGGGCGGTGTGCGCGGCCAGGCAGTAGCCGCAGCGGTTGCGGTCGGCGATCGCCACCGCCAGCTTCTCGCCCAGCACCGCGGGCAAGGTGCCGCCGCCGAGGGCGCCGAAGCCGGCCCACATCGAGGCCAGCGCGGCGGGGGAATGGGCGACCGCGGCGAACATCGCCGGCACGGTGCCGAACGCGCCCTGAATCTGCGCCAGGGTGGCGCGGCTGTCGGCGGGGGCGGTGCTGGCGGTGAGCAGGGGAACCTGGGACATGACGGACTCCTTGGATTGAAAGGGGGTTGGGATACGCCGCTCGGGGCGTGCCGCCATCTTCCCGGCCCGGACCGGAAGAAAGGTATGCTTTCGTCCATGAAAGTTGACCATCCGTCCGAAACCCCGCCCGACCGCCTGGACGCCCTGCTGCGCCACTTCCGCCTGTCCGCGCGCCTGTTCCACGCCGGCGCCCTGTGCGGCCTGCACGACTTCCCCGGCGACGGCGCCAGCGGCCAGCTGCACCTGGTGCGCGCCGGCGCCGTGCAGGTGCGCCACGCCGGCCAGCCGCCGCTGACCGTCGACCAGCCCAGCCTGCTGTTCTACCCGCGCCCGTGCGCGCACCGCTTCGAGACCGACCCCGAACGCGGCGCCGACATGGCCTGCGCCGACATCGCCTTCGGCGACGGCCCCGACAACCTGCTGGCGCGCGCCCTGCCGCCGTTCGTCGTGATGCCCCTGGCCGAGCTGCCCGCCGCCGGCACCCTGCTCGACACCCTGTTCGAGGAAGCCTTCGCCGCCCGCTGCGGCCGCGCCCTGGTGGTCGACCGCCTGTTCGAGGTGGTGGTGGTGATGCTGCTGCGCCGCCTGCTCGATGCCGGCGTCATCGGCCAGGGCGCCTTCGCCGGCCTGGCCCACCCCGGCCTGGCGCGCGCCCTGGTCGCCCTGCACGCCGCCCCGCAGCGCGACTGGGACCTGCCCGCCCTGGCCAGCGCCGCCGGCATGTCGCGCAGCCGCTTCGCCGAGCTGTTCGCGCGCATCGTCGGCCAGACCCCGGCCGCCTACCTGGCCGCCTACCGCATCGAGCTGGCCTGCGCCGCCCTGCAGCGCGGCCGGCCGCTGGCCCTGGTCGCCGACGAGGTCGGCTACGGCAGCGCCGCGGCGCTGTCGCGGGCGTTCACGGCGAAGATGGGCGCCTCGCCGCGGGCATGGCTTCGGCAGGCACAGGCGCAACGCTGAGTCCGCGCGCCGGCACCGCCGCTTCGTCCGACGCCTGGCGTTCCGTCTCCCGCTGCAACACCCATACCCAGGCCGGCGGCAGGTTGCCGGCCACGAAGGCCACCCGCCGCGCCCGCAGCCCCAGCCGCCGGCGCAGCGGCGCCGCCACCGGGCAGCGCAGCCCGTAAGTGAACTGCACCAGGCGCAGCGCCGGCGCCGAACAGGCCAGCACCGCCGCGACGATGCGCTCCACCTGCGCCGCCGGCATGGCCCGCAGCGGCAGCCCCGACAGCACCACCGCCGGCGGCGCCGGCAGGGCGTCCGCCGTCAGCGCCCCGGCATCGCCCTCGATCACCCGCGCCTGCGGCCAGCGCGCCCGCAACAGCGCCGCGAACGCCGGCAGCCGCTCGACCAGCACCAGCGCCGCCGGGTCCACCCCGGCCTCGACCAGCGCCCGCGTGAACACGCCGGTGCCGGCGCCCAGTTCCAGGACCGGCCCGTCCAGCGGCCCGGCCGCCGCGCACATCGCCCGCGCCAGCGCCCGGCTGGACGGCGCGATGGCGCCGACCGTGCGCGGCGCGGCGAGCCAGCGGCGCAGGAAGGAGAGGAGGTCGGCCGTCGGGCCGGGGGTGTCGTGGTGCACGGGTGGGCTCCGCTCAGGCGCCGGGGTGGCGCGGTGGCGGAAGGGTGGGCTGGGGGGATCAAGTGGGGGTCAAATGGCGGGGTGGGCAGTCTGCGGATTTGAAGCCGCGAGGCGCCGAGGTAGGCCGGTTGCGTTGGGGTCTATCCAATGCGAGGATTCCACCACGCCAACTCTGTCCGCCTGGAAACACGGACAGATTAGGTGGACAGCGCAGACCTGGTGCTCGGAGCAAACGATTGAAACGTCTGCAGTGTTTTCCATCACGCCATGGCGTCGCCCGGCTTACGCGGACGGATTATACCGGCGGTGTGCCGTGGATTAGTAGTTAGGACTCACATGAAGATATTCGTCAGTCACTCCAGCAAGGACAAATGGGCGGCCCGAAGAATCGCCAAAGATGTCGAGGAGCTCGGGCACACCGTTTTCCTGGATGAGAAAGACATTGCGACGGGAGAGTCAATTACAGACTCGATCCAAACCCACCTCAAAGAATCCGATCATCTCCTGCTCTTATTGAGCCCAGCGAGTCTCACTAGCTCCTGGGTGCTCGTTGAGCTTGGCGGCGCCATGGCGCTTGGAAAGAAGGTAATTCCAATACTCCTATATGTTGGAGCAAACGAAATCCCTCCAGCTATCAATCTCAAGCTCGCCCGTGACATCAACGACATTGGCAAGTACTACGAGGAAATAGGCGGATATCCAACGCCTCCTAAGGCGGCTTCTGAGGCGACGCAGACGCCACCTCAGAAGGCTAGACCAACACCTAAGTTTGATATTGGTGCGGAAGTTGTAATTCACACCTCAAAACCTGAAAAGGTAATTCGTCAGATAGGCCCAGTGACTAACTTCACGCCTGAAATGGAACAGTATCTTGGGCAGAAGGCAATCGTTGTCGGCGTTGATATTGACGGCGACCTCAAGCTTGACATCGATGATCAAAGATTTGCGTGGGCAACCCCTTGGTTGCGGGCAGCGCCGTCTGGTGAGTCCTAACTAATCGTTCAAGCGGACCTGCGGTCCGCACCCAACAACGCTCCTGATCTTGTAGCATTGTTGGGTGCGGCCCGCAGGCCGCTTAACTCTGGTGTTGGAGCCTTGTGACCACTGACCTCTCTCGTTATGTGCCTGAAGGAGTGACCTGGATCCGTGCTGCGGTTTCCTGCATCCCGCTCGTTGGCGGCGCTCTAGATCACCTCATCTTCGATAAGGCTGATGCCATTCGGCTTAAGAATCTTGAGACTGCTATTCAGGCAATTTCGGATCAGGTCAATGCAGCTGGTGAGGACTCAATTGACAAGTCGTGGTTCGAGAGCACAGAAGCCCTCGCGACGTTCAAGATCATGTCGGATAAGGTCTCGTATGAATCAAGCCCTGCAAAAGTGGATGCAATTGGGCGGATAGTTGCGGCCTGCGGCAACAAGGCACATTCAGCGGATCCAGAGAAGATATCCGTAGTGGAGCACCTTTCCCGACTTTCCGCGGTACAAATCAAGTTGCTTTCTGTCATCGCAGGTATCGCGCCAACTCAGAAAAAGATCAGCACCGGCAGCCTGGAGCAAACTGCAGTTGCGATCTGGCTCAGCGATATTGTCTCTGCGTTGCGTGCCGGCCCTCAGTTTTGGAGTGGAACTCTCACCATTGATCAAGAGCTAGAGGTGCTGGAGTCATTCAATACGATCCGGCGGGTCCAACTTATGGGACCATCTGAAGCGGCATACGTGATTACAGCTATCGGCAAGCGGGCCGCAGGTTATGTACGCACAGCAGGGCTCTAACAGTTCATTCAAGCCGACGCCGCTTCGCGGCGCGGCTTAATTCAGGCGCTAGAGCCCAAGGATGAACTTCGTCGTGCGATCAGGCGTTGTGCGTCGATTGCCTGCTCGGACAGAGGTACTTTCGTTGCTGAGGGCCGCAGAGTTTCACTGGCACTTCTCACAAGGCATAATTGCGCTAGATCAGCGGCTCTACATTCCAGGCTGTTTGTCATTACTCACTGGAATAGAGGCGAGCATCCGCTGCACCATTCAGCAGCGCCGCGATCCTGGGGTGGTGCCCGAGCAGCTTGGGTCCACCCTCAGCAATTCTTTGCTTAGGGAGGCATCCCGCGTTGGTCTTCCCATCCATACGCTTGTCGTTCCGGGCGAGGCTGACTTCTGGGAGCGCCTGCCCGAGCGGTCTGATCACGTGCGCATAGTGCAGCTTAGACACGATCTAGCCCACGGCAACCTGTTGGGCTACATGCAACAGACAGAGCATGGACCCCTTCTCGTTCCAGAGTTCATTCAGCCAACCGCGAGAACGCTGAGGCGACTATCGTTGAACTGGTGTCGTGAGCTTGCAGCTTATAGAGCACGCGAGCTTGGGCTCTAACGATGAGTTCAACCGGACCTGCGGGGAAATGATCCGAATGAACCGATTGCTTTCGGCCGCAGGCTGGTTAACACGGCGCAAGATGCCGCACCCATGCAACGTCACGTTTCGTCTTCCAATGGTGGTGAGGAGATCGAAGTTGACCATGATCCATATCGAGTTCCACAAATCAGAGAAGGGGCGTGGTGATGAGGACTGGTACAGTCTACGAATCGACCCTAACGAAGGCCAGATGGCCGTGCGGCACACGTGGTCGCACTCCTCTGGTGGAGCCACGTTTCTGAGTGGCGAGAAACTGTACTCCCTTGAGGAATTCGCCAGGCTCAAGCCAAATCAGTATCGTTGGCTGCTTGAATGGCTGACCTCGAAGCTTACGCCGAAGTAGACCAGCCCTTTGAACCGCCCCGGCTTTCCCGGAGGCTCCGACTCTTGAGAGGATGGAGCCATGAA
>ERZ761607.5012-NODE-5012-length-11227-cov-16.424723_pt1 | contig 11227 bp, 8 predicted proteins | sample MGYA00511164_ERZ761607 | MGnify/ENA primary metagenome ERZ761607 (study PRJEB28899, sample SAMN02445080) | bioreactor sludge metagenome | biome: EBPR sludge | place: Australia: Brisbane, Thorneside Wastewater Treatment Plant | collected 2011-06-22 ...
GTACTGCGTTCGGGACGCAGGAGTCGGAGGTTCGAATCCTCTCGCCCCGACCAATCCACTTCACTTCGATCCGCACATCGCGCCTGATCGCGATGCCCGCGTTCGCCTTTGCGCTACCCGGGCGCATGACAAGGGCGGACGCTCCCCGTAGCTCGCTCGGCACTTGTCGTTCATTCCCGAGGGGTGGTTCTGTTACTGCGGCTGCATCTGGCATCTGCTATGCTTGAGCGCTCTGCGGAACCTCTCTCGCGATGAGCAAATACCTCCTACTGATCGGACTGGCGTGCGTTTTCTGGTGGCTCTGGCGCAAGTCGCGTGCCTCGTCGCGCGGCGAGGCTGGAACCCGGACCGTCCAGCGCGAAGCTGAACGGATGGTGCAGTGCGCGCGCTGTGGGGTGAATCAGCCAGTCAGCGAGAGCATTCTGGCCGACGGGCGCTACTACTGCTGCGCGGCTCATTTGCACGACGCACCATCCGATGACGCCTGAGGCACTATGTTGACCACCGCGGAGTCCGGTGAGGAACTGTTCTCCGAGATGCACTGGAAGTCGCTGCGCTACTTCAACCTCTATCGCTTTGCGGTTGCCGCGCTGCTCTTTTCGTCGGCGCTGCTTTATCCCTCCGTTTTTCCGATTGCCGGCCCGAACCAGAGTCAGCAGCATCTGGCGCTGGCCAGCCTGTATCTGGTCGCTACCTCAGTGGCGGTGGTCCTGGCGTATCGCCATGGGCAGCACGCGACCGTGCAATTGACCGCCAGCGTGCTGCTCGACGTACTGGTGATGACCGTTTTGATTCATGTCGGTGGCGGCCTGGGCAGCGGTCTCGGGTCGATGCTGCTGGTGACGCTGGCCGGAGCCGGTCTGGTAGGACAGGGGCGTCTGGTGTTGTTCTATGCCGCGATGGCCACCCTGGCGGTGCTCTTCGAACACTCTTACCGTGTTATGCAGAACGACTTCGATGCGGCTGGTTTTTTTCACGCCGGCGTGTTCAGCGCGGGGTTTTTTGCGGTAGCGATTTCCGCCCGTTTGCTGGCGCGGCGGGTGATCGCCAACGAGGCGCTGGCGCGCCAGCGTGGCGTTGATCTGAATAACCAGACGGTGATCAGCCAGCGCGTCATCGAAGAGATGCAGGACGGCGTGGTGGTCCTTCGCCGCGACGGCAGGGTCCGGCAGAGCAACCCGCGCGCCCGGCAACTGTTGGGGCTGGACGGTGGCAGTGAGTCCCTGCTGAGCGCGTATTCGTCCGACCTGGCGCTGGATTTCGTCGATTGGTGTCGGAATGGCAGCGAAGATGCGGTGCTGGTTCGCGTGCCGGCAAGCGGTTTGCGGCTGCGGGCGCGGTTTGCGGCGACCGAGAGTTCGGAACGTGACGTGCTGGTTTTCCTCGAGGACATGGGCCGACTGCAGGAGCAGGCGCAGCAGATGAAGTTGGCTGCACTGGGGCGCCTGACGGCCAATATTGCGCACGAGATACGCAATCCGCTCTCGGCGATCAGTCATGCCGGCGAACTGCTGCGTGAAGAGCGGCGTGGCGAGGCCTATGAGCGCTTGTTGCGCATTATGCTCGACAATACCCAGCGTCTCGAGCGGATCGTCAGCGATGTGCTCGAACTCGGGCGCCGTGATCGCCTCTATCGGGAACTGATCGATCTGCGGGCGACCTTGCCGCCGCTGATCGAGGAATACCTGGCCAAGGAGGGCTTGCCTGCCGATGTGGTTCGCCTCGACTTGTCGGCTGGGGCGACCCTGTGCTTCGATCGTTCCCATTTTCATCAGGTGTTGGGGAATCTGCTGGGCAACGCGCTGCGGCATTCGCAGCGCGTCGCCGGCAGCGTTCGCCTGCTGGCCTGCGCCGGCAAAGTTGCTGGGCAGGTCGAGTTGCACGTGATCGACGACGGTGAGGGTGTCGGCGAGGAATTCCGGGAACATATATTCGAGCCCTTCTTCACCACGCATCATCGGGGTACCGGCCTGGGTCTGTACATTGCGCGCGAGTTGTGTGACGCCAATGACGCGCAACTCGAACTGCAGGGCTCTGGCCCGGGTGCTGATTTCTGTCTATTGGGGAGGGCTTCAGGGTGTCAGTAGTCAAGGCGGAGCGTCGCCCGCGCGGCGAGTTGGCAAGGGTGCTGGTGGTCGACGACGAAGCGGATATCCGTGAACTTCTCGATCTGACCGTGGCCCGCATGGGCTTGTCGGCGGACTGCGCGGCGAGTATTGCCGAGGCCCGGCGACTGCTCGAGCGGCAACACTACCAATTGTGCATTACCGACATGCGTCTGCCTGACGGCGAGGGTCTGGAGATCGTCAGGCTGATCGGTGAGCGCTACGGGCAGACGCCGGTAGCGGTGATCACGGCCTTCGGAAGCGCCCAGAACGCGGTAGCCGCGCTGAAAGCCGGTGCGTTTGACTATCTGGCCAAGCCGGTCGCCCTCGAGCAGTTGCGCAGCTTGATCAAATCGGCGCTCAGCTTGCCGCGGCATGGCGGCGTTGCCGACGACGAGCGGTCGCTGGTCGCTGGCGGGCAATTGATTGGCGAGTCGGCAGCGATCGAGCACGTTCGTCAATTGATCGAAAAACTGGCCCGGAGTCAGGCGCCGGTCTACATCTCCGGTGAGTCGGGAACGGGAAAGGAACTCGCCGCGCGTTTGATCCACGACCAGAGCTCTCGGCGCGCAGCGCCCTTCGTGCCGGTGAACTGTGGCGCGATCCCAGAGAACTTGATGGAGAGCGAGTTCTTTGGCTATCGCAAGGGTGCCTTTACCGGTGCCGACAGCGATCGAGATGGCTTCTTTCAGGCGGCGAAAGGCGGGACGCTGTTTCTCGACGAAGTAGCTGACTTGCCGCTGGCGATGCAGGTCAAATTGCTGCGCGCGATTCAGGAGAAGAAGGTTCGCAAGGTCGGCAGCACTGCCGAAGAAATGGTGGACGTGCGTATCCTTTCGGCGACTCACCGTTCGCTCAAGGGATGCGTCGATGACGGGCTCTTTCGCCAGGATCTCTTCTATCGCCTCAACGTCATCGAACTGCGGATGCCGCCGCTGCGCGAGCGTCACGAGGATGTGGCGCCGCTGGTGGAGGCGCTGCTGCACCGCATTTGCGGCGCCACGGCGCCGCGGATCGAGCAGCCAGCCCTGCGTGCGCTGGCCGGGTATAGCTTTCCGGGTAACGTACGGGAACTCGAGAACATTCTCGAGCGGGCGACGGCGCTGTGCACCAACGGTGCGGTAGCCACCGACGACCTGCAACTGGCGCCGGTCGCGGCGGTTGGCGGCAGTGTCGGCAGGGCTGGCGAAACGCTTGACGAATATCTGAACCGCCTCGAAAAGCAGGCCATCCTTGAGGCTTTGACGAAGACGGCCTTCAACCGCACCGCAGCGGCAAGATTGCTTGGTGTAAGTTTCCGTTCGCTGCGCTATCGCATCGAGCGGCTCGGCATCGAGGAGTGATGCCCCGGTATCGGGCGCTGGCCCTGCGGAGGGATGCCGACGGCTGGCTGGATGGCGCGCGCCGGGTCGCGTCGCCAAACTGCGATCAGCGTCCGGACGGCGAACAGCTCACGCTGATCGTTGTGCATGCAATCAGCCTGCCGCCAGGACAGTTTAGTGGCGACGCGATCGAACGGCTGTTCACCAATCGACTGGATGTCTCCGCCCACCCCTATTTTGCGCAGATCGGTGCGCTGCAGGTGTCGGCCCACTTCCTGCTTCGCCGCGATGGCGAGTTGCTGCAATTCGTTTCGTGTCGGCAGCGAGCCTGGCATGCCGGCGTGTCGTCCTGGAGCGGGCGCCCGCGTTGCAACGACTTTTCGCTGGGAATCGAACTCGAGGGCTGCGACGAGTTGCCCTTCGCGGATGCGCAGTACGACCGTCTGCTGGAACTGATCCAGGTGCTGTGTGCGCAGTACCCGATCGAAGCGGTGGTCGGGCACAGTGACGTTTCGCCTGGTCGAAAGACCGACCCCGGTCCCTGCTTTGATTGGCGGCGCCTGGCCTTGCTTGGCGATTTGTCCGGCTTGCGCCGCTGAGCGCCTGGGCGCTCAGCCAATAAATCGGCGGATCCTGTCTACTGCCTCGGTCAGGCGTTCGACGCCGGCGGTGTACGCAAAACGCAAGTGCTTTTCCGGCGCGTTGCTCCCGAAGTCGAGTCCGGGCGTAATCGCCACGCCGGCCGATTCGAGCAGTTCGCGTGCAAAGCGGTCGCTGTTGTCGGTCAGTTCAGCGCAATTGGCGTAGATGTAGAAGGCACCCTCCGGCTTTGGCGCCAGGCGGAAGCCGAGGTCTGCAAGCGCCGGCGCAAGAAAATCGCGACGTCGCCGGAATTCGTTTCGTCTCGCTTCCAGGATGCTGATCGTGGCCGGCTCGAAGGCGGCCAGCGCCGCGTGCTGGGCTGGCGTCGATGGTGAGATGAAGAGATTCTGTGCGAGCTTTTCGATGTCGCGGCTGAAGCGCTCGGGAACGACCAGCCAACCCAGGCGCCAGCCGGTCATGTTGAAGTATTTGGAAAAGCTCTGGACGACAAAGATGTCGTCACCGAATTGCAGTGCCGTTGGCACCTCGCGTTCGTAGGTGAGGCCATGATAGATCTCGTCGACGATCAATTGCCCACCCTGCTGGCGGACGAACTCCGCCATCGCCGCCAGCGAAGCATCGTCGAGGAGGGTGCCGGTGGGGTTGGCGGGTGAAGCCAGGAGAGCACCGGCGGTGCGCTCGTTCCAGTAGCATTCGAGGTCGGCGAGCGTTGGCTGGAAGTTGTTTTCGGCGTGCACCGGAACGGCGACCGGTACCCCTTCGAAGCTGCGCACGAAGTTGCGGTTGCAGGGGTAACCCGGGTCGGTCAGCAGCCATTCGCTGGCCGGTTCTGAGAGGCAGGCCATGGCCAGCAGCAGCGCTCCCGATGCCCCGGCAGTGACGACGATCCGCGAGGCAGGGACGCTGATCCCGTAGCGTGTGGCATAGAACGCGGCAATCGCGCGGCGCAGTTCGGGCAGTCCGAGCGCCGCCGTGTAGTACACGCGGCCGGTGGCGAGCTGTGCCTGTGCCGCTGCGATAATTGGTTCGGGCGTCGGGAAGTCGGGTTCCCCGACTTCCATGTGAATGATGTCGCGCCCTTCGGCTTCCAGCGTCTTGGCGCGCGCCATCAGCTCCATGACATGGAAGGGGGCGATGTCGGCAAGGCGGCTGGCGGGGAAGGTCGGCATGATTCGGCGATGGCAGTTTGAGAAAAGCAGGCAGTCTACCCGCAAGGCGGGTCGAGGCGCAAAAAAGCCGCCCGCAGGCGGCTTTTCGGCGACCGAAACCGCGTCGTGATCAGGCGGCCTGGAAGCCCTTCTCGAGTTCGTTGCGGATCTCGGCGAGCTTGGGAGGCAACTTGTCGCCCATCTTGGTGAACCACTCCTTGACGCCGTCGAGTTCGCTCTTCCACGCCTGCTGGTCGAGGCTGGTCACGCCGGCGAATTCTTCCTTGGAGAAGTCGACGCCGGTCCAGTCGATGTCCTCGTAGTTGGGCATCCAGCCAAGCGTCGTCTTCCTTGCGGAAACCTTGCCTTCGCAACGGTCGATGATCCACTTGAGGATCCGCGCATTGTCACCGAAGCCAGGCCAGGCGAAGCCGCCTTGTTCGTTGGTCCGGAACCAGTTGACCATGAAGATCGGCACCGGCGTATCGGCGGCGTTGCCCATCTTCAACCAGTGGCTGTAGTAGTCGGCCATGTTGTAGCCGCAGAACGGCAGCATCGCGAACGGATCGCGACGAACGACGCCCTGCTGGCCGAAGGCGGCGGCAGTCGTCTCCGAGCCAAGGGTGGCGGCGGCATAGACGCCGTGATCCCAGTCAACGGTCTGGCAGACCAGCGGTACGGTCGAGGCGCGACGGCCGCCGAACAGGAAGGCCGAGATCGGCACCCCTTCGGTGCTCTGCCACTGGTCGTCGATGCACGGGCACTGTGACGCCGGTGCGGTAAAGCGGGAGTTCGGATGAGCGGCCTTGGTGCCCTTTTCCTTGGCGATCGCCGGGGTCCAGTCGTTGCCCTGCCAATCGATTGCGTGCGCCGGTGCCGGCCCCATGCCTTCCCACCACACGTCGCCATCGTCGGTGAGTGCGACGTTGGTGAAGATGGTGTTCTCGGCCAGTGAAGCCATGGCGTTGAAGTTGGTCTGCTCGTTGGTACCCGGCGCGACGCCGAAGAAGCCGGCTTCGGGGTTGATCGCGTACAGCCGGGTGACGCCGTTCTTGTCCTTGCGCGGCTTGATCCAGGCGATGTCGTCGCCGATGGTGGTGACCTTCCAGCCGTTCAGGCTGGCTGGCGGAACCAGCATCGCGAAGTTGGTCTTGCCACAGGCCGACGGGAACGCCGCCGCAACGTAGTGTTTCTTGCCTTCGGGCGACTCGACGCCGAGGATCAGCATGTGTTCTGCCATCCAGCCGTCGTCGCGTGCCATGTTCGAAGCGATGCGCAGCGCCAGGCACTTCTTGCCGAGCAGCGCGTTGCCACCGTAGCCCGAACCGTAGGACCAGATTTCGCGCGTTTCCGGATAGTGGACGATGTACTTGGTGGTCGGGTTGCACGGCCAGCGCGGGTCCTTCTGGCCTGGTTCCTTGGGTGCGCCGATTGAGTGCACGCAGGGAACGAAGGCGCCGTCGGTACCGAGGACCGGGAAGACGTCCTTGCCCATGCGGGTCATGATCCGCATGTTGACTACCACGTAGGCACTGTCGCTGATCTCGACGCCGATCTGGGCGATCGGTGACCCAATGGGTCCCATCGAGAAGGGGATCACGTACATCGTGCGGCCCTTCATGCAGCCCTTGAAGACGCCCTTCAGCGTCTCGCGCATCTTGGCCGGTTCTTCCCAGTTGTTGGTCGGGCCGGCGTCTTCCTTCTTCTCGGAACAGATGTAAGTACGGTCTTCGACGCGGGCGACGTCCGAAGGGTCCGAAAAGGCCAGAAAGGAGTTCTTGCGCTTCTCGGGATTGAGCTTGACGAAGGTGCCGGCGGCGACCAACTCGGCGCAGAGCCGGTCGTATTCTTCTTGCGAGCCATCGGCCCAGACCACCTGGGCAGGCTCGGTGAGGGCCGCGATATCGGCAACCCATTGTTTCAGGCGTTCGTGTTTGACGTAGTCCGGGGCATTGATGGAAAAAGTCTGGTTCATGGTAATCACTCTCGAAGGAAGGTGGAGGAGCGGAGCTTGCCGTGGCGTGGCGCGCGCAGAGGCTGGCCAACGGAGCAGGGACCCGAAGGGTCCGTCCAGCCCAGTCGGGGGCGACGCGTCGGTCGCGGCTGGCGAAGAAACCGAGTGCAGCAAGGGGGGATTGACATGCCGGATGCTGGTGCTACAAGGTTGTCAGGGTTTGTGTAATTATGCCACAGGTCCGACCGGAACTGACGATCGATAGACAAGCCGCGTTCTGCCGAGAGGGTCGAGCGGGACACTCGGGAGTCAGAGATCTAGTGACCGTTGGGGAGCCACAAGCAGCCGCTTTGGCTTGATATGCCGCCAGGAGAGAGTCATGAACAAAGACAAAGACAAAGACCAGCTGCGGATTGCCGCCTTGGCCTACCACCGCAATCCACGACCGGGCAAGATCGCGATCCAGCCGACCACCCAACTGACCAATCAGTACGACCTGTCGATGGCCTACTCGCCAGGAGTGGCGGCGGCCTGCGAAGAGATCGTCGCCGTCCCCGCTGAAGTCAGCACGCTTACTTCACGCGCCAATCTGGTCGGCGTGATTACCAATGGCACGGCGGTGCTGGGTCTCGGGGCGATCGGTCCGCTGGCGGCCAAGCCGGTGATGGAAGGCAAGGCTGTGCTGTTCAAGAAATTTGCCAACATCGATGTCTTCGATCTGGAGATCGAAGAGCTTGATCCGGATCGCCTGGTCGAGATCATCGCCTCGCTGGAGCCAACATTTGGCGGCATCAACCTCGAGGACATCAAGGCGCCGGAGTGCTTCTATGTTGAGCGGAAGCTCCGTGAGCGGATGAAGATCCCGGTCTTCCACGACGATCAGCACGGTACGGCGATCGTTGTCGGTGCGGCGATCCTCAACGGCCTGTACCTCCAGGGCAAGGAACTCGACAAGGTAAAGCTGGTGACCTCGGGCGCTGGCGCCGCTGCGCTGGCGTGCCTGGATCTGCTGGTGATGCTGGGTATCCCGGTCGAGAATATCTGGGTGACCGACATCAAGGGGCTGGTCTATGAGGGCCGTGTCGAGGACATGGACGAGATCAAGGGGCGTTACGCCAAGCAGACCGACGCGCGAACTCTCGACGACGTGATCGGTGGCGCCGACGTCTTCCTCGGGCTGTCGGCCGGCGGCGTGCTCAAGCGGGAAATGGTGGCGAAGATGGCGCCGTCACCGCTGGTCATGGCGCTGGCGAACCCTAACCCGGAGATCACACCCGAAGACGTCAAGGCGGTGCGTAGTGATGCAATCATCGCTACCGGGCGCTCCGACTACCCCAACCAGGTCAACAATGTGCTGTGTTTCCCGTTCATCTTTCGCGGTGCGCTCGACGTCGGAGCGACGACCATTACGGAAGCAATGAAGCTCGCCGCGGTCAAGGCGATCGCCGAACTGGCGCGCGTCGAGCAATCCGAGGTGGCGCTAAAGGCGTACGGCGAGAAAGTCTCCAATTTTGGCCCCGAATACCTGATTCCGAATCCTTTCGATCCGCGCCTGATCAGCAAGATCGCGCCGGCGGTGGCGGCGGCAGCCATGGAATCGGGTGTGGCGACCAGGCCGATCAAGAATATGGACGCCTACGAGGACAGCCTGGACGAGTTCGTCTATCACTTTGGCCTGATCATGAAGCCGGTGTTCTCGCAGGCCAAGCAGGCGCCCCGGCGGATCGTCTTTGCGGAAGGGGGCGATGAGCGCGTGCTGCGCGCGGTCCAGGTGATCGTCGACGAGGGTATCGCGAAACCGATTCTGATCGGCCACCCGGGCGACATCGCCCGCAAACTGGAGGCGGCGAACCTGCGGGTCCGTCCGGGTGTTGACTTCGACATCGTTTGCGCCGGCCACAATGATTTCTTTGAGCACCATTTCGAGCCTTACTGGAAAGAGTATCGGCGGACGATGGAGCGCAAGGGCGTCTCGGCCGATTTTGCCAAGCGCGAGGTGCGGCGTCATCCCTCCCTGTTCGGCGCGCTGATGGTGCGCATGGGCGACGCAGACGGCCTGATCTGTGGCACTTTCGGTCGCCACCACGTGCACCGCGAGTATGTCGAGAACGTCATCGGCCTGGCGCCGGGCGTCCGGGGGCTCTATGCGATGAGTGTGCTGCTGCTGCCGGATCGCACGCTGTTCATCGCCGACACCTACATCAACTACGAGCCGACGGCGGAACAGCTGGTTGACATGACTCTGCTGGCTGCCGACGCAGTGCGTCGCTTCGGCGTGACGCCGCGTGTCGCCCTGCTTTCGCATTCGTCGTTCGGCTCCGAGAACACGCCAACGGCGCTGAAAATGCGCGAAGCGTTGCGCTTGCTGAAGGAGCGTGCGCCGCGCCTCGAGGTCGAGGGCGAGATGCACGGTGACGCGGCGATCGACGATCAGATCCGGCAGCGTGTTTTTCCGAGTGATGCGCGGCTGAAGGGGCAGGCCAATCTGCTGATCATGCCGACCCTCGACGCGGCGAACATTTCGTTCAACCTGCTCAAGATCGCTGCCGGTGACAACCTCACGATTGGCCCGATCCTGCTGGGATCCGCGCAGCCGGCGCACATCCTGACGGCGACCGCGACCGTTCGACGGTTGGTCAACATGACCGCCCTGGCGGTGGTCGACAAACTGATGAACGAACGCTGAACGCGCTGGGCGGCCCGTCGGTGGCGCTTGGGCGTGTTCCTCCAACGCGTGTCGAGAACCCCACCTCTCAAAACCAGGTAGTGATGAGGGCCGATGGCCAGCGGTAGAATGGCGCTGATTCTCGGTGGCGGCGGCGCGCGTGCCGCGTATCAGGTTGGCGTCCTGCGCGCTGTTCGCGACTTGCTTGGCGACTGCAGCCGAAGCCCGTTTCAGATCTTGTGCGGCACTTCGGCTGGCGCCGTCAATGCGGCGACGCTGGCCTGTCATGCCCACAACTTTCGTGATGCGGTCAATGCCATGGAAGATGTCTGGCGCAATATGCGCGCCGGCCAGATCTATCGCGCCGACCCGATCGGAATCGGCCTGGCGATGGCCAACTGGCTGAGCGCCTTCCTGCTCGGCTGGGCGTTCAGGCGTAGTCCGCGTTCGCTTCTCGACAATCGGCCCTTGCGTCGTCTTCTTGAACAGAAACTGCACTTCCGCAACATTGAGCGCTCGTTGGCCAAAGGGACGCTATACGCCGTAAGCATTACCGCGTCAGGGTATGCGACCGGCGACGGCGTCAGCTTTTTCGAGGCCCATCCGGAGGTGCAGAACTGGCAGCGAACGCAGCGCATCGGTTGTCGAACGCAATTGTCGGTTGACCATCTGCTGGCTTCGAGCGCGATCCCTTTCATCTTTCCCGCCGTACATCTCAATCGCGAGTATTTTGGTGACGGTTCGATGCGGCAACTGGCGCCGATCTCACCGGCAATCCACCTGGGGGCCGACAAGATCATGGTCATCGGCGTCGGCAAGATCAATGAAGTGAGTCAACGGCAAAGTTCGCGCACCTACCCGAGTCTGGCTCAGATTGCGGGCCATGCGCTTTCGTCGATCTTCCTGGACAGTCTGGCCGTCGATATCGAGCGTATGGAGCGCATCAACCGGACCCTGGCGCGGCTTCCCGATGCGTTGCGAGAAAGTGGCGAAGTAGGCCTGCGGCCGATCGAGTCACTGATCATCGCGCCATCCGAGAGTCTCGATCAACTGGCCGCGCGCCATGCCAGAGCACTGCCATGGGCGGTGCGACTGCTGCTCCGGGGGCTGGGGGCAATGAACCGGCGCGGCGGTGCGCTGACCAGCTATCTGCTCTTCGAAAAATCGTACACTGGCGCACTGATCGATCTCGGCTATGGGGACACGATGGCTCGCCAGGAAGACGTCAAGGCCTTTCTTGACGCCTGAAGGTATTTGATCTGCTACATTACATAGTCAATCTATCTCCTTATTTTCCTGAATGTATGGTTCTCTCGGAAGACGGGCTGCGGTAGAATTGTGACGAATTGTAGATCGTGCAGGAGGCTGGAGATGCGGATGATACTCAGAGCAGTGTTGCTGGCGGGCGCCCTGTTGGGTGGTGGCCTGAT
>ERZ761607.5014-NODE-5014-length-11223-cov-5.744538_pt1 | contig 11223 bp, 10 predicted proteins | sample MGYA00511164_ERZ761607 | MGnify/ENA primary metagenome ERZ761607 (study PRJEB28899, sample SAMN02445080) | bioreactor sludge metagenome | biome: EBPR sludge | place: Australia: Brisbane, Thorneside Wastewater Treatment Plant | collected 2011-06-22 ...
CGACCGCCGGACTCTGGGCGCTGCGGGCTGCCCCCGCGCGGCTTCGCTGCGCCAATGTCGGCACGCACGCGAAGCACACCACAGCAATCGTCTGCAATGCGCCGCAAGCAGTCCGAAGGAGCGCCAGCCTCGGCTCAGGCCGTCTTCTCGTAGACATCGGTGAAACGCTCGCCGTCCCAGGCGTAGAGCAGGACCGCTGCATGCAGGCAGTCGCGAGCCGCATCCGGGCGGAACAGGCCCGCGCATTGGCCGCGTGGCTGGCGCACGCTGCGGTAGACGACGCCGGCCGAGCCCGCCGCGCGCAGCCGCGCGCCCAGCGCACGCGCGGCGCCGTAGTCGTCCGGGTCGTAGACCGAGGCCGGCACCGCCCCCGGCGGCCGCAGGTCGTGCAGCTTCGCGTCCACCTTCACGTGGTACAGCCGCATCGGCAGGTGCAGCGGCCCCTGGCGCGTGGCGGCCAGGAAGCGCGCGTGGTGGTGGCGTGTCTCGGCGATCGCGGTGGCGCGGTCGTTGGCGGCGTAGAACATGCCCCAGCGGCCGTCGCTGAATCGGCTGCCCTGCGGATTGACATGCGTGAAGGCGGCCATGATGGGGCCGCTGCCGGGGCCGTAGACGCGCTGCTCGCGCGGCACGAGCTCGATGACGCCGAGTTCGTCGCGCACGCGGTCGTTGCTCATGGCCTCCAGCGCATACAGCGCGTCGAAGTCGGCGGCGTCGGCGACGCGGTCGAACAGGTTCTCGCTGGGGTGGCGCGTGGGCACGATGCGGCAGGCCGCGGGCCAGCGCACGCGGCGCACCTCGGGCAGCTCGGCCATCAGGACCAGCCGCCGCCGCGCACGCCGTCCAGGTAGCGGCGCACGTGGTGAAGGTCGGCCACGTTGCCGGCCAGCATGTGCTGCAGCGCGCTGCGCCCGCCGAAGGCCGGCGCACTGTTGGGCTGGCGCACCCATGCGTCGGCCGCCGCCGGGTCCGGCAGCAGGATCTGCAGCGCCTTCCAGATGCCCAGCAGGTTGGACAGCCGCTCCAGCGTGTCGCGCGGCAGCACCGCCTTGTCCGGCTGCTTGCGCCAGGCGAAGAAAGTGCTGCGCGGCGGCTGGCCGAGCAGGCACAGCTGCTCGTCCACCGTCAGGCCCCAGGCCTGCGCGATGCGCGCGAAGGTGCGCAGCCCGGCCGCCGACATCTGCGCCACCGTCGGGGCGGATGCGGCGTCGTCGCGGGGCAGCGGCACGGCACTCATCGGTCGAATCCTTGCATGGACTGCGCTGAGTATATTGTCCATGACTGGATTCATCAAGGTCCGTCGAGCGCCAGCAGCCGCGGCAGCACGCGGGCCGCGGTGCCGCGTAGCACGGCATGCGCCTCGTCGTCGATCTCGCTCGGATGCGGGTTGACGATCACGACTCGGGCGCCGGCGCGCCGCGCACGGCCGGCCAGGCCTGCCGCCGGCCACACGGCCCCGGAGGTGCCGACGACCAGCATCACGTCGCCGTTGTCGGCGGCGTGCGTGGCGGCGACCAGCGCGCCTTCGGGCAGCGCCTCGCCGAACCAGACCACGCCCGGCCGCAGCAGGTTGCCGCAGCGCGGGCAGCGCGGTGGTGCACCGTCGTCGGCCTCGGCGATGTCGCAGGCCGGGCGGCGCGGACAGTCCTGCAGCCAGCGCGCGGCCAGGATGTCGCCGTGCAGCCGGATCACGCCGCGCTGGCCGGCGCGCTGGTGCAGGTCGTCGACGTTCTGCGTCACCACCGTCACGCGCCCGGGCCGCCGCGCCGACCAGGCCGCCAGCGCGTGGTGGCCGGCATTCGGCTCGGCACGCCGCACGCCTTCGCGGCGTTCGGCATACCAGTTCCAGACCAGTGCCGGGTCGGCGCGGAAGCCCTCCTCGCTGGCCAGTTGCGCGGGGTCGAAGCGCGACCACAGCCCGGTCAGCGCGTCGCGGAAGGTCGGGATGCCGCTCTCGGCGCTCATCCCGGCGCCGGTGAGCACGCAGACCCGGGCGGCGTCACGCAGCCGGGCGCGGGTGTCGGCCCAGGCCGGCGTCGATGCGGCAGGAAGGTCGTCGAGCATCGCGCGAGGCCGGGTCCGTTTCCCGAACTCGACAGCGTCGGGTGGACCGAAGCGCGCCTCAGGCACGGGCGGCGAAGCGAGCGCCGGTCCCGGCCATCTGCACCAGCAGCGCGGCCGGCTCGAAGCGCGGGCCGAACTTCGCGGCGAGCTCGCGCGCCCGCGCCACGAACGCCTTCGCGCCCATCGCGTCGATGAACTGCAGCGCGCCGCCGTGGAACGGCGCGAAGCCCCAGCCGAAGATGCTGCCGATGTTGCCGTCGGCCACCGAGCGCAGCACGCCTTCCTCGAAGCAGCGCGCCGCCTCGTTGGCCTGCGCGAACATCAGGCGGTCGATCAGCTCGCGCTGCGGCGGCTGCTCCGCGGCCAACGGGTACAGCGTCGTCAGCTCGGGCCACAGCCGCTTGCCATCGTCGTCGTAGTCGTAGAAGCCCCGGCCCGCCTTCTTGCCGATGCGGCCGATCTCGCACAGCTGGCGCACCACACTCATGCCCGGGTGCTCGGTCCAGGGCTTGCCTTCGGCGGCGAGGTCCTTCTTCGTCTGCTCCGCCACGTGCAGGCCGAGCGAGAGGCTGACCTCGTCCTGCAGCGCCAGCGGCGGCATCGGCATGCCGGCCTGCAGCCCGGCGACCTCGATGCTGCGCGGGTGCACGCCCTCCTTCAGCATCGCGATGCCTTCCATCACGTAGGTGCCGAAGACGCGGCTGGTGTAGAAGCCGCGGCTGTCGTTGACGACGATGGGCGTCTTGCCGATCTGCAGCACGTAGTCGAAGCCGCGCGCCAGCGTCTCGTCGCTGGTCTCCTTGCCGACGATGATCTCGACCAGCGGCATCTTGTCGACCGGGCTGAAGAAATGCAGCCCCAGGAAGCTCGCCGGCCGGCGGCTGGCCTGCGCCAGGCCGGTGATCGGCAGCGTGCTGGTGTTGGACGCGAAGACGGCGCCTTCGCCGATCACGGCCTCCGCCTTCGCGGTGACGTCCGCCTTGACCGCGCGGTCCTCGAACACGGCCTCGATCACGAGGTCGCAGCCGGCCAGCGCCGCATAGTCGGTGGTCGGCGTGATGCGCGCCAGCAGCGCGTCGCGCTTCTCGGGCGTGCTGCGGCCCTTCTTGACCGCCTTGTCGAGCAGGCCCTGCGAATAAGCCTTGCCCTTGTCGGCGGCCTCCTGCGTGGTGTCCAGCAGCACGACGTCGATGCCGGCCTTGGCCGAGACATGGGCGATGCCCGCGCCCATCATGCCGGCGCCCAGGATGCCGAGCTTGCGGACCGACGACTTCGCCACGCCCGCCGGCCGCGACGCGCCCTTCTTGATCGCATTGAGCTGGTACCACAGCGTGCCGATCATGTTCTTCGAGACCTGGCTCATCGCGCAGGCGGCGAAGTAGCGGCTCTCGACCACGCTGGCGGCGTCGAAGTCGAGCAGACCGCCCTCGAAGATGGCGCTCATGATGTGCTGCACGGCGGGGTAGTTGCCCCAGGTCTTCTGCGCCGCGATCGACGGCGCGATGGACCAGACCTGCGCCACCGCCGGCGAACGGCTGTCGCCGCCCGGGAAGCGGAACTTCGGGCTGTCCCAGGGCTGCTTGGCCTTCGGGTTGGCCTGGATCCACGCCCGCGCCAGCGCCGTCAGCTCGTCGCGGTCGCGCGCCAGGCCGGTGAGCAGGCCCATACCCAGCGCCTTGGGCGGGCTCAGGTCGCCGCCTTCGCCGCAGATCTGCAGCGCCTGCTGGATGCCCACCAGCCGTGACAGCCGCACCGTGCCGCCGCCGCCGGGCAGCAGGCCCAGCTTGACCTCGGGCTGGCCGATCTTGAGCTTGGGGTCGTCGATCGCGAAGCGCGCATGGCAGGCCAGCGCCAGCTCCAGGCCGCCGCCCAGCGCATGGCCGTTGATCGCGGCGACCACCGGCTTGCCCTGCAGCTCCAGCTGGCGCAGCACCTGCTTCATCGCCATGCTGCCTTCGAAGGGCTGCTCGGGCGTCGTCCACTTCGACATGCGGTCGAGGTCGCCACCGGCGCAGAAGTCGGCCTTGCCGCTGGTCAGGACCAGGCCCTTGACGCTCGCGTCGGCCAGCCGGGCCATCGCCTCGGCGATGCCGGCCATCAGCTCGTCGCCGACGACGTTCATGGGCCGGCCCGGCAGGTCCATCGTCGCGACGAGGATGCCGTCGTCGCCCAGTTGCAGTTGCACCGCGCTCATGATCAGACCCTCTCGATGATGGTGGCGATGCCCATGCCGCCACCGACGCACAGCGTGGCCAGCCCGGTGGAAAGGTCGCGGCGCTCCAGCTCGTCGAGCAAGGTGCCCAGGATGATGCAGCCGGTGGCGCCCAGCGGGTGGCCCATCGCGATCGCGCCGCCGTTGACGTTGACGCGGTCCAGGTCCACGCCGAGGTCGCGTGCGGTCTTCATCGGCACCGTGGCGAAGGCCTCGTTGACCTCCCAGAGGTCGATGTCCCGGGCCGCCATGCCGGCCTTGGCCAGCGCCTTGCGGCAGGCCGGCGTGGGGCCGGTCAGCATGATGGTCGGCTCGCTGCCGATCACCGCCGCGGCACGGATGCGCGCGCGCGGCTTCAGACCGGCCTTCGCGCCGCCCTCCCGGGACCCCATCAGCATCAGCGCCGCACCGTCGACGATGCCGCTGCTGTTGCCGGCGTGGTGCACATGCACGATGCGCTCCACCGTCGTGTACTTGCGCAGCGCCGTGCTGTCGAAGCCCATGCTGCCCATCATCGCGAAGCTGGGCTCCAGCTTGGCCATCGCCTCGGCCGATGCCTTCTCACGGATCGTCTCGTCGCGGTCCAGCATCAGCAGGCCGGCGATGTCGCGCACCGGCACCAGACTCTTCGCGAAGCGCCCTTCGGCGCGCGCCGCGGCGGCGCGCTGGTGCGAGCGCAGCGCGAAGGCGTCGACGTCGCTGCGCCCCCAGCCCTCCAGCGTGGCGATCAGGTCGGCCCCCACGCCCTGTGGCACGAAACCCAGCTTCTGGTTGATGCGCGGGTCCATGAACCAGGCGCCGCCGTCGCTGCCCATGGTCCAGCGGCTCATGCTCTCGACACCGCCGGCGACCACCAGGTCCTCCCAGCCGCTCTTGACCTTGGCCGCGGCCAGGTTGACCGACTCCAGCCCGCTGGCGCAGAAGCGGCTCTGCGTGACGCCGGCCACCGTCTGCGCCCACTCGGCGTCCAGCACCGCGGTGCGCGCGATGTCCGCGCCCTGCTCGCCCACCGGCGTCACGCAGCCGAGCACCACGTCGTCGACCAGCGCGGTGTCCAGCCCGTTGCGCTGCTGCAGCGCCTGCAGCAGCGTGCGCAGCAGCCACACCGGGCTGGCCTGGTGCAGGCTGCCGTCCTTTTTGCCCTTGCCGCGCGGCGTGCGCACGGCGTCGAAGATGTAGGCGTCGCTCATCAAAGCCTCACTTGATCAGGAACTTCAGCATCACGTCGGCGAAGCGGCCGTAGGGCGGCCCCACCAGCTTCATCGCCGACCAGCGCGCCTGGTGGAAGACCGGGCGCATCTTGGAGAAGGTCTCGAAGCCCTCGCGGCCGTGGTAGTGGCCCATGCCCGAGGGACCGACGCCGCCGAAGGGCAGGTCGTGCTGGCCGACGTGCATCAGTGCGTCGTTGACCGACACGCCGCCCGACATGATGTGGTCCAGCAGGTGCCGCACCCGGGCCGCGTCGTTGCTGAAGGGGTAGACGGCCAGCGGGCGGTCGGCGGCATTGACGGCCCGGATGACCTCGTCGAGGTCGCGGTAGCCGTGGATCGGCAGGATGGGGCCGAAGATCTCGCGCGTCATCAGCGCCGAGCCGGCCGGCGCGTCGAGCACGATGACCGGCGCGATCTTGCGCGTGGCGGCGTCGAAGGCCGGGCCGGGCAGCAGCTGGACCAGCGTCGCGCCGCCGGCGCGCGCCTCGTCGAGTGCATGCAACAGCCGGTCGAACGAGCGCCGGTCGACGATGGACGTGTAGTCGGTCGAGGCGAGCGAGGGGTAGCGCGCCGGCACGATGGCCTGCGCGTGGCGCACGAACTCGTCCACCTTCGCGGCCGGCAGCCAGGCATGGTCCACCGAGGTGCAGATCTGGCCCGCATTCAGGCACTTGACGAACAGGATGCGCTCGGCCGCGGTCTGCAGCGGGAAGTCGTCGCAGACGATGGCCGGCGCCTTGCCGCCCAGCTCCAGCGTCACCGGGCACAGGTTGGCCGCCGCCGCGGCCATCACCGCGCGCCCGGTCTGGCCGGAACCGGTGAACAGCAGATGGTCGAAGGGCAGCTTGGAGAATTCGATGCCGACGCCACCGGTCTCGTCGAAGAACTGCAGCTTCTCGGGCGGGAAATAGGTGCCGATCTTCTCGATCAGCAGCGCCGCCAGGCGGCGCGAGTTCTCGCTCATCTTCACCATCGCGCGGTTACCGGCGGCGAAGATGTAGGTCAGCGGCACGAAGCTCAGGTTGACCGGGAAATTCCACGGCACGATGACACCGACCACGCCCAAGGGCTGCGGCACGACGCGGTTGCGCGCACCCGGAAAGCTCAGCTGATCGACATGGCGGCGCTGCGGACGCATCCAGCCGCCCATCTCGCGCAGCGTGTACTTGATGCCGTCGACCGCGGGCGCGATCTCGCACAGGCGCGTCTCGTGCACCGAGCGGTGGCCGTAGTCGGCGCTGATGGCGCGCGCCAGCTCGTCCTGGTGGTCCAGCAGGAAGGCGCGCAGGCGCTTCAGGTCGTCCTTGCGTTCGGCCAGCGTCGGCACCGGGTGCTTGGCATAGGCCGCGCGCTGCAGCGCGAGCGCCGCGCGCAATCGCTCGGCGAGCGGGAGGTCGGTGACGTTCATGCGGTCCTTTCCGGGGCGCGGCGGCGTGCCGCCTTACCCCTGCGGCCTCGAGCGGCTTCACATGAAGCGCGCCGCGAGTTCCTTCATGATCTCGTTGGTGCCGCCGTAGATGCGCTGCACGCGGGCATCGACGTACAGCTCCGCGATCGGGTATTCCATCATGTATCCGTAGCCCCCGAACAGCTGCAGGCATTCGTCCATCACCCTGCACTGCTGCTCGCTGACCCAGGCCTTGGCCAGCGCGGCGCGCGCGGCGTCGAGTTCGCCCTTCAGGTGCGCCACCATGCAGGCGTCGACGAAGGCGCGCGCGGCCAGCACCGTGGCCTGCACCTCGGCGAGCTTGAAGCGCGTATTCTGGAAGTCCCAGACGCTCTTGCCGAAGGCCTTGCGCTCCTTCACGTAGCGCAGCGTCTCGTCCAGCGCCCGCTCCATCGCGCCGATGCCGCTGACCGCGATGATCAGCCGCTCCTGCGGCAGCTCCTGCATCAGCTGGAAGAAGCCCTGGCCTTCCTTGCCGCCCAGCAGGTTGGCGGCCGGCACGCGCACGTCGTCGAAGAACAGCTCGCTGGTGTCCTGCGCCTTCATGCCGACCTTGTCGAGCTGGCGGCCGCGACGGAAGCCCGGTGCGTCGTCGGTCTCGACGAACAGCAGCGAGATGCCCTTGGCGCCCGAGCCGGCGTCGCCGGTGCGGCAGACCACGCACACCAGGTTCGCATTCTGGCCGTTGGTGATGAAGGTCTTGGCTCCGTTGAGCACGTAGTGATCACCGTCGCGCCGGGCGGTGGTCCGCACGCTCTGCAGGTCGGACCCGGTGCCCGGCTCGGTCATCGCGATCGCGCTGATCAGCTCGCCCGTGCACATGCGCGGCAGCCAGCGGCGCTTCTGCTCCTCGGTGCCGTGGTGCAGGATGTACGGCGCAACGATCGCCGAGTGCAGCCCGCCGCCCCAGCCCGACAGGTTGGCGCGCGCCTGCTCGAGCAGGATCACCGCCTCGTGGCCGAAGTCGCCGCCGCCGCCGCCAAACTCCGCCGGCGTGCTGACGCACAGCAGGCCGTGTTCGGCCGCCTCGCGCCAGACCTCGGGCGGGAAGCGCCCGGCCTCGCGGAACTCCGCCGCGCGCGGCGTCCAGCGCTCGGCGATGTAGCGGCGCACGCTGTCGGCCAGCATGCGGTGCTCGTGGTTCATCCAGCCCGGTTCGAACAGCGGCAGGCTCATCGAAGCGTCCTCAGCGCTGCGCGAGCTGCGAGCGCACCTCGGCATTGATCACGCGCAGCTCGGCCAGCGTGGCCTCGATATGCGCGCGCTTGGTTTCCAGCTCGGCGATCGCCTCGTCGGTGCGGCGCAGCACGAACTTCAGCTGCTGCACGCGGCCCTCGCCGTGCGCGCCGTAGAGGTCCAGGTAATGCTTGATCTCGGCCAGCGAGGCGCCGATGGCCTTGCTGCGCAGGATCAGCGCCAGCCGCGCGCGGTCGCGCCGCGTATAGACGCGCGTGCCGTTGATGCGGCGCGGCGCCAGCAGCCCCTTGTCCTCGTAGAAGCGGATCGTGCGCAGCGTGATGCCGAAATCGCGGCACAGCTCGGTGATGCCGAACAGCTCGCCGGTGTCGGCGGTGCGGTGCGAGGCCACGGCCTCCTGCGCGGAGGCGGCCGCGTCGCGGGCCACGCGCTGCAGCACGGCGCTCACACCACGCGCTGCAGCTTCAGCGCCACGCTCATGTCGCCCGAGACCTTGAACTTGCCCATCATGAAGCCGGTGGTGGGCTCGAGCTCGCCGGTCAGCAGCGCGGCCAGGTTCTCGTTGGTGATGCTGATCGTGCAGTCGGTGTCGACGTTGTCGTTGTGCACGCGGTTGGGCACGCTCTTGCCGTCGATGACGACGACGCCGTCGTCGCCGCAGTCGAACTTCAGCGTCGCGTTCAGTCCGCTGCTGTCGCCGACCTTCGCGCGCAGCGCTTCGGTGCAGGCCTGCATGTCCATGGGTTCGTCCTCGCCGGGTGGTCCAACAATGGCTCGCATGCTAGCGCCCCCCGGTAACGTAAACCCCCGCGAAATCCCCTAGATGTCATCGCGTTGACGTTAACGTTACCCTGGGGTCCAATCGGTGCAACTCCTCGTTGCCGCTGGACCGCCACCCGATGACCGACGCCCGCCTGGACTCCGCCCGCACTGGCTACCGCAGCGTGCTGCGTCCGGGCCTGTTCGCCGGCCGGCTGATGTGGGTCACCGGCGGCGGCAGCGGCATCGGACGCTGCGTGGCGCACGAACTGGCCTCGCTGGGCGCCACGGTGCTGATCAGCGGGCGCACGCAGGACAAGCTGGACCGCGTCGCGGCCGAGATCGCCGAGGACGGCGGCCGCTGCCTGACCCGCGCCTTCGACATCCGCGACGAGGACGCCGTCAAGGCCGCGGTGGCGGCGACCGTCGCCGAGCACGGCCCCGTGCACGGCCTGGTCAACAACGCCGGCGGCCAGTTCCCGGCGCCGCTGATGGCGATCAGCAGGAAGGGCTTCGACGCCGTCGTCGCCAACAACCTGACCGGCGGCTTCCTGATGATGCGCGAGCTGTTCCTGCAGTCCATGCAGCAGCACGGCGGCGCGGTCGTCAACATGACGGCCGACTTCCGCAACGGCATGCCGGGCATGGGCCACAGCGGCGCGGCGCGTGCCGGCATGAGCAACCTGACGAAGACGGCGGCCTTCGAATGGGCGCACGCCGGCGTGCGCGTCAATGCGGTGGCGCCGGGCTGGATCGCGAGCTCCGGCATGGACACCTACGGCCCCGCGATGCAGCCCATCATCAAGCGCCTGAAGGCCAGCGTGCCGATGCGCCGCATGGGCCTGGAGGCCGAGGTCAGCAGCGTCATCTGCTTCCTGCTGTCGCCTGCCGCGGCCTTCGTCACCGGCGTCACGGTGCAGATCGACGGCGGCGCCTCGCTGGGCAGCGACATCTTCCCGCTGCCCGCCGAGGCGCGGTCCGAAGCCTTCGACGGCTTCCACCGCGCCGTCACGCCCGACGTGCTGAAGCCATGACGGTGCTGGCGTCGAAGCTCGACCCGGCGTCGGCGGCCTTTCGCGCCAATGCGGCGCGCATGCACGAGCGCTGGGCCGAAGTGCAGCGACTGCAGGCGCTGGTGGTCGCCGAATCGGCGTCCAAGCGCGAGAAGTTCGAGCAGCGCGGCCAGCTGCTGCCGCGCGAACGCGTGGCGCGCCTCGTCGACCGCGGCAGCGACTTCCTGGAGCTCTCGCCGCTGGCCGGCCTGGGCATGCACGACGACGACGGGAAGAAGAGCGTGATGGGCGGCGGCAGCATCGTCGGCATCGGCGTCGTCGCCGGCCGCCGCGTGCTGGTCTCGGCCAGCGACAGCGCCATCAAGGGCGGCACCGTGGCACCGATGGGCCTGAAGAAGGCGCTGCGCGCGCAGGAACTGGCGCGCGAGAACAAGCTGCCGCTGATCGCGCTGGTGGAAAGCGGCGGCGCCAACCTGATGTACCAGGCCGAGATCTTCGTCGACGGCGGCCGCACCTTCGCCAACCAGGCGCGGCTGTCGGCCGCCGGCATCCCGCAGATCGCCGTCGTTCACGGCAGCAGCACCGCCGGCGGCGCCTACCTGCCCGGGCTGTCGGACTATGTCGTGCTGGTGCGCGGCCGCAGCAGCATCTATCTGGCCGGGCCGCCGCTGGTCAAGGCCGCGATCGGCGAGGACGCCGGCGAGGAGGAACTCGGCGGCGCCGAGATGCACGCCAGCGTGACCGGCCTGGGCGAATACCTGGCCGAGGACGATGCGCATGCCATCGCGCTGGCACGCGAGATCGTCGCTGCCCTGCCCTGGGACCCGGCGCCCGCGCGCGCACCGGCCCCCGAGCCGCGCTACCCGGCCGAGGAACTGATGGGCATCGTGCCCGCCGACGAGCGCGAGCCCTACGACGTGCGCGAGGTCGTCGCGCGCCTGGTCGACGGCTCGGACTTCCTGGAGTTCAAGGCCGCCTATGCCGGCGACACGGTCTGCGGCCATGCCCGGCTGCACGGCCATGCCATCGGCATCGTCGGCAACAACGGCCCCATCCAGCCGCAGGGCAGCACCAAGGCCGCGCAGTTCATCCAGCTCTGCGACCAGAGCGGCACGCCGCTGGTCTTCCTGCAGAACACCACCGGCTACATGGTCGGCAAGGCGGCCGAGCAGGCCGGCGCCATCAAGCATGGCAGCAAGATGATCCAGGCCGTGGCCAACGCCCGCGTGCCGAAGTTCACCGTCGTGCTCGGCGGCAGCTTCGGTGCCGGCAACTACGGCATGTGCGGGCGCGGCTTCGACCCGCGCTTCATCTTCGCCT
>ERZ761607.5017-NODE-5017-length-11217-cov-4.503942_pt1 | contig 11217 bp, 13 predicted proteins | sample MGYA00511164_ERZ761607 | MGnify/ENA primary metagenome ERZ761607 (study PRJEB28899, sample SAMN02445080) | bioreactor sludge metagenome | biome: EBPR sludge | place: Australia: Brisbane, Thorneside Wastewater Treatment Plant | collected 2011-06-22 ...
CCGGTGGACGAAGTCAATCGCATCGTGCCGCGACTGATCCGCGACGGGCGCTTCGTCCGCCCGGCCATGGGCGTGACCGCCGGCAACGCCCAGATGCAGCGGGCGCTGAACCTGCCCAAGGGCGTGGCCCTGGTCCAGGTCCGCACGCCGTCACCGGCCGCACGGGCCGGATTGCAGCCCTTCCGGCGCGCCGCCGACGGCAGCATCGTGGCGGGCGACGTGATCCCCGCGATCAACGACGAGGCCGTTGCCGACCTCGATGACATGCTGACGCTGCTCGAGCGCCACCAGCCGGGCGACAACGTCGTGCTCAGCGTCTGGCGCGCAGGCCAGACGCGCAAGGTGGCGCTGACGCTGGCTGCGGGCGAGTAGGCGTGCGGGCTGCCCGCGTGGGCTAGCATCCGGTCCACCGTCGCCCGCCGCGGCACGCCCGATGCCGGATTCCCCATGCAAATCGTCTGCCTCGACCTGGAAGGCGTGCTGATCCCGGAGATCTGGATCGCCTTCGCCCAGCGCACCGGCATCAGCGACTTCCGCCGCACCACGCGTGACGAGCCGGACTACGACAAGCTGATGCGCTGGCGGCTCGAACTCTTGCGGCGCCACGGCCTCAAGCTGCAGGACATCCAGGATGTGATCGCCGGCATGCGGCCGATGGACGGCGCGCGCGAGTTCCTCGACGATCTGCGCGGCCGCTACCAGGTGATCATCCTGTCGGACACGTTCTACGAGTTCGCCGATCCGCTGATGCGCCAGCTCGGTCGGCCGACGCTGTTCTGTCACCGACTGGAAACCGACCCCGACGGCTTCGTCGCCGCCTACCACCTGCGCCAGCCGGACCAGAAGCGGCATGCGGTCGCTGCGCTGAAGAGCCTGAACTTCCAGGTGATCGCCGCTGGAGACTCCTACAACGACACGGGCATGTTGGCGGCTGCCGACGCCGGCTTCTTCATCCACCCGCCGCCTGCGATCGCCGAGCAGTTCCCGCAATACGCGGTGCACGACAGCTACGCGGGTCTGGCCGCCAGCATCGACGCTGCGGCGCGCCGCCTGCGCAGCGCGGCCGCTTGAGGCCGTGCGCCGCCGCGCTGCTCAGGCGCCCCGCGAGCGCGGCGCCAGGCGATCCTCGCCGGACGAGGTGTTCGCGTCGTCCAGCTCGAAGGCAATCTGCGTGCACACCGCCCGACACAGCATCGCCGCGCGCTCGCTTTCGATGCGGTAGTAGATCTGCGTGGCGTCCCGCCGCTTGCCGAGCACGCCGGCCCGGTACAGGGTCGACAGGTGCTGGCTCATGTTCGGCTGCGTGGTATCGATCTCGCCCAGCAGCTGCGAGACGTTCTTCTCGCCGTTGCACAGGGCGCTGATGATCTTCAGCCGGATCGGCGTGGACAGCAGCCCGAAGAGCTCGGCCGCCGTCGAGAAGACGGTGTCCGACTCGTCGGACGGGGCGGTCTGCGCCGCCGGAGCATGCGGTTTGGGCATCTGGGCGTCCGATCGTGCGAGGGATTCTGCCTGCGGGTCGAGCCCGGGAGCGCGGCATCGGGGGGACGCGATGCCACGGCGCGACGTCAACGCGGGGTCGGCGCCTTGCCCTCCGGCAACCCGAAGCGGTAGTGGTCACGTTGCAGCACGGCTGCAACGGCGGTGACCTCCTCGGGAAACAGGCCGAGGTTCAGCTCGGTGCTGCAGTAGTCGACCATCCCGCGCAGCGCGGATGGCGTCGAGATGCGCCCTTTCGGCTTGTAGATCGCGGAGCCGTCGCCGCCCACCCGCCGGACGTGGCACTCGCTGCACTTGTGCTCCCGGATCAGCCGTTCACCGAGCGGCAAGTCCGCGTCCTTGAAGAGTTGGGCCGCCGTGGGTCCGGTGCCTGCAGCCGCCGGCTGCGCCAGTGCCGACCCGCCAAGGCACGCGGCGGCCCCGACCAGGGCCGTCGTGATGACCCGAAGCTTGCTGTTTCCCATCGCTCGTCCTCCTGCCTGATCACGCCGTCGGGCCATCCGCGGCGACACGCTACTCCTGGGCCAGACGGGCCAGGCCCATCACATCGTCCTCGAACATCTCCCCCGGAATCACCTGCCGCAGGCGCCCGTCGCGGGCCACCGTGACCGTCAGCGGACTGATGCGCCGCATGCTCAGCGCGGCGGCAAGGGGCCGTTCGTCGAGCGTCACGGGGAATCGGTGACCGTGGCGTGCCAGGTGGCGCCGTGTCGCATCGGCGTCGCGTTCGCGAACGGCCGTCAGGATCTCCAGCGGCAGCCCGTGAACGCTGGCCTGCAGCTTGCCCAGGTGCGTGTTGTGGCGCAGGCAGTACGGACAGGTCAACGACCAGAAGACGACCACGACAGCCCGGCCTTCGGCCTGCCGAGGACCCCACGTGCGGCCGTCGAGCAGCGTGACCGTCGGCCAGGCGACGCGCTCACCCGGCTGCGCAGGCGCGGCCATGATCGCCGAGAGCGGCACCAGCGCTGCCGCGGCGGCGCCCGCCGCGATGACGGCCGATCGCCGCAACAGCCGGCGTCGCGACCGATCGGCCAGGCTGCGCGTCCGCATCCGGGGACCCCTTCTCACGGCAAGCCGGCCAGGTAGGCCGACACGGCCTTCAGCTCGAGCTCGGTCAGCTTCGCGGCGATCGACTGCATGATCGCGTTGTCGTTCGTGCGCTCGCGCTTGTTGAAGGCCTTCAGCTGGTTCTCGACATACTGCGCGTGCTGCCCGGCCAGGCGGGGCAGCGTCTCGGTGCCGTGAGCCTTCGGGCCGTGACAGGTGGCACAGGCTGCAACACCGGAATACGGGTTGCCTCGCAGATAGATGAAACGCCCCATCTGGGCGAGCTCGGCATCGTCGACCTTGTGCAGGAACGTCGGCCGGCTCTCGAAGTACGCGCCCAGCGCCTTGAAGTCCTCCGGCCCGAGATCCTCCACCATCGGGCGCATCGTGCTGCTGGCACGTTTGCCCGACTTGTAGTCGGCCAGCTGCCGCTCGACGTAGGCGGCATGCTGGCCGGCCAGCCGCGGGAACACCGGGCTCGAGCTCTCGCCGTCCGCGCCGTGGCAGATGAAACACTTGCCCTGAACGATTTCCTGGGCGCGCGCATGGTCGGCGGCAAGGGCGCCGGTCGCGCCCAGCACGATCGCCGCGGCGAGCAGCAGCTTCGACAGTGACGGCCTTTGCATCGTCGGATCTCCCGGTGAACGAAAGCCGGCTTCAGGCCGGCACGTGGTGGCTGGGCCCCTGCCCCGGCATCGACTGGTCCAGCGCAGCGGTCGGTCGCTGGTCGACGAGGCGATCGGTCAGCGCCGCGGCAGCCCACATGGCACACAGCGTGACCCAGGACGTGACCGTGAACACGGCCGCGCCGGACAGTCCGGCGCCGACGGCGCAACCGCCAGCCAGCATGCCGCCGAAGCCCATCGCGACCGCACCCACCAGGTAGCGCCGCATGCTCGCCCCGCCGGCGAAGCCCTCGAGCTTCAGTTCGCGGAACAGCAGGGCGGCGATGAAGGAGCCGAGGAACACACCCGGGACGAGTCCCAGGTCGAAGGTCGGCGGACGGTCGCTCGCGAACAGCACGCGCGTCAGCACCTCGGCCGAGGGTCCGGTGAAGCTCAGCGCCTGTATCGGGTGCGGATCGAAGGCCAGCTTGCCGATCGCGTAGGTGGACCACCAAGCCGCCGCGATGCACAGACCGACGCCGATCGCCCCGGCCCAGCCCCACGCGGGAACCCGCTGCCGCCTCGCCCAGTAGACCGCCGCCGCGAGCCAGAGGGCGCCGAAGAGCATCGCGCCGCCGTGCCCGATGCCCAGGCGGACGATGAGGTCGCGAGACGCGCCGCCCTCCACCGTCCACCAGGCGGCGATCGACTCCCGCAAGGGCGCGAGGGCACCGGTCCACGAGGCCTGCGCCGTCACCGCGAACACCAGGCCCGACAGCACCGAGCGCAGGTTGCCCTGGGCCGCCAGCACGAGCAGGCGGCTCGAGCAGCCCCGGGCCAGGATCATGCCCATCCCGAACAAGGCTCCACCGATCGCCGCACCCGAGAGACTCCCGCGCGAGGCGATCTGCCGCGCACCGCTGGCGTCGAAAGCACCGAACAGGGCCAGGGCCTGTGTCGCGAGCACGGCCGTGGCGAAGGCGAAGAGCCAGACCGTCAGCTTGCCGCCGGTGAGGTTGCGGGAGAACTCGATGACGGCAGAGCGCAGGCAGAAGCGCGAGCGCTGCGCGAGGAAGCCGAAGGCCACGCCGATGCCAAGCCCGGCCAGGGCCAGCGAACCATTCTCGCCTGCCGCATCGATGAAGGCTTCCAGGGACATCGGATCCGCCGTCGCGTCTGGGCGCAGTGCGGCCGGCCTCGGCGCCGGCCAAGGGTTGTTCAGAACTCGATCGCGTCGGCAATCGCCCGGATGCCGGCCTTGGCGCACAGGTCGTCGGCGTCGCCGCCCGGCGCTCCGGAGACGCCGATGGCCCCGAGCACCGCCCCACCGGCCTCGATCGTCATGCCGCCACCCGCGGCAATGACACGCGGCAAGGCGCGGATGCCGCTCATCGGCCGGCCTGGCTGCGTCTCCACGGCCAGGTCGGAGGTCGCCGTGCGGAAGCTCGCGGCCGTCCACGCCTTGTTCGTCGCCATCTCGACCGTGTGGGCGCCGGCGAAGCGGTCGCGCAGCAGCACCTGGAGCAGCCCGGCGCGGTCGGTCACCGCGACCGCCACCTGGTAGCCGGACTTGCGGCAGCTCTCGATGGCCGCGCGCGCGGCGGCCAGCGCCGTCTCGGGTGTCAGCTGGCGCGTGCTGAAGGTGCCGTCCTGGGCCCGCAGGGGCGTCGAGGCGAAGAGCGACGCGACGCAAGCGGTGGCAAAGAGGAAGCGACGCGAATGGCTCATCGTGGACTCCGCGGGGTTCGGGTTGGGCTCGGGTGCTGGGTGTCCCGGCGGCGCGCGCTCAGGCGATCCCCGGGTTGCCTTGCACGCCGACCAGCCTGGGGGTGTTGATGCGACGCGCGCTGACGCGCCCGCCCGGACGGGACTTGAGCCAGGTCTCGACGACTTCCCAGACCGGCTTGTTCCCCGCCCGGGAGGCCTCTTCGGCCACCGGCGCCCAGCCGGCGACCTTGTAGGTCTTCGAGGCCTCGACCGGCTTGCCGCCGATGCGCATGTCGGCGATGCGCGAGCCCATCTTCTCGCCGGGCGTCATCGTGTACTCGAGTCCGCCGACGCGCACCATGTCGCCGCCTTGCTGGTAGTACGGGTCCGGGTTGAAGAGGTTGTCGGCGACGTCCTCGAGGATGGTCTTGATCATCTCGCCGGACATGTCGGTGAGCGTCGCGTACGGGTAGGTGATCGCGACCTGGTCCATCATCAGCTCGCGCGTGATCGTGTCGCCGGGCAGCAGGGACGTGCCCCAGCGGAAGCCCGGACTGAAAGCGACCTGGGCGCCCTGCACCTCGATCAACGCGTCGCACAGCAGCTGGTCCCAGCTGCCATTGAAGTTGCCGCGCCGGTACAGAAGGCCGTCGGTCACCGCCAGCTTCTCGCCCAGCCTGGCCTCGTAGGGCGCGCGGATCTTCGTGATCAACGCGTCCATCTCGGGGTCGGCCTTGAGCATGTTGCTGAAGACGGGGAGCAGCCGGTAGCGGAAGTCGGCGAGCTTGCCGTCGCGAACGACGAAGTCCATCACGCCGAGGAACTTGCCGTTGCTGCCGGCGTTCGTGACCAGCGTCCTGCCGCCGGCGTTGGCCACCGGGACCGCCACCGGTACGCCATCGTGCGTGTGGCCGCCGAAGATCGCGTCGATGCCGCGCACGCGGCTGGCCATCTTCAGGTCGACGTCCATCCCGTTGTGGCTGACGACGACGACGAGTTGGGCGCCCTTCCCGCGCGCCTCGTCGACGACCTTCTGCATGTTCTCGTCCTGGATGCCGAACTCCCAGTCGGCGACCATGTAGCGCGGATTGGCGATCGGCGTGTACGGGAAGGCCTGTCCGACGATCGCGACCTTGACACCGTTGATCTCGCGGATCACGTAGGGCTTGAAGACCGGGTCTCCGAAGTCCGCCGTCTTGACGTTCTGCGCGACGAAGTCGACGCGGTGCGCTGCCGCGCCGCTGCCCGTCCCGCCGGCGAAGTCCTTCTCGACGATCTCCTTGACCCGCTGCATGCCGTAGGTGAACTCCCAGTGGCCGGTCATCACGTCGACCGTCAGCGCCTTGCAGGCGTCGACCATGTCCTGGGCGTTGGTCCACAGGCTCGTTGCCGAGCCCTGCCAGGTGTCGCCGCCATCGAGCAGCAGTGCGCCGGGACGGCTCGCCTTCAGGCGCTTGACCAGCGTGGCCAGGTGCGCGAAGCCGCCGACCTTGCCGTAGCGGCGCGCCGCCCGCTCGAAGTCGAGGTAGGTGTAGGCGGCCGCCAGCGGCGTGCCGGGCCTGACGCCGGTGGCCTTCAGCAGGTGCTCGCCGACCAGGTGCGGCAGCTGCCCGCGCATCGACCCGATGCCCAGGTTGACGCTGGGCTCTCGGAAGTGGATCGGCTTGAGCTGCGCGTGGCAATCGGTCATGTGCAGCAGGCTGACGTGTCCGGCTCCGGTGCCCAGCGGCGGGATGTCGTAGAGGCCCTTCTCGGCCGTCGCGGCATCGGCGTCCTCGTAACGCGCCAGGCCCATGCCGGCCACCGCCGCCGCGGACAGCACCTGCAGGAATTCGCGCTTGCTCAAGCTCATGATAAGTGTCGGCTTATGTTCGGGATCAGAAAAAGCCCGGCACGGGCCGGGCTCGGGCAGGTGTCACTGGTTGACGGGTGACCGCGGGTCGAGCAGCAATGACATCAAGTCGCGGATCTGCCCCTCGTCGAGCAGCTTCATGTGGCCGAATCGCGGCATGTTCGAGCAGGCCGTGTAGGCCTTGCTGTTCCACAGCTTGCCCCAGGTGTACTGGATGATCGCGGCCGAGGCAGGGTCGGTCACGTCCTTCACGCCGCGGATCTTGCCGTAGTTCCACAGGCTGGGCCCGATGGTGCCGTGCGAGATCTCGGCCTTGTCGATCTGGTGGCAGTTGTAGCAGTTGCCGCCATTGTCCTTGGTCGCCGTCGACGTGTCGGTCCACGTCATGCCCCGGCCGCTCTGCGCCAGTCGCTCGCCACGTGTCCAGTCGCCGAAGTACTGCCCGCCGGCGGGCCACTGGATCGACGCCAGCGCCGCGGCCTCGATCTCCTTGGCCACGCTGTCGGCCGGCGGCTTGTCGGACGAGCAGGCCGCCTGCCCGAGGTCCTGCTTCAGGCGGTCCGCCTTCGCGATGCCCTGATCGCGGAAGTTGGCCATCATCATGGCCTTGGCCTGCGCATCGAGCTCGGCCGGCGACGGGCCGCTCGCGCAGCCCGCCAGGACAGTGGCCGCCGCTGCGGCCAGGATCGCATGGGTCTTGTGCATCGGAGTCCTCCGGGTGTCAGCGCTTGATGGCGGGCGCGATCGATGCCGCACCCTTGGCGTTGATCCCCATGTACGAGCCCAGCGCGATCGTCACGTCGGACGCGAAACCGGGATAGGGGAACCGCTGCTGGCGATAGCAGTCGTTCAGGCGCAGCTGCATGCTCCACATCTGGCCGTTCGAGACGCGGTACGCGGGCCAGGCCGCGAAGCCGACGCCGTCACCCGGGTTCTTGGTCAGGTTGGGAAGGTCCTGCAGGCGGATGCGAATGTTTTCCTGGGCATGGCAGGCCGCGCAGGAGAAGTCGTGCGGCCCGGCGCGGTAGAAGAAGGCCCGCTTGCCCAGTTCGTAGAAGCGCCGCTCCTCGGGGTGTGCCGTGGGCAGGTTGAAGCGCATGCCGCGCGACGCGGTGGCGACCCAGGTCGCCAGCGCCGTGACGTTGGCCATCTCGCCGCGACCGAACGGCGTCTTCTTGATCTCTTCCTCGTTGAAGCCCTGCAGGGTGCCCATGCAGGTGACGAGCCGCGACTCGAGATCCTGCACACGCCCGGTGTCGGCGAAGTAGCGGGGCAGCTCGACGAAGGCGCCCTTGACGACGCCGGGCCCCTTGCCGAGGTCGCACTTCTCGAGCGAGGCCTGCTTCGGCCCGCGCTTCTGTTTCCAGAGCTCCTCGCCCTTCATCTCGAACAGCTCGGCCGGATTGCCGTCCTCGAGCATCTTGCGGTATTCCTCGATGCCCTTCGTGGCGTCCTGCGCGAAGCCGGTCCCGACGCTCGCGAAGGCGAGCGCCGCCACGGCAGCCGAGGTGATGAGGTGTTTCATCGGGTGTTGTCTCCTGCGTGTTGTCATCGGATCGCCAGACCGTGGCAGCAGCCGGCTGACGGCCCCTGACGGGAACCGCTCAGCCGACCTCGGCCGGCCGCAGTCAAGGAGAGCAGCGGGTCTCAGGAGACCGTCGCCTCGTCGGTGCGCTTGTCGCCCTTGTTGTCGACCCAGGTCACGGCGATCTTGTCGCCCGCCTTCGCGCCCTTGACGACGCACTGCATGAACGGGTTCTTCGACACTGCCGGGCCCCACTGGGCAGTCAGGACGTTCTTGCCGTTGTGGGCGACCGTGACCTCCTGGATGAACCAGGCCGGGATCGTCTTGCCCGCGCTGTCCTTGCGCTGGCCGGTTTCCATCTCGTGGCTCATCAGCACGCGCACGGTGGCCTTGTCGCCGGTGACTTGGGCGCGAATGCGCATCGGGTCTGCCATGTCTTGCTCCTGGGAATTCGGTGGTGAGGGGTGAGGTTCGTTCGGCAGGAGGCCGCGCTGGCGGTCCTGGCCGGTTGATGCGGCTCGGATCCGGATTCGATGGCCGGCTCCGGGGCCCGGACTCAGCCCCCGCAGCCGCCGAGGGTGACCTTGATTTCCTTCTGCGCGTAGTAGACCTTGCCGTCGTTCATGATCGCCACCGCGAACACGTTGGACGACTGGCCCATCTTGACGCGCGTCGAGACGCTCGGCTCGACGGCATCGGTGACGTTGAACACCGCCGCCAGCGCGTTCGGGTTCTTCTCGACCATCAGCGCGAGCTGCTTGACGCCCGCCAGCGTCGTGGAAGCCCCCACCGGCACGACCGCGCCGTTCTCGGCGATGTCCGGCCCGGTGATCGTCACGTCCTTGCTGGCCATCGGGGCGCCGCCGCCCAGGCCCTTGACCGCCTCGGCCAGCGTCTTGGCGTCGAAGGCCGCCTTGTTCCAGTCGGCCATGGCCGTCGCCGGCAACAGGCCCACCGAGGCCATCAATGCCGCCAGCTTCGCGCCGGACGACAGCATCTCGCGTCGGGTCTTCATCAGGGATCTCCTTGGGTATCGAACGGGTCTCTAGGGGGACTCTAGGGGGACGTCAGGGCTTCGCGCCGTCTGCGATCCAGCGCGCGATTGTGCGCGAATCATCGGCGGACAGGGCCTGCGGCGGCATCGGGATTGGCCCCCAGACGCCCGTGCCGCCGGACACGATCTTGCCGGCCAGGTAGTCGACGACGTCGGCCCGGGCGGCATGGCGCTTGGCGATCTCGCGCAAGGCCGGCCCGACCAGCTTGGTGTCGGCCGCGTGGCAGGCATTGCACGCGTACTTGGTGAACAGAGCCGAGGCCGCGGAGCCGGCGCCCTTGCCCGGCGCTGCCGGCGCCGGCGCTGGCGGTGCGGCCGGTGGATCCCCCGCGGGCCGCGTCGTGTCGGCGCCGTGTTGCGGGCCGACCATCCGGTTCTGCTCGGCGAGGTTGCCGTGCGCGTTGCGCGCGTGGTCGGGCAGGAACGAGCGCACGGTCGGCTCGGTCGCGCAGTTGCTCATGCACGCCACCGCCCGGACATCGGGCCTTCCGCCGTTGCCGATGCCCTTGCCGGGCCACATCCCGTGGTCGGTCGTCTTGCCGTTGCGGTTGGGCAGCAGCTTCTGCACCTCGGCGATGTTGCGATCCGACAGCGTGAAGTCGTCGGGGACCACGCCGCCGAGGTTGAGCAGGAAGGCCGTGACCGCGTAGACCTCGTCGGGCTTCAGCGTCTTCGGGTTGTTCCAAGGCATCGCCCGGTTGATGTAGTCCCACAGCGTCGACACCGTCGAGACTTTCATCAGCGTCGTGCGGCCCGGGAAGCTCTCGTCCGTCAGCCGGGCGACCCGACCGGTGCGGACATCGTCCTTGGTCGTGCCGCCGACCAGCGGGGAGAAGATCTCGTTGCTCTCGCCGAAGATGCCGTGGCAGGAGGCGCACTTGGCCTCCCAGATCTCGGTGCCCCTGGCGACGCTGCCCGAACCCTTCGGCAGGCCCTTGAAGTCGGGTCGCACGTCGATGTCCCAGGCGGCGAGCTCCTTCGCCGTGGCGGGCCGGCCCAGGCCGGTGATGGCCATCGATTGCGCGGCGGCGGCACCGGCTCCCAGCACGAGCAAAACCGCCGTCAGCGCCCTGGACACGAACCGTTCAAGAGAGCTGGACATTCTTCACCTCCCCGCTCTCCTGCACGAGCCAGGTCTGCACTGCGTTGTTGTGGTAGATCGAGCGCGAGCCACGCACGGCGCGCAGCTGGCGGTAGGTCGGCTGCACGTAGCCGGTCTCGTCCATGGCGCGGCTCTGCACCAGCGCCGGCTTGCCGTCCCAGACCCAGTCGAGGTTGAAGCGGGTCAGGCACTTGTCGAGCACCGGGGTCTGCAGCCGGGCGGTTCGCCAGTTGCGCCCGCCGTCCACCGAGACATCGACCCGCTTGATCTTCCCGCGGCCGGACCAGGCCAGGCCGCTGATGTTGTAGAAGCCCTTGTCGAGCAGCACCTGGCCGCCCGAGGGCGTGGTCACGACGCTCTTGCACTCCTGGATGCTCGTGTACTGGCGATGCAGGCCGTTGGGCATCAGGTCCACGTAGTGCATGACCTCGTCCTTGGTCGCGTAGGGCTTGTCGCCGACCTCGATCCGGCGCAGGTACTTGACCCAGCTGACACCCTGGACGCCGGGCACGACCAGGCGCAACGGATAGCCGTTCTCGGGGCGCAGCATCTCGCCGTTCTGCCCGTAGGCCAGCAGCACCTCGCCGCTCTCGACCATCTCCATCGGGATCGTGCGGGTCATCGACGAGCCGTCGGCCCCCTCGGCCAGCACGTAGCGCCCGCGACGGTAGTCCACGCCGCACATGTCGAGCACGATCTTCAGCGGCACGCCGGTGAACTCGCAGCAGCTGATCATCCCGTGGCTGTACTGGCAGGTCGGCACCGCCACGTTGCCCCACTCCATGCCGGTGTTGGCGCCGCACTCGATGAAGTGGAAGCGGC
>ERZ761607.5020-NODE-5020-length-11215-cov-5.698297_pt1 | contig 11215 bp, 4 predicted proteins | sample MGYA00511164_ERZ761607 | MGnify/ENA primary metagenome ERZ761607 (study PRJEB28899, sample SAMN02445080) | bioreactor sludge metagenome | biome: EBPR sludge | place: Australia: Brisbane, Thorneside Wastewater Treatment Plant | collected 2011-06-22 ...
GTTTTGTAGAGGCGTGACGGGGTGACAAGGTGACTGGGTGAAGGGGTGACAAACTCGTCGAGTACCTTGTCCCCTTGTCTCCTTGTCTCCTTGTCAAAGGGATTCTCTACAAAGCGTTCCGCCGTCAGTTCCGGGCGGTTGTGGTAGCCGCGCACAACGCCATCGCCGCCGATGTAGAGGTCACCCGCCACGCCTACAGGGACAGGCTGCATGTGCGCATCCAAAATGTAGATTTGGGTGTTGGCGATGGGGGTGCCGATGGGAACGGCCGTTTCCCCACCCGTCAGTTCATAAGTGGTTGACCAGATGGTGGTTTCCGTGGGGCCATACATGTTGATGACCCGGCCCGGCACAATTTGCTTGAGTTGATTCGCCAGGGCGGCGGGCAGCGCTTCGCCCCCCACCATCACCGTGAGCACGGTGCCCAGGGCGGCCACGTTGCGCTCGTCTACGAGCAGCATACTGGCCATGCTGGGCGTACACTGGAAGTGGGTCACCTGATGCCGCTCAATCTGGGCGGCAATGGAGAAATCGGCGCTGGCCAGTTTTGGCTCGGCCAGGTTTTTCAGCTCGTTCAGGCGGTCCAGGTGCGCCAGCACCACCGACGACGGCACGCCAAAGTCGATGAGACAGGCGATGTCGTCCACATCAATTTCTTTGAGGCGGTTGACCATGTGCAGGGCGGAGCGCGGCGTGCCAAAGAGGCCGCTGGTCTCGAAGTAGCGCTCGAAGGCAAAGTTGAGCAGCGCGTCCACGTCTTCGGAGGTCAGCTCTTCTTCGTCGAACAGTTCAAACGGACTTTTGCCGGTGGCCTCGGCCTTCTCCTTGAAGGTGGGGAAGTGCCAGGCGGCGGCGCGCACCAGGTTCATGGCGCTGCTGAGATACTGCTTCATCGGGCCGCGCACAATTTCGCGCACCTCGTCCACGTCGTCGCCGATGAAGGTGTGCAGCATGAGGGAAACGATGCCCTTGCCGGGATGGCCCGCCTGCTCGTACGCCTCGCGGTAAACCCTGATTTTATCGGTCAGTTCGTCGACGCTTTGGCCGAGCAGGTGGGTAAGGATGTTGTAGCCGTTGGCCCCGGCTTCGCGGAACGTTTCGGGATTGCCCGCAGCGGTGACCCAGATAGGCAGCTCTTTTTGCACGGGATGGGGCAGCGTTCTGACCTCCACATCCTTGCCCAGATCGTTTTTCATGGTGATGGAACCACCGCGCCACAGCTCTTTAACCACTTCGATGTCGCGGAACATGATCTCTTTGCGTTCAGCATAGCTGCCGGGGCGCAGGACAAAGTCGTTGGGCTGCCAACCGGCGGCGATGGAGAGGCCGACACGGCCGTTTGAAATGTTATCCACCACCGACCACTCCTCCGCCACGCGGATGGGACTGTGCAGGGGCAGCACGCAGCTGCCGGAGCGAATCTGCACATTTTCGGTGATGGCGGCGATGGCCGCGCCAGTGACAGACGGGTTGGGGTAGAGGCCGCCAAAGGCGTGGAAGTGGCGCTCGGGCGTCCAGACGGCCGAAAAGCCGTGTTTGTCGCCAAATTTTGAGCCTTCCAGCAGTAGATGGTACTTGTTGGTGACGCCTTCTTCGCTCTCGTCGCTGGAGAAGTAGAAGAGGCTGAAGTCGACGTGTTTGTCGTTTTTGGGCGGTTCGGGAACGGCCGTTACGTCATCGCGCGTTTTGTCGTCAAAAATCACCACCTTAAAGCCCCGCGCCAGCGTCCAGAACAGCTCCAGGACGGAGATGTCGAACGAGGTGCTGGTGACAGCCAGCCAGGTGCCCGGTGGGTCATGTGGAATGCGGTCGTCCATGCCCACAAAAAAGTTGACGACGTTGCCATGCTGCACCATCACGCCCTTGGGCTTGCCGGTGGAGCCAGAAGTGTAAATGACGTAAGCCAGGTTGTGCGCCGCCACGCCGCTAAAGACGTTTTCGCCGCTCTGGTCGGCAATCTGCTCCCAATCAGCATCAACCCGGACGACCTGGGCCTGGTGCGGCGGCAGGCTGGCAACGAGGTGCTTTTGGGTGAGCAGCACTGGCGTGGCGGTATCTTCCACCATGAAGGCGATGCGGTCTTTGGGATAGGTTGGGTCGAGCGGCAAATACGCGCCACCTGCCTTGTGGATGCCCACCAGGGCGACCATCATCTCCACGGAGCGGTCCATGAAGACACCGACAATCGTTTCTGGCCCCACGCCGAGGCGGCGCAAATGGCGGGCCAGCTGGTTGGCGCGGTAATTGAGCTGGCGGTAAGTCAGCTGCTGGTCTTCGTACACCACGGCAACGGCGTGCGGCCGTTCCTCGGCCTGGGCTTCGATGAGTTGGTGCAGGGTAACGGCCGTATCGTAGGCAACGGCCGTGTTGTTCCACTCAACGAGCAGCTTCTGAATCTCCGCTTCGCTGAGGAAGGCGGTTTGGGCCAGGGTCTGGTGGCCATTTTGCGCCGCGTTGTGCAGGAAGGTGGCAAACTGGGTCTGCATGGCGGCGATGATGTCTGGGGTGTAAACGGCCGTGTCGTACAGCCAGGTCACGCTGCTCTGATCTGGCGTCAGCAGCAGGGCCAGTTCGGTGCCCGGCAGCGGCGAAAAATCAGCTGCGGCCGGCGCAGATTGAACGAGAACGGGCAGGAGCGCGCCGTTCAGTTTGGGCCGCAGCGCTTCCAGTTCGGGCTGGCGCAGGAAGATGTCGCGGTTGAACGTTTTGCGTTTGTTTTGCAATTCGTCCAGGTTGGCTTGCAGGGCAGCCAGCGTGTCAGCCATGGTGGCGCTGCTGTCGGTGGTCACCTGGAACGGCACCTGGGTGGCGAAGTAGTTGGCAAAATCGCCCACTTCAGCAGCCAGGGTGCTCAAGCTGAGAGCAATGTCAAACTCAGGGCTGCCGCTGAGGCGGGCCAGGTAGGCGGCAAAAGCGGCGGTGAGCGCGTGAGGCTCGGCAGAAACGCCCACGGGCAGGGTCATGGTGGCTTTGGCGTAATTTTGGCCAACGGCCGACCTGCTGTAATCAGCGTAGGGCAGCTCCACGGCACGAAGCTGGCGCAGGCGGCGCAGCCAATACCCTTCCTGCCGCACGAAGGTGTCGTTGAGGGCGGTCAGGGCGGCGCTGGTGGCCGCGTCCAAAATGGGCAGCTGACTACCAATTTGAAAAAATGTTTCCCCTGCCAATGCTGGAACAGACACATTCTTGCCATTTAATGTCTGCAAGCCAGAGAGCACAATCGCATCGGTAGCAGTGGCCACTGTAAAACTATCATCATGTAGGTCTAAAATAGTGCCGGGAACGGCCGTTGTGGGGTTACCGGGTTGGGCGGAGGTGGGGATGAGGAGACGGCCGTTTACGTTCATCTTAGGCAGCGCCAGCGGATTGGCGTAACCGCCAAATTGCAGGGCATTGACCAGGGCCACCAGCTGGGCAGCAGGCTGGTTCCAATCCAGGGTGGCGGCCGCTGCGGGACGGTCGTATTTGCCGAAGTAGGTTTGTTCGGCCAGGTTTTGGGCGCGGGGCTGCAAGCTGTTGTTTTCGATGCCTTCCACCAGCTCAGCAAAGGTGGCGATAGCGGCTTCATAAGCTTTGACGTTGAGCGTAAAGGCAGTTTCGCCCTCGGCAATGGCAAACAGACGCTGCCCCAAAATATCACCTTTGTCGATACCGCTGCGCATTTCGTGCCAGGTAACGCCGTGCTGTGTCGCCTGGTGCAGCAGCGCCCAGGATGTAGCATACAGGCCCGCAAATTTGGGCAGCGGTCCATCGTGGAAGTTAATCGCGCCTTTTCGCGGCAGCGCCAAAATGGCATCGGGAATGATAGACAGGTTGGTAATGCTGAAGAAGTAGTCAAAAGCTGACTGTTGGGCCAATGTTTCAGGCAGCGTTTTACCCGGTAACAAAACGGGCACCCCCTTTCCAGCGGCCCAACTGGTGATGGCAGGGGATTGGCTGATCACTCCCTGCACAGCGTGGCCCCGTTCAAGCAAAATATCTGCACATTGAATGAGCAGGGATTCTTCTCCGATAATGTAACAGCTGAACAAATTTCGGCTCATATAAAATTCCTGGTTACGTTACAGTGTGGTTGAAGCGGTTGACCCAAAGAACGGCCGTTTGACGCCTCAGACGATTAATAAGCTTGCCCCTATGTGAATCCGATGGTTTTATTAATAGCCCACTCTACAATCTGAGGCAAAAGAAGGACTCTCGTATCACCCGTGAAGGCTAACTTGACGGGCTGACAATTTTTGGCAATGAGACCACAACTTTCTAATTTTGTTGTGCAACGTGGCTAATCATCAGGGGGTACTGGTGTTTGTTGAAATCTTCCATTTTTTATAGACCTAACAAGCCTATACCAGATGGCGATGATGTTGTGACGATGCTTTCCTGATGGTTTACGCCCACTTCGTTCATTTTAGTGGGCTTACCTATTCTTTCAATCGGCAGCAGCGGGTTCAATAGGCTTCTTGTCTTAAGAGACTTTGCATGCCGCCAGGCAAAAGCAAAACTTTTGCAAAACAGCTCATAAACCTTAAAAGACTTACTGCTATGTTAGCCCGATCTTCTTACAAAAAAACTTTCCTCCAGGCCAAACAAGGTGGTAATCAACGAGCTAGCCGTTGGTACCTGGGGTTCGTTCAGCAATCACTTGGGAGATTACAGATTGGGCCAATCTTGGAGTTTGGCCCGATCTCGTCAAGTTAGAAACGAGCGATTAGGGCAAACATCTCCACTGGGAAGGATTGCTCAAGTTGCCACATGACTATTTTGACAACGGCAAATTTCGCCCACCACATTGCTGAATTCTCAGACACCACGTGCATTTGGTGGCATTCGGAGGTAGAGGATTTAACATTGTGGCACTATTTTTGTCTAGGGCTTGATCCCAAGGGCACGCATAAAGGCGTTGGCCAGCGTCTGAACGTAGGGTTCAATCATGATCTGGTTGTGGTTGCCTTCGACCAAGTGCATATCCAAATCGCGAGTGACTCGCTGCCAGCCCATGAGTGGGTCTTTAGTGGCCCGGTAAATGTCCCGGTATCCTTCCATAGATTTAAACAGTGTCACTTTGCCAGGGTAACGCTTGGGGATGTAGGTATAAAATGCCAGCGTATTGGCGGCATTAATTTGTTGGATCCGAATATCTTCCTGGTCTTTTTTGTAGCTGTTCACCACTGGCTGTGGTGGTTTAAACCGGTGTACGATGCGGTTTCTGCGGTTGATCAAATTTTGCCGCATGCCCACCCACAGGCGGTGGCGGTTTTTTATAAACAGCTTCTTCTCCTGCTGTGGCGTGAGGCGCAGAATTCGCGCCGCCAGCCGGGTACCGCGCCGGATCCAGATCAGGTTCGGATTTTGGGCAGGGGTATCAATAATTCCCAGGAAACTCACTTCGCGCCCTTTGGCATAAAGTTGCTGGGCCATTTCCAGTACAATCGCACCGCCCATCGAGTAACCCGCCAACCGATACGGTCCTTCCGGCTGATGCTGAAGCAGAGCCTCTACATACAGGGCCGCCATCGTTTCTACGGATTCAAAGGGCGGCGTTTTCCCATCCATGCCCCGTGCCTGGAAGGCAAAAATGGGAATATGGGCCGGTAAATATTTGGTGAGCTTGTTGAAGATGAGAACGTGCCCCCCACCACCATGTATCAAAAAGAGGGGCAAGCTGGCTAAGTCGCCATTTTGAAGGTTAACCAGGAGGGGCCAGGGATCGGAGCCGGATTGGTTGCGCAAGACATCGGCCAGTTCGGCGACGGTGCCGGACTGAACCAAGGTAGAAAGAGGCAGGTAGTGGCCGGTCAATTTTTCGATCTCGGCAAACAGATTCATGGCCTGCCAGGAGGTGCCGCCGAGGTCAAAGTAGTTATCGTAGATGCCGATATTGGCAACGCCGAGCACGTTTTCCCACAGCTCGATGAGGTTCAGCTCAAGCCGGTCACGGGGGGCGATGTAGTTTTGGGCTTTGGTGTCTAATGGGGCGGGAACGGCCGTATCCAACGCCGTCCAGGGTAGTTTTACCGCTTGCAATGGCTGGGTGGGATCGGCCAAAAATGCATCAAGCAGCGCCTGGAACATGGCAACGGCCGTTTCTTGTTCGTCATCCGTAAAAATATCTTTGTGAAAATCGAACTTAAAGAGCAGCTTGCCTGTGCCCTCAAACTCGTGCACGTGCAGGGCAAACGTTTCGGTGCTGTGCCCCACGCTGAGCTGCTTCTGTTCTATCACCTGGTGGTCGAAAGTAAGCAACGGCCGTGTGTGGTAGTTAAACATCAGGTCATGGGCCTTGTTTTTCAAGGCAACACTGGACCCATGCTGCGAAAAACGCATCGCCCCACGCGTTTGCAGCTTGAGCTTCTGCACCAGCGAGGCAAAACTCTCATCGGCAGCCACGTCCACGGCAAAGGGACAAATTTCCATCAGCAGCCCAATCGTCTGGCGAAATGCTTGAGTGGGCCGGTTGTGCATTGGCGATAAAAAGGTGAGACGCTCGTTGCCCGTCAGGTGGTAAACCAGGGCAAAATAGAGCGCGGACAAGAGATTGAACATGGTGAGTTCCATGGTCAAATCTCTAAAATCGGCGTGAGCCGCCAGGGTGGCAAATTGGGCTGTCCGTTCAGCGTCTAAGGCAAACTCAACCCGCTTGATGTGGGTGCTTTTTTTGCTGCCTTTCTTGCCAAAAAAGTGCAGCGGCTCCACATTTTTGTCCAAACGCTGCTGCCAAAATTGTTCGCCGCGCTGAAACTGGGGCGACACGCGATATTCTCGTTCAAAGTTCAAATACGTTTGAAAAGGGTGCACGGGAATCGGCTCCAGCGGTACACCTGGGTGGAGGAGCTGCTCGTAAGCGCGGGCCACAGCGCGGTAAATGTAAAACGCCGAAATAGCATCGGCAATAATATGGTGCTGATTGAGCAGCCAAACGCAACTTTCTGCGTCAACTTTAGCCAAAGCAAATTGGACCAGGGATTTGGAAGCGTCAAAAGGGGTCTGGGCTACTTGCAACAGCCAGTCATTGGCCTGCTGTTGGGGGTTTTCTTCACCGGAAAAATCGTGGTAGAGCAGAGGGGCTTCAAACTGTGGCTGAACAAACTGCCGCGGCGCACCGTTTTCCATTTGCAAAACGGTGCGCAGGGCATCACTTTGGTTGATAACAGATTGAACGGCCGTCTTAAACAAGGCCACATCTATGACCAACGGCAGCGTAAACACCAACGGCGCGGCATACAACGGTACATCTGGGCGGAGTTGGTAACCCGTCCAGTACAACATTTGCATGCGCGTCAGATTGGAACGGTGGTAGAGATCCCCGTTTGGCGCTGTTTCCCTGAATTCCAATGCTGGCATTGACCCTGCTTCCATAAGTAAGTCGCCTGTTACCATCGCCAACGTGTGGCGATGACACTCGCCGCCTGGCCAGCGGCTGCAAATGCAAATAGATCTGGTGAATTACACAGCTGTAGCAAAACAACGTTGCGGCGGTGAATGCTATTTGTACAAAAAATCAGGAAAGTGTTTACCCGGGACCCGGTTAGGGGGCCATAAATGACCGTGTTTGCCGCCGTCCGTTGAATACAAGCTAGCCAAAAGAATATTTATAGAGCTTTTTCGCGGGGGACCGGCTGACGAGGTACATGAGCAGTAAGGGCACACCCAGACCAAAAAACATCATGATGGGCTGGTACAAAATCTGGTAGCCCAACAGCCAGGGCGTGTACCGAAACATGAGCGTACCAACCAGTTCCAGCACCTGTTCATGCACCAGGTAAATACCAAATGCTTTGGCCGCGAGGTCCATAAGCTGCGGCGTCAGGGGCAGTTTTAGCTTTTCGGCCGAAAGCATGGCAAACATGAAAAGGCCTGCGTAAATACTGGTGGTGTAGGTGGAGTAAAAGTCAATCCATGGCTGCCCAGACAGAGCCAGCAGCACCTCAAATTCAACCAAAGACAGAACGTAAAAAAGGACGGCTCCATAAACAAATTTGTTTTTATGGCGGGTGAAAAACGGCTTGAAGTCGCCGATATGAAAACCAAACACAATGCCCAGGGCAAACCAGAACAGTCGCCGGGGGAAGAACCAGAGCGGTGTAAGGGTGATCAGGGTATTTACGGCCGTTCCGCCAATGCCAAACAGCTGCAAATAGCGCAACGTCTCCACAGCCAGCATGAGGACGGCCGTACCCACCAGCAGCCACTTCCAATGGTTTTTTGCCAAAGGCACCAGGAGCGGCGACAGCAGGTACAACTGAACCAGCAGTGGGATGTAATAATAAGACCCCGTCGCACCGCCTATCAACAATCGGACGATGTAATCCCAGGCCGTCGGATATACCCGATTATAAAACAACGCCTGTCCCGCAAAGATAATGATTGACCACACCACATATGGGATGATCAAACCAACAACCCGGGTTTTCAGAATGGGCCACTGTATTCGGGCGTCCTTCCGGCCTGCGGCAAAGGCAATAAAGTAGCCAGACACCAAGAGGAACGCCGGTACACCAAAGGCGATAAACCGGCGTACAACGGTGAGCCCCCAGTAAGTAGCCGAATGAACCTGGTCATAATTAGGGCATCTTACCGGGGGGGTCAGGTCCTCGCACGAAGCAGCCACTTCTGGACGATAACGCCAGGCCAGGTCAAACGTGGCCTGGTAACCAAAGGTGGCTGAATGATTCAGGATTACACCTAAAATACCCAGTCCCATGATCAGTAAAAATCTTCTGGTCATTTAGGGTTATTCCTTATGATAATGGTGGGGGGTGGCTCTTAGTGCCGCTTCGTAAGTAAGTTAACGGAATTAACCAAAGGGCTAAAAACGGCCGTTTGGTTCCGCAACCGTTACTTTTTCGAACGGCTACTTAGCTTTGGGCGGCGACGTAGTCGGTCATTGATTTGACGCTCTGGAAGTTGTCGATGGTGACATCTTCATCCGGCACCTCAATGCCAAACTTTTCTTCGACAAAAGACACCAGACGGAGAATACCCAGCGAATCAATGATGCCGGCCGCCAACAGGTTTTCACTCTCATCCAGGTCGCCATTGGCCCCGTTCATCAACTCTTTGCGAATATAATCTTTCAGCACTGCGGATACGTTCATTTGAATCAATCTCCCATTGTTATAGGTAGTTTATTAAACAGGTTTGCCAGGAACTTTCCTTAGCAACTCTTAAACAATTTATCAGGTTATTCTTTAGAAAAGCCTTACGCCTGATACGAAATCGTTAGTTTTGGCAGGGTCTTCTCGATGTCAGGTTCCAGCCAGACAGCCAGGCAAACATCGAGAAGCCGCCAGTTACAAGAGCAAGGGTTAAACGTTCAGGCTTTCCAGAACTTTCGCTTTCCCAGACATTACGCCCTGAGCAAAGTCGTCTTCCATGAAGCCAGCCTGCCGGGCCATTTCGTGAAAGTTGGTGGAGCGGCTGGAGATGTCGGACGCCACCAGCATCATTTCCAGCTCGACCAGGGGCATGGATTTCATCAAATCGATGACCAGGGCGGGGTCTACGCCATCACCGCCGTAGTCACCCAGGGCCAGGGAGCGGGAAAAGCCGTAATGCTGCCGGAGACGGGTTTGCAGGAGACGGCCGTAATTCTCCGCGCGATCTGGCCGACCAAACGAAGCCTCCGCCGCCCAGGCGCACATTGACCCGGCATACAGCGCGGCCTGAATGCCGTGTGAGAAGATCGGGTCCACAAACGCACCCGCATCGCCAATACAGCCAAAGTTCTTACCGGCCAGTTTGGTGGAGTAGAAAGAATAGTCCGGACGGAACGCCATCGAATCTTCAATGTAGGTTGCCGGAGCCAACAATTCACGGTAATAAGGAATATTGTGAACGGTTTCCAGGAAGTAAGCTTCCTGCTCTTTTTTACCCATGCGCTTCACGCGGTCAGTGTTGATGATGAGGCCGATGCTGACTTTTTCGCGCAGCTGAATGTGCCACGCCCAGCCATCCTCATGTGAGGAGATAAAGGTTACCGGTTCAACCTTCCCGATACTTTCTGGGCCATAGCTGCTGCCGTCTACCCCAATGTAGTGATTACCAGTGAAGTAACCCCACATGCCCAGGAAGGTGCGCTTGCCCGCCACCAGGTGGCGTGACTTAAACTGTTTGGCCAGCACAGTACTGTTGCCGCTGGCATCTATGACGTAGCGGCATTGAATGTGCCCAGAACCACGAGAATCGCCCTGCAAGCTGCTGTACTGGACCATCGGCTTGTCATTAGAGAAGTCAACGCCAGTTACGTTGATCTCTTCAAAAACCTGGGCGCCACAGGAAGCAGCATGTTTCAACAAGATATGGTCAAACTCATCGCGTTCAACGTGCAGAGCCGGGCGGTTATAGCCAAAGGTACGGAAGGAGAATTGATGGATACGGCCGTTCCACACCGTAATCCCACCCGCCTTAGACAAAAATCCGGCCTCTTCCACTTTCGGGGTAACCCCAGACATATCCATGAATTTCCAAAAGTGCGGGATTAAACTCTCCCCCACCATCGGACGGGGATGACGCGCCTTTTCCAGCAAGACGACATCAAACCCTCGCTGCGCCAAAAGCGTTGAGACGTGGCTGCCAGCCGGGCCGCCGCCAATCACCACAACATCACAACTTTCAGGAATACTCTCAAATGCATTCATCAATAACATCCTTCATTGTTTGAGCAATTCGACGCAGTCCCTTTATGGCTGCCTGATTTGCTTCTCTGGTTAATAAAAGCACCCAAAGGTGATTATTTATGATTAGCTTACAACGGCCGTTTCTGTCGGTTGTTCGGCCATTGCCTGGAGTTCACGCCGATTAATTTTGCCCGTAGACGTGCGTGGGAAATCGGCCATAACGTGAATTTTGTTAGGCACCGCATACGGCGGCAGCTTGTCGCCCACGTGTTTGGCCAGCAGATTGTGGGTTAGTTCCGCGTCGTCATTGGGAATAACGGCCGCTTCAATCAAATTGCTGCCATTACCATCAGACACGGTGTAAACGGCCGCTTCCTTCACATCCACGTGTGACAACAGCGCCACTTCCACCTCATCCAGCTCCACGCGATAACCACGTGTCTTTACCTGGCGGTCTTTCCGCCCAAAATAGCGGAAGTTGCCGTCCGGCTCCTGCAAAACCAGGTCACCCGTCCGGTAAAACACGTCCTCGTAATGACCAAAAGCGGACCGGCGATAAAACCCTTTTTCGTTCAAATCCGGCCGTCCCCAATAGCCACGCA
>ERZ761607.5021-NODE-5021-length-11215-cov-4.957527_pt1 | contig 11215 bp, 7 predicted proteins | sample MGYA00511164_ERZ761607 | MGnify/ENA primary metagenome ERZ761607 (study PRJEB28899, sample SAMN02445080) | bioreactor sludge metagenome | biome: EBPR sludge | place: Australia: Brisbane, Thorneside Wastewater Treatment Plant | collected 2011-06-22 ...
TGCAGTAGAGCATGCGGCCCTGCGGCGTTTCGCAGATCACCGACATGCGTTTGCGATCGGTGTCGAACGCAATTTCGTCTATCCGCCGGAAGCCTGCGAGATCGCCGGCAAATTGGTGGCCGGTCTCGGCCAGCGCGATCTCCATCGGATCGCCATGCAGCGCCTGCCGACCCTGTTCATCGACCTTCTTCAGGTTGTGGCAGAGCGCGGTGTTGACGAACAGTGCACGGTGATCGTTGATGACTTGTGGCCGTCGAGCCAGTTCGGCGTGCGGCATGAACGCGCCGCCGACCCATAGTTGCTGTACCGACATGCGGTTGAGGGTCAGTGTGCCGGTCTTGTCGCTGCAGATCACCGTCGTCGAGCCGAGTGCCTCGACCGCCGGCAGGTGGCGTACCAGCGCGTTGCGCCTGGCCATGCGCTGGGTTGCCATGGCGAGCGACAGGGTGACCGTCGGCAGCAGTCCTTCCGGGACATTGGCGACGATGATGCCGATGGCGAACAGCAGATTCTCCCAGGTCGGCAGGCCCATCGCCTGACCGACGAAGAAGAGCAGCAGTCCCATGCCGGTTGCCAGGCAGGCGACGATGCGTGACAGGCGGGCGATCTCGCGCTGCAGCGGTGAACTGGTTTCGCCGGCGGTTTGCGTCAGGTGGGCGATGCGGCCGAACTCGGTGCGCATGCCGGTCGCGTAGACCACGGCGCGCGCCTGGCCGGAAACGACCGAGGTGCCGGCGAGGACGATGTTTCTTGCCTGCAGCACCGATTCTTCGCTGCTCGGCTCGATGGTGCGTGCCTTGGCCAGCGATTCACCGGTGACCGTGGACAGATTGACGCGCAGGCCGAAGACTTCGGTCAGCCGGCAGTCGGCCGGCACAAAATCTCCTTCTTCGAGCAGGATGATGTCGCCCGGGACCAGTTCACTGACGAGAATGCCGACGATCTCGCCGGAACGCCAGGCCCTGACCTTTTGCGGCAACAACTGGCGCAGTGCCGCCACCGCCCGTTCTGCCTTGTACTCCTGCCAGAATGAGAAGACCCCGTTGATGACGATCACGCCGATGATGGCCATGCCCAGGCGCGCCATTCCCTGGCCCGGGTCGAAGTGCTCGGCGACAAAAGACAGAGCGGCGCCGATCCACAGGATGATCGCGAAGAAGTGGGTGAATTCCCGTGCAAAGCGCAGCAGCAGGTGCTGCTGTTCGACCTCCTCCAGCAGGTTGGGACCGAACTCGCCGAGCCGGCGTTCCGCTTCGGCCCCACTGAGGCCCTTCGCCGTGCTGTTCAGGCTGGCCAGCGCCTGCTCGACAGTCAGAGAATGAATGCGCAAAGGGTGAGCTTCCTGGTTCGGGACGGTCCAGCGCAGTACATTCCTCGTCTGTCGAACAACAAGGGCGGGGCGCGTGGGCGGTTTGGCACGGGGTCGTCCAAGATGACAATCTACACCCTTGGCGGCGACAAATCACTCGCGAGGCGTGTTTCGCCCCGGATTGGCGAGCTGGCATTCTCGATTTGACGTCCCTTTCGCGGACGAGGATACTTGGCCATGTGCCAATGATCCATCCGGCTAGCGAGTTTCCGGCGATGCGAAGAGTGACCCAAAGTCTGCGGCGATCCACCTGGCGCCTGCTTGGCCTTCTGGTCAGCATGCCGGCGGCGGTTGTTCTCTTCGGCATGGTTTTCATGCTGGCCTCAGAATACTTCGAGGACAAGCCGATCGGTTTCTGGGCCAGTCTGGAATGGGCTTCCGAAACGCTGACCACCACCGGCTACGGCGCCTACGCACCGTGGAGCCATCCAGTGATGATTGTCTTCGTCATCCTGACCCAGTTCGTCGGGATGTTCTTTCTGGTGCTCGTCTTCCCTTTCTATGTCATGCCCTACATCGAGGAGCGCTTCGAGGTGCGCCTGCCGCACCTGTTGCCTCCGATGAATGGACGCGTGTTCTTCTATCGCTACGGTCCGGCGATCGAGTCGCTGCTCGACGAGTTTCAGCGGACCCAGACGGCCTTCGTCGTTTTCGAGGAGGACATGGAACTGGCCCGCAATCTGCGCAACCGTGATTACGATGTGGTGTTCGGCAAGCTCGACGAAGAGCCCGGCGTACTGTCGGGCATCCACGCAGCGCGTGCCGTGGTTGCCAATGCCGACGATCACGCCAATGCGATCTGTATCCTGATCGCCCGGGAACAGGGCTTCAATGGTCCGATCTTCGCGCTGGCGGATGATCCGCTGTACCGGCCTCCGATGCTGCAGGTTGGCGCATCTGAAGTGTTTACGCCCTCGCATGTTCTGGCAGCGGCGCTCGCCGCGCGTGCCAGCAAGCGGATCAGCCCGCCGGCCGAGGGCATGCACCTGCTCGGCGGTCTGGTTGGACTGGCCGAGTTCCGGGTCCGGGCCAGCAGTCCACTCGCCGGACGGCGACTCGGTGACCTGCGTCTGCGGGTTCGGCATGGCGTCACGGTGATCGGACAATGGGTTTGCGGTCGTTTCACCACCGCCGGCGGGCCGGATACACGAATCGAAGCCGGCGGCATTCTGGTCGTTGCCGGAGCGCACGCCAATCTGGCGAAGGTGGAGCGTTTGGCCATCCCGATCCGCCGCAGCGGACCGATCATTCTCGCCGGCTACGGTGCGGTTGGCAGGAAGTTCGTCGAGATGCTGAGGGATAGCGGCGAGAGGACCATCGTCATCGATCAGCAAGACCTCCCCGAGGTGGACATCGTTGGCAACGTGCTCGAGCATGAGACCATGGAGCGTGCCAGCGTACGTTCGGCGAGCGCCGTGGTTCTGGCCCTGAGCAACGACAGCGAAGGCGTGTTCGCCACCGCCGTGGTGCGTGATCATGCGCCCGAGGTGCCGCTGATCGTGCGTGCCAATCGGGCCCAGAACATTCCTCGTCTGTACCAGGCCGGGGCCGATTTTGCCCTCTCGGTGGGTCAGGTGGCCGGGCAGATCCTGGCCTATCATCTGCGCGGCGAACAAGCAGTGGCCGTCGAGCATCGCCTCAAGTTCATCCGCGTGGCCGCCGGCGGGCTGGCGTGGGGACATCCGTGGCGTGATCGGGTGCGCGAGCGGACCGGCGCGGCGGTGGTCGCGGTCGAGCGCGGCGAGCGCGTCATCGTCGAGTTCGACAACTCATTTGTGGTGCAGCCGGAAGACACCTTGTTCGTTTGTGGAACGCCCGGCAGTCTGGAAAGTTACCTGCGCGAATTCGAGACGATGCTGGCTGGCTGACGGTCCGCTCGCCTCAACTGCGTCGGTGGCCCGGCCACGCCGGACAGTCCCCGCCGTCAACGCAAGCCCGTCGGGAGCTTCTTCCGCCAGACGGCGACCAGGGTGGCGAGCTTTTCGCGCTGCGACAGGCGCTCGTCGGACAGCGCTTCGAGGAAGTCCGACAAACGCTTCGATCTGACGATGGCGAAGCCGGTGAGCAGGGCCGAGAGCACGAAGACCAGTGCGAAGAAGATGAGCCGGTCGGACAGCGGGTCCTGTGCGGCATCGATCAGGTTCATGCCGAGAAAGCCGGTGCTGATGGTCGCAATCAGGCCGGCTGTCGTCACCACGGTCAGCCGCACCACCGTGTTGGCCTGCCGGCGCAGGCTGTCGCTGTCGAGGTATTGGCTCATGTCCTGGATCTCCTCGCGCAGCTCGTTGTACACCCGCTCGGTGCCAAGATGCTCGCGGGTCATGGAGAACAGTGCCCTCGCCTGTGCCTGGTCCGAGATCTCGTAGAACCAGTAGCGATGGGTGAAGCGCAGGAAGACTTCGAGGATCTCGCGAATGGCTCGCTTGAACCGTTTGACCGATTCGGCGTTGCCGATCTCGAGCCGGTTGAGCGCCGTCACCAGGCAATCGGAGAGCATCAGCAGTGCCGCCTTGTGGAAGTGCGGGATGAGCGAGAGAAGGAAGAACTGATGGCGAAACTGCCCGAGCAGACCATTCTCCAGTCCGGTGAAGTAGGGCTCGCGGGCGCTGCCGACCATGACGAAGGCGTGGCCGCAGGAGAGCAGCCGGGTGCCCGGCTGTTCCGTTTCCGGGTGCCAGTAACGGTCGTAGCAGAAGTGCGCTTCAAAGCCTTCGAGGTGCTGATCGGAATAGGGCAGCGAGCCGCTTTTCCCCGGCCCGCTGACCAGCACCAGGCGGGCGAAATCGCCACGGCTCAGCGTGCGCGGATCATCCATGGCCAGGTAGGCGAGCAGCGGCATGCGGTGATACTCGATCTGCCGGTAACGGACCAGACCATCTGCATCCGAGTGGTGCAGTACCAGGGGCCGCAGCAGAAATTCCCAGTGCGAGGCAATGCAGGGCGCGCGAAAGCGGCTGACGAAGGAGAGATATTTGCTGCGTTTCTCGTAATCCGATGCCGCCAGTACCCTGCCGTCCGGGGCAAGCCATTCGGCCAGCTTCAGGCAGTGGCCGCCGCTGCCATCCTCGTCCCAGTACGGCGGATAAGCACGGCCGAAACGGTAGAGCGTGTCCTGGACCTGCTTCAGCTCCAGGTTGTCGGCGGCGATCTCGACGGCAAGGATGACTACGTCGATGTCGTAGAAGAAATAGAGATCGAGGTGGACGATGTCGAAGAGCAGGGGAGTCTTGCTTTCCTTGAAGGTCATGCGCACCTTGGCGACATCCTGACGGCGGAAGATGCGGATCGGTGATTCACCGTAGTGCGGGTTGCCTTCCTCGCTGCCACCCTCGCCGTACAGGAAGCGTTGCACGTAGGGCAGGAAAGTGACGAACTCGCTGTAATGACGCTCGTGGAATTGCTCGGGGTCGCCGCTGAATTCGTCGGCCAGTTCGCGCCACGGGTTGTCGGCAGTCTCCTGGACCAGCAACTGGTAGTGATGCTGGAGCGTGCAGTCCTCCGGCAGTGGCATCAATTGCAGAGGCCAGAGAAGGATCTGCCGGAAGTGGCACACCCGCTGTTCGCGCTCCTTGGTGGTGACGTTCATCTTCTCCTCCCGGAAGAGTTTGCCGGCTGGGCGGACATTCCGCCGACGTTTCAGCGGCCGATTTCGGCAAGCAGCCTGTTGATCATCCGCTCGGCCTGGTTCAGGTAAGCGTTGCCGAACAGGTTGAGATGATTGAGCACATGGTAGAGGTTGTATAGCGTCTTGCGCTGTTCGAAACCATCGGCCAGCGGCCAGGCTGCACGATAGGCTGCATAGAAGCTGTCGGGAAAACCTCCGAACAGCTCGGTCATTGCCAGATCGGCCTCGCGATCGCCAAAGTAAACTGCCGGATCGAACAGTGCGAGCTGTCCGGACTCGTCGACCGCGGCGTTGCCGTACCAGAGGTCGCCATGCAGCAGGCTGGGCGCCGGCTGATGGTCTACGAACAGCGCGGCGAGTTTTTCGGCCAGGCGCTCGCCGCTGCTGATCAACTGACTGTGCTGGCTGGCTCTTTTTGCCAGTTCAAGTTGTGGTAACAGGCGGCGGCGTGCGAAGAAGAAAGGCCAGGTCCGATGCGGGATGTTGGACTGCGCCGTGCTGCCGATGAAGTTGTCGCGTGGCCAACCGAATTCGGATCCCTGGATGCGGTGCAGCGCGGCCAGCGCCTGCCCCGCTGTAGCCCCCTGGCCGGGCGCACGCAAGGCTTGCAGCGGCAGGTATTCAAGCACCAGATAGGCTTGCCGGCCACTGGTGCCGTATCCGACGACGCGTGGTACGCGCACGGCGGGACATCTGGCCAAGGCACTCAGGCCGTCGGCTTCAGCCGCGAACATTCCGGCCAGCCTGGCGTCATTGAGTTTGACGAAAAAGCGCCGCCGGGCGCTCTCGACCAGCAGGGTGCGCGAGATCGAGCCGCCGCCGATGTCGCTGATCGCGTCGATGCCGATTGGCGAAGAAGCCGTGCCGCCGCTGATCGTCGCGCCCAGCACCTCACAGAGCATAACATCCAGGCCATGCTGGGCAGGATTCATGGTGACCCTTTCGGTCTTGTCGAAGGCTGTCGCCGTCATCCGTGTCAGCGGGCTTGCGGCGTGGCCTGGCGGATGGATCGCGTATCTGCGTGCGTCAGTGCCAGCGAGCAAGTTTACTCGCGTTGACGATTGTGTTGTGATAGCACCAATCCACCAGGAAGAACGCCGTCGCCCTGCGTGTGTGACAAGGGATCGGGTGCAGCGCTGAGCTTGGTGGAATCTCGTCCTCGTCAGAGCACGTACCATCAACCACAGGAGTCAAAGAGTCATGAAAATCCGTCTGCTCGCCATTTCTGCCTTGCTTGCCTTGACCGTTTCCGCCTGCGGCGACGATGCCGCCAAGAAAGCCGAGGCAGCCAAGGCCGAGGCCGCCAAAGTCGCCAAGGAAGCGGCGCAGAAAGCCGAAGAAGCTGCCAAGAAAGCCGAAACTGCGGCCGGTGCAGCGGTTGATGCCACCAAGGAGGCAGCCGATGCCACCAAAGAGGCCGCCGATGCCACCAAAGAGGCCGCCGACAAGGCCAAGGCGGCAGTCGGCAAGTAGCCGTCACCGCCGGCCGTCGAATCACTGCCGACCGCCGGAGGCTATCCGACTGTTTTCCACGGAGCCCGGCGGGTGGCGTGCGAAGGCTATTCGTCCACCGGGCCAAACGGTACGGGTTGCGCTGCCAGGTGGTCGAAAAACAGCCTGTCTGCTCCCAGCATGTGTTTGGTTACCACGTCATAAGCGAGGAACTGGAAGACGTCGCCGACTCCCTGCCTGCCGTTGCGGTACTCTTCTACCAGTTTTCCGGCCTGGCCGACCAGATTTCGATGCAGGCTGGCGTGTTGCGTGGCGGCCGGGAAGCCGGCAGCTTCGATGGCCGCTTCCTCGTCGCGAAAATGTTGCAATATGTCGGTGAACAGGCGATCAACGATTACGTTGACCTGCTCCATGGGACGCTCCGCGAGCATTGCCGAGAGTAGTTCGTTGGCGTCGGCGAAAAGTTGCTGGTGACCGCGATCAATCAGGTCATTGCCGGACTCGTAGGCCGGATGCCAGACGAGGTGTACGAGGCTGCTGGAAGGGTCATCGTCGGCACCGTCAGGACGCCGTGTTTCCGGAGCCACCTGAACCGCATTCCGGCCGCCGGACTTGGCCTGGTAGAGTGCCATGTCGGTGCGCGCAAACCATTCCTCCCAGCTTTCTCCTAGTTGGCATTCGGCGACCCCGATGCTGGTCGTGACGCGTCCCACGGAGGGGAAATTCGTCTCGGCAACTTTCCGGCGCAAGCGTTCGGCAAGCTGTGCGGCGGTTGAACGTCCGCTGCTCGGGCACAGCACGATGAACTCTTCGCCTCCCCAGCGGCACAGCGAATCGACGCTGCGCAACTGTCCCTGAAGCACTTCCGCGAGCCGGCGAAGGACGCAATCACCTACTGCGTGACCGTGTTGATCGTTGATCTGCTTGAAGAAGTCGATGTCCAGGATGAGCAGGCTCAGCGGGTGCCGGTACCTCCTCTGACGCTCCATCTCCTGGTGGAGACTCTCTTCCATGTGCCGCCGGTTCCAGACGCCGGTGAGCTTGTCGGTGCTGGCCACCTGTTCCAGTTCGGCCACCGTCTGTTGCAGTTGTCGGTTGGCTTCCTGCAAACTTGCGAGTTCCTCCTGCGCTGCCACGAAACCCTGCTGCGGGGAAGCCGCTTCCTGGAGCAGGGAGGCAATCGCCTGCAGTTCCCGCTTGGGGCCGAGGATAGGCAGCCTCAGCCACAGGCAGTGGCTGAGCTGGCCAGCGACCGTGAGCTCCATTTCGACTGCCGCCGAGGGCTCTCCGGCAACGATGCGCTGATCGCATTGTTCGAGCAATCGACAGGCGGGTGGTGGAAGGATTTCCTGCTCGGATTTCCCGGCCAGATGTTCGCCGTCCTGGCAGAGCAGCTCTTCCATGACCCGATTGGCCAGTCGATACCGTCCATCCAGTCCCTTGATGGCGAATCCGAGCTTCGCATCGGGTGGCATCAGCAGCGACATCAATCCCGACATCGGGATCATGAAGCATCCGACCGTCCGGTCGCTCTGCTCGGTTTCAGACGCCACGTTGCAGGTCCGTCTGGTCTCTCACGCGGGACTCGGCCGTTGGACGCTGGGCCAGGACGACTCGATTGCGCCCCTGCATCTTGGCGGCATAGAGCGCACGGTCGGCGCGGCTGACCAGATCGGTGGCCGACTCCTCGGCGATGTAGTCGGCGACTCCGATCGAAACCGTGATGTTGCCGATCAGTGCTTCCTTGTCACCGCTGCGTTTGATGCGGCTGGCGGCAACCCTTGCCCGCAGCGCTTCGGCCAGGCCAACCGCCCCGCCCCGCGGCGTTTCCGGCAGGATCACCGCGAACTCTTCGCCGCCGTAGCGTGCAGCGGTGTCCTTGCCCTTGACATTGGCGCGCAGCACTTGGCCGAGGTTGGCCAGCACCCGGTCGCCGAAAACGTGTCCCAGCGAGTCGTTGAGCCGCTTGAAATGGTCCAGGTCGATCATCAGCAGGCAAGGCCCGGGCGTTTCGGGTCTGACGTGCGCCAGACAGGCCGCCAGTGCCAGATCGAAGCCCTTGCGGTTGCTCAGTCCGGTCAGTGCGTCGATCAGTGCTTCCTCGCGGGCGCGCGCCACTTCGAGCCGCAGTTGCTGTGTTTCACGAGCGCTGTCCTCGAGGCGCGCCTGCAAGGTACTGATCGCTTCCTGCATCTGCCGGGTGCCGCGCAGAATGTCCGCCACACCGTTGTTGGCCGGGGGTTCGCTGGTCGCAGCGGGGCGCAGTACTGCCGCTGCCCAGTTTTCAAGCGAACTGCCGAAACGCGATGCCTGGTCGCCCGCCAGTGCTGCCGACTCGGCCACCTGTTCGACCAGATGGCCGACGCTGTCGCCGATGCGCAAGGCGGTGTTGGAGTCGAATTCGGAGACGTACCGGGAGTAAAGCGCGTAAGTGGTTTCATCGTCGAGTCGCGCATTGGTGCTGAGCAGGGCATCGATCTCGCTCTGCAGATTCGGGTTGAGCCCCGCCACGTATTCGTACCACAGCGCATAGCTTGCCGGGTGCAGGCCGGCTTCCTGCTGGGTCATGCGCTTCACGGCAAGGCGCAGATATTCGGCGCTCTGCGCGACACTGTGGCGATACCTCATTGGCGTTGTTCCTCCTGCTTCGTGTTGGTTCTTCGCTGCAGCACATTCCCATACGGCAGTATCTGGTTGACGGGTGCTCGTGCCGGCAGGACGATGTGATCCTGGCGCAGCAGGGGCCCGATGTTTTCGGCGGGCAGCGGACGACTGAACAGATACCCCTGCAGTTTGTCACACTTGGCCCGTCGCAGGTAATCGGCTTGCGCCGGATTTTCCGCTCCTTCGGCAATCACTTCAAGATTGAAGCTACGGTCCATCGTAATGATCGCGGCTGTGATGGCGCCATCAGCGGCGCTGCCGGGCAGGCCTCGGGCCAGTCTCTGGTCGAGCTTCAGCAGGTGATCGGGAAGCATTCGACGTAGGAGCGCGACAGTTTCCGATATACCCGCATCTTGCTCCATCAGGATGCCTGTAGTCAGCTCCAGCTCCAGCTCCAGCTCGAGCTGGTGGGCTCGAATTCCGGTCTGATCGATGATCGTCGCGCCGACATCGAGCAACACCGGTCCGGGGACGAACCCGGCGAGCAATTCGAACGCTTCTTCGCCACCCATTGCTGTGCGCACGGTGAAGTTGAACCGGCTCAGAGTTTCCTATTCCAGCAGGTGCATCACCCGGTCATCATCGACCACCAATGCTTGCGGTGTCTTTGCCTCCCGGGCGGCCCGCTGGCTCACCGGGTACCGAGCGAGCGCAGCGCCCGCCACGGAACGTTCGGCTACTGCCGCACTGCCCGCATGGCACGCTTGAGCAGCGCGGCGAGCAGCACCGCTGCCAGTACCAGGCTGAGCAGCGAGGCCAGCCAGAAGCCGGAAGCGCCCATCGGCTGCGCAGCCTTGAAGGCTAGCCACCAGCCTCCGAGCAGTCCCACTCCCCAGAAACAGGCGATGTGTACCAGCATCGGCGCGAGGGTGATGCGGTAGCCGCGCAAGGCGTGTGCGGCAATCGTCTGTACGGCATCGAACAGTTGATAAAAGGCAACGTAGCCGAGCAGGCCGAGGGCCACCACCTGCACTGCCGGATCGTCGGTGTAAGCGGCGGTGAGCGGCGCCGCGCTCAGCCACAACAACAGGCCGAGCAGTGCCGACAGGCCGCCGGCCAGGAGCAGTCCGGCGCTGATCGAATGTTCGGCACGCGGCCAGTCGCGTGCGCCGGCGGCTTGACCGACCTGAGAGAGGGTGGCGATGCCCAGCGCCAGCGGCAGCATGTAGCAGATGGCAGCCAGATTGGCGACGATGCGGTGGCCGGCAACCGTCGTCGCACCGAGTTGGGCGACGAAGAGCGCCATCAGCGTGAACGAGGAAATCTCGACGAAATGCGAGAAACCCATCGGCAGGCCGAGGCGCAACAACTGGCCCAGCGGCTTGCACCGCGGCAGTTGCCAGGCGGCGAACAGACGGTAGGGTCGCAGCACCGGCGAGCGGCGCAGGTGGGCTGTCGCGGCGAGCAGCGAGAAGCAACTGACTGTCACGTTCGATATCCCGCAGCCGAGCACGCCGAGTGCTTCACCACCCCAGGCGCCGGTTACCAGCAGAGAGGCCAGCAGGCCGTGCAGCAGGGTGTTGCCGAGGCTGATCAGCAGCAGCGGGCGCGGTTGTCCGAGTGCGTTGCAGAAGGCATGGAAGGTCCGGTAGAGCAGAATCGTCGGCATGCCCAGCGCCAGCAGCGCGAGATAGGCGCGGGTCTTGCTCTCGACCAGCGGATCGATGCGCGACAGGGCGAGCAGAGGCGCGGGGTGGAGGAGCAGGAGCATGCCCGGTCCGGCGAGCAGCAGAGCCAGCCATAGTGCCTGTTGCAAGACCGCGGCGATTTCCCGGTCGCGGCCGGCGCCGCGCAGGTGGGCGACGGTCGGCGCAACCGCCTGCAGAATGCCGGCCAGGGCAAAGACCACCGAGATGTAGATGCCGCCGCCGATCGCCACCGCCGCCAGGTCGTCGGTTCCGTAGTGGCCGAGCAGGGCGGTGTCGATGACCATCATGCCCATCGAGCTCAGTTGGGCGAGCAGCATCGGCGTTGCGTGCGCGAGAATCAGGCGGGACTGTTGAGCGAGCATCGTGTAGGGGTATCCGGAAAGACCGCTCAGCCTACCCGATTTACCGTGAAAGCCCATCGCTGAAGTGACGTGACCATGCCTGCCGACAAGCAGC
>ERZ761607.5023-NODE-5023-length-11214-cov-65.127968_pt1 | contig 11214 bp, 7 predicted proteins | sample MGYA00511164_ERZ761607 | MGnify/ENA primary metagenome ERZ761607 (study PRJEB28899, sample SAMN02445080) | bioreactor sludge metagenome | biome: EBPR sludge | place: Australia: Brisbane, Thorneside Wastewater Treatment Plant | collected 2011-06-22 ...
CCGAAGTTTGCCTCGCAGACGAAGATGAAGCTGGTGTCGTCGGAGGCCCGCCCGGCAGTCGAGGAGGTGGTTGCGGCGAAACTGACGGAGTTTCTGCAGGAGCGGCCGCTGGACGCGAAGGTGATCACCGGCAAGATCGTCGAGGCGGCACGGGCACGTGATGCCGCCCGCAAGGCCCGGGAGATGACGAGACGCAAGGGCCTGCTCGACGGCGTTGGCCTGCCGGGCAAGCTGGCGGATTGTCAGGAAAAGGATCCGGCGCTCTGCGAACTGTACCTGGTCGAGGGTGATTCTGCCGGAGGCTCGGCAAAACAGGGTCGGGACAGGAAGTTCCAGGCGATCCTGCCACTGAAAGGAAAAATCCTCAATGTCGAGAAGGCGCGCTTTGACAAGCTGATCTCGTCGCAGGAGATCGCCACCCTGATCACTGCCCTTGGCACGGGAATTGGCAAGGATGAGTACAAACCCGAAAAGCTGCGCTATCACCGCCTGATCATCATGACCGATGCCGACGTCGATGGCGCGCACATCCGCACGCTGCTGCTGACCTTCTTCTACCGGCAGATGCCCGAACTTGTCGAGCGCGGACACATCTACATTGCCCAGCCGCCGCTCTACAAGGTCAAGCACGGCAAGGTCGAGCGCTACATCAAGGACGACCAGGCGCTGAAGCAGTTTCTCCTGACGCTCGCGCTCGAAGGAGCGGTGTTGACGCCGCAGGCGGGTGCGCCGGAAATCGCAGACAAGGCGCTGGAACATCTGGCGCGCGAGTATCTGCTTGCCGAGGCCGTCATCAACCGCCTCTCGCACCTGATCAATCCAGAAGTTCTGCATGCCCTGATCGACTGCAACCTGAAGCTCGAGCTGGCGGACGAGCAGTCGGCAGTCGCAACCGCCAAGGGGCTGATGGCAGCGGTGGACAAGCGGCTGGAGATCAATATCGTTGCCGGCTATGATTCGGCCAACGAGCGCTGGCAGCTGCGGCTGGAAAAGATCCTGCACGGCAACCTGAAGCTCGGGGTGATCGACGACGATCTGTTGGTCAGCGGTGATTACGCACAACTGCGCAAGACTGCCGAGATCCTGTCAGGGTTGTTCGGCCCGGGTGGCGTCGTTGCCCGTGGCGACCGCAAGAAGAGTGTCAGCAGCTTTGCACAGGCCATGCAGTGGCTGTTGAGCGAGGTGGAGCGCAGCGTCAGCAAGCAGCGTTACAAGGGTCTTGGGGAAATGAACCCGGCACAGCTCTGGGAAACGACGATGGACCCACAGGTGCGCCGGTTGCTCAAGGTACAGGTCGAAGACGCAATCGGTGCCGACGAGATCTTCAACACGCTGATGGGCGAACTGGTCGAGCCACGGCGCAACTTCATCGAGACGAATGCGCTGGCGGCGCGCAATATCGATGTCTGATCAGCGCCGCGTTTCGTGCCGGGCCGCTTAGGCTGCTGCCGGCGGGCGCCCGTCTGCTTCACGGCCTGGCTGCTGCGGGCGCGGGGGCGCGATAGCGGTTGATGGCATCGCGGGTTTCGCGGGCAATGATGCGCGAAGCCTCGGCGTAGTCCTCACCGCTGCCAGCGTAGAGGATGGCGCGCGAGGAATTGATCATCAGCCCGTTGCCGTTGCCGTCGCAACCGGCACGGACGGTCGTCTCGATATCGCCGCCCTGCGCGCCGACGCCCGGAACGAGCAGCGGCATGTTGCCGGTCAGTGTGCGGACGCGGGCGATTTCGCGCGGAAAGGTGGCACCGACGACCAAGCCGCACTGCCCACTCTCGTTCCACTCCTCGCTGACCATGCGGGCCAGCCGTTCGTAAAGCTTTTCGCCGCCGACGTCGAGAAACTGCAGGTCGCTGCCGCCCGGGTTCGAGGTGCGACAGAGCAGGATGATCCCCTTGTCGCGATACGCCAGGTAGGGAGCCACCGAGTCGCGCCCGAGGTAGGGATTGATCGTGACAGCGTCGGCCTGGTAGCGGTCGAATGCCTCTTTGGCGTACTGCTCGGCGGTGCTGCCTATGTCGCCGCGCTTCGCGTCGAGGATCACCGGTACGCCGGGATGGCGTGAGTGGACATGGGCGATCAGTGCTTCCAGCTGCTCTTCGGCACGGCAGGCGGAGAAATAGGCGATTTGCGGCTTGAAGCAACAGACCAGGTCGGCCGTCGCGTCGACGATCGCACGGCAGAAATCGAGGATGGCGTCCGGCCTGCCCTTGAGATGCGCTGGCAGGCGAGCAGGGTCAGGGTCGAGGCCGACGCAGAGGAGGGTGTTGCGGTCCTTCCAGGCCGAGCCGAGTGCATGCATGAAGTTCATCGTCGCGTCACCGCATGTAAAGCTGCCATTCTACGGTCAATCAAGGAAGCCGGATGTGCGGCTCGGGAAGCGTGCAACGGCAGCCTGATAAACAGCTAAACTTGGGCTTCTTTGGCCGCCGGAGGTGGCGCGCGAATGAAGCGACTCACAACGGAAGAGTACCTGCGGTTGCGCGCCGGTGCCGAGGTACTGGAAGCCGACAGCTTTGGCGAGAAGGTTCTGCGCCTGGCGGACGGGACGATCCTGAAGCTCTTTCGGCGCAAGCGCCTGTTGTCTTCGGCGGCATGGTACCCCTACGCACAGCGTTTCGCCGACAACGCCGTGGCGATGCGGCGCCGCGGAATAGCGGTGCCCGAGATCATCGCCGTCGTGCGCATCCCGGGGATAGCCCGCGACGCGGTCCACTACCATCCACTGCCGGGAGACAGCCTGCGCCAGTTGCTGCGCGCTGGAATCGACGCGGATACGCGGCAGCAGCTGAGGAGCGCCTTCAGCCGTTTCGTCATCGAACTGCACGAGAAGGGAGTCTACTTCCGCTCGCTGCACCTGGGAAACGTCCTCCATCTGCCCGATGGTCACTTCGGCCTGATCGACATAGCCGATGCCCGGTTGCGGCCATGGCGTCTGAGCAGGAATCTTCGCCGGCGCAATCTGAGGCTGCTGCTCGCTGCTGCTGGCGAACGCGAGCTGATCGATGCGGCGGCCGTGCTCACGGGCAAGGGCACGCCTTCCCCGTGAGTGGGTGCGCGCCGCCTTTACAACGGGTTGCCCGAATCCTATAATCGCGGCTTCTTTCGAGCGGGGGTATAGCTCAGCTGGGAGAGCGCTTGCATGGCATGCAAGAGGTCCGCGGTTCGATCCCGCGTACCTCCACCAGCGCGGCGAGAGAATTGATCCGGGTCCCCATCGTCTAGAGGCCCAGGACACTACCCTTTCACGGTAGGTACCGGGGTTCGAATCCCCGTGGGGACGCCAGCGCTTGTGGCTGGCAGGCCATGATGACAGCTGCGGCCGCCCAGAGCCAGCAGTGCGAGTGGCACTTCGATCGCGTCGCTCGTCTCGGTGCAGACGCTCGCTGCTGCCGGCAATTCTTGCCAAAGACCAGCAAATCATTTAAGTTGGCGGCCCACGTTGGCGGTTCCCGGCGGCGCCCGTTGTCGCCGGTGCCCTCGCCCGACAGACGTCGAGCCTCAGCTTGCAGCGGCAACCCGATCTGTCCGGGAACAGCGGAATGAACCTTTATCCCAGGCGCCTGGTCAAGCCCTTGCAGCCAGTAGTTGCAAGTCCGGCCCCGCCATCCGCCCTCGCAAGGAACAACGATGAATGCTAACGAAAAGTTCATGGCCGCCGACGCACATGTGGATCAAGCAGCGGTCAGGCCGTTGCCCAACTCACGCAAGGTCTTCGTCGTTGGCAGTCGACCCGATATCCGCGTACCGATGCGCGAGATCACGCAGGCGGATACCGATACGGCTTTTGGTGGCGAGAGGAATCCGCCGATCTATGTGTACGACTGTTCGGGTCCGTACTCGGATCCACAGGCGGAGATCGACGTCAGGCAAGGCTTGCCGGCCATGCGAGCGCCGTGGATCGCCGGGCGCGGCGACAGCGAACCACTGGCGGGACTGAGTTCCCAGTTCGGACGCCAGCGGGCAGCCGATCTGGCGCTTGACGAACTGCGCTTTCCCGGTCTGCAGAGGAAGCCTCTGCGTGCCAAGTCCGGCTGCAACGTCAGCCAGATGCACTATGCCCGACGCGGCATGATCACTCCGGAAATGGAGTATGTCGCAATCCGCGAGAATGGCAATCGGCAGCAGTATGTGGAGCAGTTGCGCAATTCCGGCCCACAAGGCAGGCGGCTGGCCGAAATCCTCTGTCGTCAGCACCCCGGCAACAGCCACGGCGCGAGCATTCCGGAAGAGATCACTGCCGAGTTCGTCCGTTCCGAAGTGGCGCGTGGCCGGGCGATCATTCCGTGCAACATTAACCACCCGGAAAGCGAGCCGATGATCATCGGCCGCAACTTCCTCACGAAGATCAATGCCAACATCGGCAACTCGGCACTCGGATCGAGCATCCAGGAAGAGGTCGAAAAGATGACCTGGGCCATCCGTTGGGGTGGCGACACGGTGATGGATCTGTCGACCGGGAAGAACATCCATGAAACCCGCGAGTGGATCATCCGCAACAGCCCGGTGCCGATCGGCACGGTGCCGATCTACCAGGCGCTGGAGAAGGTCAACGGGAAGGCGGAAGAGCTGAGTTGGGAAATCTTCCGCGATACGCTGATCGAACAGGCTGAACAGGGGGTGGATTACTTCACCATCCATGCCGGAGTGCTGCTGCGCTACGTGCCCCTGACGGCAGGCCGGCTGACGGGCATCGTTTCGCGCGGCGGTTCGATCATGGCCAAGTGGTGTTTGGCACATCACCGCGAGAGCTTCCTGTACACGCACTTCGAGGAAATCTGCGAGATCATGAAGGCCTATGACGTGGCTTTCAGTCTCGGCGATGGCCTGCGCCCGGGATCGATCCATGACGCAAATGATGCGGCCCAACTCGGTGAGCTGAAGACCCTCGGCGAGCTGACCGACATCGCCTGGAAGCATGATGTGCAGGTGATGATCGAGGGACCGGGTCACGTGCCGATGCACATGATCAAGGAAAACATGGACTTGCAGCTTGAGTGCTGCCGCGAGGCGCCGTTCTACACCCTCGGACCACTGACTACCGACATCGCCCCAGGCTATGATCACATCACCAGCGGCATCGGGGCGGCAATGATCGGCTGGTATGGCACGGCGATGCTCTGCTACGTCACCCCGAAGGAGCACCTCGGATTGCCGGACAAGGACGACGTGAAGACCGGGATCATCACCTACAAGCTGGCTGCGCACGCTGCGGATCTGGCGAAGGGCCACCCGGGGGCACAGATTCGCGACAACGCGCTGTCAAAGGCGCGTTTCGAGTTTCGCTGGGAGGATCAGTTCAACCTGGGTCTCGACCCGGACAAGGCACGTGAGTTCCATGACGAGACGCTGCCCAAGGAGTCGGCGAAAGTGGCGCATTTCTGCTCGATGTGTGGGCCGCACTTCTGTTCCATGAAGATCACGCAGGAGGTCCGGGAGTTCGCTGTCGCCCAGGGACTCAGCGAGGAACAAGCGCTGCTCAGAGGAATGGAGGAGAAGTCGATCGAGTTCGTCCGCAGCGGAGCCGAGGTCTATCACAAGGTCTGAACGGGACCCCGGGCATGTTCTGTGGCGCGGTCCGCAGATCCTCGTCGGCAGTCAGCGCGGCGGGCAGGGCGATGCCGCAGAGCGGGCCGCGGCGCGAAGGGGGGCAGGGAATGGTGTCCAGGTGCCGCTCGGCAGCTTAGAAATCCCTGTCGGCTTCCCAGAGGACGAAACCATCTTCCTGCTGCGTCCATTGCAGGAGCTCGATCAAGGGAAAGGCCCGCTGCCCGAGGCCAACGGTCGGTGATTCGTCATCAACATCGCCATTGCGGGCGGGTGCGGGTTCGCCGCCCGTGGCAGCGGGCGAGGCTTTCTGGTCAGCCGCCGCCAGGCGCAAGCGGGTGATCGCGTCCGGGAGCTGTTCGGTGGTGATGACACCACGCGCGCTGCAGTCCTTGCCGATGGCCTCGAGTAGCTGGCGGGCGACCGTGGCAAACATCATGATCTGGCCGGAGGTGCTTGAGGTGAATTTGACGAGCATTGGTTGCTTCTCCATTGGTCCTGAACCCCGGCGCCATTGTTGCAGGTCCGCAATCCGCGAACAATAGCGCAATGGAGCTGGCGCGTCTGTTGCAGTCGCAGGGTTTTGGCAGTCGCGCCGAATGTCGAGCGCTGGTTGCCAATGGCCGGGTCAGTGTGGATGGTCGTCGGTGCGCTGACTGGGCCGAGCAGTTCGAAGCTGCGGGGCTGGTCCTTTCCGTCGATGGCGTCTGCTGGCGCCATCGACGGGCAGCGTATCTGGCGCTGCACAAGCCCTTCGGCTATGAGTGTTCGCATCGGCCGCAGCATCATCCGAGCGTCTACTCGTTGCTGCCGTTGCCGCTGATCCGGCGTGGGGTTGAGGCGGTCGGGCGGCTGGATGCGGACACCAGCGGCCTGTTGCTGCTGAGTGACGACGGCGCCTTCGTGCACCGTTACACTTCACCCCGCAAGCGGGTCGCGAAGGTGTATGAGCTCAGGACGCGGCATGTCGTCGACGACGCGCAGGTTGCGGCCCTGCTCGCTGGTGTGACGCTCCGCGATGAAGCGCTGGCGGTGGCTGCGGTGGCCTGCCAGCGGTTGGACGAGAGGCGCCTTCGCCTGAGCGTGACGCTCGGGCGCTACCACTTGGTCAAGCGAATGCTGGCGGCGGTGGGTAACCGCGTGGAGAGTCTGCATCGGGTTGCCATTGGCGGGTTCGTGCTGCCGCCGGAGCTGCGCGCCGGAGAATGGATGTGGCTCGAGGCAGCCGACCTGGAGCGATTGGCCGCTGGCGGCTCGGCGGCAACGGCCGATGGGTTGCAGCACGGTGGTCACGCGGCGATGGAGGGAACGCCAGGATGGTCATGAGAACGCTGTCGTTGGTCGCTGCGGCGACTGTCGGGAACGTCGCTGCTGCCCGGCGTGCTCGCTGCGGCCGACAGTGCTTCGAGGCCGCGGTCGGCCGACCGTCGTCGTGCGGGTGGAGCCGGCGATGACACTGACCGAACTGCGCTACATCGTGGCGCTGGCGCGCGAGCGGCACTTCGGGCATGCGGCCGAAAAATGCCATGTCAGTCAGCCGACGTTGTCGGTGGCCGTGAAGAAGGTCGAGCAGCGCTACGGCGTCGTGCTTTTCGAACGTTCCTCGGCCGATGTGCGCCTGACGATGATGGGCGAGCAGATCGCACAGCAGGCGGAGCGGGTGCTCGAAGAGGCGGCGAGACTGAAGGAGATCGTGGCGCAGGGAAAGGATCCATTGCTCGGGCCCTTGCGGCTGGGCGCGATCTATACGATCGCACCTTATCTGCTGCCACGGCTGATTCCTGCCCTGCACGCGCGGGCGCCGCGGATGCCGCTTTACCTGCAGGAGAACTTCACCGTCAATCTGGCGGGTCAGTTGCGGCGGGGTGATCTCGATGTGATCGTCGTTGCCCTGCCGTTCGCTGAGCCGGGAGTCGTATCACGAGTGGTTTACGAGGAGCCTTTCTGTGTCGTGATGCCACGCCAGCATCCTCTGGCGCAGCAGAAACGGATCGACCCCCGGCAGGTGGCGGCCGAGAACCTGTTGCTGCTGGGCAATGGCAACTGCTTTCGCGACCAGGTGGTGCAGGCCTGCCCGCAACTGTCGGCGCCGGGTGGGACAGAGGGATCGCTCGAAGGCAGCTCGCTGGAGACGGTACGCTACATGATTGCCAGCGGCGCCGGGATTTCGGTCGTTCCTGCTTCGGCAGCGGCTTCGTGGCCGCGCGAGGATTCGCTGCTGAGCGTGCGCCAGTTCAGCGATCCGGCGCCGGTGCGAAAGGTGGTGATCGCGTGGCGGGCGACTTTTCCCAGGCCGCAGGCGATCGATGTCCTGCGCGCGGCGATCGTCGATTCCCCACCGCCCGGGGTGCTCATCGCCTGATCGTTGCCGCGCCAGCCGTCACCCGGCGACGCGCTTGGTCTGTGTCAGGCGCTGCGTCGGCGACGAGTCTCTGGGTGTCCCTGTTTCACGTGGAACAGGCCGCTGGCCGGCGTAGCCGGCTGGTCGTTCAGCCGGCTGCCTTGCGCCGCCGTGCCGACGGCGCCGCAGGCGCGACGACGTTTGCCGCAGCGGCAGGCTTCGCCGCAGCGGCGCGTGCCTTGGTGGCCGTCGGCTTCGGTTCGCGCTTCTCGAACTCGAAACCGATCTTTCCGTCGGCGGCACGGACCAGGTAGGCGGAGAACTTGCGGCGGGTGCGGGCCGAGACAAATCCACGCAGCAGTTCGCTGCGGCCGTCGGCGAGGAGCCGGCGCATCTGCTCCGGCTCGATCGGCTGCTGCAGGATGACGGTACCGGAGCGGAAGTCGCAGGTTCGGCCGTCGGTGACGGACCTTTCGCAGACGTATGCCATGCCGTGGCGAAAGACGCGCGCGCCACACTTCGGGCAGCTACCGAGCGCTTCGCTCTCCGAGAAGTCCGGCTCTTCGGCGCTACCGTCGTCGCTGGCGCTACCCTGGCCGAAATCGAAGACCGGGGCATTGTCCTCGTTGAGCTGGATGATGGCGCTGAACGGGCGCCCGAGCTTGTTGCGAAAGCCGGTCAACGGGCCGATCCGGCGTTGCCCAAGCAACTCCTCGATCTCGCGCGCTTCGAATTGCCGCCCGGCGACGATCTTCCAGAGCGAAAAATCACAACCCTGGCACTGGAACTTCTTGTAGGTTTCCTTGATGACCTTGCCGCACTTGGGGCAGGGAGTCGCCAGTTCGCCGAAGTCACCGGGGATGCTGTCACTGTCGTAACTGCGCGCGCGATCGACGATGCGCCGGGTCATGTCGGCGATTTCCCTCATGAAGTCGTCGCGCGACATCTCGCCACGCTCCATTCGTGCCAGCTTCCACTCCCAGTCACCGGTCAGTTCCGGTGCGGTGAGTTCCGGGATGCCCAGCCCGTTGAGCAGGGTCATCAGCGAAAAGGCCTTGGCCGTGGGGAGCAATTCGCGACCCTCACGCAGAAGATACTGCTCGGCCAGCAGGTTCTCGATGATCTGGGCGCGGGTCGCCGGAGTGCCGAGCCCGCGGCCGGCCATGGCAGCGCGCAACTCCTCGTCATCCATGGCCTTGCCCGCACCCTCCATGGCGGTCAGTAGGGTCGCCTCGGAGTAGCGCGCCGGTGGTCTGGTCTGCTGCGCGGCGATCAGCACATCCTCGGTGTGCACCCTTTCTCCGGCAGCGACAGCGACGAGGTTGCCTTCTTCACCTTCCTGCGCCTCGCGGCCATAGACGGCCTGCCAGCCCGCATTGACGAGCACGCGGCCTTCGGTCTTGAAGGGTTCACCGGTGACGCGGGTGATGCGGGTCGTGATCAGGTATTCGGCGGCGGGATGGAAGACGGCGAGGAACCTCTTGACGACCATGTCGTAGAGCTTGAACTCGGGCTCGGAAAGATGCTTCGGCGCCTGCAGCGTCGGAATGATCGCGAAGTGGTCGGAAACCTTGGCGTTGTTGAAAATCCGCTTGTTGGGCTGCACCCAGTCACGCTCGAGGATCATCTGCGCAAAGGGCGCGTAACGCGCCAGCAGGCTTTCCTCCGCTGCCTTGCCGGCCGCCGCGCCGCTGAGCATCGCCAGCGTGCTCGCCACCGTCGGCCGGTAGTCCTCGGGCAAGGCGCGCGAGTCGGTGCGTGGGTAGGTGAGGACCTTGTGTTTCTCGTACAGCGCCTGCGCCAACCCGAGGGTCACCTTGGCGGAGAAGCCGAAGCGCCCGTTCGCCTCGCGTTGCAGGCTGGTCAGGTCATAGAGCAGCGGTGAGAGCTGGCTCGATGCCTTCGATTCCTCGCTGACCGTACCCGGCTTGCCAAGGCACTGCTGTTGTAGCGCGGCTGCCCGTTCCTCGTCCCAGAGGCGGTCGGCACGGGCGTGTTCATCGTCATCCTTGCCCTGAAACTTCTCGTCGAACCACTTGCCCCGGTAGTGTCCGGCGGCGCAGGCGAAGAGACCCTCCAACTCCCAGTAGGAGCGCGGCTTGAACTTGCGGATGCGGTCTTCACGGTCGACGATCAGCGCCAGCGTGGGCGTCTGCACGCGACCGACGGTGGTCAGGTGGAAGCCGCCACTCTTTGAGTTGAATGCCGTCATCGCCCGGGTGCCATTGATCCCCACCAGCCAGTCGGACTCGGAACGACAGACCGCGGCCTGCGCGAGGCCATGCATCTCACTGCCGCTGCGCAGCCGGGTGAAGCCATCCCGGATGGCCTGCGGCGTCATCGACTGCAGCCACAGCCGTTCGACGGGCTTGCCGGCGCCAGCATGCCGGCTGATGTAGTTGAAGATCAACTCGCCTTCACGACCGGCGTCGCAGGCGTTTACCAGACTGAGCACGTCCTTGCGCTTGATGAGGCGAAGCAGCAGCTTGAGGCGGGCCTCGGTCTTGGCGATCGGCTGCAGCGCGAAATGAGGGGGTATCACCGGCAGGTGAGCGAAGGACCACTTGCCACGCTTGACCTCGTACTCAGCGGGGCAGGCCAGCTCAAGCAGGTGGCCTATGGCCGAAGAGAGAACATAATCCTCGCTCTCGAAGTAGTCCTCATGGCGAACGAAACCACCCAGCGCGCGCGCGAGGTCGGCGGCGACGGACGGTTTCTCGGTAATGATCAGTTTCTTGCTCATGGGGTCTTTGTCAGCCGCACAGGGGGGCGAGGGTGGGGTCGCGGGGTGCTCCGCAGCAGAGCGCTTGCGGACGATGATAAGAGGAGTCCGCCGGGCTTGGCAAGCAACCCCGCCGTCGCCGCCAGTGGCGCCCGGCACATCGACGGCTCGGGCAGCTGCCCGCAGCGTCGATGTGCCGGGCGCAGGGCCGCCGATTGGTGTTGGCGTGGCCGCTCCCGAGGGGACTCTGTCGTCGGGGATCGCAATGCCGCGTCGGAAGCCTGCGCCGCGGTTCTACGGGCTGCCGTTCGTCGATGATGCGGGCAGCCGCTGGTAACGACCGCCCGGCATGCTGGCGATATCGCCGTGCAGTTCGAGTTCGAGCAGGACCACTGCGGCACGGTCGGCGCCGAGGCCCATGCGCTTGACGACTTCGTCGAGGCTGAACGGATCAAAACCGAAGGACTGCAGAAGGCGGCCAGCATCGGTCGCCGCGTCGAGGCGCGCATCCGGTAGGTCCGTTGGTGTCGGAGGCCCACCGCTCGTTGTGCTCCAGCGCAGTTCTTCAAGCACGTCGGCGACGGTTTCCACGAGCTTCGCTCCCTGC
>ERZ761607.5024-NODE-5024-length-11213-cov-9.322280_pt1 | contig 11213 bp, 8 predicted proteins | sample MGYA00511164_ERZ761607 | MGnify/ENA primary metagenome ERZ761607 (study PRJEB28899, sample SAMN02445080) | bioreactor sludge metagenome | biome: EBPR sludge | place: Australia: Brisbane, Thorneside Wastewater Treatment Plant | collected 2011-06-22 ...
GAACTAAATAAATATTTAATTAAATATAATTTAAAAGGAGTATTATTTTGTAAAAAAGAACTAATTGGTTTTTATAGTCTTTTCGAATGGAATGAGGTTCCAACACTTCATTCAGACCCTATAATCCATACCATGATATTCAATTTCGGCGATATAAAATTGGGAAAATTAGAATTTAGTGGTACTTATTTTTAATTAAAAGTGTTTTGTTGCTGATATTTCCTCTCTTTTATAGCATATCATGTTATTTTACTGATAAATTGAATTCAAGAATTGCTAAAATTCAATGTTTAAATAATGAATAGTTAGAATTTGTTTTAAACATGAGCATAATAGAAAAAATAAAAATAGGATTTGTAAGCATTTGGCATGCTATTCTTATGATACTGCCAAATGAGTTTAGTAAATTCAGAGTGCGATTCTACAACAAACATGGTTGTATTATCCATAAAAAAACTTCTATTTCACCTAATGTTAGAATAAAGGGAAAATTTGAAATGGGAGAGGGAAGCTCTATTGCCCAAAACTGCACTATATCAGGAGAAAAAGCTGGAATCTTCATAGGAGAAAATGTAATGATCGCACCTAATGTGGTAATTGTTGCATTTAATCATGGAATAGAATCATTGGAAATTCCAATGTCAAAGCAAGATAATGCAGAAGCTCCTATTATTATTGAAAATAACGTTTGGATTGGTGCAAATTGTACAATTGGTTGCGGTGTCAAAATCGGAACGGGATCGATTATTGCAGCCAACTCATTTGTTAACAAAGATATTTCTCCATACAGCATTGTAGGTGGTGTCCCGGCTAAATTTATTAAGACCCGTATTCATCAAGTTCCATAATGCTGAAAAACATCATAGCAAACATTATAGGTAAATTTTGGAGTCTTTTCTCCGTATTTATATTTGTACCTTTATATATAGTTTTTTTAGGGTTTGAAAGTTATTCAGTTATAAGTTTTACTCTTGTGATTGCTGGATTAATGGCAATCTTGGATGCTGGTTTAACCGCTACTCTATCCAGAGAATTCGCAAGAAAAGATAAAACAAATAGTGATAAAAGGAATATTTTAGGTACTTTAGAAACCATTTATATCGTTTTGGTAGCCTTTGTCATTGCACTTGTATTTTTATTTTCTAATACGATTGCAACAAATTGGCTTAAAGTATCAGGAATTTCTATATCGGAGTTATCACTCTTTCTAAAACTTGTAAGTTTCGAAGTTGGATTCCAAATGCTCTTCCGTTTTTATCTTGGAGGGCTTTTAGGTCTTGAGTATCAGGTTGCTGCAAATGTAATACAAATAAGTTGGGGTGTTGTTCGCAATGGACTTGTGGTTCTTTTAATTTATTTTTTTCCAACATTAGAAGCCTATTTTATTTGGCAAGCAATCTCAACAGCCCTTTTTACTATAATTCTAAAATATATTCTGCAAAAAAAACTAATAGGATATGGATCACTAAAATTTTATTTTTATGTGAATAAGTCTATTTTAAATGATGTATCGGGTTTTGCAGGGGGCATGTTACTTATATCAATTGTGGCAGCTATAAATACTCAATTGGACAAACTGACTATAAGTAAGTTGTTGTCTATTGAAAGTCTAGGATATTATACGCTGGGCGTTTCTTTAGCTACTTCTTTTATCGTTCTAGTCAATCCGATTTCAGTTGCACTTCTTCCACGTTTTACAGCGTTATATTCAGAAAGAAAAAATGCAGAAGCGTCACGATTGTTTCTTTTGGTCAATTTAATAACGTCAATTATTATTTTTTCCTTTATGGCAAATATGACTTTTTTTTCTAAAGAGATTCTGTGGATTTGGACAGGAAAAAAGGAATTAGCTGAAAAGGTAAGCTCTATTTTGCCAATATTAGGGATGTCGTATGCCATGCTTTCACTTGCTATAATCCCATATAATATTGCTATAGCCAATGGATATACCAAGTTGAATAATATTTTGGGTATTTTAAGTATATTTATAACTATTCCCGGATATTATATGGCTATACGAGACTATGGGATTCTGGGAGCTGCGCTAGTTTTTCTTATTGTTCAAAGCATTATTACTCTTTTGTATTACTACTTTATCAATAAAAAATTTATAGCGTCTGATCTTTTTACATTGTTTGGAAGGAAATTATTTTTTCCTATGATTGTAACATTAGTTATTGCTTTCTGTATATATTCTATTCCAATTAATATTTGGGATAACCGCTTTTTTTCATTAGCGTGGATTGGATTATCTACTTTAGTAACTTTTTCATTTACTTCGATATTGTTTTTGAAAAAAGAAACCATCAATCAAGTTTTACGAATCGTCACAATAAGATTTGGGAATAAACTAAAATAATATTATTTAGCATTTGAATAATTCAAAGTTTTATTTATTTTAAGAAAAAGTAAAATGTCAACTTTGTTTTTTTCCTTCTTCATCTCAACCCAATAATAGACCTTGAATCATTTTGAAATTTTTTATACAAATTAAAATATTGAAAATAACTCATTTTTAAAGTTTTTATATTTTAAGTTCAACTAATAAATAATTTATGGAAATAAGTATAAAACCACCGTTATTATCGGTGGTAATACCTACTAAAAATAGATATGAGTATCTGGAGATTCTACTGAAGAAACTTTCAACTTTGGAGAGTAGTGAGTTCGAAGTAATTATACAGGATAACTCAGATAATAATAATGATTTCCTACAATATCTTGAATTATTAGATGACAAAAGGGTAAAATATTTTTATAAGAGTGGTTGGATTTCTGTTATAGACAATTGTGATTTGGCTGTCGGGAATGCTACAGGAAAGTATATCTGCATGATAGGGGATGACGATGGAATATTGATCGAACCAGCTCTTAGATTGTTAGATTATCTTGAATCTTCAAAAATTGATGCGGCTATAGTAAATCCGTTGTCTTACACCTGGCCGGATACCAATCATATTGTGTGGGATTCCTTGTCGGGTAGAGCGTTTTTCAAGAAATTCTCTATGACCTATAAAATCTTGGATTCAAAAACAGAATTGGAAAAAGTAATTGGCAAGGGAGGCTCATTCGGATTGAACAAACTGCCAAGGATTTACCATGGTTTTGTCCGGCGTAATGTTTTAGAAATGCTAAAAAAGGATACGGGGACTTATTTTCCTGGTCCCAGCCCGGATATGGCAAATGCAGTTGGGCTCAGCAATTATTTATCAGAATATTTATATGCTGATTTTCCAATTATAATAAGTGGGCAAGGGAAAAAAAGTACCGGGGGGCAAGGTTCGGAAAAGCAACATCATGGAAGAATTGAGAACCAAAGTCATTTGCCTAAGGATACCGCATCTAAATGGTCAGACAAGATTCCTTATTTTTGGTCAGGGCCAACCATATACGCAGAATCACTTCGTAGAGCACTTATTGCCACAGGGCGTAAGGATAACCTTAACTATTCATTCCTTTATGCAGTCTGTTTAGTGTATGAAAGACAGTACTTAAAGGAAATATGGAAGGTGGTATTTGGAAATAAGAATTTCCTAAATTGTATTATGACTTTGTTTTTGATTTTGTATTATATATTCATCACGGTCATGCAGAGATTAGAAACTTTTATAAAAAATATAGTCCAATATAAAATAATGAAACAAAATAATTTTGTTGCTTGTGATATTCAAGAAGTAATTGTGAAGTCAAATGATTTTTTTTATAAAAATTAATTTTTATAACTTATTTTACTTTTGATAGCTATTTCAAGCATTAATTATTAAGCCTAAGGTGATTTCTCACCATATAAGCAAGTGTTTTACTATAAAAAAGTAGATGTAGCCGTACCAGTATAATATCGAGTCGAGAAGCTTTATGTTCCGCTTCTTTCTTATAAATTCATAATACTAATATAAACTTATAAATTATCTTACTCCATTGAAGGATTTTCCAAAAGATAAAACTTTAACTTTATTAGTCACGTGGCTTATTATATTGGATTGTTTCTCATATCCTATAACGGCTGTAGTGATCGCTTATTTTCAGGTGCCATCTAATCCAATCAATATTGGATTAAAGGCTTTATATTCTCTACTTGCCTTATGGATAATATTTAGAAGCTTGTTACGTCAGGGTTTAGTATTTCCCAAAAGGATTGTTTGGGGATTAATTTTCTTTGCGATTTATAGTTTGAGACTTATTATAGATATCAGTTTGTTTAATGTCTGGGTATTACTATATTCAACTTCATATGTTTTAGCCTATTTTTTTGGCGCCACTTTATTGCCAATTATTGCTGTTACATTAGCTTATAAAAACATTGAAGTTGGTAAAATTACAAATTGGACTTTTTGGACACTAGTTTTATCTAATTTGATGCTAATTTATTACCTTTTGGTTTTGGGTGACTTTGGTAACCTGGAGCACCAATTGGCTGTGAGAGCACACATAAAAACTGAAGGTTCAGAAATCGGGTCTTTGATTAATCCAATAACTATAGGATACAATGGAGGTTCATTAATAATATTTTGCTTTAATGCCTATTTAGTTCGTTTTTTTTCATCTAGAGTTGTGAATTTTTTACTACTGCCATTTTCTTTATTAGGATTACTGGTTTTGTTTTTAGGTGCTTCTCGTGGTCCCTTAGTTGGGACAATCCTATTAATGATAATTAGTTTAATTGTACATTTTTATAAAAGTAAAGAGAAATTATTAAAACTTGGTAAAGCCATTTTTATTTTAACTACAATTTATGTTTTGTTGGGTAGTTTTGTTACTCAGATAACAAAAAAATACGATCTGTTTTTACTATACCGGATGGAAAGATTTGTAAGTGAAAGGGAAAAAGGTGAAAAAGAAGCGCGAGATTATTCTTACGAAGGTGCATGGAATGATTTTTTAAGTAGTCCGGTAATTGGAAAGCAGTTTGTAGGTACCTATGATAACTTTTATCCTCATAATATATTTTTGGAGGTTCTAATGGCAACAGGTATTATAGGTGGCTTGTTCTTTGGATTATACTTTATACAATTTTTCAAAAGCACAATGAAGTTAATGATGGAAAGAAAATACAAATTTTACATACCTTTTTTATTTACAACGCTGCTCGGTTTCTTCTTGAGTCTCACTTCAGGGAGTATTTATAGCAGTCCGGAAATTTGGATTTTTATGACTATAATTACATTAATTATTTAAAGCATTTATAATGTGCGGGATTTTTGGTATATTCAATTTTGAAGTGAATAGTTCTATCGATGAGGATTTGGCAGTAAGTTCTTTGGATACTATGTCTCATCGAGGCCCTGATGCTAAAGGAACGAAGACATTTAGCGGGAAGTGTTTCTTGGGTCATCGCAGACTATCGGTTATTGATTTAAGAGAGGAAAGCAATCAGCCATTTTGTATCGATAACCGTTATTGGATCGTGTATAATGGTGAGATATATAATTACCTTGAGATTAGAAATGAATTAATAGATAAGTTTGCAATTGAATTTGCAACAGAAAGTGACACTGAAGTTTTGTTACGCGCATATCAATATTGGGGGAAAGAATGCGTAAATTACTTTAATGGAATGTGGGCCTTTGTTATTTATGATTGTGTAGAAAATAATTTTTTTTGTTCAAGGGATAGGTTTGGGGTGAAACCTTTAAATTATGCAGTTATTAATAGTCAGTTTATTTTCGCTTCAGAAATTAAAGCAATTATTAAATATTTCCCCGAGTTGAAGAAACCCAACTATAATGTAATAGCAAATTTTTGTATGTCTAGTGTTGGTGCCCAACTTGAAGAAACATGGTTTGAAAATATTGTAAGATTATTACCTGCCCATAATATGCTTGTTACCAAAGAAGGTGTTACAAAATATCTTTATTGGTCTTATCCGACAAAAACGAAACATAATATTTCATTTGATGAAGCAATAAGTGAGTATAAATCACTTTTTATAGATTCTGTCAAATTACGAATGAGAAGTGATGTCCCCGTTGGGACAACATTGTCATCCGGAGTAGATTCCAATTCAATAGTTTTTTCACTGCGACAATTTAATGATGGAAATCATTACACATTTACCGCAGCTTTTAATCCTGAAAAATTTGATGCTCTGGACAAAACAGCATATAAAGATAAGAATTTAATCATTGATGAGGCGGCTATTGTAGCTAATACTTCAAAAAACTTAGGATTAAATCAAGAATTTGTTAAGGTTGATTATTCTAATTTAATAAAAGATCTTAGTAGAATAATTTATCATCTTGAAAGTGGTAATAGTTCACCGGCTGTTATTCCTTCCATGCAGATTATGAAAAAGGCCAGGGAAAAAGTAGTTGTTGTGTTAGAGGGTCAAGGGGCCGATGAATTATTAGGTGGTTACCACCAAACTTTATTAATAAATGGTTTAATTGAGTATTTGAAATCTTTTAAGATCAAGTCATTTATAAAAACTATTAAAAAATCTAGAGTAAACTATTCAATATTTTATGCCTTGTTATTATATATAAGGCAGTTGAGCAATAAAATTAAGGTAATTTCCATAATATATCAAAGGATATCCGGCTTATCAAGTATTTATTCTGATAAATTAAAAATTACAAAAAAATTAAGAGATTATGATTCAAAAAATATTCCCCAATTTGATAATAAGTTTAATAAGATATTATATTATCAACATAAAGGAGGCTTAGTTAATTTACTCCATTATGGCGATGCAATTTCCATGGCGAATTCTATAGAAACGCGTTTGCCATTTATGGATTATAGGTTAGTAGAATTCGCATTTAAGTTACCCTGGCATTTTAAATTTCATGAAGATTATGGAAAATATATCCATCGTCAAGCAATGAAGAATATTTGTCCTGATTCTATTTTAGAAAATAATATTAAGCTTGGTTTTAATACTCCTTTATCTCTGTTATTTAATTTAAAAAATGACTTGGAAGTCAAGCCTAAGGATATTTTATTGTCTGAAAAATGTTTATCAAGAGGACTTTTTAATGAATATTATTTGAGAAAAACTTTTGAAACCCATGAAAAAGGAATTAAGAATCACTCAACTTTATTGTATAGATTATTGTGTACTGAACTTTGGTTTAGAGAATTTATAGATTAGTTTCATGAACAGAATTAGATATTGTTGGGCTAAATTTCTAAAAAAATTAGCGGTAGTGCCTTAAAAAACAATGGCTTCTTTAATTTATATCATTTCTAGTCTTCCTGTTATGTATTACTTCTGGAAATTTGTATATCAGCGCTCCAAATAGGATACTTATGACTTTAATTATTTTATCCATTGTAGTTGACTACACATAGTATGGAAATATATCTAGAAATAATTATTCTTTAATTTTATTTGTCAACTCTCTTTAGATAGTTGGCAGGAATATTTGACTCTACTTTATACAAGTGATTTATATCATTTTAAGATATATTATAAATGGAAAAAGTTTTAATAATTCAAAATAAAATTCCTAAATATCGTGAGGCCCTTTTTAGTGAACTTGGGAAAATTTTATCTTTAACTATAATTCACTCTGGGGAGAAAATTAGCGGTGACCTTTCTTATAGGGAAATAGTGGTGAGTAAACTAAGTTATAAAAACTTCTTTTTACAAAAGGGTCTAGTTCGAATTATTAGTCAGAATAAGTTCGATGTAATTATTTTGATGTTCGATTTGCATTGGATATGTAATGTAATTTTGCCTTTGTTTAAGCCTTGTAGGAATGTTAAATGGATTTTATGGGGTCATAGATATAATAAAAATAAATTTATTAATTTATTTAGGAACTTCATGATGAAAAGAGTAGATGCTAATATTCTTTATTCGGATCATGAGATTCCACGAATGGTAAAAAATGGAATAAAACGAGAGTCTATTTTTGTTGCTAATAATACGTTAGATGTGCCCAATTCAGTTGATTTAAGTTTAAATAACAAAGACTGTTATCTTTATGTAGGTAGATTGCAAAAGCGGAAAAGAATTGATGAGTTAATAATAGCTTTTAAAGCTATACTACCTTTTATACCTGAACATGTTAATTTAGAAATAATAGGTGATGGGGAGGAAATGGAAAATCTGTTTTCTTTAGTTGAAAAGGAGAAAATAGGAAGCCGTGTTATATTTCGAGGAGAGATAACTGATTCAGAACAATTAATTAATTTCTTTTCAAGGGCTTTTTTATATATTTCAATTGGTGCTGTAGGATTGAGTGTATTGCATTCTTTTGCATATGGAATACCTGTTGTAACAATTGTCGATGAACAAAATTATCATGGTCCCGAATTATATAATATTATTAATAATGAGAATTCATTTTTAATTAAAAATTTAGAACTTTTACCTAAATTATTAATAGATATTGCAAATTATAGAATTGATAATTTTAGCGACATAGGTCAAAAGGCATTTAGACATTTTACAGAGAATCGTACTATAGACAAAATGGTTCTTTCATTTAAGGCAGCGGTTAAATATTCTATGTTACAATGAAAAATATTCTTATAAATGGCATTGCTGCAAATTCAGGAGGAGGCAAAAGTATTCTCTCAAACTTTCTGAGTATTTTGAGAGAAAAAAATTCTTCTTATTGTTTTATTATTTTAGTACCAACAATTTCAGATTACTCTATCTATTCTAGCAGAAATATTAAAATTATAGAAATTCCCAAAGTTTCTGGTTTATTACATTTATTAATTTTTTATTATTCAAGTATTAATAAAATAATTGTTAAATATAAAATAGATTTAGTTTTTAATTTAGCAGACGTTATTATTCCTAATAAAGAAATCAAGCAATTATTTCTTTTCGATTGGCCTTATGCAGTTTACCCGAATAGTATAGTTTGGAAGAAGATGGATTTTAAATCTTTCGTTTTGAGACGTATTAAGGTTTTTATGTTTAAAAAGTATTCTTACTATCCTAAAGTTATTTATTGTCAAACTAATTCAATTAGAAATAGGTTAGGAAAGTATTATTCAACTCAAAAACTAGATATTATTCCGAATGCTGTAGCTATCGATAATATCGGTGGTGGAGAGTATAAGAATTTTAATTTTCCAGAAAATAAGAAAAAATTCCTGTGTTTATCAAAATATTATTCTCATAAGAATCTTGAAATTTTTTTAAAAGTGGCTGAAGAAATTAGAAAGAAAAAGTTACCTTTTTTAATTATTCTTTCTTTGGACAAAAAGGAATGTAGAGCCGCAAATAGCTTATTGACGAAAATAAAAAAGCAAGAATTAGAGGATGTGATTTTAAATGTTGGAAGCGTACAGATGAAGAATGTGCCAGCTTTATATAAGCAATGTGATGCTTTATTGTTACCTACGCTGTTGGAATCCTTTTCTGGAACTTATGTTGAGGCAATGTATCATAAGAAACCAATTTTTACTTCGGATATGGATTTTGCTAAAGAAGTTTGTGGTGATGCTGCTTTCTACTTTAATCCACTAGATTGCAACTCAGTAATTAATAGTATGTTAGAAATTAATAATCTTGGCAAAGTTTCTTTTGCGAGGGAGAAAGGTACAGAAAGACTTAATAATATGTTGGGATGGGATAAAGTAACAGATAAGATTCTTTTAGAATTTAATAAATATATATGATGAAATATCAAATATGTACCAATTGTGTCATGGACACAACCGATTCAAAAATAGTTTTTGATGAAAACGGTGTCTGTGACCATTGCAATACCTTCTATAAAGAAATTCAACCCTATTGGCATACGGATGATCGTGGCAGAAAGAAGCTATTGGGCTTGATCGACAAAATCAAGAAAGAGGGAGAGGGCAAGGATTTTGATTGTTTGATGGGAATGAGCGGCGGGATAGACAGCTCTTTCCTTCTGTACAAAATGGTTACTGAATTTGGGCTTCGTCCATTGGTCTTTCATGTGGATGCAGGCTGGAATTCTCAAATCGCAGTTAACAACATTGAAAGACTGGTGGATGGTCTTGGATTGGATTTATATACTGAAGTGATTAACTGGGAAGAAATTAAGGAGTTGCAACTTGCCTTCTTTAAGTCCGGAGTCCCCCACATCGACGTTCCTCAGGATCATGCTTTTTTTGCTACCATGTATAAATTTGCCTCAAACCACCATATAAGGACTATCCTTACCGGCGGTAATTACTCGACTGAATGTGTCAGAAATCCACTGGAATGGATGTACTATCAGTCAGATTCCACCCAGTTGAAAGACATTTTCAAAAAGCACGGGAAGGGAAAATTAGTGGATTACCCTATTACAAACATACTCTGGCATAAAGTCTGGTTGCCGTATGTTCGGCGAATTAAGCTATATCGACCCCTTGATTATATACCTTATAATAAAGAGGAAGCGATGCAAACCCTGGTTGAAAAGTTTGGCTATCAGAAATATCCGCAAAAACATTTTGAGTCACGGTTTACCAGATTTTATGAATCCTATTGGCTACCTGTTAAGTTTGGTTATGACACCAGAAGAGTACAGTTTTCAAGCCTTATTCTCACCGGACAAATGACAAGGGAAGAGGCACTGGAAGAACTCAAAAAGCCTGCTTATGATCCGGAAACAATCCATCATGATTTCGAATATATTGCTACGAAATTGGGAATTTCGACCGATGAATTGCAAAGCTATATGGATGCTCCCAATAAAACATATAAGGATTATAAATCACAGGAAAATATTTATAATCTTGGCGCTAAAATGATGAAATTTTTTGGCAAAGAAAAAGGTGGTAAGCGGTGATAGGAATAATAGATTACGGCTCGGGTAACATAAATGCCATTGCAACAATTTATAAAAACTTAAATATTGAATGTGTCATTGTTTCAAATCCGAATGACCTTGACTCAGCGGATAAACTAATTTTACCCGGAGTTGGATCTTTTGATGAAACAATGAGACACATGTTAAATTCCGGTTTAAAAAGTAAGTTGGATGAACTGGTTTTAGTCAGGAAAACACCGATTTTAGGTATTTGTGTAGGGATGCAGATTTTGTCTAATTCCAGCGAAGAAGGCAGTTTAAATGGACTTGGATGGATTAATGGAAAGGTTAAAAAATTTGAAAAGGAATGGTTTCAGACAAAACCTCATATACCGCATATGGGATGGAATCAAATTACACCCAGGAAATCCACACCTTTGTTTGATAATCTGGATGATGAGTTGGGATTCTACTTTGTCCATAGTTACTATTTTGACTGTGAGGATTCAGATGACACATTAGCCATTACAGACTATGGGA
>ERZ761607.5026-NODE-5026-length-11207-cov-4.968436_pt1 | contig 11207 bp, 12 predicted proteins | sample MGYA00511164_ERZ761607 | MGnify/ENA primary metagenome ERZ761607 (study PRJEB28899, sample SAMN02445080) | bioreactor sludge metagenome | biome: EBPR sludge | place: Australia: Brisbane, Thorneside Wastewater Treatment Plant | collected 2011-06-22 ...
CCGCCGCGGACGTCCTTTCGGGTCCGCGGGGTCCGCCGCGGACGGTCGGACTTGCTCCCGCGGGGCAACCGGCGCTTTCATCCACGCTCGCGAGGGGCTGCCCCCGAAGGAAGCGGCCGACGAGCCGCCAGGCGGCGAGCCCGCCCAGGAGTCACGATGCCCGAGACCGTCGTTTGGAGCTTTCCGACCCGCATCCTCTTCGGCGCGGGGTCGGCCGTGCGCGTGGGCGAGGAGCTGAAGGCGCTCGGCAGCAAGCGTGCGTTCGTGGTCACCGACGCCGGCGTGCGCGGCGCCGGGCTCGTCGATCCGATCGTCGAGTCGCTGAAGGCGGCCGGCATCGAGAGCGTGGTCTTCGACGGCATCTCGTCGAACCCGCTCGAAGCCGAGGTGCTCGCCGCGACCGAGGCCTACCGCAACGCGAAGGCCGACGGCGTGGTCGCGCTCGGCGGCGGCAGCCCGCTCGACGTCGGCAAGCTCGTGCGGCTCGCGGCGACCCATCCGCTCCCGCTCGCGCAATACGACGACGCGATCGACGGCTGGCAGAAGATCACCAAGCCCGTGCCGCCGATGGTCGCGATCCCGACCACGGCCGGCACCGGCAGCGAGGTCGGCCGCAGCGGCGTGGTGACGATCCAGGCCACCAACCGCAAGGTCGTGATCTTCGCGCCGCGCCTGCTCGCGAACGTCGCGATCCTCGACCCGAAGCTCACCGAGACCATGCCGCCGCGCATCACGGCCGCGACGGGAATGGACGCGCTCACGCACTGCATCGAGGCGTACTGCGCGCTCGGCGATCACCCGATGGCGGACGCGATCGCGCTGCAGGGCATCGAGCTCTGCGGCAAGCACCTCGAGAACGCGGTCCACGACGGCAAGGATCTCGAAGCGCGCGGCGCGATGCTCAAGGCCTCGATGATGGGCGCGGTCGCGTTCCAGAAGGGCCTCGGCGCCTGCCACAGCCTCGCGCACCCGCTCTCCGCCGAGCACCACCTCCACCACGGCCTCGCGAACGCGGTGTGTCTGCCCGCGGTGCTCGACTTCAACCGCAGCGCGGTGCCGGAGAAGATCGCGCGCATCGCGAAGCTCCTCGGCGCGCGTGGCGAGAACGTCGAGACGCTCGCCTTCGAGTGCAGCGGCGCGGTGCGGGCCCTGCGCAAGAAGATCGGCCTCGCGGAGGGGCTCGGCGCGACGGGTGTTCCCGAGGACGGCCTCGCGAAGCTGGCGAAGCTCGCGCTCGAGGACGCGTGCCACCGCAGCAACCCGCGCGCGTGCACCGAAGAGGACATGCTCGCGCTCTACAAGGCGAGCTTCTGAGGTCACCTTCGACCGACGTGGAAGCGCGGCACGCTCGGTCGAGCGCAGTGCGTTGCTCGGTGGCGTGCGCTCGAGCTCTCGGAGCTCGAAGCTCGGAGCATTCGCACGTCCGCGTGCGGGCCCGCGCGACGCTCTTCACGATCCTTGACGGTCGTCGCGCGGCACCTCTGTCACGCTGGTCGAGCCATGCGTCACGCCTTCCTCGCCGCCACGCTCGTGCTCGCGCCCCTCGCGAGCTTCGCCCTGCCCGCGACCGCCGAGGCGATGTACTGCGGGCAACGCATCGTGAAGAACGGGGATTCCCGCCACCGCGTGCGTGCGCTCTGCGGCGAGCCGGCGGACGTGATCGAGCGTGTGGAGCTCCGCAGCGTCGCGGCGTTCTTGCGCGGCACCGACGGCACCCCGGTCCGCATCGAGCGCATGGTCGAGGTCCAGATCGACGAGTGGACGTACGACCTCGGCTCGCAGCGTCTGCTGCGCGTCTTCGTCTTCGAGAACGGTCGCCTCGTCTCGATGAGCACGCGCGGCTACGGCTTCGAGTGACCGCTTCGCACCGGATCGTGCGCTTCGAGCACGCGCATCGCACCACGCGTGGTCGACGCCGTGTCGATCCGCGACCAAGCTCGCGCCCGTGAAGCACGCTTTCCTGATCCTCCTCGTCGCCTGCGCGAGCGAGCCCACCATCGAACCGACCACGCCCGCCCCGACGGAGAGCGAAGGCACCGCCGGCACCGAAGCAACGCCGAGCGGAGACGAGTCTCCCGAGAACGCGCTGCTCGGCGCGTGGCAGCACGACCACGAGCAGAGCGCCGATGGCGTCGACGTGTTCGTGCGCGGCGACCTCGAGCTGCCGCCCGCGCGCTTCCGTCAGCGTTGGACCTTCGATGCCGGTGGCGTGTTGCGCGCCAGCACCCTCGCGGCGAACGATGCGCACGGCGAGGGCGAGGGACGGTGGCGCCTCGACGGCGATCGCTTGGTGATCGAGGCGCCGGGCGAAACCGAAGCGCAGGTCTGGGTGATCGTCGGGGTCGGCGAGACGCTGCGTGTGCGTCGCGCCGAGTGACGCGCGCGGAGTGACGCGCGGAAGTGACGCGCGCGAAGTGACGCGCGGAAGCCGACGCGTTCGCGGGAGTCGAGAGGCGCCGTGCGGCGTGGATCGCCGCGGGCTCGCTACGAGTGCCAACGACGGTCGAGCCGCGCGATCGCGATCCGACGCAACCCCGGCAGCGCGAAGGGCGCGACGAAGGGAAAGAGCAGCGGCATCCGAAGGTAGGCGCGCGCGACCGCGGCGCCTCCGACGTGCTCGGTTCCTTCACGCTCCGTGAGGCGCGGCGGACCCTCGCCGGGCACGAGCGAGAATCGCGCGAGCCAGTCCAAGCGACGAATCCGGCGCGCGAGGCGTTTGCCCTCCGGAGTGCGCTCGTCGATCGCGAGCGTCCGATCCCGCACCGTCGGCGTCGCCCAAATCAGCAGCGCCGCGACCGCGAGGTACGAGAACACCTGCACCGCGAGGGCGACGCCGATCACGACGTGGAACCAAAACGCGACGAACGCGCCGGCGTACCGGGTCCGGCGGAAGACGAGCCCGAGCGCGATGAAGATCTCGGTCGCGATGGCGACCTTCGCGAACGCGGCGTGGAAGCTCTGCTCCGAGAGGAGCTCCACGAACCAGGTCGGCGCGATCGACTCTTCGAGCAGATGTCGGTACCGCAGCACCCGGTCCCACGTGACGATGCCCGCGCGCCAGTCGGGCTCGAAGAGCTTCGAGCCGCCCGAACCGAGGTAGACCGCGAGCGCCTCGAAGCGCAGCAGGTACATCGCCCAGAGCGGCGCGACCTCCGGCAGCGGCGCTCCACGTCGCCGCGCGCGCCACGCGTCGAGCGAGAGCACGTTCCCGCACGGCGTGAGCAAGAGTGCGGTCAGCACGACCAGGAGGTACGTACGGTTGTTGTGGAAGTGCGTCTGACAGAGGAAGTAGTTCCAGGTGACGAAGCCCCAGCAGTACGCCTTGGCGAAGCGCGTGAAGAGCCCCGCCGTCAAGAGGAGCGCGGCCGGGATCGTGGCCACGAGGAGCGCGAAGTAGACGTTCTTCGGCACCTCTGGGAACCACGCGAACCACGGGCTGTAGAAGCCGTCCGCGTAGTAGTGCCCGGCCGCCATCTCCTCGAGGAACGGCACCAGATGGAGGAGCACGATCGGGCCCACGAAGATCCGCAGGAGCCCGAGCGCGCGCAGGCTGCGGGGCTCGTCGAAGATCGCGTCGAAGCGCGCGCGGAGCCCATGCCGGGCGACTTCACTCGACGTCACGGGACCTCCCGCTCGACGCTGCGCAGCACCACCGTGTACGGCCCGCGCCGGTTCCGCGTGAAGTGGAACTGAGCCTCGTAGTAGAGCGTCTCGCGGTCCTCGGGCGTGTGGGTCGCGACCCAGTCGAGCGCTTCCTGCAGGAACGCGCGCGTCGACTTCGCGCCCGACGACGCGTGGCGCCAACCGCGCGGCACCCCGAGCCCGCGCTGCCGCACGAGCTCACCCCACACGTAGCCCGCCCACGGCTCCTCGATCGGGATCCGCCGCCCGTCCCGGGTGATCCGATCGACGTCCGCGCTCCAGGTGTCGGACTCGTTGAACGGCCGCCACGCGAAGTGTTTGTGCGGATCCGAAGTGCCGCGCGCGATGAAGTAGACCTGCAGCGCCACCACGACGACGAAGGAGACTCGGGGCAAGAGGCGGCGCACGGTGAGGTCCACGCTGCGGGCGGTCCTGGGTGGGGGCGAGCTCACTTCTTCGCGAGCGCGCGCTCCAGCGACTCCAGATCCTCGCGCCGCGCGAGCATTCCGCCCGCGAGTTTCTTCCCGGAGCGCGCGTCCACGATCGAACCGCCCCTCACCGCGAGGTGCTCTCGCGGCACCGCGTGGGTCCGCATCGTCATGCCGAGCAGGTTCTTCATCTCCACGCCGCGATCGGTGACCACGACGAAGGGCCGCGTGGTGAAGCCGAAGCCCACCGCGGCGTTGAGCCCGCCGACGAACATCAACATCGCTTTGCCGACCATGACCCCCACACCGAGGGTGAAGAGGCCGACCAGGAGCAAGAGCACACCGAAGACGGTGTTGTAGCGGACCGGATGTTCCATGGTGATTCTTGCGATCGTTCAATCGCCCATCAGCTTGAGCTTGTTCTTCGCGGCAACCGCGATCTTCTTCCGCCCCGCTTGTTCCACGACCAGCTTCAAGAGCTCTTCGCCCAGATCGTCGCCCTCTTCGGCGAAGCAGAAACCGAGGTAATAGAGCTGCTCCAGCGTGACGTTCTTCTCTTTGCGGAGCGCGCCCGCGACGTCGAAGTCCTGGCGCGCGAGCTGATCGAGGATCTTCAGCGCCTCGTCGCTCCGCCGCGCCACGCGGTTGGTGTCGAGCTTCGACTCGTCGAGCAAGAAGAGCGCGAGCCGGTAACGATCTTCGGGCGTCGGATCGATGCGCAGCAGCAGCCCGAGCAGCTCGCGCTCGCGGTCGCGCTTGCGGCTCTTGCGGGCGGCCGCGACCACCTCGCGCAGATGCTTCGCGGTCGTCTTCACGTCCGCGCTCGCTGCGAGATCGTAGGCCTCGCGCCAGCCGACCCGACCGCTCTCCAGGGCGCGATCCGCGCTCGCGAGGAGCTTCTTCTTCGTCGCCGCGCTCCAGCCGCTCGCGACGGGGCGCAGCAGGTTTCGGATCCGCGCCGCCCCGCGCGCGTCGTCGCAGTCCGCGAGTTGCGCGAGCAACGCGTCGGTTCCGTCGTCGCGTCCTTCCTTGCGGCGCTCCCCGAGCGCGTCGCTGGCGAGCTGCGCGCGCTGTTCGTCGCGCCCGCCCACCAGGGCCGCCAGCGCCTCCGCTCCGTCCGCGCCGTCGTCGCTCGCGAGCCGCCGGATCGCGAGGTGCGCGCGCGCGATGTCCGGATGCCCCGCGAGCTCCTGGAACACCCCCGCGAGCTTCTTGCTCATCGGCAGCGAACCGAGCGTGAGCAGGGCCGCCTGCGCGAGGCTCGACTCGTCCGCGCGCGCTGCGCTCTGAAGCGCGTCCACCACGCTCGGCTCCGGCTTGTGCCCAGCCGCCGCGAAGCGGAGCGCGATGATCGCCTCCTGCTTCACCTCGCCACGCTCCTTCGGGCTCTTCGCGAGCTTCACGAGCCGCGGCACCGTGCGTTCGTCCTCGAGGTATCCGAGCACCTTGATCGCGGCCGCGCGCGCCGGATCGATCTTCGGATCCGGCTTGTCGTGCTCGTCGAGGAACGCCTCGAGCTGCGCGCGGATCGTCCGTCGCGCGTTGCCGTCCGCGTCCTTCACCTGCGCGCGCAGCTCGTGCGTCACGTTCCGCGCCGAGCTCGGGTCGTCCACGATGCCCGCCAGCAGCGCGCCGAGCGCTTCCTTGCCGCCGAGCCGCGAGAGCACCGTCTCGATCGCGCGCTTCTCCACCGCGCCCGGAGCGGGCGTGCCCTTGAGCGCGCCGGCCGCGCCGAGCGGCACCGCGTCGAGCTTCGTGCGCAGAGGCTTGAGCGCGGCTTGGCCCGCGGACACCGCGGCTTCGATCGCCGCCTCGCGCACGCCGTCGTCGCGCGCACCGAGGAAGGGCGTCACGCGATCGAGCGCGCCGGCCGCGAGCCCGAGCTTGGCGAGCGCCCGCAACGCCGCACGATGCTCGAGCGCACCGTGCGTCTCGTCGAGCAGACCCGCGAGCGCCTGCGCGGTCGCGCCGTCAGATACCCCGAGCTCACGGACCACCACCGCGGCCGCGACGCGCACCTCCGCGTCCTCGTGCGCGAGCAGCGCGGTCACGCCCTTGCCCTTGTTGGACGAGGCGCCGGACGAGGCGCCGGACGAGGTCGCGCTCGACGAGGTCGCGCTCGACGAGGCGGACGCCCCGTTCGGCTTGGCCCCCTTCGGCGAAGCGGCGCCCTTCGCGCTCATGCTCGTCTTCGTGTTCTTCGCGCTCTTGGAGTCGCTCGACTTCGCGCTCGACTTCGCCGCGCTCGACTTCGCCGCGCTCGACTTCGCCGCGCTCGACTTCGCGCTCACCTTCGACGCCTTGCCGCTCACGGCTCCTCCTCGTCGTCGTTCGCCGCGCCGGTCGCCGCATTCGCGGCGCCCACACGTTTTCCGAGATCCTCCAGCAGCTCCGGGTGCTCCTGCGCGACCTGCCCCGCGAGCCGCTGCGCCTGTGCGAGCACGTCGCCGTTCGGATCGAGCCCTTCGAGCGCGCCCGACTTCATGAGCTGCTCGCCCATCTGCTGGATCGCGGCGCGCATGTCGGCGTTGCCCATGAGCTGCTGCGCGAGGCTCGCGAGGTCGTTGGTGCCGCCTCCGGCCATCGCGGCTTGGACCTGACCCATCAGCCCGCCTCCGAGCCCGCCGCCCATCATCGCCTGCAGCGCGCCGAAGAGATCGGGCGCGTCGTCCTCGTCGTCGTCCTCGAGCGCGGCCTCCGCTTCTTCCGCGCTCGCGACGATCGCCCACTCGCCCCCGTCGCCGATCTCCTCCAACAACGTCGCGTACGTCGTCGCGCTCGGCCGCGCGACCTCGGGATACACGAGCACACGTTCGATCGCGTCGACCGCGTCCCCGAGCGCGATGCGCACCGCGAGCCCGAAGCGCTCGGGCTCGTCGCCGAAGTCGAGCCCGAGGTGCAGCTTGATTCCGTCCGCGAGCGCCTCGAGGCGCACGAGCCCGAACGCGGTCTCGAAGACGTCCTCGCCCTCGACGGGCTCTCCGAGCGCGTCGCGCGCGAGCTCGGGGGAGAGGGGCAGGGCGGCGATGGCCAAGGTCGACATGGCGCGCATCGTCGACGAGCCGGCCGATGGGGACAAGCCCCGGCCTCCGACAGCCTCGGCCTCCGACCTGCCCCACGTCCGGCATCACCCCGCGAGCACCGAGGCCGACGCCCCTTGGTCCGCGCTGTCGTGCCGATCCGACAGTTTCGTTCGTTCCACCGATCCGAATCGGCCTCGCGCCCGTAACGTTGGTCGTGCACGCGGCCCTCACGCTATGCTCGCCTCGGATGGTCGACCGAAGCGCCGTGCTCGCCGCGCAGGAGCGAGAAGCGAGCCACGAAGAGGACGCGCGCCTCGTGGAGGCGATCGCGGCCGGTGATCGCGCGGCGCTCGCGTCGCTCTACGACCGGCACTCGGGGATTCTCTTCGCGGTCGCGCGTCAGCTCCTCGCGGAGCGCGCCGAGGTCGAGGATCTCGTGCACGACGTCTTCCTCGAGGTCTGGAAGCAGGCCCACACCTACGATCCCGCGCGCGCGAACGTGCGCCGTTGGTTGCTGGTGCGCCTGCGCTCGCGGGCCCTCGATCGGCTCCGCTCACACGCGTTCTCGCGTCGTCGCTCGCTGGAGAACGACGAACGGGTGGCGCCCGACGATCCGAGCGGAGAGCTCGACGCGCGGCGCGTGGCGGGGCTGCTCGCGGAGCTCGGCGACGATCAACGCGCGGTCGTCACGCTCGCGTATTTCGACGGGCTCTCGTCGAGCGAGATCGCGGCCGAGCTCGGCATCCCCATCGGCACCGTGAAGTCTCGCATGGCGGCCGCGATGCAGCGCCTGCGCGCGCTCGTGGAGGCGACGTCGTGAGCGACCCGAAGGAACGCCTGCTCCGCGAGCTCGAGGCGATGGACGCCGCGACGTCCTCGACCGCGCCGTCCGCGCCGACCGAGCTGCGCGCGCGCCTGCTCGACAGCGCGCGCACGACCCACCGCTTCGAGGACGTGCTCGCGCAGATCGCGCTGGACGCGGACCTCTCGGACGACGCCACGGCGGCGCTCCTGCTCGCGATCGACGAGCCCTCGCGCTGGTCGCCTGGACCGATGCCCGGTCTCTCGCTCCTCCACTTCGACGGTGGCCCGAAGACCGCGGGCGCGATCACCGGCTTCGTGCGCATCGAGCCCGGTGCGCGTTTCCCCGAGCACGATCACGGCGGCGAAGAGATCGGCGTGATCCTCCAGGGCCAGCTCCGCGACACCGCGACGGGACGGCTCCACGGCCGCGGCGAACGGCTCGTGCACCACCCCGGCACCGAGCACGCGCTCGAAGCGGTCTCGCGCATCCCGGTGATCTACCTCGCGATCGCCCACGTCGGCGTGGTGCTCGGCGGTCAGCTCATCGGCCCCGAAGACGCGCGCCTCTGATCGCGCGCTTCTCGAATCGCGCCGCAGTTCCGGAGCTGACGGCGCTGCTCGCGCGACCGTGCACGGCGCGACCGTGCTCACGCCGCGCTCGTTCGCGACCGTGCTCGTGCGCAACCGTGCTTCTCGCGACCGTGCTCGTTCGTGACCGACGCGACGGCGCATGGGTCGCGACGATGGCGATCCGACGTACGAACCGTCGGTGCTCGTGCGCGAACGCACCCGTCTGCGAGGGCTCCGAGCGAGCTTCACCCACGAGCACCTAACGTTCTTCGGCGGAGTGGCCCCAGCGCGGCGCCCCACGGCGCTCGGATCGGCCCTCTCACCGAACGAGGCCCGCCGATGCCGCAGTGCGGCACAAACGACGTGATTTCGCTCGGTTGACACCCCCGGACGCGCCTTCTAGGGTCGCGCCCGTCGACCTCGGTGTGGGCCGACGGCGCCACGCGCGCCGCGGCTGGCCCCTGCGCGCTCGGCACCCTACGAAGCTCTCATGACGCTCCCCGACCGCCCGGCGAATCCCGCCGAAACGCTCGAAAAGCCGCGCAAGCCCGACTGGCTGCGCGTGCGCTTGCCCACCGGCGAAGCGCACGACCGCTTCGTGAAGCTCAAGGAGGCGATGCGTCGCCTCGACCTCCACACGGTCTGTGAGGAGGCGAAGTGCCCCAACATCTTCGAGTGTTGGGGCCAAGGCACCGCGACGATCATGATCCTCGGCGAGACCTGCACGCGCGGGTGTCGCTTCTGCTCGGTCGCGACGGGGAACCCCGAGGGCTTCACCGATCCGCGCGAGCCCGAGAACGTCGGACGCATGCTCGGTGAGCTCGACCTCGCCTACGTCGTCCTCACGATGGTCGACCGCGACGACCTGCTCGACGGCGGCGCCGCCCACGTCGCGCAGACGATTCGCCGCATCAAGCACTACAGCCCGCAGCTCCTCGTCGAGACGCTGCTCGGCGACTTCCAGGGCGTGCGCAAGGACGTCGAGCACGTGGTGCGCGAAGGCCGCCCCGACGTGTTCGCGCACAACGTCGAGGTCGTGCCGCGCCTGCAGCGCACGGTGCGCGACGCGCGCTGCTCTTGGGAGCGCAGCGTCGAGGTGCTCCGTTGGGCCAAGGCGGCAGCCGCCGACCTGATTACAAAGTCGTCGATCATGGTCGGCCTCGGCGAGACCGAGGACGAGGTGCTCGACGCGATGGAGCGCCTGCGCGCGGCCGAGGTCGACGTCGTCACCTTCGGTCAGTACCTGCAGCCCACGAAGAAACACGCCGAGGTGAAGCGCTTCGTGGAGCCGGCGGAGTTCGATCGTTACCGCGAGGCGGGCGAAGCGATGGGCTTCCGCTTCGTGGCGAGCGGGCCGCTCGTTCGTTCGTCCTACCGCGCCGCGGAGGCCTTCCTCCACGGCGTCCTCACCGGGCAGTCGGAGGCGGAGCACGCCGACCGCTACGGCAAGAAGAAGAAGCACCTCGCGGTCGTGACCTGAGTCGCGCCGCGATCTGCTTCGGTCGTCGTCATCCTCACGATCCGCCCTTCGGGATCGTCCTTCGAGAGAGTCAGGAGCCGAGATGCAATCGTCCCCGCAGCAGGTCGTCCCCATTCGGACCCCCGAGTCGTCGTTCGACGACGACGTGCTCACCGTGCTGCAGCCGGACGGGAAGCTGAACCCGCAGAACGATCCGAAGCTCCCCGTCGAGACGGTCGTCGACCTCTACAAGGCGATGGTCCGCACGCGCATCGTCGACGAGCAGCTCGTGCGCCTGCAACGCCAGGGCCGCATCGGCTTCCACATCGGCTCGCTCGGTGAAGAGGCCTGCATCCTCGGCAGCGCCGCCGCGATGCGCCCGCACGACTGGATCTTCCCCTGCTACCGCGAGTTCGGCGCGCTGCTCTTCCGCGGCTTCCCGCTGCAGTCGTACCTCGACAACATGTACGGCAACGCCGACGACCTCGTGAAGGGTCGGCAGATGCCCGATCACTACACCGGCCGCGCGTTCCGCTTCGGCTCGGTGAGCTCGCCCATCGGCACCCAGATCACGCAGGCGGTCGGCTTCGCTTGGGCCGCCAAGCACAAGGGCAAGGACGAGGTCAGCAGCGTCTACTTCGGCGAGGGCGCGACGAGCTCGGCGGAGTTCCACACCGGCCTGAACTTCGCGGGCGTGATGAAGGCGCCCGTGATCTTCCTCTGCCGCAACAACCGCTGGGCGATCAGCGTGCCGAGCGAGAAGCAGACCGCGAGCAAGACCTTCGCGGACAAGGGCCTCGCGTACGGCGTGCCCGCGGTGCGCGTCGACGGCAACGACATCCTCGCGACCTACAAGATCGTGCGCGACTGCGTGGAGCGCGCGGCCAAGGGCGAGGGCCCCTTCCTCGTCGAGATGCTCACCTACCGCGTGGGCGGCCACAGCACCTCCGACGACCCGCGCGCGTACCGCATGCAGGACGAGGTCGAGGAGTGGCGCCGCACCGATCCGGTCCTGCGCCTGCGCAAGCACCTCGACGAGCGCAAAGCCTGGGACGACGGCCAGGAAGACGCGTTCCGCAAGCTCGTCGAGGGCGAGCTCAAGGAGTGCATCACCGCCGCCGAGGCCAAGCCGAAGCCGGCGCTCGACACGATCTTCGACGGTGTCTTCGCGGAGAAGCCCTGGCACCTCGAAGAGCAGATGGAGCAGTGCGTGAAGGGTCCCCGCGCCAAGGACCATCACTGAGTCGTCTGGAGGGGCTGTCGCCAGCCCCTCCCCCCACT
>ERZ761607.5027-NODE-5027-length-11205-cov-7.372556_pt1 | contig 11205 bp, 9 predicted proteins | sample MGYA00511164_ERZ761607 | MGnify/ENA primary metagenome ERZ761607 (study PRJEB28899, sample SAMN02445080) | bioreactor sludge metagenome | biome: EBPR sludge | place: Australia: Brisbane, Thorneside Wastewater Treatment Plant | collected 2011-06-22 ...
CAGTTAGGATTTGGCACCGGACTTTAAAAAATTAATTTTAAACGGTTGCCAAGGTTTCAAAGGGCCTATTCCCTCCACCTTTTCTTAATAAGTCAGAGTTTTTTTAAAGAACTAAACAAATATAAATATAAAGATATGAAATTAAAATTCTATATTTTGGTATAAATTTTTTAAGGAGGGATCCCGGCAACATTTACCCATTATATTGCCGGGATTTTAGAGGAATATGTGGATTATGAAGACTCTTTAGTCCATTTGACGTCTTAAAAACGCCGGTTTTTGAAAATCCTCGTCAATATTAAAATCATCCCATTCGTTATCATCAAATTCTTCAATCGGTTTCAGATTTTCACTGAAATCTTCATTGAGATTTAAATCATCACCGCGTCTTTTAAATGCAGGCACATCGAGGTTTTTCAGATCCTGATCGTTTGGAATTTCGTGAATTTTATATTTCTGAACGTTTTGTTCATCCTCATCATCATATAATGCAACTTCTCTTTTTGGATTAACATTATTTGATTTCAGTTTTGTTTTACCTGCCGCAAGTTCAACGATTCCTTTACCTTCCGATTTTGTTTGAGTATGATTTCCAAAATTTGTCTCTTCGTTATCGAAACCGGTTGCGATTATTGTAATCATCAATTCATCTTCTTTCATACTCGGGTCATCAATTGTTCCAATTATAAATCCGGATTCATTTTCAATTCCGACTTCAGCAATAATCATTGAATTAATTTTTTCAAACTCATGAAGTTTCATTGAGTTATTAGTGCTGATATTAGTAAGAACACGTTTAGCTCCTTTAATTTTTATATTCTCAAGTAAAGGATTATTTAACGCAGCAAGAGTTGCTTTTTCAGCTCTGTCCGGACCTGAAGCAATACCTGTTCCGATTAACGCATCACCCATGCCTCTCATTGTAGTTCTAACGTCTGCCATATCAACATTCATCTCCCCCGGTTCAGTAATAATCTGTGAGATTCCTTTAGTTGCATGATATAAAACTCTGTCAACAAGAGCAAATGCTTCATTCTTAGTGATGTTAGGATCGTCTGTGATTTCGATTAACTTCTGATTAGGTATCACAATTAAACTGTCAACTTCACGTTTTAATTTTTCAATACCGTCATTTGCAATTGAGGCTTTCATATTACCTTCAAAACCAAAAGGTTTGGTAACTAAAGCAACAACTAAAGCGTCAAGAGATTTTGCAATTCTTGCCACTACAGGAGCCGCACCGGTACCGGTACCTTTACCCATACCTGCAGTAATAAATACCATATCGCTTCCTTCCAAAGCTCTGTGAATTTCATCTCTGCTGTTCTCAGCGGCTTTCATACCTTTTTCAGCATCCATACCTGCTCCGAGACCTTTAGTAACATCTTTGCCGATTAAAATTTTTACATTTGCTTTGTTAAGGTCAAGCACTTGTTTATCGGTATTGATTGCAATAAACTCTACCGAATTAATACCTGCATCCACCATGTTATTAATAATATTCCCGCCACCGCCTCCAACACCTACGATTCTAATTTTCGCACCATCAACGTTGTTTGTAATTAACTTAATAGCCATTTTTTTACCCTTTCTGGTTAAGTTATTTTATAAAAATTCTTTTTTGTTTTGTAAAATTCCATTCTAAGGAAATTAGTGATATATAATAATTGTAATTAAAGTTCATCGAACCATGCTTTTATTTTTTCAAAAATTGTTTTTGGATTAATTGATTTACGTTTTGCTTTTGGTTTATCATTTGAAATCCTTTTCATTTCATCCATAGTTTTGATTCTGTGTAAAATCAATCCTACACCAGTTGCAAAAATCGGACTTTCAACTTCTTTGATTAATCCACCTGATACACCGGTAGGTATTCCTAGATTAACTTCCATTCCTAAAATTTCCTGAGCAAGTTCACGTGTTCCTTTAATCAGCGAACCGCCACCTGTGACTACAACACCGGCATGTAACTCATTTTGTATCTGAGAATTTTTTAATTCGACTGCTGCAAGTTCAAATATATCCTGCATTCTTGCCTGAATTATTCTGCTAAGAATACTTTTTCTTGTTCGCTTAGGTGCTTTACCTTTAATAGATTCAACGGTGAGATTTTCATCATTTAAAATTTCATTTACAGATGCGTAACCAAATTCTCTTTTGATTCTCTCTGCTTCGTTTTCGGAAATGCCGAGTGCTTCAACGATATCATTTGTGACTAAACTTCCTGCAATACCTATACCTGCGGTATATTTCAGAACCCCTTTTTTGAAAACGGCTATATCAGTTGTACCACCGCCAATATCAATCATCGCAACACCAACTTTTTTCTCAGTTTCATCAAGAACAGAATATGAAGAAGCAATTGGTTCAAGAACAATATCATCTATTTCAAGACCGGCACTCAATACGCATTTTGATAAATCATCAATTGATGAAACCAATCCTGTGATTATGTTTACTTTTGCTTCAAGTTTGACACCAAACATACCGACAGGAACTTCATAAATTCCATCTTTTCCGTCTATAATAAACTCCTGAGGAATGACATCAATAATTTTAGTATCACTTGGAAGTTTCATCAACTTTGCCTGGTCTATTAATCTTCTCACATCATCTTCTTCAATAATTCTGTCAGAATTGTTTATTCCGACAACACCGCCTGTCTGAATACATCTGATATGATGTCCTGCGATACCTATAGATGCTGAACTTAAAGTAAGACCGGAATTTAATTCTGCTTCACTTATTGCTAACTTAATAGAGTCAATAGTTTTGTGAGGATTAACAACTATACCTCTGTGAAGCCCATGAGATGGTGCTTTTCCTATTCCAAGTATTTCAACATTTCCGTCAGCATTAATTCTCGATACAAGAACGCAGATCTTTGTAGTTCCGACATCAAGTCCGACAATGATATTGTCATTTAATTCATTTTGTGATTTAACTTTTTTCTTTGCCATTACTTTGATTTTTATATTTCACAACTACCTGGTTTGAAAATCTGAAATCAACATACTCAATTTCTTTATCTAAATTTTTCAGAAGAACTTTATTATAAAATTCATCCAATACTTTAATTTTTTCAGAAATAAGAATGCTGAAATCTTTATCATTCATTTTCAGTAAATTTTTAGATGGTAAATAAAATGGGACTGAATTATCATTGGTGAACAAAATTATTTTTGATGTATCACTCAGATTTACTTCTGATATATTATAATAAAAAGGTTTATTGTTCGTGTAAGCATTAACAATAATTTTTAAAGCACTCTTCAGTTCAGTTTTATTTGTATTATTAAATACTTTAAGATTGTCATCAATTTTAATTCCGCTTATAACCGGTAAATCATAAAGTTTATCAAGATTTTTGTATGGAAATATTTCTAATTCATCATCAATCAGTTTTAAATCAGTACCTGTGTTTATAGCGGCAATAGGTCTTTTTTCAATAATCTCGATTTTTAATTCTGCCGGAGGTTCTTTGCTAACATAAACTTTTTTTATCTCCGGATGTTTTGAAAGTCTATCCTGAATTAAATTAATATTCAGTTCTTCAATATTTATAACAGAATCTTTTTTTAATCTTGCAACTTCATAGATGTCAGATTCAGGAATATTATAATTTCCTGATACAGTAATTTTTTCATAGTTTACATTATTTCTCCATTTGTTTGCAAAGACAACAACCGCTGAAATTGAAAACAGAGAAACAACTATCAATACGAATAATTTTTTCTTAGTCATTAAACATACTCCTTTATAAATCTGTCACATAAAGAAGAAATTGAGCCCGCACCCATAAATACAACTGTATCATTTTTCTTTATGTTGTTTTTTAAGTCTTTCAAAAGTTCATTATCATCAGAGATATATTTTGAATTCTTATTATTCAGTTTTTTCAGTATCAATTCAGATGAAACTCCTTCAATTTCTTTTTCTCTTGCCGGATAAAGTTTAGCAAGATAAATTTCATCTGATATATCAAGACTTTCCGCAAATTCATTATAAAAATCTTTTGTTCTTGAAAACAAATGAGGTTGAAAAACTGTTATAACTCTTCCTTCAGAAATTTCCTTAAACGCTTTTAGTGTCGGCAATACTTCATTCGGATGGTGTGCATAATCATCAAAGACAGAAAAATCATTTTTATATTTGAGTTCCATTCTTCTTTTTACACCTGTAAATTCAGATAAGGAATTGTAAACAGTTTCGTAATCCAATCCGCATTCCAAAGAAGCGGATACAGATGCAGTTGCATTCTGAACATTATGAAATCCGTGCAATTTTATCTTGTATTCTTTACCATTCACTTTGAATTTACAATTTTCAATTCCATCTGAAAAATCAGTAATTTTATAATTATCATTTTCTCTTGCACCATACCAGATAACATCATTTCGGTCGTTCAATAAATCTGTAATATTTTTATCAGAACTGTTAGCAATAATTTTTCCGCCGTGTTTTAAATTTTTAAAAAACTCTGTAAAACCTTTTTTAAACTCTTCAAAATTTTTATAAATATCCGAGTGATCAAAATCGAGATTATTAAAAACAATTAAATCAGGATTTAATGTTAAAAAACTTCTGTCATATTCGTCTGCTTCTGCAATTGAAAATTTACCATTACCTGCTCTGAAAGATGCATTTCCCAAGAAATCCAAACTTCCACCGACAAATAATATCGGATCTGTTTTAGCATCAATAAATATTTTTGAAATCATTGATGTTGTTGTTGTTTTTCCATGAGTTCCGCAAATTGCAATCAGATACTTTTCATTCACAAGTTCAGCAAGTAATTTAGCACGTTTAATGCAATTAATATTTAATTCTTTTGATTTTACTAATTCCGGATTATCATCACTAACTGCAGCAGTGTAAATTACCAAGTCAATATCTTTTTCGATATTTTCACCTGAATGTGGGCTGTAAATTTTAATTCCGGATTTCTCAAGTCTTGAAGTTATTTCAGATTTCTCTTTATCACTTCCAGATACTTTAATACCTAAATTATGAAAATATTCTGCCAAGCCGCTCATACCTATGCCACCTATTCCAATAAAATGAACCTTATGTAAGTTCTTTATATTCATCTGTTTTTAATTCTTGATAATTTTATAAATTCCTGATACAGAGAATTTTCATTATTATAATCTGCAAGTCTGATTCTTAAAAATCTTTTTCTTCTTTTCAGTTTAAGTCTTACTATTTTATGAGGGCTTTTGCTTTCATCAAATTTTCTTTTTTCTTTGGAAAACTTTACATATAAAATATCATCGAAGAGAATTGTTTTTGTTCCGAACCTGTTTTTTATTTCGAGTCTATTATCATAAATCAATATCTCGCCATTTTTAATTTTATTGATAAGTAAAATTACAGCAAAAATTATTACAAAAATTGCTATGAAATAAATTATAGGATCTTTTAAAACAATTTGGAAACTTCCGTCTTCAAATGTTCCTCTGATTACAAGATATATCACCATAAATAACAGATACACCAGTAGCATATTGTAATAAAAATCGAGTTTAAATTTATATTTTATCGGTGTTTCCATTAATTGACAGTTTCATAAATTAAATCAGCAATTTTCATAGCCGCATTTTTATCTGCAAATTTTTCAATATTTATTTTCATCTCATGAAGTTCTTTTTCATCTTTAAATAAATTTTTGATTGTATTTATCAGTTTGCAATCAAGGTCTTTTTGCAGAATAACTTTTGCCGCATTTTCAACCTCAAGACTTTTTGCATTATATTCCTGATGATTTTCAGTTGCAAAAGGATAAGGAACGAGAATCGCAGGTAATTTTAATGCAGCCAGTTCCATAATTGTAGTGACTCCTGATCTGCAAATGACCAGATCAGCAGCGGAATAACAAAGGCTAATATTTTCAATAAAATCAAAAACTTTTACATCCGGAATATTACTAAATTTTTCTTTTATATTTTGATAATCCATTTTTCCTGTCTGCCAAATCAAATTATATTCACTTAGTTTCTCTGAATTTTTTATCAGTGCTTCGTTGATTCCTCTTGCACCTTGGCTTCCGCCAAAAATAAATAAAGTTTTTTTGTTATCGTTTAACCCTAAAGATTTTTTTGCTTCAGTTTTATCGGTTAATTTCAAATTCATTCTTATAGGGTGTGAAATTTTAACGATATTATCTTTTCTTACAAAATATTTCTTCGTTTCATTAAAATTAATAATCACTTTGTTTGCCTTTACAGAAAGAGCTTTTACAGTTTTTCCCGGAAAAGCATTACCTTCCTGAATTATATTTTTTTTTCTAAGTCTCTGTGCAGTTTTTATAACCGGAAAACAAACATAACCTCCTGTGCCTATTACGATATCAGGTCTGAAGTCTTTTATATATTTTCTGCAATCGAGCATTGATACAAAAATTTTATATGGTAAAGAAACGTTCATCAGATATTTTTTCCTGTCAAATCCTGAAATATTAATTCCTTTAAAATTATATCCGTATTCAGGAACAATTTTTTCTTCAAGTTTTCCTTTAGCACCGATAAATAAAATTTCGTTTTTTTCATCTTTCTTTTTTAATGCTTCTGCGATTGCTATCGCAGGATAAATATGACCACCTGTACCGCCACCCGATAAAATAATTCTCATTGAACGAGTTCTTCATTAAAAAATTCTTTGTCTTCTTTTCTGTAAGAAGAAATATTAAGCAAAATTCCGATTGCAATTGAATTAAAAATCATTGCCGTTCCGCCGTAACTTATGAAAGGCATTGGAACACCTGTAGTCGGTATTAAACCTGTAGATACACACATATTCACAATTGCATAAAGTGATAGAATAGTTGTAATTCCAAAAGCCATATATCTTCCGAAATCATCCTGAATATCTTTGGAAACTTTGAAACCTCTCACCATTAAAATTGCAAATAAGCAAACAACTAATGCGGTGCCTATAAATCCATACTCTTCTCCAATAACTGAAAAAATAAAATCACCGTGAGCTTCAGGCAAGAAATATTCTTTTTGAAGAGAGTTGCCCGGACCAATTCCGAAAACTCCTCCGTTTCCGAATCCAATCAATGCCTGTTGTAACTGATAATTAGAACTACCGCCGGTTGTATATTCAGCATGAGAAGTTAATCTTCCTATTATATATGATTTTGATAAAACAAATAAAACCGCAAAAGGCAAAATTCCGAGAATTGTAAAGAACACATGTTTTATTTTTACCGGTGAATTTAATAATATCAAAATGCTTGTAATAAAAATTAATGATGCAGTCGAAAAATTCGGTTGCAACGCCACCAAAGCCGTAACAAGAACAACGTAAAATAAAATCGGGAGATAACTTCTATATAACATATATATATATTCTCTTTTCCTTACGAGTAAAGTTGATATATAAATAATCAATGTGAACTTTGCTATATCAGAAGGCTGAAAACTTACAGGACCTAAATCTAACCATCTGCTCGCACCTTTGATTTCACTCACACCAAAGAGAAAAATTGCCGCAAGAAATGCAATTGATCCCCAGATCATATATTTGCTCCAATTGAAATAATTTCTGTAATCTATTTTTGCAAAGAAAAATATACAAAAAATAGAAATAGCAACTTTGATAGCATGTTGTCTGAACATATAATCCGGATCTCTGAATTTATCAGCAGCAAAAGTTGAACTCGAACTGTAAACTGCACCTAAACTGAAAATCAGCAAGAACAATACCGATAATAAAATCCAAATATCTATTTTATATTCTGTTACTTTCAATTTATTGCGTTTATAAGTTTTTTAAATTCATTACCTCTGTGTTCAAAATCTTTAAACATATCAAAACTTTTATATGAAGGAGAAAACAAAATTATATCTCCGCTTCTACAGCTATTAAGTGAATAGTAAATTGCTTCGTTTAAATCGAATGCAAGTTCTACAGGTACTAAGTGTTCAAAAAAATTAAATATATCCTGTTTGCTTTCGCCGATTGCAATAATTTTTTTTACTTTATCTAATATCTCCATTTTAATAATCTCAAAATTCACATTCATTTTCATTCCGCCCATAATCAGAATTATTTTTCCGGGAAAACTTTTCAATGCAACTAAAGTTGAATCAGGATTTGTTGCTTTACTGTCGTTATAAATTTTAACACCGTTAATTTCTCTGATAAATTCTATTCTGTGCTCAACACCTTTAAAATTTTTTAATGTTTCTTTGATAATCTCGTCTTCAATATTAAATCTTTTAGCAGTTAGAATTGCAGCCATAGAATTTGCAATATTATGATGACCTTTAATCTGTAACTGATCTTTTTTTATTATTTTAGAATTTTCATTTTTTGAATTATCGAAATAACAGATAAAACCAGAATTAAGATAGCAACCTGTCAGAAGGCTTTCATCATCCAAACCATTTGAAAGAGTGAATGCACTTTTCATAGCCAGAATTTGATACTTATAGAGATTATTTTTTATAAATTCATCATCATAATTATAAATGAATAAATCTTTAATGTCCTGATTACCGGTGATTTTCATTTTTGCATCAAAATAATTATCCATTGTTTTATGCCAGTATAGATGATCTTCAGTGAAATTCAAAAAAACAGAAACTTTTGGTTTAAATAATTCTGTATCATATAACTGATAACTGCTTGTCTCGAGAATTACAATAGAGTTTTCATTTATATCATCAAGAATTTCAGAAAAAGCCAAACCTACATTTCCGCAAACTTTTGTATCAAAACCTGCGTTTGTAAAAATTTCACCAATTAAATTAACAGTTGTAGTTTTACCATTAGTCCCTGTAACTGCTATCACAGGGCATTTACAAAACAGATAAGACAATTCAAGTTCACCGATCACTTTTTTTCCGGCATTTTTTAATTGCAGAATCAATTCGTTCCACATCGGAATACCCGGACTCTTTACTATTATATCGTAATCAAAAATTTTATCAGAATGTTTTCCGGTTTCGAATTCAATATTTTTATTTCTTAATAATTCCAAAAATTCTTTTTCAATTTTTTCTTCAGAATTTGATTCACTTAAGAAAACTTTGATTCCTCTATTGTGTAGAAATTTTGCAATTCCGACTCCGCTTCTGCCGGCACCTAAAATTGCATAAGAATATTTAGAGTATTCGTTTATCAAATTTATCTGATCTTAAATGTTGATAATGTCATAATAGCAAGAATGATTGCAATAATATAAAATCTCATTACAATTTTTGGTTCGGGAATTCCCATCATTTCATAATGATGATGAAGCGGTGCCATTTTAAACACACGTCTTCCCTCTCCATATTTTCTCCTTGTCATTTTAAAATAATATCTTTGAATAACAACGGATAAAATTTCAATAAAAAATATTCCGCCTAAAAGAGGCAACAAAAATTCTTTTTTTACGAGAATACTGAGTGTTGCAATTACTCCACCTAAAGCAAGAGAACCCGTATCCCCCATAAATACCTGAGCAGGATAAGAATTATACCAAAGGAAGCCCAAAGCCGCACCGCATAAGGCTCCGCAATATATCACTAGTTCACCGTTACCTTTTAAATAAATTATATTCAGATATTTTGAAGTTTCAACATTTCCTGAAACGTAAGCAATAATTCCCAAAGTGAAGACAACAATTCCTGATGTTCCAATTGCAAGACCGTCGAGACCATCTGTAAAGTTAACAGCATTTGAAGTTCCTATTATTATAAAAATGATAATCGGTACATAGAAATATGAAAAATCAAAATGTAACTGTTTTAAAAACGGAATGGTTGTAATTGTATTTATACCTTCAAAAGAAGGTGCAAAATATATAACAAGAGCAACAATGGTTCCTGTTATAAATTGAAACAGCAGTTTATATTTTTCAACCAGACCTTTTTTATATTTTTTAATTACCTTCAGGTAATCATCAAGAAAACCAACTAAAGCAAGGGCTACAGTTACAAATAAAATAATCTGTATGTAAATATTTTTTAAATCACCCCAAAGCAAAACCGGCACAACAACAGAAATCCAAAGAATGATACCACCCATAGTAGGAGTTCCCGCTTTAGACCAATGGAATTTAGGTCCGTCTTCTTTCTTTGCTTCACCTATTTGTTTTTCCTTTAGTTTTCTCAGCACTATAGGAGCAATTATAAAACACATTATCAGAGCAGTTATAGCAGACAAAGCCCATCTGAAAGTTAGAAACCTGAACAGGTCAAATCCCGGTGGATTATAAATTGAGTTAATATATTCTGCTAAATAATATAACATTTAGTTTTTCAAGTTTTCTAAAATTTCTTCCATTTTCATGCCTCTTGAACCTTTTAAATAAACTATATCATTTTTTGATAACTCTCTTTTAAGCATCTCGGCTATCAAAGTTTTATCAGTGAAATAATGATTATTCATAACACCTTTTGCTGAAATGAAAGTGTTATATGATTCATTTCCGTATGTATATAAATTTTTAAAATTCATTTTTTTTACAGATTTACCAATTGCCGAGTGTTCACTTTTTGAACTTTTACCAAGTTCAAGCATATCACCGAGAACAATGTATTTATTTCCTTTTGTTTTATACTCAGCAATACTTTTCAAACCCATTAGAACGGAGTCAGGGTTTGAATTATAAGCGTCATTAACTATTGTTATACCTTTGTAATTTTCCACCTGCATTCTCTTGGAAGAAGAAGGTTCAAAATTTAATAATACTTTTTTAATTTCAGAGATATTAATATCAAAATACAAACCCACAGAAATCGCTGCCAATCCGTTATAGATTGAGTGTAAACCGAAAGTATTAATTTTTACTTTTGAGGTTTTATTTTTGTATGATACATTAATTATCGGACTGAATTTAGAATCAAACGAAATAAATTTTCCTATTACATCTGATTTTTTTGTAAACGAATATGTAAAACTTTCAACTGATTTAAATTTATGGTGATATTTGTTAATAAAGCTATCATCAAGATTAAAGAAACAAAATTTTTTATTTTTTCTTAAATAATCATAAAGTTCAAATTCAGCTTTTGCGACACCATTCAGATTTTTAAAAAACTCAAGATGCTCTTTGCCAATGTTAGTTACTAACCCATAATCAGGTTTGCAAATTTCCATTAAATAATCCAGTTCACCAAAATGATTGCTGCCGACTTCCAGCACTGCAAAGTTATGTTTATTGTTAAGTCTCAATAGAGTCAGTGGCAATCCTATATGATTATTAAAATT
>ERZ761607.5034-NODE-5034-length-11197-cov-316.580865_pt1 | contig 11197 bp, 9 predicted proteins | sample MGYA00511164_ERZ761607 | MGnify/ENA primary metagenome ERZ761607 (study PRJEB28899, sample SAMN02445080) | bioreactor sludge metagenome | biome: EBPR sludge | place: Australia: Brisbane, Thorneside Wastewater Treatment Plant | collected 2011-06-22 ...
CCATCTGCGCCCGGAAGAAGGTGAAACCACGCGGGTGGACGAAGACCTGTCCGGGCTCGAACTCTTCCAGATAGCGTCCATAGTGCGGATGGCGGACCTTGCCGACGTCCACCCCGACCGTCCGGGCGAGTTCGACCTGCGGTCGGAAACGAATTGCCTGCGACATTGAAACCTCCTCTTGCGCAACGCGCGGTGGCGAGTGCAGCCGCTACTGGACGGCGTCGATCAGTGAACGAGCGATGACTTTCAGGGCCAGGGTTTCCTCTGCACCCTCGAAGATCGACAGCACCCGCGCATCGAGGAAGTAGCGGCTGACCGCCGTCTCCTCGGCATAACCCATGCCGCCGTGAATCTGCATCGCTTCGCGCGTCAGCCACTCGGCGGTGCGACAGGTGAACAGCTTGACCATGCTCGCTTCCATCTGCCCCTGACCCTGGTCCATCAGGCGACCGACGGCATAGGTGAACTGGCGCGAGACGGTCAGCAGCGTCGCCATGCGCGCCAGCTTGACGCGTGTCAACTGGAAATCGCCGATCGGCTTGCCGAATGCCTTGCGCTCCTGAGCGTAGGAAACCGCCTTCTCGAACGCCGCCTGCATGACGCCAATGGCCCGCGCCGCGGTCTGGATGCGGCCACCGGCAAAGCCGGCCATGGTGAAGTAGAAACCCTTGCCCTCGCCCTCCGGTCCCCCGACCAGGTTCTCGTCGGGAACGAAGACGTGGTCGAAGAAGACCTCGTAGGAATGCATGCCGCGATAGCCGATGGTGGCGATCGCGCGACCACTGAGGACACCGCCCTGCGGCTGACGGTACTCGAAGTCGTGCCCCTCGTACGAATCCTTCTCGACCAGGAACATGCTGAGCCCCTTGTGGCCGAGCGAGCGGTCTGGGTTGGAGCGGGCGAGGACGAGCAGGACGCCGGCCTTGCCGGCCATCGTGCACCAGGTCTTGACCCCGTCGAGAATCCAGCCGCCGTCGCACTTCGTCGCCTTCAGGCGCATGGCGGCGACGTCGGAGCCGGTATCCGGCTCGGTGACGGCGATCGCGCACAGCGGATCACCCATCGCGACGCGCGGCAACCACTTCTCACGCTGCTCCTCGGTGCCGCCCTTGAGCAGCGACCGGCTGAGGATCTCGGGCCGCGTGATCAGGCTGCCGGCGCCACCGAGCGAGCCCCGCGAAAGCTCTTCGGTGACGACGATCATCCCCATGTTGTCTTCATGATCGTCGCTCTGGATGCCGCCGTAGCGCTCGGGGATCGACAGGCCGAAGCAGCCCATCTCGGTCAGCGGCTCGAGAATCTCCTGCGGAATGATGCGGTCGTGGCGGTGGATCTCCTCGGCCAGGGGCATCACCACGTTCGTCGCCAGCTTGCGGAACGAATCCTGCATCATCGTCGCATCGTCGCTGAGCATGTAGGCGCCGCTGGCACCGTTCAGCGCCATGACATCGCGGCCGAGGGCCTCGAGATGGGCGGCGTCGAGCTGCAACTGGCAGAAACGGCTGAGGCCGGACGAAGCCAGCGCGGCGACGTCCGCCTCGCTCAGGCCGAAACTCTGCGGCCTCGCCCACAACCGGTTGTGGATGTTCTGCAGTGCCTCGGCGCAGAACGCCAGGGCCATCCGCTCCTCGAGACAGACGCCCTCGGCCTGCTGGCCCGCGGCCAGCACCCGGGCAGCGTAGTCGGCGGCGAAGCGCGCGGCGGTCGCTTCAGCGGCACACCAGGCGAGATCGAAGCTGGCCATCTGGTGTGCGTCGAGCTTCTCGTTCGACACGCCCTTGCTACCCATGCATTGCTGCTTCATCCAGCCCAGCGCTTTCCTGATCGCCGCATCGGCGGCATCGAGATAAGGCAACCCCCCCTGTATCCCGCAGTTCACCTCAGTCATCACTCATCCCTTTCTGCTTGCGTGGTTCCGGAGCGGTGTCTATTTCCGGGTCCGGTTGTTGACGATGCGAACAAACGAGCGGGAGCGCAGCTCGTCGAGAGTAATCCCCGTCGCCAGCACTTCCTGCTCGGTGATGGCACCGCAGGCCATGCCGCGCAGGAAGAAGTTGAGCAGCCCCTGGCCGGTGGCGGCGTCATCAAAGGTGTTGCCCACCAGAGTCGCCTGTGCCGCCTTGTTCAGGAAGGCGTTCAGGCGCGCCGAGGCATCCTGCAACCCGCTGAGGAAGAAGGTGTCGACCGCCGCATAGCGTACCGGCAACTGCCCGGGGTTCAGGTCCCACCCCTGATAGTAGGCATGCTGCAGCGAATGCATGATGTTGTCGTAGTGGAGCTTCCACGCACCATGCACGACGGCGCGGTTCTCGTCCATTTGCTGTGGCGAGAGGACAGAGCCAGCAGCCGCCTTGTGCGGCCCGATCGGCATGCTGGTGGTCGCGCCATCGCTGATCGTGATGCCGGTTCCGGCCAGGCTGACCTGCAGCACGTGACGGGCGAAGTCGCACGACGGGTGCGTGTGGCTCTGATGTGCCGCCGTGATGTTGCACGACGCGGTGTAATCGTAGGTCCCGAAGATTGCCGATCGACAGCGGCCGGCAGCGGCGGCGACGAGCAACGGCACCGTGTTCTCGCCCTTGTGGTTGATGATCGACTGCGTGGTTTCGATCATGATCTCCATGCGCAGCGAGTCCTTGGGATAACCGAGCCGGGCTTCGAGTTTCGCCAGAACGCTGGCGCAGGTGGACACCTGCTCCGGAGTCGTCACCTTGGGCAGGGTGACGATGAAGTTGTCCGGCACCCGGCTGCCGGTCTTCTCCGCCAGGCGGGTGAGGAAGATGTCGAGCGTGCGGATCGAACGCACCTTGCACTCGTCGGAAAAGGTCTTGATGCGAATGCCGATGAACGGCGAGAGGACGTTCTCGCTCATCCCCTTGGCGACCTCGTCCGCTGCGGCGACGGCGTGACCATCCTCCTCGTCGTCCGGCCGATTGCCGTAGCCATCCTCGAAGTCGATGCGGTTGTCCTCGATGGGCTCGGTCCGCAGCTTCTTGACCACCCGGTTATAGACGGTGAATGCCAGCCAGGCCGCCTGCTTGATCTCGCGCACCTGCTCCGGGTTGCTTTCCAGCGCACGCGTCAGGCTGTCGATTTCGATCGGGTTGCTTGGCAGGGTCTCTGAGCCCGGCAAACCGAGAACGCGGGCGAAGACGTGATAGTTCGGCGCATAGGTGTCGAGGGTCTTGAGCGCCACCTCGCCCAGTTTGCCGGCAAACCCGGCCTTGAACAGATTGGCACCGCCATAAACGGTGTGTACTGGCTGCCGCTCGGAGGAATCCGCGGGGTAATGCCCCTTGAAGGCTGCATTCGCCTCGTGCAGCTCGCCATAGCAGGCGTTCAGTTCGTCAGGGGTCAGCGTGAGCTTCATGTGTTGCCTCCGTAATCGTTGCTGAGGTCAGGGGAAGACGTCATTCGCGTGCCAGTCGCGCCAGCGACGCACGAACAGCCCCTCGCCGGCAACCGGCAGAAGGGTCGGGAATCGGGAAAGGATGGCTGCCGGATCGCCGCCCGCGGCACGGCACTGAGCGAGCGTGCTGGCGCGGGCTGCGGCCGGCGCCGTCTGCCGGCTGGCGCGGGCATTTGTTCCGGGACGGCCGCCGCCTCGTGGTGATGTGGCCGCGCGGCCACCGGGCACGCTGCCGGGACACGGCGACCAAGCTTCCGCCAGCGACGCCGACGCGCGCGGCACTACCGGCAACCTGCCATCGCGTCCGCGGGCGAGCCAAGCCGGCGAACGGTTGCCGGCAGCGCTCCGGGCCGACGCAAGAAGGCGCCCGGCGAGATCGGCACGGGGGTGAGGACGAGCCGCTGCGGCCCGCCAACGACAGGCTGCTACCTGGCTTCTTCTTCGCCGGTCAGGTTCCACCTTCGACTCGCAAGTAGTGCTGTCCGGCAAGCGGAGTCCTCGCCGAGCCACCTGCGGCCCGGGACTTCGCTCGCCCCCCCAAAAAAAGCCCTGCCGGCGCCCGAGACGCCTGCGACTGCCAGACCGCAGCCTTTGCGACTCGTGCCGGCGCGCTGCGTCACCGCCCGCCAGAGCTATACGCGCAGCAGCGGACTGCCGCCTCTGCAGGCTCCACGGCGGCGCCTCGCCGACACGACGCCGCGCTACCTGACCGTTCCCGCAAAACTGGAACCACTATAGCCCAAGCCCGACCATTTTTCCAGCCGGGTTTCGCATCTCCTGCGCGCACCGGCGCCGACGGCGCTGGCGCCTCCCGCCATGGTCATCCAACCGGGGGCAGGACGGCCGCCGCCCGGCTGCAGACGCGCCACGGACGCCCGCCCCGTGGCGCGTCGCCTGTTTCGACAAAGCGTCGTCGCTGGTACCGGCGACGGCCTTTTGAAACTATACTGCGAGGCTTGCGTTGGCGCCGGGTGGCACACGCCGGGCGATCTGCCGCAGGCCGTACCCGGCGTGCGACGATCGCTGCGGACCAGCCGGCGGCCGCGGAGCGGTTGGCAAGGGCGGGCGGTCATGGCTGGCACGCGCCAGGCGCAGCAGGGAGGATCGGCAATGACAGGGGAGCCAGCTTCGACGAAGCCTGCCGCACGCGGGGCAGCGGGAACAGGTGGTGCGCGCGACCAGCTGGCAGCAGGGGCGCCCGGCGAAGCCGCCGTGGCAACCCGGCCGTCGTACGAGAACGAACAGGAACGCTCACCGGAAGGTGACCGACTGCCGATGAGCGGCCTGCGGGTCGTCGATATCGGCACCTTTCTCGCCGGCCCCCATGCGGCCTCGATCCTCGGCGAGTTCGGCGCCGAGGTTCTCAAGGCCTTGCGCCACCGCGACCGCACCGGCCAGGGACAGTACATCGATGCCGCCCTTTACGAGTCGGCGTGGCGCTGCACCGATGAACTGGCGCCGGCCTACGGCATGTTCGGCCGCGTGAACGAGCGGCACGGGTCGAGAACCGCCACGACGTGAACGAGATCGTTCGCGACTGGTGCGGCTCGCTGCATCGCGACGACCTGCTCGGCCTCGATGCGGCCGGCACCGCCGAACTGCGCCGCAAGCGCGTCATCTGAAACGGGGAGTCAAGCCAGCCATGCAGGGAATTCTCAAGGGTCTGCGAGTCGTCGAGGGATCGGCCTTCGTCGCCGCGCCACTGGGCGGGATGACGCTCGCCCAGCTCGGTGCCGAGGTCATCCGCTTCGACCCGCCGGGTGGCGGCCTCGACCAGGGTCGCTGGCCGTTGACCCGCGATGGCCGGCACAGCCTGTTCTGGGCGGGTCTGAACAAGGGCAAGCGGTCGATCGTCGTCGATTTCCGCTTCCCGCGCGGACAGGAACTGCTGACACAGCTGATCTGCGCGCCGGGCGAGCAGGCCGGCCTGTTCAGCACCAACTTTCCGGCCAGGGGCTGGCTGGCTTACGAGACCCTGCAGGCACACCGCCAGGACCTGATCATGGTCAACCTCAGCGGGCGGCGCGACGGCAGCTCGGAGGTGGACTACACGCTGAACCCGCAGGTCGGCCTGCCGCTGATGACCGGACCGATCAGTTCGCCGGAAATGGTCAACCACGTCTTTCCTGCCTGGGATTTCATCAGCGGCCAGATGATCGCCGTCGGCCTGCTGGCCGCCGAGCGGCATCGGCGCCTGAGCGGCGAAGGGCAGCTCGTTCGTCTGGCGCTGAAGGACGTGGCGCTGGCGATGCTCGGCAATTTCGGCATGCTGGCCGAGGTGATGGTCAATGACAGTGACCGGCCGCGACAGGGGAATTATCTCTATGGCGCTTTCGGCCGCGACTTCGCAACGCTCGACGGCAGGCGCGTGATGATCGTCGGCCTGACGGCAATGCAATGGCACCGCCTGCTCAAGGCCACCGGTCTGCGCGAGGCGATCGCCGCCCTCGCTGCCCGCCTCGGCCTCGACCTCGAGAACGAAGGCAACCGCTATCGCGCGCGGCAGCAGATCGCTGCCTTGCTCGAGCCATGGTTTCACGCCCGCACGCTCGCCGAGGCGGCGCAGGCACTCGATGCGCATGGCGTCACCTGGGGCCCGTACCGCAGCGTTCGTGAGGCGATCGCGCTCGATCCGGACTGTTCGACCGACAACCCGATGTTCGCGCTCGTCGAACAGCCGGGAATCGGCTCCTACCTGATGCCGGCGACGCCGCTCGACTTCAGCCGCGTCCCCCGATTGCCGGCAATGCCGGCGCCACGACTCGGCGAACACACCGACGAAATCCTGCTCGACATCCTCGGCCTGAGCGAGGCCGAGGTCGGCCGCCTGCACGACGCGCGCATCGTCGCTGGACCACACTGAATGAAACCGCGACGGCAGACCGTGTCCTGCCGCTGCACCCAGCCGCTTCACTGTCACCAGGGGGAACACCATGAAACTGCCCGTCCATTTCTACAAACCGCTTGCCATCGGCGCTCCGCAGCCCCTGCGTGAACTGCCGGTACGACCCGAAAGGATGATCCACTTCTTCCCGCCACACATCGAGAAGATCCGTGCCAAGGCGCCGGAAACCGCCCGGCAGTGCGACGTCCTGTGCGGCAATCTCGAGGACGCGATCCCGATCGACGCCAAGGAGGCGGCGCGTGCCGGCTTCATCGAACTGCTGAGCGCGCACGATTTCGGCGACACCGCGATGTGGGTGCGCGTCAATGCCCTCAACAGTCCGTGGATTCTCGACGACCTCGAGCAGATCATCCGGCACGTCGGCAACAAGCTCGACGTGATCATGATTCCGAAGGTCGAGGGACCGTGGGACATCCATTTCGTCGACCAGTACGTCGCCCTGCTGGAAGCGAAATACTCGGTACGCAAGCCGATCCTGCTGCACGCTCTGCTCGAGACGGCGCAAGGGGTCACCAACGTCGAGGCGATCTGCGGCGCCAGCCCGCGCATGCATGGACTCAGCCTCGGCCCGGCCGATCTGGCGGCTTCCCGCGGCATGAAGACGACTCGCGTCGGTGGCGGCCATCCGGGCTACGGCGTCCTCGCCGACCCCGAGGCGGGCCAGGACCAGCGCGCCTTCTTCCAGCAGGATCTCTGGCATTACACCGTCGCACGCATGGTCGACGCCGCGGTCGCGCACGGTCTGCGATCGTTCTACGGGCCGTTTGGCGATCTCAAGGACGAAGCCGCATGCGAGGCACAGTTCCGCAATGCCTTCCTGATGGGCTGCTCGGGAGCCTGGTCGCTGGCACCGAACCAGATCGCCATCGCCAAACGTGTTTTCAGCCCCGAGATCAAGGAAGTTCTCTTCGCCAAGCGTATCCTCGAGGCCATGCCTGACGGCAGTGGCGTGGCGACGATCGATGGCAAGATGCAGGACGACGCCACGTGGAAACAGGCGAAGGTCATCGTCGATCTGGCGCGACTGGTCGCCCGGCGCGACCCCGAGCTCGCCGCCGCATATGGCCTGTAGGGAACCCGATCAACGGCAGAGGGAGAGCATCCAGTGAGCGCGAAGAACAGACTTGGCAACTTCTTTGAGGATTTCCAGGTTGGCCAGAAGATCGCCCATGCGCCGCCGCGAACGATCACCGAAGGCGACGTCGCGCTGTACACGGCTCTGACCGGCTCGCGCTTCGCGACCACCTCCGCCGACACCTTCGCTCACAGTCTCGGCTTCCCGCGTGCACCGGTCGATGACCTGCTCGCCTTCAACATGGTCTTCGGGCGGACGGTGCAGGACATCTCGCTCAACGCCGTTGCCAACCTGGGCTACGCCGCCGGCCGTTTCGGCCACCCGGTCTATCCCGGCGACACACTGAGCGCCGACTCGACGGTGATCGGGCTCAAGGAGACCAGCGACGGCAGGTCGGGCGTCGTCCATGTCCGTTCATGCGGCGTCAACCAGCGCGGCCAGATCGCCCTCGAGTACTGCCGCTGGGTGATGGTGCGCAAGCGGGATCCACAGTCGCCTGCCCCGCCGACCTGCATTCCCGACCTCCCCGACGCGATCGACGCCGGCGAACTGGTGGTGCCGGCGGGAATCCGTCTCACCCAGTACGACGCTTCGCTGGCCGGCAGCGACGAACTGTGGGAAGACTATGCCGCCGGCGAGCGCATCGATCACGTCGACGGGATGACGATCGAAGAAAGCGAACACATGCTCGCCACCCGCCTCTACCAGAACGCCTCGCGGGTGCATTTCAACCAGCAGAGCGAGCGCGGCGGCCGCTTTGGGCGTCGCGTCGTCTATGGCGGGCACGTCGTCAGCCTGGCGCGCGCGCTGTCGTTCAACGGCCTGGCCAATGCCTTCAGCATCGCCGCCATCAATGGCGGGCGGCACGTCAGCCCGGCCTTCGCCGGCGACACCATCTACGCGTGGACGGAAGTCATCGAGCCGCTGACGTTGCCCGGGCGCAGCGACGTCGGCGCGCTGCGCCTGCGTACCGTGGCAACGAAAGACCTGCCGTGCAGCAACTTCCCGTACCGCACCGCAGACGGCGCCTACGAGACCGGGGTACTGCTCGATTTCGACTACACCGTGCTGATCCCGCGGCGGGCGTAGCGGCACCGGCAACGGGCACTGCGCCGCTGGCGCCCTGGGTGCCGGAAGGGGTCGGCTTGGCAGCGGCGACGCCCGGTTCAGCGGGCGCCCAGCGGCAGCGTCAGGCTGCGGAAGGTCTGCTGCGACGGCGGCAGCTTCTTGCATTCCTTGCCGTTCGCGGCCGTGACACCGCCGTCGTCGCTCAGCAGTTGGACGTGCGCGCCGCCAGGGATGACGAACAGGGCTTCCGGCCGCAGATCCTGCAGGTCGACACCCGCCACGGGCTGCGGCGCGTCGCCCGCCCGTGCCGACCAGCGGAAGAGCATGAAACTGCCGTCGTCGCCCGGCGGACCGGCAACGACCAGGTAGGACGAACCCGTCAGTTCAATGCTGCGGACGCCGCGGCGCCCGAGGTCGATTTCGCTCGCCGCCCCAAGTTCTGCTGCCGCCTCACCGCCCACCACCGCGGCCGGGTTGAGCAGTGGCACGAGCAGCGCCCGCTGCTTCGGCAACGGGTTGCGCAGCCCGATCAGCAGACGACCATCCGGCGTCGCCGCCAAGCCTTCGATGTTGAACCCGTCCTTCGCCTCGGCAGCCCGCCGGGCCGCTTTCTGCAGCTTGTAGGGGCGCAGGGCTGGAGCCATCTCGATCGCCTGCAACAGGCCTGAATAGGCCGTGCCGACCGGCCGCAACTGCGGTGCCTGACCGTTCGTCCCGTCGACGATGTCGGTCGCGAAAAAGCGCCGCCGGCTATCCTCCTTGCGGCCCTTGCCGTCGCGAGCATGCGAGCTGATCCAGTAGATGCGCCGACCGACGAGCGCTGCCGCTTCGATGTCCACTTCATCGCCCGGCGAGACACCGAGGAAGCTCGCCAGGTCGAGGCCGGGCCCGATCGGGGCCGCCCGACCGCGGCGATAGACCCGCAGAACCGCGTCCTCGTCGTTGCCGACGACGAAATGGTCCGCATCCAGGGCCACCGCGGCAGACGCATCGCACGGTCCGCGGTAGGCAAAGCGCTCCGGCGGCTCCGACCGCGCACCGGGGCTGCCAAAAAGGAGCAGGAGGGTTAGGGCGACGTTCACAAGTGGTTTCATTGGGAGGCTCCCTGCCGACTGCGACACCGGACGGCATGCGCACGGCGGATTATAGGACCAGGCCACCGCCGTTGCGCCTGGCAACTGCCGCCGACCGCTTGCGCGTGCTGTCGGCAGCCTGAAAGCACGCGGCCTGCCCCGCCGGCAGCCCCCACCGACGACCCCCGTGCGGCGCCACTTCGCCGCTCGGCGTCGCCATCCATCGTGGCGCGCGACGGCTGCGCGGACCCTTCACATCGTGACGGGAACTCTCACCATACGCCGCGGTATCGTTGTTTTCATCGGAGTCGAACTCGGCTATGCTGCGCGAACGTCGAAAGAACGATGTAAAACAACGGAGGAAATATGTTCCAGGTCCGCATACACGGTCGCGGCGGCCAAGGCGTGGTAACGGCTGCCGAGATGCTGTCGATTGCTGCTTTTGAGGAGGGCCGCCACGCTCAGGCCTTCCCGAGTTTCGGTTCGGAACGGACCGGTGCCCCTGTCGTCGCCTTCTGCCGCATCGCCGACAAGGAGATCCGCCTGCGTGAGCCGATCATGGAACCGGACGCGCTGATCATCCAGGATCCCACGCTGCTCTATCAGGTCGATGTCTTCAGCGGCCTGAAGAAGAACGGCTACATCCTGATCAACACCAGCCGCAGCTTCGACGAACTGGGCCTCGGCGATTATGTCCGCGACTGGCCGAAGGACCACCTGTGCACAGTGCCGGCCACCGACCTCAGCCGCAAGCATGTCGGCCGTCCGATGCCGAACGTGCCCCTGCTGGCGGGTTTCGCCGCTGCCTCGGGAATCATTCGCCTGGAATCGGTGATCCAGGCGATCAACGCCAAGTTCTCCGACAAGGTGGCGAGCAGCAACATCGCCGCCGCCAGCGAGGCTTTCCAGTTCGTCGTCGATGAGATCGCGGGCGCGCGGCACGGGGAGACTGCACATGCTTAAACAGACCGAGGGTTCACACGCCGTCGCCGAAGCGGTCGCGCTCTGTCGGCCGGAGGTGATCTGCGCCTATCCGATCTCGCCGCAGACGCACATCGTCGAAGGCCTTGGCGAGATGGTCAAGGCCGGTGAAGTTGCCAACTGCGAGTTCATCAACGTCGAGTCCGAGTTCGCCGCCATGAGCGTCGCCATCGGCTCGTCGGCCACCGGCGCCCGGACGTACACTGCCACCGCCTCGCAGGGCTTGCTGTTCATGGTCGAGGCCGTCTACAACGCTTCCGGCCTCGGTCTGCCGATCGTCATGACGGTTGCCAACCGCGCCATCGGTGCGCCGATCAACATCTGGAACGACCACTCCGACTCGCTGTCGCAGCGCGACTGCGGCTGGATCCAGTTGTTTGCCGAAACCAACCAGGAGGCGCTCGACCTGCACATCCAGGCCTTCAAGCTGGCTGAGGAGATCAGCCTGCCGGTGATGGTGTGCATGGATGGATTCATCCTGACGCATGCCTACGAACGCGTCGACGTCCCGACGCAGGAGCAGGTCGACGCCTTCCTGCCGCCGTACGAGCCCCGCCAGGTGCTCGATCCGAAGGAGCCGGTGTCGATCGGCGCCATGGTCGGTCCGGAAGCCTTTTCCGAGGTCCGTTACCTGGCGCACGCGAAGCAGATGCAGGCGCTCGAGCGGATTCCGCAGCTGGCCGAGC
>ERZ761607.5038-NODE-5038-length-11194-cov-8.423377_pt1 | contig 11194 bp, 8 predicted proteins | sample MGYA00511164_ERZ761607 | MGnify/ENA primary metagenome ERZ761607 (study PRJEB28899, sample SAMN02445080) | bioreactor sludge metagenome | biome: EBPR sludge | place: Australia: Brisbane, Thorneside Wastewater Treatment Plant | collected 2011-06-22 ...
GAATTATATAAAAAATTTTTATTATGAATTAATTAAATTTAAAAATAAAAATGAACTGCTAACTTCAGATAAAAAATTAATTTTCAATAATCTATATCCCGGAATTAAATACAAAGATACAACTTTCAGAAAATTATCGTCTGAACTTCTGAAACATATAAAAAAATTTTTATCCTACCTTGAATATGAAAATGAATTATATACTTCAAAAATAAATTTTTCAAAACAATTAAAGAAACGCGGATTTAATGAATATGCTTTACTCGAATTGAATAAAACTGAAAAAGAAATTACAAATGATGTTTATTCCATAAAAAATTTATATAATGATTTTACAATTGCAATGGAAGAAATGACAACACCTTTAAAGAGTATTCAGTTTGATGAATTAAAACACATTAACAAAGTTGAAAAAAAATTAATCACATACACATTCATAGAATTTTTAGATTTCTATTCCCATCTCCTACATCAAAGCAAATATATACACAAACAAACACATAATTATTATTTATTGAAACCTGTTTTGGATTTTTTAAAAAAACATAAAAATTACATAGATAATCCATATGTAATTTTGTTTTATTATAAAATTTTAATTTATACTGACCAGGAAAATATTTCAAATTACAATAATCTTAAAAATTTATATTTTGAACTGCTAAACAGACTTAACAAAACAACTATAAACAATATTTTCGCTGTATTACATTCATACATCAATGAAAAAATTCTTGAAGGAGATAAAAAATTTTTAAAAGATAAAGGAGAATTATTTTCAAACGTATTATTTCAAAACAATATTTCGCTGAATATTAATTTTGTATTGATATTTTTATCTGTAGAAACTTTCCTTCAACTTAAAGATTTTAACAAAGCCGAAAAAATTATCGAAAAATTTTCCGCTTCGTTACCCGTAAATCTGAAAAAAGATTCAATTAATTTATGTAACGCTGCAATTCATTTCTACAAAAATGAATTTGGGAAAACTTTAGAACTATTATCAAGAATCAGATCAAATGAATATTTTTTTAATATGAAAATTAAAGATTTTCAGTTATTGATTTACATTCAAACTAAATCTTGGGAAAATGCACTTTCATTAATTAAAACTTATAAAGTGTTTTTGAAAAAAAATTCAAAACTTGCTGATTCATATAAACTACCGCCTTTAAATTTTTGTAAAGCGTGTGAATATTTAATAAAAATGGAAGTTCAATATAATTCAAATTTAGAATTAAAATTTGTTAAATTAATAAAAAATAATAAATACATTGCTTATAAATGGTGGCTGGAAAAAAAATTTAAAGAATTAAATAATAATGACAAGAAGAATAATAAATTTATCAGAAAATAATTCACTTTCTGAAATTTTAAGAATAACTGCTCTGACTTTAACAAAGTTAAATCACCAGGTTACTTATGAATTATACGATAATGATTTAGAGTTTATAAAAAGAGCGGGAGATGAAAATATAAATCTTATACTTGTAGATTTAGAATACGGCAAGACTGATGTTTTAGATGTTATAAAAAAAATCAGAAAAAGTCCTGATTCATCGCATAAAAAAATTACCGGTTATTATACTTTAAAATCAGAACAAAAAAATCCCGCTTTTGAAGCGGGATGTGATTCGGTTATGTCGGCTGAAGAGTTGAAATTAATTTCCAACAACTTATTTTCATTTTAAATTATTGATTGTTATTATTTACCTGCTTTCAGTCTTAATGAATTTAAAACAACTGAAACAGAACTGAATGCCATAGCAGCACCTGCAATCATTGGGTTTAACAAGAACCCGTTTATTGGATATAAAATACCTGCAGCAATTGGAATTCCGATAACATTATAAATAAAAGCCCAGAATAAATTTTCTTTAATTGTTCTCACTGTGTCTTTCGAAATTTTAAATGCATAAACTAAATTCATCAAATCACTTTTCATTAAGACAACTTCAGCAGATTCAATTGCTATATCTGTTCCACTTCCGACGGCAATGCCGACATCTGCCTGAGCAAGTGCTGGAGAGTCATTTATTCCGTCGCCTACCATAGCAACTTTTTTTCCTTGTTGCTGAATTTTTTTAACAATTTCATTTTTTTTGTCGGGTGTTACACCTGCAAAAATATTTTCACTTTTTATACCCACACTTCCTGCAACTGATTTTGCAGAATTCATATTATCACCTGTTACCATATATACTTCAATTCCACGACTATGCAATTCTGATATTGCTTCTTTTGAAGTTGATTTAATAGTATCAGAAATCAAAACTTTCGCAAGAATTTTATTGCTGTCAGAAAAATAAACTAATGAGCCGTTATGCATTTCTGAATTTTTATCATCTGCTTCATTTGAATTTTTATTTGTCACATATTTACTTACAAAATCAAATGAACCCGCAAAATATTTTTTCTCTCCAAAGTCCGCATAAACACCACCACCGGGAATATTTGTGAAATTTTTCAAATCAACTTTATTTGAATTCTGATTTTTCAAATATACTGAAATTGCTTTTGCAAGAGGATGTTCAGATAACATCTCAAGTGAATAAAATATATCGGCAAGTTTATTTTTTTCATCATCGCTGATTTTCCAATCTATATTATTAACTTCAGGTTTTCCTTCTGTGATAGTTCCGGTTTTATCAAGCAAAACTGAATTTACATCCTTAAGTTTTTCGAGTGCTTCCGCATTCTTAAATAATAATCCATGAGATGCTGCTTTACCAATTCCAACCATAATAGCAGTAGGAGTAGCCAAGCCAAGTGCACAAGGGCAAGCAATAACAAGAACTGTAACGGAAGTTATAAAAGCATGAGGAAATGCAGGAGAATGTCCGGTAAACATCCAAACAATAAATGTTACAACAGAAATCACTAAAACTACCGGAACAAAAACTGAAGAAATTTTATCCGCAATTTTTTGTAATGGTGCTTTGCTTGTCTGTGCTTCTCGTACGAGTTCAATAATTCTTGCAAGCATAGATTCCGAACCAACTTTTTCAGCAATCATTTGGAATGAACCTGATTTATTTATTGAACCGGAAATTACCTGATCACCTTGTTTTTTCTCTACGGGGATTGGCTCTCCCGTAACAACACTTTCATCAACAACTGAAAATCCTTCCTTCACTTTTCCATCTACAGGAATATTCTGTCCGGGTTTGATTAAAATAACATCACCTTTAACAATATCTTCAACGGGTATTTCCTGTTCTGTTCCAAGTCTGAAAACGATTGCAGTTTTTGGTTGAAGGTTAATAAGTTTTTTAAGTGCTTCTGATGTTTTACCTGTCGCTTTTGCTTCAAAATATTTTCCAAGTAAGAGTAATGTTATTATTATTGCTGCCGATTCGTAATACACGGTTACTTCCAGTCCGCTATCTATTAAATATTTAGGATAGAATGTATTTACCACGCTCAGAATAAAAGCAGCACCTGTTCCCAATGCTACAAGAGAATCCATCGTAGATTTTAAATGCATCGCCTGTTTGAAAGCCCTGATATAAAACTCTTTACCTGCATAAAAAATTACAGGCAAAGATAATAGAAGCATCATAAAATTTACGTTTTCCAGTTTATGATAAACCATCCCCAAGACTAATAATGGAATAGAAAAAATTAACGCTACAATAAATTTCTTTTTAAGTTCGTTTTCAGAATCATCCGACATTGAAGAATGGTCATGCACGGAATTTTGATTTTTCATTGCAGAGTGATTATGCATATTTGTATGCACATCTTTTTTTATCGTTTCCTTAACAGTATTGTCAATCAGTTCATAGCCAATGCTATTTACTACTTTCTGCATTTGTGGGATATTAATTTTTTCACTGTCATATTTAATCAAAGCCGTTTTATCTGCAAAGTTTACATTTACATCATTTATCCCTTCTTGAGATTTTAACATACTTTCAACCGAAGCTGCACATGACGCACAGGATAACCCTTTAACAGGCAGAATTATTTTAGTCAGGTTCATATTATCATTATTCACTTTATTGTTGTGATTAGAATGATCCATAGTGTTAATATGATCATTATTTAAATTTGAATGTTTCATAATTTTTAAACTTTATTAAAATAACAAAAATTTATTAAAATATCAGACCCTTCATAAATGAAAATCCCAATTTAAAAATGAAATCATTTTTTCTTTCGGGACCAAATTCAGTTCCAACGGAAGTGTAAATTAGCAAAGAATTATTCAATTGTTTTCTGAGACCTAATGAAATTTGATTCCTGTTTTTGGAGTAATTATAAATCTCACCCATCATCAGCAGTGAATTAAATGGAAAAGGATAATCAAAAGCCAAACCAAAAGAAAGATTATCTCTGTTCAATTTAATATCTTTAATTGGAGATTTCAAATCTGCATTTAAATGTGATCTTAATTTTCCAAAACTTCTTGTCGCAATAAATTTTAAATTTCCATAACTTACATTTTCATTATCATTGATTTCATAAATATAACCGGCAGAAATTGCAAAAGCCGGAAGAGAAAGATTTTCTCTGTTAAAATTATAAAATGTTTTTATTTCGATTTCTTTAACACCGTTAAATTTCCATTCAGATTCTTTGTGCATTTCTAAATTTACACCCACTCCCAAGTGAAAATTATCAATAAAGGAATATTTAATTTCAGGAGTAATAATATTATGATAATTTTTCCCTTTGATTTCAAAATCAACGAGTGATAATCTGAAATCCATTCCGTATTTTTCAATAGAGTAGGCATCTTCCGTAAGTAACGGTTGATTATGATCGGTATTATAATAATCTTTCTGAGCGAAAGATATATTTATCAATAAAAATTTTATAAGGAATATATTAATGATTATGTTTTTCATGATTGTTCTCCTTATTTTCTTTTTTATTTTTATCGGAATTATGATTGTGTTCATCAGGTTTTGCTATCATAAAATTTTTATCATTTACTCTCTGAATTGCGAGTTCAATTTCTTTTGATTTATCTTTTACGGATTCATTTGCCAAAATATCAGAAATAACATCATGCATCATATGTAAGTTATCGAATATAATCATATACTCAGGATATTTTTTAGAAAATTCAGGAGAGAATTCCATTGTCATTGGCATTTCTTGTGGCAAACTTTCCGGAGGATTTTTCAGATAATTCCAAAAATTATTATAAACTTCCTTGATTGCATTTTCTCTATCAGATTTTTCTTCTTTCATAAGAGCATCATATAAAGCAATTTGAAGATAATGATATGCCCAAACTAATCCATTATATTTAGGAAATTTTTCTCTGAATACTTTTGAATAATATTGTTTATCCATAAAATCCATAGATTTTGCAACAGGAATGAAAGCGAGTTTTTCATTGCTTAAATAATAATCCAGAACTTTTTTCATCTCCTTTTCTTTATCTTTAATATTATCATCTGCAAGTATGTCATAAGATTGACGATGAAGTTTATGAGCCCAGTCAAACATATTCATTGCGTTCCATGCAAGTTTAGAATAGTTTGGGGCAATAGATTCTTCCGGCATATTCATATCCGGACCGTTTTTTAAAATATCATTAACTAACTTATTATAAATCTCCGTTTCAAGAACGTCTTTTATATTTTCAGGATTATTATATAACTCTTCATAAAGAACTGCGTGTCCATAATCGAAACTATTAAGGAGTCTGTTTATATCAGGATATTTTTCACTGAATACCCAGTTATGTGAAGCAGGATAATAAAACTGCTGATCATTTTTCTGACCTAAGGAAACTGAAACTGATATTAAAAATAATATCAGATTTAAAATTATTGTTTTCATTTTATAAATATTTAATTTTTAAAAGAATAAAAATCTGAATGATACAAAGTAGGAATTACCGTTCAGATTCATTTTTAAATTTGAAAATGATTTTATATATCCGAATTCAAGAATATATTCGGAATTAAAAATCAATTGTGCACTTGCATAAGTATCTAACCTTTCTCCTCCTGAGTCATTAATTTCAACACCGTTCATTTTATTTTTTGCAAAATTGAAATACTTACTCTCAAGATAAAGATTTAAATTTACATCTTCGTAACTATTATAAGAATTTGGAAAAACCAGATAACCAAAACTTAATCCGCCTCTGAAATAGTTTCCGTAATCAATTGTATTTGAACCAAAAGGTTTATAAAATCCACCGTCAAAATTAATTGCCAATTTACCGGTCAGGTATGTGGTAGCATTGCCTATACTTATAACATAACTGTCTGATCTGTTTACAGAGGTTATAGGTTTTATAAAATAGTGATGATTTATTTCTTTATTTTCCAAACCCAAAGGGATTCTGAAATGTGAGAACATTAAAGACCGGAGATGTTCGTTTTTTGAATCAACCGTTAAAAATCTGTAAGAACCTTCAAGATCTATATCTCCTAAAGACTGAGATCCTTTTTCGTATTTAAAATTCTGCTGAAACTGAAGAGTTACTTTTCCGGTCAATCCGTAATTTAATCTGTAATACGATGATTCTTCAGAATTCCCATTTACATAAACCTGAACTTGTTTTCTGTTTTTGGATATATTTGCTGCAGCATCGCTTACAGGAAATAATTCCTGAGATATTGCATTATTCAATAATACTATGAATAATAAAATTAATATTTTCATTTTTGTAAATTTAGTTTAGAAAAAAAATTAATTTTTTCTCTAAATCCTAAAATTACAATTAATCAGATATAAAGATTGATTTGAAGATAAGGATGGTGGAGTTACTAATAAATTCGATTGAGATACAAATTGATTGAGATAGAGATTTGCAGACTCAATAAAATAATAATCAGATTGATTCGAATTATTAGAGAACTTAATGATTTCTTCTTTCTGAAAATCATTAGTAGATTGTTTTACATTACAACCGCAAAAATTATTTGCATCTGAAATTGCATTTTCACAAATTTCGGATTCACTAATATTGTGCTCACAGCAACAATTAGAAATGTCATGTGAGTGTGCAACCGAAATAACCGGTGTTATTATTATTAATTTTAATAATAAAACTAAAAAACCGATATTTAAAAATTTGTTTTTGATATGCTAATTTATATCTATTTTACAGAAATTTCAATGTAAAGTTTCAAAATGTATATTTTTTTGAAAAATCAATGGTTTTTATATAATGGGGCTTGAAATAATCTGTTTAATTGCTCTGGCAATTGCTATAATAATCGGCAGTTTACGAAATGATATCAATGCCGGCATAATTTCTATTTCGCTTGCAATGGGAATCGGATATTATGTGGGTGGTTTAAGTATTTCTGAATTGTCATCTGTTTTTCCGAATGAGTTATTTCTCATTTTAGTAGGGATTACGTTGCTTTTTTATATGACTCAGGAAAATGGAACTCTTGAAAAAATTTCCAAAGATGCGATATGGTTAATACACGGAAAAAGTTTTTTAATTCCAATTTTTTTATTTTTATTTGCATTCTCACTTTCAGCAATAGGACCGGGAAATATTGCCGCCGTTGCTATTATAGCACCGCTCGGTATTGCAGTCGGATATAAATTCAGTATTAATCCTTTGCTAAGTTCTATTATGATTTGCACCGGAGCAAATGCAGGAACATTCTCTCCGGTTTCTCCAACGGGAATTATTAGTACAACACTTTTAAAAAATATACATCCTGAACTTGAAAGTTTAAATTTTACAATATTTGTGTACACTGCTTTGTTTCAGGCTTTCAGTGCGTTGATAGCATATTTCTTGTTCAAAGGTTACAAAACAAAACAATATGCACTGGGAGATAAAGATCATTTCCCTGACAGACCTGCTTCATTTTCAAAAAAACAACTTGTTACTCTATTATTAATAAATTTATTAATTCTGTCTGTAATATTATTTGATGTTCCAATAGGATTAGGTGCTTATGTTTTAATATTAATTTTTGCTTTGTTTAAAATCGGAAAACTTGACAAAGGTTTAAAAGAAATTCCCTGGTCGCCGATATTACTTGTGACCGGTATAAGTGTTTTGATTGGCTTGATTCAAAAAACAGGAGGATTAATTTTGGCAACTGATTTTATCGCACAAAATACTCCTCAAAATTTTATTAATTCAATTTTCGCTTTTATCACAGGATTAATTTCCTTATACAGCAGTTCATCAGGAGTTGTGATGCCAACGTTTATGAATTTGATTCCGGGATTGATCGCAAAGGTTAATAACTTAAATGTAACCGAACTTGTAATCGCTATAAACGTAGGTTCACATATGGTTGACGTGAGTCCGCTTTCTACTCTCGGAGCGTTGTGTCTTGCGGCTGTGAGAGAAGAAGACAGAAATAAAATTTTCAGAAATTTATTGTTGTGGGGATTTTCAATGCTTGCTTTCAGCACTATAATGGCTTATATATTTTTAGATTTATTTTAATTAAATTTGAACAAATTAAAACTTATGAAAAAATTTAATAAATTATTTTTATTTCTTTTTCTCTCGCTTGTATTTTCTTCCTGTTCAACTTCAAAAGAATATGCAATTGACTGGACTGAAATCAGAAATGAACTTCAACCGATGATTAATATGCTTGAGATGGGATTATATACAGATTTTTTGAATACTTATGTAGATCCGAGACTTGTTCACCTTCAAGGTGGGGCTTCGAGTATGTTAGCAGATTTTGATGCCACAAAAAGATCTGAATTACTTACAACTTTAAAACAGGCAAAAGAAATTCAACCATTTATAGATACTGAAAAAAAGATTGCTACATTTGACGGAGAGAACTTTATAAGACCATTGGCATTTCAGAAAATTGGTGACAGATGGTATTTAATAAATAATGCAAATCAGATTGAAGGTAACTGATAATCTTTATCAAATCTGAATATATTTATTGCTAAAGGTGGGAGTGTGAGTTTTAAAGTATAATTATAGTGGAACCGTTTTTCTTCTAATGCTTCAAGTCCACCAAGGTTTCCTTTGCCACTTCCACCGTAAATCAAAGCATCGCTGTTAAAAATTTCTTTATAAAATCCTTTTTCAGGAACGCCTATTTCATAGTTTTCACGAACAACAGGCGTCATATTACAAACAAAAACTAAATAACTTTTTTTATCATTTGAAAATCTTATAAAACTTAAAACACTCTGTTCGGCGTCTGAATAATCTATCCAGTTAAATCCCTTGCTTTCAAAATCAATTTCCCAAAATTCTTTGTTTTCCAAATATAATTTTTGTAAATCTTTGAAATATAAATTTAACATACTGTTATATTCATAGTTTTTAATATCCCAGTCCAGCATCCATTCACAGTTCCATTCAGTAACCTGAGCAATTTCACTTCCCATAAAATTTAATTTCTTTCCGGGATGTCCATACATAAAGCCAAAGAATAATCTTAGATTAGCAAACTTTTGCCATTCATCACCGGGCATTTTATTAAAGAGAGATTTTTTACCGTGAACAACTTCATCATGGGAAATAGGCAGTAAATAATTTTCATTAAACGAATACCAAAGAGAAAAAGTAATATGATTATGATTGAACTTTCTGAAAACAGGATCAATTGAAAAATATTTTAAAACATCGTGCATCCAACCCATATTCCACTTCATATCAAATCCCAACCCTCCAAGATGGACAGGTTTTGTAACTCCTAACCAGTTGGTAGATTCTTCCGCAATCATAACAACGCCTTTATTATACTTATGAACATTGGTATTCAGTTTTTTTATAAATTCGACTGCTTCGAGATTTTCAGGACCACCGAATATATTAGGTTCCCACTCTCCGTCATTTCTTGAATAGTTCAGATAAAGCATTGAAGCAACTGCATCAACTCTGATACCATCAATGTGATATTTATTAAACCAGAACAATGCATTTGAAATTAAAAAATTTACAACTTCGTTTTTTCCGTAATCAAATACAAGAGTTCCCCAATCTTTATGAAATCCTTTTTTAGGATTTGAATAAGCGTAAATTTGTTTTCCGTCAAAGTCATTCAAGCCGTGAGCATCTGTCGGGAAATGAGCAGGAACCCAATCAAGAATAACCCCGATTTCATTTCTGTGACAGTGGTCAATGAAATACATAAAATCCTGTGGAGTTCCAAAACGGCTTGTGGGAGCGAAATAATTAACAACCTGATATCCCCAGGAAGTATCGAGGGGATGCTCCATTACCGGAAGCAATTCAATATGTGTAAAATTCATTTCCTTAACATACTCAACTATTTCGTGTGCAAGTCTTTTATAATTTATAAATCCCCACTCATTTTTAAATTCTTCATCGTTTAAATCTCTTTTCCAAGATCCGAGATGTACTTCATAAATCGAAAAAGGTTTTTTCTTAAAATCATATTTCGATCTGGCTTTCATCCATTCCTGATCTTTCCATTTATAACCTTTCAGTGAATTTACAACTGAAGCCGTTTGCGGACGGACTTCCGCCTGAAATGCAAAAGGATCTGATTTATATCTTAATGTAGTATCAAATTTTGATTTTATAACATACCTGTATCTTTCACCTTCAGAAAGTTCAGGAATAAAAATACTCCAGACTCCCGAAGTATTTATATTTTCCATTTGATGAGCACCTTCTTTCCAGTTATTAAAGTCACCAATCACAGCGACAGCCTTGGCATGCGGAGCCCATACAGCAAAATGAACTCCCATAGTTTTGTTTACTTTTTTTACTTTCGCACCAAGTTTTTCATAAATTTTATAATGAGTGCCTTCACCGATTAAGTATAAATCATAATCGGTAATCTGTAACGGAAAAGCATACGCATCTTCTATTTCGATTAAATTTTCAAATTCATCAAGATACTGAATTTTATACTGAAAAGGTTCTGTGATATTATCGTAAACTGCCTGATAAATATTCAGAGGATGAACTCTCTTCATATTCAGAATTTCAAATTGTTTTGAAGTTTTTTTTGTTTTTGGTTTCACCCATGCATCAAGAGCCAGAGGCAGATAACAAGTGATAGTAAATTTTTTGGATGATTTGTTATATTTAGGTCCTAAAACGGTGAATGGATTTGAAGATTCAAATGAAGTAATTTTTTTATATTCGTTAGTGATATTTATATCTTCTTTTTTTATAACCCTGTTTTTTTATTCAAACTAATTGAATGAATAAAAAAATTAAACATAAATTTTACTGTAGAAGAATATTCGTAATTTTTAATGAAATTTATAAAAATTATCAAAGTTTGAACAAAGA
>ERZ761607.5039-NODE-5039-length-11190-cov-7.165424_pt1 | contig 11190 bp, 7 predicted proteins | sample MGYA00511164_ERZ761607 | MGnify/ENA primary metagenome ERZ761607 (study PRJEB28899, sample SAMN02445080) | bioreactor sludge metagenome | biome: EBPR sludge | place: Australia: Brisbane, Thorneside Wastewater Treatment Plant | collected 2011-06-22 ...
TCCCGCCGCGCCCGAGCTTGATGTGGTCGGCCATGTCCTTGCGCGCCACCTCGCGGCGAATCTGCGCATGCAGGTCGCGCATCGCGTTGATCGCGCCGAAATCGAGGTACTTGCGGAAGACGAACGGGCGGGCGATCTTCTGCATTGCCGTCACCCACTCCGGCTGCAGATTGTCGCCCGCGTTCATGGTGCGTCCCTTGATCCAGGCGTAGCGCTCCCATTCGCGGCCCTGGGTGATGAAGTAGTTCTCCAGTGCATCGAGTGAGCAGACCAGCGGCCCGGAATCACCGTTCGGGCGCAGGCGCATGTCGACACGGAACACCTGACCGTCGCCGGTGATCTCGCCGAGGGCGGCAATCACCCGTTTGCCGAGGCGGGTGAAGAAATCGTAATTCTCGATGCGCCGCGGCCCGGCGGTGTCGCCTTCGTTCGGGTAGACGAAGATGTAATCGACGTCCGACGAAACGTTCAGTTCGCGTCCGCCCAGCTTGCCCATGCCGATGATCAGCAGGCGTTGCGGCTTGCCGGTGCCGTCGAGCGGCTCGCCATAGGTCGCGGCGAGCTGGCGGTGGTGATATTCGAGCGCGAAGTTGGTCGTCACGTCGGCGAGCAGGGTCATGCTCTCGACCACTTCGGACAGCGGCGCCAGGCCGCACAGGTCGCGCAGGGCGATGTGCGCCATTGTGCGCTGGCGCAGGCGGCGCAACTGCGACTTGAGGGTGCCGTCGTCGGTCGCTGCCGGCTCGAGGCCGGCCAGCAGCTGGTCGGCGGAAAGCGGCGCCGTCCATACCGCTGCCAGTTCGGCGATCAGGCCCGGCCGCGTGACCAGCAGACTGGCAAGATAACGGCTGTGAGCGAGGGCGGCTTGCCAGCGTGGGTCGGGGAGGTTGTCCATGATTGCTCGGTCGGCAACGAAGCCGAAAAGGATAGAATGCTGTTTTCGATCGACTGTTGATTGTAGTGATCTATCCCCCCATCTGGCAAAGCGGTTTCCCGGGTGGCTGATTCGGAAACCCGCACGGCATTGCGCCGCGGTCTCTATCACCGCCTGCGCTGGCTATGGCCCCTGCTCGATTCGGCATTGTTGCGCGGCGCGCTGCGCCTGGCCGGGTGGGCCCTGCTCGCTGCGTGGCTGATCTTCGCCACCCTGGTTCTCGCGCTGCGCTACGTGGTGCTGCCCAATGTCGGCATCTATCACGGGCAGATCGAGCAGGCGGTCAGCCGGGCCGTCGGCCAGCCGGTGACGATCGGCAGCATCGAGGCGCGCTGGCAGCGGCTCAATCCTGACCTGCTGCTCGATGACGTGGTGATATCCGACCGTCAGGGGAGCCCGGCCTTCTCGCTGCAGCAGGTCGAAACGGTCTTGTCCTGGTCGAGTCTCTGGCGCGGGCAGCTGACGCTGGCGCTGCTGGCCTTCGAGCGGCCGGTGCTGCACGTGCGCCGCGAAACCAGCGGTCGCATCACCGTGGCCGGGATCGATGCCGAGGGTGAAAGCGATCCCGAATTCGCGCAATGGGTGCTCGCCCAGAAGCGCATCCGCATCCGCAATGCGACCGTCCTCTGGGAAGACCGCCTGCGCGGCGCCCCGCCGCTGGTGCTCGAGGATCTGCAGTTCGGCCTCGACAACAAGGGGCGCAACCATCGCTTCGGGCTGTCGGCGGCACCGCCATCCGAACTGGCTGCGCGCATCGATGTCCGCGGTGAAATCAGCGGCGACCTTGGCGAAGCGCTCGAAAATCTCTCGGGCCGCATTTTTATCCAGCTCGATTTCGCCGATCTCGCCGGTTGGCGGGCCTGGGTCGATTATCCGGTATATCTGCCGCAGGGGCGTGGGGCCGTCCGTCTTTGGGGTGATCTGGCCGGGGGCCAGGGCATGCTGACGGCCGATGTCGCACTCGAGGACTTGCGCATCCGCCTCGGGCACAAGGTGCCGGAACTGGCGCTCGACAGCTTGCGCGGCCGCCTGGCGGGGCGCTATCGGGAGGGCGACTGGGCGCTGACCGGGAGCAAGGTGGAACTGCAGGCTGTGGACGGGACCCGCGTGGCGCCGACCGACTTCAACGCCGAGTGGAGACAGCAGGGTCCGGGCGGCCGGATCAGCGGTTCCGCCGGGGCCAGCTTTCTCGATTTTGCCGTGCTCGGCAAGCTCGCTTCCCATCTGCCGCTCGATCCGCGCAGCCGTGAACTGCTCGAGCACTACCAGCCAGAGGGCCGGGTATCGGAACTGCGGGCGACGTGGAACCGGGTTGGCGACAGCCTCGAACGCTATTCGCTGAGAGCGGGTTTCGCTGATCTCGGGTTGCGAGCCGGCGATTATTTTCCGGGAGCGAAGGGTCTTTCCGGGGTGCTCGAGTTCACCGAGGCCGGTGGCGAGATCTCCGTCGATTCGAAGAATGCGGGCGTCTCGCTGCCGGCAGTCTTCAGCGAGCCCGACATCGCCCTCGATCTGCTGCGAGGCCATGCAAAGTGGAAAGTGACGGGCGACGTCGTCGACGTCAAGCTGGAAAGTCTGCGCTTCGAGAACGCGGACGCGGAAGGCGCGGCGAGCGGCAGCTATCGCCACACGGGCGAGGGGCCGGGGATGATCGATCTGGGGGCGACGCTGTCGCGTGCCGACGGTCGGGCTGTCTGGCGTTACCTGCCCAAGGTCGTCAGCCAGGATGTCCGCGACTGGGTCCGGCGCGGGATCGTCGCGGGCAAGGCTTCCGACGCCAGGCTGGTCCTCAAGGGCAATCTGGCGGATTTCCCGTTCCGCGAGCGTGAGAAGGGCCCATTCCAGATCACCGCGAAGGCGGCCGACGTCAAGCTGGACTACGCACCCGGCTGGCCGGTCATCGAGGGAATCGACGGCATCCTCAGCTTCGGCGTCGGCATGCGTGTCGTCGCCGAACGCGGCACCCTGTTGGGGGCGCGGCTGTCCGACGTGATTGCCGAAATTCCCGATTTCGAATCGTTCGACGAGCGCTTGAAGATTCGTGGCGAAGCGCATGGCCCGACCGGCGAATTCCTGCGCTTCATCGACGAGAGCCCGGTCGGCGACAAGATCGACAAGTTCACGCAGGGCATGAAAGCGACCGGCAACGGCAAGCTCGACCTGACACTCGACATTCCGCTGCGGCGGGTGACGGATTCCAGGGTGACCGGCGAATTCCAGATGCAGAACAACCAGATCCATCTATTCGAGGGCATGGCGTCGGTCACCCAGGTCAATGGGCGGTTGTTGCTCACCGAATCCAGCATTCAGTCGCCGGAGATCACCGGCCGCGTATTCGGCGGGCCAGTCAGGGTCGGCATACGCAGCCATGCCGACCGGGTCGCCGTGCAGGTTGTCGGCACCTCGAACGTCAGCGATCTGTTGCGGCATTTCGGGCTGCCCGTCGGCGACCGGCTGACCGGCAGCACGGCGTGGAAGTCCGCCATCGACATCCGCCACCGCCAGATCGATCTCGTCATCGACTCGGATCTGGTCGGCGTCGCTTCGCTCCTGCCCGAGCCGCTGGCCAAGGCGGCGGCGGCGCCGCTGGCGCTGCGCGTTGAAAAGTCGAATGCCGAAGCCGGTCGCGAACAATACCGGGCAACCTTGGGCAACGTGGCGCAGGCCGTCTTCGTCAAGGGCGGCGATGGCCTGGAACGCGCTGCCGTGGCGTTAGGGTCCGGCGAAGCGCGGCTGCCGGAACGCGGCGTGGCCGTGCGCATTGCCGTCCCGCGGTTCGACGCCGATGCCTGGAAGGCGCTGGCCGATGGCGACAGCGCCGGCCGCAACGGCATGAGTCTGCCGGCGCTCGACCTGGTGTCGATCAAGACACCGCAATTGCGCCTGTTCGGCCGTGACTTCACCCAGGTCGATAGCGAGTTGCGGCCGCGCGACGATGGTTGGCAGATATCGCTCAACATGCTGGAGGCGGCCGGTGACCTGTTCTGGCGGCAGGCCGGCGAAGGCGCTCTGGAAGGCCGCCTGCGGCGTCTGGTCGTGCAACGGGCCGGTGAGGCGGCTGGCGTCAATCAGACGCTGATCAACAGCCTGCCCGCCCTGAACCTCACGGTGGATGATTTCCGGATCGACGACATGGCGCTCGGCCGGCTTGAACTCTTGGCACACAACGAAAAGGGCGCCTGGCATCTGGAAACGCTGAATCTGCGCAATCCCGACGGCGCCTTGAACGGCAAGGCGGTCTGGCGCAACGACGGGGCCGGTCGGCACCAGACCCGCCTCGATTTCGAGCTGACGGCCAGCGACGTCGGCCGGCTGCTCAACCGCCTCGGCTTCGTCGACGCCATCCGGCGGGGCAGCGCAACACTGGCGGGTGACCTGCGCTGGGATGGTCCGCTCACCACCATCCACTATCCGTCGCTCACCGGGCAGATGACAGTGAATGCCGAAAACGGCCAGTTCAACAAGCTGGACCCGGGGGTCGGCCGGCTGCTCGGGCTGCTCTCCCTGCAATCGCTGTCGCGCCGGCTGACCCTCGATTTCCGCGACATCTTCAGCGAGGGCCTGGCCTTCGACAGCATCGAAGGCAGAACGGCCGTCAACGCCGGCGTCATGCGCACGGCGGGGCCGCTGCGCATCAGCAGCCCGGCGGCGCAGATCGAGATCGAGGGCGAGGCCGACCTGAAGAACGAGACGCAGAACCTGCAGGTGCTGGTGCGCCCGCAGGTCGGCTCGGTTGCCGCGATCGGGGCGGCGACCCTGGTCAATCCGATCGCCGGCGCCGCCGCGCTGGTCGCCAGCACGATCCTGAGGAATCCGCTCGGCCGGCTGTTCAGCTATCGTTATCATGTTACCGGCAGCTGGAGCGACCCCAGGGTCGAGAAGGTCGGTGAGTTCGTCGAGGAAGCGCCGCCCGGGGCGGCAGGAGGAGGCAGGCAGTGAACAAGCAGAATTGCCGCATGGCGGCCATCCAGATGGTGTCCGGGCCGCGCGTTGCCGACAACCTGGCCGTGGCCGGCCACCTGATCGCCGATGCCGTGGCGCAGGGCGCGCAACTGGTTGCGCTGCCCGAATATTTTCCGATCATCGGCGCCGATGCCGACCGCGTGGGTGCGCGCGAGCATTTCGGTGATGGCCCGATCCAGGACTGGCTGGCGGGCACCGCGCGACGCCATGGCGTCTGGATCTTTGGCGGCACCATCCCGTTGACCGCAAGCGTCGCCGACCGGATGCGCAACTCGACGCTGGTGTTCGACCCGGCCGGCAGGTGCGTCGAGCGTTATGACAAGGTGCACCTGTTCGGCTTCACCAAGGGCGAGGAAAGCTACGACGAGTCGGCCTTTATCGAGGCTGGCTCGGAACTCGTCGCCGTCGATACCCCCTTCGGCCGGGTTGCCCTGTCGATCTGCTACGACCTGCGCTTCCCCGAGCTCTATCGCGCTCTCGGCAGCGTCGACCTGATCCTGATGCCGGCCGCCTTCACCGAGACCACCGGCCGCGCGCACTGGGAAATCCTGTTGCGCGCCCGCGCCATCGAGAACCAGTGTTACCTGCTCGCGGTCGGCCAGGGCGGGCGTCATGAGAGCGGCCGGGTGACACACGGCAACAGCATGATCGTCGACCCCTGGGGCGAGATACTCGATCGCAAGATGAAGGGGCCGGGCGTCGTCATCGCCGATCTCGACCACGCCCGCATCGCCGAAATCCGCGAGAGCCTGCCGGCGCTCGCGCACCGCAAACTTTGAGGAAGTGTCGATGATTCAAGACAGCGCCCTGGCCCAGGCCGAATCCCTGCTCCTGACGCCCTTCTCGCTGACCGAGGGTGACCTGTCGCGCACCTTCGGCCAGATCCTGAAGCACCAGGTCGATTATGCCGATCTCTATTTCCAGCATTCGCGCTCCGAGGCGTGGAGCCTCGACGAGGGCATCGTCAAGTCGGGCAGCTTCAACATCGATCAGGGCGTCGGCGTGCGCGCCATCTCCGGTGAAAAGACCGCCTTCGCCTATTCCGACGATATCAGTTCGCGGGCGCTGGGCGATGCGGCAAGCGCTGTCCGCGCCATTGCCGCAGCAGGACAGAGCGGCATTTTGCCTGCCTTGCAGGCGTCGACCGCGGCACGCGCGCTCTATGCGCCGCACGACCCGATCGCCTCGCTGCCGGCCGCGGCCAAGGTCAGGCTGCTCGAGCGCCTCGAAGGCTTTGCCCGTGCCGCCGATCCGCGCGTGATCCAGGTCATGGCCTCGCTCGCCGGCGAGTACGAGGTGATCCTGGTCGCCGCCTCGGATGGCCGCCTGAGCGCCGACATCCGGCCGCTGGTGCGCTGCTCGGTATCGGTCATCGTCGAGGAAGGGGGCAGGCGCGAGCAGGGCGGGGCGGGCGGCGGCGGGCGCTTCGACTTCGGCTATTTCGACGACGAAGTGCTGCAACGCTATGCCAGGGAGGCTGTCCATCAGGCGATCACCAACCTCGATGCCGACCCGGCGCCGGCCGGCCGGATGACCGTCGTCCTCGGTTCCGGCTGGCCTGGCATCCTGCTCCATGAGGCGGTCGGCCATGGCCTCGAAGGCGATTTCAACCGCAAGGGCAGTTCGACCTTCACCGGCCGTGTCGGGCAGCGTGTCGCGGCGAAGGGCGTAACCGTCATCGACGACGGCACCATAGCCGACCGCCGCGGCTCGCTCAACATCGACGACGAGGGCAACCCGACGCAGCGCACCGTGCTGATCGAGGACGGCATCCTCAGGGGCTACATGCAGGACAGCCTGAACGCCCGCCTGATGCGCGTCGCGCCGACCGGCAACGGGCGGCGCGAGTCCTTCGCCCACCTGCCGCTGCCGCGGATGACCAACACCATGATGCTGGCCGGCGACCACGATCCGCAGGAAATCATCGCCTCGGTCAAGAAAGGCATCTACGCGGCCAATTTCGGCGGCGGCCAGGTCGACATCACCAGCGGCAAGTTCGTCTTCTCGATGAGCGAGGCCTACCTGATCGAGGACGGCAAGGCGACGCGTCCGATAAAGGGGGCGACGCTGATCGGCAACGGGCCGGATGCCATGACCCGGGTCTCGATGATCGGCAACGACCTCGAACTCGACCCGGGCGTCGGCACCTGCGGCAAGGACGGCCAGAGCGTGCCGGTCGGCGTCGGGCAGCCGACCTTGCGCATCGATGGACTGACCGTGGGAGGTACGGCATAATGCCTAGCTATTTCGGTGGAGGCATTCATGCGTGCAAGGGTCTTGGTGTTGGGGTTTTTGACGCTTGCTGGCGCAGCGTTTGCCCAGAATGCCCAGCAGGACAGGCTCAAGGTGGTCCAGGCCGACCCGGCCGCGCTCCGGCAGGCCAGCGAAGCCGGCCACAAGGTGGCATCCTTCTGCTATAACTGCCACGGCGAAAACGGAATCAGCAAGATTCCCGAGGTTCCCAACCTCGGCGGCCAGAACCCGGCCTACCTGCTGGAACAGATTCGCAAGTTCGGTAGCGGCGAGCGCAAGGATCAGTTCATGCAAGGCCTGATCAAGGCGCTCAAGGATGAGGAGCGACTCCAGATCGCCCTGTACTTTGGCGGTCAGCCCGTTCCCCCGTCCAGGGCCGACCCGGCCCAGCTGGCACGCGGCAAGGAACTGTTCACCAAGCTGTGCGTGCGTTGCCACGGCGAAGCGGCGCGCGGCGACGCGGCCATTCCCCGCCTCGCCGGCCAGCAGGTCCCCTACCTGGAGACGTCGATCACGCGCTATCGCGACGGCACCGGCATCCGCAACAACCAGCTGATGTCGATTGCCACCGCCCCATTGAAGAACGATGACATCAAGGCCGTCGCCAGCTACCTGACCCAGTTGCCCTGAATGGAAGGCCGGATTTTCCGTACCGCGGCGGGCAAAATTGACCGATGTCATGGCTGGATCAGGCGCTCGCGGTTAGCGTTGCGTTTTGGGGATTACGCAGTGGAGGAACCATGAAAGTGCTTTTCGGACTGCTGCTCGCTCTCGTCCTGGGCATTGCGGGAGATGATGCGCTGGCGCAGATAAGCGATCTCAATTCGGCGATCAACAAGGCAGGCCGCCAGCGCATGCTCTCGCAGCGCATGGCCAAGGCCTATTTCCAGATTGGCCAGCAGGTCGAGGTCGACCGCAGCAAGAAGATTCTTGACGCTTCGGTGGCGCTCTTCGACCGCCAGCTGGTCGAGTTGAAGAATTTCGCCCCGACCCCCGAGATCAAGGACAACTACGTCAAGCTCGAAAAGTCTTGGCTCGAATACAAGGATCTTCTGGTCGGAGCCCCGCCTTCCCAGGACAATGGACGGAAGGTTCTCGACCTTTCCGACCAGGTGCTTGCGCTCGCGCACCAGGGGACGGTCCAGCTCGAGAAGCAGTCAACCTCGTCCGCTGGCCGCCTGGTCAATGTTTCGGGACGCCAGCGCATGTTGTCGCAGCGCATGGCCAAGTTCTACCAGGCGATTGCCTGGGGTGTCGGCAACGAGAAAAGCTCCGGCGAACTGGAGAAGTCGCGCAAGGATTTCGCCGCGGCGCATCAGGAACTCGCCGCATCACCGTCCAATACCCAGCAGATCAGGGAAAGCCTCGATCTCGTCCAGCAGCAGTGGATCTTCTTCGAGAGCGCGCTGAACCAGAAGGCCGGTCCCGACAAGCGCCCGCAGACCGCGGTGGCGACGACGAGCGAACGCATCCTCGCGGAAATGGAGACCGTCGTCGGCCTGTACGAAAGACTCAAGTAGCGTCGCGGGTATCTGGCGGATCAGGTTGTCGCCGGCGAGCATGTTCCCGCCGGAGACCTGCGCCGGCGAACCCGAATTCGTGCGAGGCTATCCGCGTCGTCGTCCGGGCGCGCGGTCGGCGTTGTTGCCGGGCCGCCCGCTTGCCTCCTTGATTGGGTGGCGGAACAATATCCGGCAGACAGGGCCACAGCCAGCGAACGAAAAGGCACCATGACCGAGTCACCCTACCAGGCGGCCATCGCCGCCTTCGACCAGGCCAACGGCGAAGACCTCCATCGGGACCAGCACCAGGGCCAGGCCATCGCCAGGGAACTCCTCTATTCGCAACGCATGGGCGAGATGCAGGAGCGCTATGCTCCCGAGGCCTCCGAGGCCGTCCGGCTGGCCGTGCGCGCCCAGCACATCCAGCGCTGGAAGATCGCGCGCAGCGAATTTCCGATGGACCGCCAAGGCTACCTGCAGTGGCGCAGCAAGCTCTACAGGTTCCACGCCCGGACCGCCGGGGACCTGATGCGCCAGGCCGGCTACGACGACGGGATGGTCGGGCGCGTGATGGCGATCGTCGGCAAGAGGGGGCTCAAGTTAAATCCGGAAACCCAGTTGATGGAAGACGTCTGCAACCTCGTCTTCCTCGAGCACTACCTGAACGACTTCGCCGCGAAGCACCCGGAATACGACGAGGAAAAATGGCTCCAGATCATCGGCAAGACGTGGCGGAAGATGTCGCCGCGCGCCCATGAGTTCGCGCTCTCGGGCCGGATCCGTCTGCCGGAGGCGCTGGCGTCGCTGGTCCTCAAGGCGGTGCAAGCCTGATGGACTACCTGCCGGCGTTTCACAGGATCAAGGGCCGCTTGTGCCTGCTGGTCGGCGGGGGCGAGGTGGCCGCACGCAAGGGTGGCGTCCTGCTCGCGGCGGGGGCGCGCCTGCGCGTCGTCGCCCCCGAGATCGCGCCGGAACTGGCCGGGCAACCCGGGGTCGAGGCGATCGTTGCCCGCTTCGCCCCCGAGCACCTCGACGGGGCGACGCTGGTCGTCGCCGCCACCAGCGAACGCGCGGTCAACCGCCAGGTTTCCGAACTGGCGCAGGCGCGCAATCTTCCGGTCAACGTCGTCGACGACCCGGAATTGTGCAGCTTCATCATGCCGTCGATCCTCGACCGCTCGCCGCTGATGGTGGCCTTCTCGAGCGGCGGCGGGTCGCCGGTGCTGGCGCGCCTGCTGCGCGGCAAGCTGGAAACCATCATTCCGCAGAACTACAGCCGCCTGGCGGCCTTTGCCGTGCGTTTCCGCGAACTGGTCAAGGAGCGCGTGACCAATCCGCCCAGGCGCCGCATCTTCTGGGAGAACGCGCTGGACGGCGCGGTTGCCGAGAAGGTCCTGGCCGGCGACGACGGCAGTGCCGAGGCCCTGTTGCGGCAGATGCTGGCCACCGAGGATAATGCCCCGTCCGGCGAGGTCTATCTGGTCGGCGCCGGCCCCGGCGACCCCGACCTGCTGACCTTCCGCGCCCTGCGCCTGATGCAGAAGGCCGACGTCGTGGTGTACGACAACCTGGTGGCGAAAGCCATCGTCGACCTGACGCGGCGCGATGCGCAGCGCATCTTCGTCGGCAAGCAGCGCGCCAAGCAAAGCATGCGCCAGGAGGAGATCAACGAACTGCTCGTGCGCCTGGCCAGGGAGGGGCGGCGCGTGGTCCGGCTCAAGGGCGGCGACCCCTTCATTTTCGGACGCGGCGGCGAGGAGATCGAGAGGCTGGCGGCGTGCGGCATCCCCTTCCAGGTCGTGCCCGGCATCACCGCGGCGACGGGTGTCGCTTCCTATGCCGGCATTCCGCTGACCCATCGCGACCATGCCCAGTCCTGCCTTTTCGTCACTGGCCACCTCAGGGACGGCACACTGAACCTGGACTGGGACGCGCTCGCCAGACCGGATCAGACGGTCGTCGTGTACATGGGCCTGCACGGGCTGGACACACTGTGTGGCGAACTCGTCCGGCACGGCATGCCCGATGGCACCCCGATCGCCATCGTCCAGCAGGGCACGACGCAGAACCAGCGCGTCTTCGCCGGCACGCTGGCGACACTGCCCGCCATCGCCGCGCGCGAGAAGCCGCAGGCGCCGACCCTGATCATTGTCGGCGGCGTCGTCACCCTGCACGACAAGCTGGCCTGGTTCCATCCGCAGCCTGTCGCGGAAGAGAAGTTGCAGCGGCAGGTCGAAGGTTCGCCAGACCGATAGCTGCAGCGGGGAGCGGGAAGCTTGCCGGGCGCAGCGAATGTCGGCCACCCTCCGGATCGCGGCGCCCGGTCTTCACGTCCTGCCGAAGCGCTGCCTGAGTTCGTCGACCAGGCCCTGGGCGCCATCCTCGATCATGTCGAGGACCAGGTCAAAGTCGTGCCCAAGGCCATAGTAGGGATCAGGGACTTCGTCATCGTCGAAGTTCCTGGCGTACTCCATGAACAGTCGGAGGCGCTTGTGCGCCTCGGGCGGCGCCATGCGGCGCAGGTTGTCGAGATTGCTC
>ERZ761607.5041-NODE-5041-length-11188-cov-102.015180_pt1 | contig 11188 bp, 9 predicted proteins | sample MGYA00511164_ERZ761607 | MGnify/ENA primary metagenome ERZ761607 (study PRJEB28899, sample SAMN02445080) | bioreactor sludge metagenome | biome: EBPR sludge | place: Australia: Brisbane, Thorneside Wastewater Treatment Plant | collected 2011-06-22 ...
ATTACTGATAATTTGTATTATGTCAACTTTTGCTATCAGGGCGCCGGGCGCGAATTCCCGGCCTCATCCGGTCGATCGCTGCCCTGTTGGCCAGCTGGCTTCACGCCGGATACCGTTGCGCCAGCTTTCTTCCCGCGGCACGCTGCCGGCAGATGCCGAATGGCCTGCGATCGCGACAAGCGACCGTTGGTCTCTCAGGGCTGGAGTTCCGGCCGGTCGCGAAAACACTCGAGTGCTTCCGGATTGGCCAGCGCCTCGATGTTCCTGACCGGCCGGCCATGGACGATATGGCGCACTGCGAGTTCGACGATCTTGCCGCTCTTGGTGCGGGGAATGTCGGCCACCTGCAGCACCTTGGCGGGGACATGGCGCGCGGTGGTGTTGTCGCGAACCTGCTGTTTGACACGGTCGATCAACGCCTCGTCGAGGACGAGGCCGTCGCGCAAGCGGACGAAGAGTACGATTCGCACGTCGCTCCGCCAATCCTGCGCGATGACCAGTGATTCGACGATCTCCGACAGCTTCTCCACCTGACGGTAGATCTCGGCAGTACCGATACGGACGCCGCCCGGGTTGAGCACGGCGTCCGAACGGCCGTAGATGATCAGGCCGTCATGCGCCGTCAGCTCGACATAGTCTCCGTGGCACCAGGCGTTCGGAAAGCGGTCGAAGTACGCCGTGTGGTACCTGGCGCCATCGGGGTCGTTCCAGAAGCCGATGGGCATGGCGGGAAACGGTGCGGTACAGACCAACTCGCCGCGTTCGCCGCTGCCCGCAGCGATGGCTTGGCCATCGTCGTCGAAGACATTCACCGCCATTCCCAGGCCGCGGCATTGCAACTCGCCGCGGTAGACCGGCAGCAGCGGATTGCCGAGTGCAAAGCACGAGAGGATGTCCGTGCCACCCGAGATCGACGCGAGAAGCAGGTCCCGCTTGATCTCTCGGTAAACGTAGTCGAAGCTCTCCGGTGCCAGCGGGCTGCCCGTCGAGAACATCGTCCGCAACGTCCGCAACGAGTGCGTCGCTCGCGGCTGCAGGCCGGTCTTGGCAATCGCGTCGATGAACTTGGCCGAGGTCCCGAAGTGCGTCATGTGCTCGGCGTCGGCATAGTCGAAGAGAATCGCTCCGGCGGCGCCGGCGCCGCTGCGGGCGAAGGGCGACCCGTCGTACAGCAGCAGCGTCGCGCCCGACGCGAGACCGGAGACCAGCCAGTTCCACATCATCCAGCCGCAGGTGGTGAAGTAGAAGATGCGGTCGTCAGGTCGCACGTCGCCGTGCAACTGGTGTTCCTTCAGGTGCTGCAGCAAGGCGCCGCCATGGCAATGGACAATGCATTTCGGGACACCGGTGGTGCCCGACGAAAACATGATGAACAACGGGTGATCGAACGGCAACGGTTGAAAGGCGATCTCGCCGGCAACGAACGGGGCCACGAAGTCGGCATAGCGGGTGCCGTGGCGGATCAGGTCTGCTCGCGGCTCCGCGTCGAGGTACGAGACGACGACGGTCTGCGCGAGGCTCGGCATCTGCGCCGCCACTTCGGCGTTGCGCGTCATGCAGTCTGCCGGCTTGCCGTTGTACCAGTAGCCGTCGACGCAGAACAGGACCTTGGGCTCGATCTGCCCGAAACGGTCGAGCACTCCCTGCACTCCGAAATCCGGCGAAGCCGACGACCAGATGGCCCCGAGCGAGGCGGTGGCGAGCATGGCGACCAGTGCTTCCGGCATGTTCGGCAGGTAGCCGGCGACACGGTCCCCGGAGCCGACCCCTGCCGCGCGCAACGCTTGCGCGCAGCGCGAAACCTGGGCGTAAAGCTCGCCGTGCGAGAGGCGCCGACGCAGCCGGCTCTCACCCCAGAAGACGAGCGCGTCACCGTCATCGCGGCGTCGCAGCAGGTTTTCGGCGTAGTTCAGCCGCGCCCGCGGGAACCAGCGGGCGCCGGGCATGCGGTTCCTGTCCTCGACGACTATGGAACCGGCCTCACCGAGCACCCCGCACTCGTCCCAGACCGAAGTCCAGAACGCCTCGGGCTGATCGACCGACCAGCGCCAGAGGCTGGCGTAGTCACCGCAGTCCACCTGCCAGCGCCGCCGTACCGCCGCCATGAAGGAACTGATCCGGGCGGCGGCGATCCGCTCGGCGCTCGGCTGCCAGAGTGGCGCCTCCTGCACCATATCCCCTTCTCCCCCCTCAGGCCGGCAGTTCGGCCCGCAGGGTCTCGGGAATCGGCACCGACTTGCCGCTCGCGACATCCATCCAGACGATCTTCGAGTCGCCGGTGGCGTAGATCGTCGGCGATCCCTGCAGGCCGATCTCGTAATGCGTTGGCACGCTGCTGCGACCCGGATGCCCACAGTACATCCGGACCTCGACCACGCCGGGATGGTTCAGCGGCACCAGGAAGGTGCAACTGGCGTTGATGATCACGGGCGCCGAACCGTGCGGCCTGACCGGGAAGCCAAGCCGCTCGAGGAACTCGACCCGGGCCTGCTCCATGTAGCGAAAATAGATCGTGTTGTTGACGTGCCCGTAAGCATCCATGTCACCCCAGCGGATGGGGATCAGGCACGTCTGGACGAGCTTTCTCTGACTCTGCATCATTGCTTCTCCATGGTTCCGATGGCCTGGCCGGTGGCCGGTCGCTCACCCGCGCCGCACAACCGGTCAGAACATGTCTTCCGGCAGCGCCAGCACGCCGGCGGCACCATCCGCGACGCTGCTGGCCAGGCCGCTGGCCTGCGACAGGACATGGTCGGCATAGAAGCGGGCGGTGCCGATCTTCGCCGGGTAAAACGGATCGGCGTCGCCGGCGTCGATCTTCGCTTGCGCGACCAGCGCGGCACGCGCCATCTGCCAGCCGCCGGCAACGACGCCCAGCAGCATCAGGAAAGGCACGGCGCCGGCAGACGCCGCGCGGACATCCTTGCCGTAGTTGGCGACGAGCCATTCACCCGCCTCGGCGAGGGCATCGATCGCCACCGAGAAACGCCGCTGCAGCGCAACGAAGTCGTCGCCCGGGCAACCGCCGAGTTCGCCGGCAACGCCACGCATCAGGCCGATGACCGCTTGCAGCGTCGCACCGCCCTCACGCGCCATCTTGCGGCCAATGAGGTCGTTCGCCTGGATGCCGGTAGTGCCTTCGTAGATCGTCGAAATCTGCGCGTCGCGCAGGTGCTGCGCGGCTCCGGTTTCCTCGACATAGCCCATCCCACCGTGCACCTGGACGCCGATCGAAGCCATGCTGACCCCGGATTCGGTACTCCAGCCCTTCACCACCGGAATCATCAGGTCGACGAAAGCCTGGTTTCGTTTGCGCTCACCGGCATCCGGGTGGTGCACGGCGGCATCGTGCGCTGCTGCCACCACATACGCGAGGGCCCGCGTCGCCTCGGCACGCGATTTCATGGTCATCAGCATGCGGCGTACATCCGGGTGCCTGATGATCGGCACCTTCGCTCCGCCGCGGACACCGATGTCGGTGCACTGGATGCGATCGCGGGCGTAGTCGCGTGCACGCTGGTAGGCGCGTTCGCAAGCCGCAACACCTTCGAGGCCGACGCCGAAGCGGGCGGCATTCATCATGATGAACATGTACTCCAGGCCGCGATTCTCTTCCCCAACCAGATATCCCACTGCTCCCGCGTGGTCGCCAAAGGCCATGATGGCCGTCGGGCTGGCATGGATCCCGAGCTTGTGCTCGATCGACACGCAGTACGCATCGTTGCGCTCGCCCAGGGTGCCGTTCGCGTTGACCATGAATTTTGGCACGACGAACAGCGATATCCCCTTCACCCCTTCTGGAGCGGTTGGCGTCCGCGCCAGCACGAGATGGATGATGTTCTCCGCCATGTCGTGTTCGCCGTAGGTGATGAAGATCTTCTGCCCGAAGATGCGGTAGCTGCCGTCGGCCTGCGGCTCGGCGCGCGTGCGGACGGCGGCGAGGTCGGAGCCGGCGTTCGGCTCGGTCAGGTTCATCGTCCCGGTCCAGACGCCGCTGACCATCTTCTCGATGTAGGTTCGCTTCAGTTCGTCGCTGCCGGAAAGGACCAGTGCCTCGATCGCCCCGCTGGTCAGCAGCGGACACAGCGAAAACGAGTGATTGGCCGATTTCCACATCTCGCCGACGGCGGCGGCGACGACCTTGGGCAGCCCCTGCCCTCCCCACTCGGGCTCGCTGCTGAGTGCTGTCCAGCCGCTGTCCGCAAACAGCTTGTAGGCTTCCTTGAAGCCGGCCGGCATCGTCACCGTCTTGTTGTGCCAGCGTGCGCCTTCCTGGTCGCCGGGCCAGTTGAGTGGCGACAGGACCTCCTCGGCAAAGCGCGCGGCTTCCTCGAGGACCGCGTCAACGAGGTCCGGGGTCGCTTCCTCGCAGCCGGGCAATTGCGCCACCTGTTCCAGTCCGGCGAGTTCCCTGAGAACGAACTGCATGTCGCGTACCGGGGCAATGTATTCACTCATCTGCTTCTCCTTTCATGGTTGTTTCTTGGGGTATCCGTCGTGGCGGTTCGAGGTACTCAACGGGCGGCGTCGCGCGCCGCCGCGAGATCGATCAGGAACAGGATTTCCTCGGCAACTGCCAACGGGAAACCCTTGCGCTTGCCCTGCCGATTGTCGCGCAGGAGCTTCTCGAGATAGCCATGGCACTCCGGTTTCCCCCACAGAGCGATGATCTCGTCACGCAGGCGCGGGATGTCCTCGAGCGTCTCGGCTTTGGCCGGGGCGCCCGCGAGCGGTACCAGTTCCAGTTCGCCGCTCGCTTTCCCGGTCTCCCAGGCGAGAATCTCGACGTTGAAATTGCGGTTGAGCTTCACCGTCAGCGCCTCGAACTCCTTGCGCATGCCGTTGCGCCTGTAGAGATGAAGCAGCCTGATCCATGGCCTGGCCGATTCCTGCGGCAGCGCCGCGATGTATTCTTCGAGCGTTCTGGCGGCACCGCTGACCCGTCCGAAGGAGAGCATGATCTCCGCCAGTTCCATCGCCGGTGCAGCGCCGCCGACGCCGTCATCGACCGGCAGGGTAGGCGCTGCCGCTGCCGCAAGCGTCGATTCGCGCGTTGCTGCAGCTGACGGGGCGGCAGCCGCAGCGGCTGCCGCGGGTGCGGCGGGTGCGGCGGCGGGTGCCGCGGAGGGCGCGGTGGAGGGCGCGGTGGAGGGCGCGATGGCGCGGCGCGGCAACTGCTCGATCGGAACTGCTGCTGCCGCATCCGGCGTCAGCGAGAACTGCGAGTCGCCGAACGCTGCCCGCGCAGGCGCTTCCGCCGTCGCCGGCTGCAGTGGCTCGATGGCTGTGTTGCGACGGCGGCGAACGAGGAACAGTGAGAGCAGCAGAAGCAGGGCCACCGCCCCGTAAATCAGCCAGGAACCGGATTCGGCAGTCGTGGCCGGCGCTGCCTGCTGCGCACGCGCGCTCGGCGGCGCTTCGCTGCCCGCCGGCAGCGCTGGCGCCGGCACGGTCGCCGCAGCCAGCGGTGCACCGCCCTGTGCAGCCACGGACGGCGGCGCACTCGCTGGGCCGGCCGCCGCTGCCGGCAGCCGCGGCTCGCCGCCCGGGTCGCCGCCAGGCAGCGCCGCTGCCCCGCCCTGCAGCCTCTCCGTCGCTCGCTTGAGTTCGGCGACGTTGGCTTCCAGCCAGGCCAGCTTGTTGCTCATCGTCTCCTGATCGTCGGCCGGGTCGTTGAGCATTGCCAGGGCCCGCTGTTCGAGACGCAGCAATTCACGCCCCAGCCCGCTCGTCGTCACCGGCTCGGACAACTCGTCGCTCGCACTCAGTGGCGCGGCTTCTCCCTTCGCCGCTGCCGCGCGGCCGGCGCGCACGCTCTCGCCGACTGCCACCGGCGGCCGCTGTGGCGGGACAGCCGCCGCCGGCGGTCGCGCCGCCGCAACCGCTGCCGGCCGGCTGTCGGTCTTGCCCAGAGCCGTCGCCGGAGCGGCGCCGGGCGTCGGCGGCGACGCGACCACGCCCATCGGGTCGGCGAGCAGGATCGTGTACTGTCTGCTGGCGCCAGCGGCGCATTCGGAACCAACGCCCAGGCGTACTGCCGGGTCGGTGATCGCTGCCCGGGAGACGATGGTCAGCCGACCGTGGCCCCCCTCACGCCGATAACTCAGGCGCGCCTCGGTGATCCACGGCAGATCATCGCTTGCCGACTGCGGCCGGAAGAGCTTCAGGCAGGCCGGGTCGAAACGCTCGGCCGGATGCTCGCTGACTTCGATCTCGGCCTGCAGCACCTGGCCAACGCGCGCCGAGCTGCGCAACTCCCCGAGGACGACGGCATTCGCCCGTGGAACATCGAAGGCAAGCAGCAGAAGGAAGAGGACCGGCGCAGATCGCGGCATGCCGGCACGCATCAGGAAGGCTCGCGCTGGCGCGGGGAGGCGTTGTTCGGTGGGCTCATTTGCGTCCAGGAAAGAGGGCGTCGCCGCTGTCTGCCAGCAAGTGCGGTCGATAGACAGCCAGCAGGGTGCTCAGCATTCCCGACAGCCAGGCTTCGGAAAAACCGAGCAGGAAGAAGTACGGCAGATACTCGTCCGCCAGGTAGTGGCCGGCGTAGGTGCCAGCCAGCGCGAACAACAGGCTGGATGCCAGGCCGACGGCGATCACCGCCAGCGCGGCGGTGAAGAAACCCTTGCAGAAAATGAAAACGAAAAGATGGCCTGGCAGCAGACGGTCGACCAGACGGTGGGCAGCGTGACTGACGGCGACACCGACGCCCGCCATGAGCAGGGCGTTCACCGCGAAGACCTGCCAGCCGGCAGCGCCGTTCAGCGTGACACCGAGCAGAACCACGCTCAGACCGACAAAAGCCAGCGGCCAGCCAAAGCAGAGGGTGAACACGGTCGCCCCGAGCAGGTGCAGCGACAGGCCGGGCTTCACGCCGGCCTGCAGGTGCCAGAGCAGGATCAGCGCAACGATCAGCGCCAGGAAGGCATTCAGACGAGCGCTGTCCGCCAGCAGGCGCCACGGTGCCCGCCGGGCAGCCAGCACCGCCGCGGCGGCGTAGGCGAACCAGGCGAACACCGTCCAGGCCGTGCCCAGCAGACCATCCGGCAAGTTCATGCTGCCTGCCCTGGCCGCCGGCGTTCAGCCGAGTTCCGCCTGCAGTGCCGGCACGACTTCGAAGAGATCGGCCACCAGGCCATAATCGGCGACCTGGAAGATCGGCGCTTCGGCATCCTTGTTGATGGCGACGATGATCTTGCTGTCCTTCATTCCGGCGAGATGCTGGATGGCGCCCGAGATGCCGACGGCAATGTAGAGCTGTGGCGCGACGATCTTGCCCGTCTGGCCGACCTGATAATCGTTCGGCACGAAGCCGGCGTCGACCGCAGCCCGCGAAGCGCCGAGCGCTGCCCCGAGCCTGTCCGCCAACGGTTCGAGCAGGCGGTGGAAATTCTCGCCGTTGCCCATGCCGCGGCCACCCGAGACGATCACTTTCGCTGCCGTCAGCTCCGGCCGCTCGGACTTGGTCAGTTCGCGCCCCAAGAGGCGGCTCAGACCGAGATCGGCGCCGGCAGGCGCCGTCTCGATGGCAGCGCTGCCGCCCTCGCCCGCCGCCTCGAAAGCCGTCGCGCGTACCGTGATGACCTTCACCGGATCGGCCGACTGCACGGTCGCGACGACGTTGCCGGCGTAGATCGGGCGAACGAAGGTATCAGGCGATTCGACTCCCGAGATTTCCGAAATCTGCGCGACGTCGAGCAGCGCTGCGACGCGCGGCATGCAGTTCTTGCCAACGGTCGTCGCGGCCGCCAGCAGATGCGAGTAGCCAGCGGCCATGCCGACCACCAGTGCCGCGACGTTCTCCGGCGACTGCGCCGCGTAATGCGGCGCGTCCACCAGCAGCACCTTGCCGACGCCGCTGATCCGCGCCGCTGCCGCGGCGGCATCGGCGCAGTCGCTGCCGGCCACCAGCAGGTGGATCTCGCCACCCAGTTTCGTCGCCGCGGTCACGGTATTGAGGGTTGCCGCCTTGATCGAGCTATTGTCGTGTTCAGCAATAACGAGAATGGCCATGGTCAGATCACCTTTGCTTCAGTCTTGAGTTTCAGTACCAGATCGGCGGCATCGGCCACCTTGATGCCGGCCGACCGCTTCGGCGGCTCGGCTGCCTTGAGCGTCTTCAGTCGCGGCGCGACGTCGACCCCCAGCGCTGCCGGGTTGGTCGTCTCGAGCGGCTTCCTCTTGGCTTTCATGATGTTCGGCAGGGTCGCGTAACGCGGTTCGTTGAGGCGCAGATCGGTGGTGACGACGGCCGGCAGGACGACCTCGACGGTTTCCAGACCACCGTCGATCTCCCGCGTCACCGTGGCCTGTTGACCGGCAACGACGAGCTTCGAAGCAAATGTCGCCTGCGGCCAGCCGAGCAGACCGGCGAGCATCTGGCCGGTCTGGTTGGCGTCGTCGTCGATCGCCTGCTTGCCGCAGAGGACGATCTGTGGCTGTTCCTTGGCGCACACCGCCTGCAGCAGTTTGGCGACAGCCAGCGGCTGCAGTTCGACGTCGGTCTGGATCAGGATGCCGCGATCGGCGCCAATCGCCATCGCCGTGCGCAAGGTTTCCTGACAGTTGGCAACGCCTGCCGAAACCACCACGACTTCGGTCGCGACGCCGGCCTCCTTGAGACGGACCGCCTCTTCGACGGCGATCTCGTCGAAGGGATTCATGGACATCTTGACGTTGGCCAGATCGACGTCGCTCCCATCCGGCTTGACGCGAACCTTGACGTTGTAATCCACCACCCGTTTGACTGGAACGAGGATCTTCACTTTCTTCTCCTTGATCACTACACGCAACGCAATGCCAGACGCCGTCCGGCGGGCGGCATTTGACATTCCCGAATTCTGGCCAGACAATGAACCATACCGGATCGTATGGAACACGTACGGTACCGTATGGATGGCTGGCTGTCAAGACTGCGGCCGGCAGCTTGGGGCTCAGGCTGATAATATTGCCTGAGGCGCGCGTTTCAGGAAAGGACCAGATGACGATGAAGCACCGGAACATCCGACCGCGTGCTGCTCTTGGCCGCAACGAGTGGATTCAGGCGGCAATCGACAACCTTGCCGAGCAGGGCGTCAACGGCATGCGGGTCGAAGTCCTGGCGAAGACCTTTGGTGTCACCAAGGGCAGTTTCTACTGGCATTTCAAGGATCGCAACGACCTTGTCGAGGCCGTTCTGCAGGCCTGGCGCGATGGCCGCATCCAGGACATCGAGAAGCAGACCGTCGCCACTCCGGGTGCCGAGGAGCAGCAACTGCTGCATCTGATCGACATCTACTCCGCCACCCGCAACCGCAAGGGCATGTCGATCGAACTGGCGGTGCGTGAATGGGCACGGCGCGACGCGCAGGCGGCGGCGATCGTCGCCGAGGTCGATACCTGGCGCCTCGAAGCGACGCGCAAGCTGTTCGTCGCTCTCGGTTCGTCGGAAGAAGTCGCCAAGAGCCGCAGCCTTCTCCTCTACGCCTACGTTTTCGGGCAGAGCCTGATGGCCTGCGAGAACTATGATCCGCGAATCGCCGAGTTCAAGCGCTGGATCGCCGAACTGATCGTCCGCCAGCGACAGGAACAGCCTGGCGCCGCCACCTGACAACACCGCCTTCCGTTCTTCGCTGCCCGAGGTTGCCCGATGCCGCAAGCCAGAACCAGCCAGCAGTTGATCCTCGCGCTCGACCAGGGAACGACCAGCTCACGCGCGATCCTCTTCGCTCGTGACGGCACGATCCGCGGTGTCGCGCAGCAGGAGTACCCACAGCACTACCCGCAACCGGGATGGGTCGAGCACGACGCCAACGACATCTGGCGGACGCAGCTCGCCGTTGCCCGCAGCGTCCTCCGCGAGCACGGCGTCGCCGCCAGCCGGCTCGCCGCCGTCGGCATCACCAACCAGCGCGAGACGACCGTCCTCTGGGACCGCGCCAGCGGCCAACCCTTGCACCGGGCGATCGTCTGGCAGGACCGGCGGACCGCCGGGCTGTGCGATTCGCTGCGTGCCGACGGCCATGCCGAGACCTTCCGCCAGCGAACGGGGTTGGTGGTCGATGCCTATTTTTCCGGCACCAAACTGAAATGGCTGCTCGACCACATCCCCGGTGCCCGCGCGCGTGCCGAGCGCGGCGAGCTGGCCTTTGGCACGATCGACTGCTGGCTGGCGTGGAAGCTCTCCGCCGGGCGGGTGCACGTCACCGATCCATCGAACGCCTCACGTACCCTGCTCTTCGACATTCGCCGCCGCTGCTGGGATGAAGAGCTTCTCGCCCTGCTCGACATCCCGCCGGCAGTCCTGCCGCAGGTCGTCGACAGCAGTGGCGTCATCACGACGATCGCCGGCGACCTCCTCGGCGCCGAGGTACCGCTCGCCGGCATCGCCGGCGACCAGCAGGCGGCGACCTTTGGCCAGGCCTGCCTCGCCCACGGCATGGCGAAGAACACCTATGGCACGGGCTGCTTCCTGCTGCTGAACACCGGCGGCCAGGCGATGAATTCGCGCCACCGCATGCTGGCGACGATCGGCTGGCGGCTGCGCGAGCAGACGACCTATCTCCTCGAAGGCAGCGTCTTCATGGGCGGTGCCGTCGTTCAGTGGCTGCGCGATGGGCTCGGCATGATTGCCCGGGCCGACGAGATCGAGCCGCTGGCGTCGTCCGTCCCCGACAGTGGCGGCATCTACCTTGTCCCGGCACACACCGGCCTCGGCGCGCCGTACTGGGATCCCTACGCGCGCGGCGCACTGCTCGGCATGACGCGCGGCACCAGCCGCGGCCATGTCGCGCGCGCGGCACTCGAAGCGATCGCCTTCCAGAGCGCCGAGGTCCTCGGCGCGATGGAACTCGATTGCGGTCAACGGCTGCGTGAACTGCGGGTCGATGGTGGTGCGGCTGCCAACGACCTGCTGCTGCAGTTCCAGTCCGACCTGCTCGGCGTACCCGTGGTCCGCCCGCGCATCACCGAGACGACGGCCCTCGGTGCCGCCTACCTCGCCGGACTGGCGGTCGCCTTCTGGGACGACGAGGCGGAACTGGCTGCGTTGTGGCAGGCCGACCGGCGCTTCGAGCCCGCGATGTCCGCCGACCAGCGCGCGACGCTGCTCGGCGGGTGGCGACGAGCGGTCGAGCGCAGCCGCAACTGGGCAGTGTGACCGTCCGCCTCACGCATCGCGCAGAGACCCGGCCATCCTGCTCAGCTGCCG
>ERZ761607.5042-NODE-5042-length-11188-cov-6.739064_pt1 | contig 11188 bp, 8 predicted proteins | sample MGYA00511164_ERZ761607 | MGnify/ENA primary metagenome ERZ761607 (study PRJEB28899, sample SAMN02445080) | bioreactor sludge metagenome | biome: EBPR sludge | place: Australia: Brisbane, Thorneside Wastewater Treatment Plant | collected 2011-06-22 ...
CCTTCTTCGGGGTAGATATATTGAATGGCGGGATTTTCCTGATTGGCGATGAAGGCTTCGCCCGTCCAAGTCATGCCGAGGTCGACATCGCCAGCAATGAGGGCGGTCTTGGGGCTGTCGCTATCGAAGAGTTTGATGTTCGGGACAAGTTCAGCAAGTTTTTCTTTGGCTTCTTCGAGTTCGGCTTCGTTCGTCGTGTTGGGGTCGTAACCCAGGGTGACGAGGGTAAGACCGATGACGGCACGCGAGTCGTCGAGGAAGACCATGCGTCCCGCGTATTCAGGATTCCAAAGGTCAGCCCAGGAGGTCGGGACATTCTCAACAGTATCAGTATTAACGATGAGAGCGTCGGTCCCAGCGAGATACGGGATGGAATATTTATTACCCGGATCGAAGGGCTGATCCATCCAGTTCGGGTCGAAGTTGCCCATGAGCGGGAGCTTGGAGTGATCCAATTCCTGGAGCAATTCAGTGCGGATCATAAGGGGAACGATGTAGTCGGTAGGCTGGACCAGATCGTAGGCGGTGCCACCAGCAGAAACCTTTGCGTACATTTCCTCATTCGAGGAGTATTCATCGCGATTGAGTTTGACGCCGTAGACCAACTCGAAGCAGTCAAGCATGTCCTGCGGGAAGTATTCCGTCCAGACGAAGATATTCAATTCGGTGGAGGTCACATCCATGCGTGGGTTTGGTTCGGGGCATTCAAACCCGGCAGAGGTCACCTTGGGACCATCGCTGGCTGACTCTTCGGAAGAACCGCCTCCCCCGCCACCGCAAGCGGTCAGTGCCATGCTGAGAATCACCAGCAACGCAATGACGTTAAACAAATTTTTCTTGAACATTTCTCACTCCTTTGTGTATTTTTGCAACGCGCGCACCCTCCAGGCGCTCACGCGAATTACCTATGATCAATGAGCAGGTTTGGTTTCGCGGCTCTGAAGCCATTGCAGGAGTAAAACCGCGATAAATACGATCGTTATCCAAACCGTGGACAGGGCGTTGACCTGCGGCGTAATAATACGCCTCAGCAAACCGTAGACGTAAATCGGAAGCGTTGTCGAGCCAGGTCCGTTCGTGAAGAAGGTGATGACGAAGTCATCCAATGAAAGGGTAAAGGCAAGAAGCGCACCCGAAAGCACGCCCGGCAGGATCATCGGAAAGGTAACCCGCCAGAAGGTCGTCCATTCGTTCGCACCGAGGTCCATGGCGGCTTCTTCGAAGGATTTATCGAAACCCTGCAAACGCGCCTGAACCACCAAGGTTACGAATGGCACCATGAAGGCGATATGACTAACAGTCACTGTGCCAATGCCCAGGGCAAGGCGGGCATCGCCCGTCAACCCAAGGGTTTCGTTCAACCAGCCAAAGGTCTGGCTGAAAAGGGTTAGGATGCCGATGCCCATGACGATCTCGGGAATGACAATGGGGATATAAAGCGAAAGCTGGGAGAACGGCTTGATCTTGAAGTCGTACCGCTGGAGCGCCAGGGCAGCCATTGTGCCGATGGTTGTGGCAATGATCGTGGCAGTGAAAGCGATCGTCAGTGTATTACCAGCCGCCTCGATCACATCATCGTTCTTCGATAGGTCGCAGTACCAATGGAAAGCACCGCACGGGCTGGCTTTGACCAGACTGCCATCCATCACCACCCGTTCACTGGTCTGGGTGATAAACCCTTCAAAGGTTACATTCGCGCGCGAGGCATTGAAGGAATACAAGACGAGAGCCACAATGGGGGCGTACAGAAAGACATACACCAGCGTTGCAGCGGTGATCACAAATGGAGAACGTTTATGAGGATTCATCCCGTACGCTCCTTTCTGCTATTGGAATGGTTGCGAACAGGATTCATGCTACCACGATCTCCTCTCCGAAACCGAATTTACGCGTATAGAAGTAGGTAACGATCAGGGTCATGACCATCAGAATAAGCGACGCGGCCGAGCCGAAGGTTGGGTCACGCGCATCAAGAAACTGACGCTGGATCAGGTTTCCCACCAGGATCACCTGACGTCCGCCGAGGATATCAGACACAATGAACGTCCCCATGACCGGGATAAAAACCAGAATGGTCCCAGCCACCACGCCCGGCATCGAAAGCGGAAGCGTGACCCGCAGGAAGGTGCGCAACGCATTAGCGCCCAGATCGGCGGCGGCTTCGTAGAGGGAAGTATCGATCTTTTCCAACGATGTATAAATTGGCAGGATCATGAAGGGTAAAAATTCGTAGACCATGCCCACCAGAACAGCGCCCGGTGTATAGAGCATTTCCAACGGCGTGAACGGAAGATTGAACAGACCCGCCACCCAGCCGATGATGACATTGATCGCCCCTTCCTTCCTCAACAGCATCATCCACGCATAGACGCGGATGACGAAGTTCGTCCACAAGGGGATCAAGACCATGAACAGGAACATATTACGCTGTTTGGGCGTGGCGCGCGCAATAAAATACGCCAGCGGATACGCCATCAAGATCACCAAAACAGTTGTATTGAACGCCAGCGACAGAGAGCGCCAGAGAATGTTTACATACAACGGGTCGAAGCAGGAAGCCTGCCCGTCGGGGCAGTCCGTGCTGTAACCGAACAGACGGATGTAATTATCGAGGCTGAACGAGAAGATCACATCGCCATCGGGACTGCGCTGACCGAAACTGATCACAAAAGTCAGGAAGAGGGGAATGATGAGAAGCACGAACAGCCATAAGGTCGTGGGAAGCGCAAGGAACGTGCCCTGCATCGATTTGTTTTCACGCAATCTTTGAAGCATGGCTAATCCTTTTTCAATACAAGCGTATTTTCCGGCATGAAGAGCAGGGTGATCACCTGGTCCTTGGAATAAAACGAAGACGGATCAAGGCGGGAGATGCGGTTCTGCTCCATCACCTTCAAGCGAATGCCGTGCATATCAACATAGACGTGGGTGTCCGAACCGATATAAACGGAGGTAAGAACCTTTGCCTTGAAGAGCCCGTCACCCTTGGCATTATTTTCAGCAATGCGGACCTTCTCCGGGCGGATCGAGACCACCACATCCTCGCCATTGACGAAATCGCGCGACATGGGCATGCCTCTCAATTCGGCATTGAGTGCCGGGACATGAACCACCGCTTCTTCCCCCGAGAGGGACTTGATCTTGCCTTCGAGGAAATTCGACTCCCCGATAAAATCTGCCACGAATTTGTTGACCGGGCGTTCGTAGATTTCAACCGGAGTGGCAAGCTGTTGAACCCGTCCCTTGCTCATGACCGCAATGCGGTCGGACATGGTCAGAGCTTCCTCTTGGTCGTGGGTTACATAGATGAACGTGATGCCTAGCTGCTGCTGGAGCGCCTTGAGCTCTAATTGCATTTCCTTGCGGAGTTTTAAATCCAATGCGCCGAGGGGCTCGTCCAACAGAAGCACATCGGGAGTCTTTACCAGAGCACGTGCCACAGCCACACGCTGTTGCTGGCCACCCGAGAGCTGCTTGGGGCGGCGCCGTTCCATACCGGTAAGTTGGACCATTTCCAGAGCGCGACCGACGCGTTTTTTGATCTCATCTTCCTTTGCGCCTTCCATCTCGAGACCAAAAGCCACATTCTGGAAAACCGTCATATGCTGGAACAAGGCATAGCTTTGAAAAACCGTGTTGACCTTGCGCTGGAAAGGCGGCGTGTGCCCCATCGCTTTCCCTTCGATAAAAACCTCCCCTTCGGTGGGCCATTCGAAGCCCGCGATCATACGCAGGGAGGTGGTCTTGCCGCAGCCCGAAGAACCGAGCATCGAGAAGAATTCGCCATTTTTGATCTGCATCGTGACGTGATCGACGGCGTTCAATTCACTCCCTTCCGGTGTTATGAACTTCTTTACAACATCGCGCATCTCGACAGCAAATTCACTTGCCATAACTCTTCTCCTGATGCAAAGACCCGTCAGGTCTCCGCGAGTATGATGGTTTCTGCAATCCGTTCATCGAAATTTGATTAGTCTTTTTATTTTATTTCCTTCAACGTCCCTTCCAACCGTTCCAATAAAGCATCCATCTGCTCATAAGATACCACCAAAGGAGGTTCGATGCGAATGGTCTGGGCGCTGGTCAATGTCCCAGCCACAAGCACGCCGCGCTTGAACAAGCCTGATGCCGCCTTGTAACCCGTCTCGGGGTTTTTGAAATGCATACCGATCAGCAAGCCCTTGCCCGTAACCTTTTCGAAAATGTCCGGGTATTTTACAACAAATTCCTGCAATTTCATCATCAGATAAGCGCCTTTTTCGGCAGCCTGCTCCCACAGCTTCTCACGCAAGGTGACATGGATCGCCGCGATCGCCGCGGAGCAAGCCAACGCGCCGCCTCCGGTGGTGGTCGTATGCATGAAGGGGTTCGGATACATCATTGGGTGAAATATTTCTTCTGTAGTCGTCACCGCACTGATAGGCATGACACCGCCTCCGAGTGACTTTGCAACGGTCAAGATATCCGGCACAACATTCCAATGCTCGACGCCCCAAAGTTTCCCGGTCCGTCCGAGCCCCGTTTGCACTTCATCCGCTATTAATAACACCCCATGCTTCTTTGTCGCTACGCGGATTCGGGGCCAGAAATCATCCGGCGGGACGATTGCCCCGGATTCTCCCTGGATCGGCTCGAACATGACCGCCGCAACCCCGATACCGACTTTGTCACATATCTCCAGTTGTTTCTCCACCGCATCCGCATCACCAAATGGGACGTGATAGACCTGGCCTCCGTACATGGCTCCCATCGGCGCGCGATAATCCGATTTGCCCATCAACGAGAGAGAACCCATGGTCTTGCCATGAAAGGCTTTGACGCCGACGATGAAGGCAGTCTTGCCTGTGTAAAGTTTGGCGATCTTCATCGCGGCTTCATTGGCTTCCGTGCCGCTTGCGCCAAACCAGCTGTATTTCAAATCGCCTGGAGTGATCTCCGCCATCAACTTTGCCAGCACACCACGCAAAGGATCGAGCAATTCCTGTGAAGGCATGGGCGAACGTTCAAGTTGCGCCTTGACCGTGTTCACTACATCAGGATGGCTCCATCCCAGATCCATCATGCCGTAACCGCCGAGAAAATCGAGATACTCGCGCCCAAGAACATCCTTAAAGACCGCACCTGAGCCGCTCCATTCCACCGCCGCCCAATCTCCGGATTCGGTCACAGACTTGCGGTATTCGAGCCAGTTGCGGTTGTAATGTTCGGCGAAATTTTGCTTCGACTCATCGATGATCCCGTGAGCCTGCTCCTTGGTTGGGAATTCATTCTTTTGGATCAAGTCGATCCAGCGCAACGAATAATCCAATGCATCTTCGTAATCCAAAGTCATAGATGTTCTCCAATGAAAAAATACCTGCCTCATACCGCAGCTTGAAAATTGCGATACGAACACAAGCTGAACCTCTTGTACAAATCCCTTACTTCACCACCAGCACTGGCACAGGCGAGTGATGTATCACTTGCTCAGCCACACCACCCAGAAGTACGTTGGTAAAACCGCCACCGCCTCTTGCACCCATGACCACCAGACTGGGCTTTAATTCGTCAATTGCACGCAGAATCGCTTCGGCGGCGGGACCCTCAACCACGGTGGCTGAAACAGTTAACCCTTCGGATCTGAAGCGTTCAGCCACTTCTGTCACGATTTCCTGCGCATCTTCCTCCAGGGCTTTTCTGTATTCCTCCATCATCATCGCCGCGCGCTTTCGAAGGGAAGTTGAGGGTTGAAAAGCATACATCACTTCAATATTTGCGCCCAATGCTTTTGCCAGATTGAGCGCGTATCGAATCGTCTTCTCGGCATATTCAGAGCCGTCTGTGGGTAACAGAATTTTTTGAATCATGGCTTCCTCCTTCAATCTTCGATCTCGATTGGGACTTCCACATCAGGCTGGTCTTTCTTGATGAATTTTTTCAAGAACGGATACAGGATGGGTCCAGTTGCAATTGCCGCAATTGAGAGGTATAACGCGCCGATCCCTTCTTCTTGAATGGTACTGACGATTGCCAGTGCCAGAACACCGAGCGGAAAGATGGTCACAAGAAAGATGCCGAGCCAGCCGCCGGGAATTTTATATGGGCGTTTCATATTCGGATGTTTGACGCGGAAGGCGATCAACGCCGCGAACTCAAGCATAAGCGCGGCAGAATAAACGATCACATCCACTACTACCAGGCTGGCGAAAGCACTCAGAGTAAAGAACGAATAGATGGTCGAGCACACAATGATCGCCACCCAGGGTGTTTCGAATTTCGGGTGCATTTTTGTAATAGCCTTCGGCAAATAGCCGTCTTCTGCCATAACAAATGGGAGACGCGAGATGGAAAGCAACAGAGCATTGAAAAGCCCCACCGCGCTCACCAAACCGCCGATTGCCAGCCATGCTCCCAGCCATTGACCGCCGATCTGCGCAGCAACTTCGGGGAAATACCCCGCCGTCCAGCCGCTCCAATCGGTGGCGACGGCGAGCCCCGCCAGCACAGGCAGAAGATATGCCAATGTCACCAGTGGGATGGTCAACGCCAGCGCGCGCGGATAGTTTCGTTTCGGGTTATCTATTTCTTCACTGACAGTCGAGACACCGTCCCATCCGAGGTAGTTCCACATGACCACGAACAAGCCAACCCCGAACGCGCCCAAAAACGTCGAATCGGGCGGAATGAAAGGTTCCCACACTTTGATAGGGTTTTGGATGAGGCGAAAGATGCCGATCACTGACATTACCAGGAAAGGCGCCAGGATGAACAAGCCGAACCAGTTCGAAGAATCGCCGACCGTCTTTGAGCCGCGAATATTGATTGCGGTGAACACCCAAATGACCACGAGAGTCACACCCCAATGTATCCATTCGTTCTCGAGAGCGTGAATATCGAATTGCTGGGTCAGCAACGTGGAAAGATAATCAGCGAACAGCACCGGGTAGATCGCCATATCCACGAACGATGTGACCCAACTCCACCATCCTTCCTGAAATCCCCAAAACGGACCAAGAGCCTTTTTTACCCAGGCATAATAACCACCTTCCACCGGCATCGCCGTGGAAAGTTCCGCCACCATAAGCGCGGTGGGCAGACTCCAGATCAATGGGGTCAACAGGATGAGAAGCAACCCCATGCCGGGACCCGACCAGCCAATTAGATCCTCCAACCCATACGCGCCACCACTGACGGTGAAAAACATGATCATCACAAGCGGCAGTAATCCCAGCCTGCGGGTGATGACGCGGACTGGAATATGCCCATTGTTTGTAGTTGCTTCAGCCATCTCGCCTCCTATCTCGTCTTGACTTCCAACCAGTAACGCTCATACAACTGCGCTGCGGATTCAGTGACACGCTTGACCAGCTTCGCGCCCAGCAAGGCATCCTGTGGAGGGTTGGAGGCAAGGCTGTTCACATACACATCATAAAATTGAGCATCGTTCGCCTTGAGCAATTCCAGTGCGGCTGTGTTGGGCGTGGAATACGGGAATGCTTTGATCAATTCCGCGCCGCTTTCCGCTGAAAGGGCATAATTCATAAACGCGACCGCGGCATCGGCATGAGGTGCGTCTGCCGGAATCGCCAGGTTATCGAACCATATCCCTGCACCTTCCTCTGGCAGGGTGTAGACGATATCCGGGTTGGCTAATGCAGCAATAGCCGCATTGCCGCTATACATGACACCAACCCATGCCTGCCCTGAAAGCAGGTAATCTTCAGGAGTCTCTGCGTCGAAAGCCACAATACCCGGGGCAAGCTCGAGTAATTTATCGCGAGCCTCCGCAAGCCGTGAAGCAGAGGTTTCATTATTATCGTAGCCGAGGGTTAGAAGCGTAATGCCCATCATCTCGCGCGAGTCGTCCAATACAACGATGTGACCGGCAAGTTCGGGTCGCCATAAATCCTCCCAACGCGTGATCGGTATCGTCACCTTGGTGGTATCGTAAGCAATCCCGGTTGTTCCCCACAGGTATGGGAGGCTGAATTTCTCATTGCGCATCGCTGGGCGGCGTCCACTGGTAGCGCCGCCGGGATCGAAATACGGGCTGAGAAATGCCGCGTCCACATTGTTGTAATTGGGGATCAACTCCAAATCGAGTGGTTGAAGCGCGTCACTGGCGATTAATTCTTCAACAGCGTAATCGCTGGGAAAGATCAAATCGTACCGTCCCGGTTTATCACGCAACCCGGCAAGCATTTCCTCATTGGTGGCATAAGTTTCCAGGTTCACCTTCACACCGGTTTCACGCTCATAACCGGCGATCAATGCATCGGGGATATACTCAGAAAAGGCGTACAGGTTCAATTCTGAAGATGTCACAGCCACGGTGGGCGGCGCGCACGAAGCAACCATCACTGCCAGAATCACCAACCACATTACAGGCTTCATACCTCTCTCCTCTCTCATAAATAGGTACAACAATCAGAACTTCCTGCTCCACTCCTTGGGCCAGCGTTCTACCACGACTTTTTTCTGGGTAAAGAATTCGACCGCATCCATCCCCTGCCCGTGCATGTCGCCAAAGAAACTATCCTTCCAGCCGCTGAAGGGGAAGAACGCCATTGGCGCGGCCACCCCAATATTGATGCCAATATTGCCCGCCTCCGCTTCATAACGAAAACGTCGTGCTGCATTTCCGCTGGTGGTAAACAAGCTGGCTTGATTACCATACTGACCGCTATTAACCAAATGGATAGCATCATCGATAGTATTAACGTGCATGAGACTAAGCACCGGCCCGAAAATTTCTGTGCGGGCAATTTCGCTTCCCGGTCGGATCTCGGACAGAATCGTCGGTCTGATAAAGGCTCCACCCTCGTAACCTTTCACCTTCGTCCCGCGTCCATCTACTGGCACGCCAGCGCCTTCTTTGGCGCCGAGAGCGATCAATTGCTCCACGCGTTGTTGTGATGCCGTATTGATAACGGGACCCATCTGCACACCTGAGTCCATGCCGTAACCGACCGTGCGAGAAGAGGCTGCATCGCAGATCAATTCGGTGAATTCGTTCTTTGATTCGCCCACGGTCACAGCGAGAGACACTGCCAGGCAGCGCTGACCCGCACACCCGAAGGCTGAGTCGGCGACGATCTTCGTCGCCATTTCCATATCGGCATCCGGCAAGATGATGACAGGATTCTTCGCTCCGCCTTGAGCTTGCACGCGTTTGCCGTGCGAAGCAGCAGTTGCGTAAATATATTTCGCCACGTTGGTCGAACCGACGAAGGTGATCGCGCGAATGGTGGGATGTTCAAGAATCGCATCCACGGTATCCTTCGCGCCATTGACCATGTTTACTACGCCCTTGGGGAAGCCAACCTGCTCGATGAGTTTGAAGATGAACTGCATCGTCATTGGAACTTTTTCAGACGGCTTGACGATGTAGGTGTTGCCCGCTGCCAGTGCATATGGCAGATACCAGAAGGGAATCATGCCTGGGAAATTGAACGGCGCGATAGTGGCGCATACCCCCACCGGCTGACGGATCATGATCTCGTCGATACCGGGAGCGATGTCTTCTACGAATTCGCCTTTGCTCATGTGCGGCATGCCACAGGCAACTTCCACGTTTTCATAGGCACGCACCATTTCGGCTTTGGCTTCTTCGAAGGTCTTGCCACATTCGTTCGTGATGAGTTCGGCGATCTTGTCGCCGTTCTCACGCATTAGGTTACGCAGTTTGAACAAATACTGCACACGATCATTGACCGGTACTTTGCGCCACGAGACAAACGCCTCGCTCGCCGCTTTTGCCGCCGCATCCACATCCGCCTTGGTGCCGAGCGGAGTCTTCGCGATCACCAGTCCGGTAGCCGGGTTGATGACATCAAAATAATCTTTGACGCTAGGCTTTACCCATTCGCCGTTGATGTAATTTAGGATTTCCATGGTTTCTCCAAGATCGTTTCAAAGTTATCAAGTTAAGAGGTTTGAACGTTCCAACTTGTAAACCTCAAAACGTTTTAACTGATTTTTCCATCCGCAACTTCCAACGCCTTCTCAACGATGGCGAGACCTTCATCCAACTGCTCTTTGGTGATACACAACGGCGGGACGACAAAGAGCATACTACCCATATTGTTCGCCATGATGAATGTGAACAATCCATTTGCGCGCAAGGTCTTGCCAACTTCCGCCATCACAACTGGAGACATGATCTCTTTCGTGTCACGATTTGCGACCAACTCGATGGTTGAGAAAAGCCCGATGTAACGTACATCGCCCACGGAAGGATGTTTGGCTTTGATGTCTTCAAGGCATTCACCTAGATAATTTCCCATCTTCTTGGCATTTTCCATGAGGTGATCTTCATCATAGACTTCGATGGTGGCTAATGCCGCCGCACAAGATAAGGCATGACCGTTATAGGTCAGACCAGCATAGAGATATTTATCTTCAAAGAATTCGGCGATCTTGTCCGAGACGATCACCGCGCCGAGCGGGGCGTATCCGCTGGTGATGCCTTTTGCGGTGGTGATCATATCTGGGACGACATTCCAGTTATCCACGGCGAACCATTCGCCGGTGCGTCCCCATCCGCTCATGACTTCGTCGGAGATGAGCAGGATGCCATACTTATCGCAGATCTCGCGGACGCGGGGCCAGTAATCATCCGGCGGGACGATGATGCCGTTCGAGCCAACCACCCCTTCCATGATGATCGCCGCGATCTTGTCAGGACCTTCGTACTTGATGACTTCTTCCAAATGCGAAATGCACTCGCGCTTGCAAGATTCTTTCTTCTGCCCGAACGGACAGCGATAGCAGTGCGGATTCATGAAATGCACGCCACCCGGCATGGTCGGCTCAACGGCGAGACGGCGGTAATCGCCTGTAAGGGCAATCGAGCCGTGAGTCGCGCCGTGATAGGAACGGTATTGCGCCAGAATCTTGTGCCGTCCGGTGTAAAAGCGTGCCATCTTGATGGCATTTTCGTTTGCTTCTGCGCCGCCAAGTGAGAAGAAGGTTTTCTTCAAATTGCCGGGGGTCACTTCTGCAAGTTTTTTTCCCAACAAGGCGCGGACGTCTGTCGTATTGCCTGGGTGTACAAAACAAAGTTTTGCCGCCTGATCTTGAATAGCTTTCACCACTTTGGGATGCTGATGCCCAATATTCGTATTCATCAACTGGGATGAAAAATCAATATAGCGTTTTCCATCGGTATCCCAAAAGTAGATGCCTTCGGCTCGTTCAACCGGGATCG
>ERZ761607.5048-NODE-5048-length-11180-cov-5.178607_pt1 | contig 11180 bp, 10 predicted proteins | sample MGYA00511164_ERZ761607 | MGnify/ENA primary metagenome ERZ761607 (study PRJEB28899, sample SAMN02445080) | bioreactor sludge metagenome | biome: EBPR sludge | place: Australia: Brisbane, Thorneside Wastewater Treatment Plant | collected 2011-06-22 ...
CCACCGCCGAGGACCTGCCCGACGCCTCGTTCGCCGGCCAGCAGGAGACCTTCCTGAACGTCAGCGGGATCGACGAGGTGCTGCACCGCATCAAGGAGGTCTTCGCCTCCTTGTACAACGACCGCGCGATCAGCTACCGCGTGCACAAGGGCTTCGCGCACGGCGACGTGGCCCTATCGGCCGGCGTCCAGCGGATGGTGCGCTCGGACCTCGGATCGGCCGGCGTGGCCTTCACGATCGACACCGAGAGCGGCTTCCCGGACGTGGTCTTCGTCACCTCGAGCTACGGCCTGGGCGAGACCGTCGTGCAAGGTGCCGTGAACCCCGACGAGTTCTACGTGCACAAGCCGGCGCTGAAGGCCGGGAAGCTGGCCATCGTGCGGCGTGCGCTGGGCTCCAAGCTGATCCGCATGGAGTTCGCCTCGCCCGAGGAGAAGGCCGCCAGCGGCAAGCTCGTGCGCACGGTCGATACGCCGCCGGAGCAGCGCAACCGCTACTCGCTGAGCGACGCCGAGGTCACCGAACTGGCCCGCTACGCCCTGGTCATCGAGCAGCACTACGGCCGCCCGATGGACATCGAGTGGGGCAAGGACGGCCTCGACGGCCGCCTGTACATCCTGCAGGCCCGCCCCGAGACCGTGAAGAGCCAGGCCGGCGCGCAGGTCGAGCAGCGCTTCAAGCTCAAGAGCAAGGGCACGGTCCTCGTCGAGGGCCGGGCGATCGGCCAGAAGATCGGCACCGGTCCGGTCCGCCTCGTGCACTCGATCGCCGAGATGGACCGCGTCCAGCCCGGCGACGTGCTCGTCACGGACATGACCGACCCGAACTGGGAGCCGGTGATGAAGCGCGCCAGCGCCATCGTCACCAACCGCGGCGGCCGCACCTGCCATGCCGCGATCATCGCGCGCGAGCTGGGCATTCCCGCCGTCGTCGGCTGCCACGACGCGACCGAGAAGCTGCAGGACGGCGCGCTCGTGACGGTGGCCTGTTCCGAGGGCGACACCGGCTACGTCTTCGACGGCCTGCTGGAGACCGAGGTGCGCGAGGTCAAGCGCGGCGAGATGCCGTACTGCCCCATCAAGATCATGATGAACGTCGGCAACCCGCAGCTGGCATTCGACTTCGCGCAGATGCCCAACTCCGGCGTCGGGCTCGCCCGGCTCGAGTTCATCATCAACAACAACATCGGCGTCCACCCCAAGGCGATCCTCGACTACCCGAACGTCGACCCGGAGCTGAAGAAGGCCGTCGAGTCGGTCGCCCGGGGCCATGCCTCGCCGCGGGCGTTCTACGTCGACAAGCTCGCCGAAGGGGTCGCGACCATCGCCGCGGCCTTCTGGCCCAAGCCGGTCATCGTGCGCCTGTCGGACTTCAAGAGCAACGAGTACCGCAAGCTGATCGGCGGCACCCGCTACGAGCCCGACGAGGAGAACCCGATGCTCGGCTTCCGCGGGGCGAGCCGCTACATCAGCGGCGAGTTCAGCGACGCCTTCGGCATGGAGTGCGAGGCACTCAAGCGCGTGCGCCACGACATGGGGCTGACCAACGTCGAGATCATGGTGCCGTTCGTCCGCACGGTGCGCCAGGCCGAGCGGGTTGCCCAGATGCTCGCCGAGCGCGGCCTCAAGCGCGGTGACCAGGGCCTGCGGCTGATCATGATGTGCGAGGTGCCGAGCAATGCCATCCTCGCCGAGCAGTTCCTGCAGCACTTCGACGGCATGTCGATCGGCTCCAACGACCTCACGCAGCTCACGCTGGGGCTCGACCGCGACTCGGGCCTCGAGCAGCTGGCCGGGGACTTCGACGAGCGCGACCCGGCCGTCAAGGCGATGATCGCCCGTGCGATCGCCGCCTGTCGCGCGACCGGCAAGTACGTCGGCATCTGCGGGCAGGGGCCCAGCGACCACCCGGACTTCGCCGACTGGCTCGCGAGGGAAGGCATCGGCTCGATCTCGCTGAACCCGGACACGGTCGTCGAGACCTGGGAGCGCCTGGCCGCGATGCGCTGAGGGCCGCGCGGCGCCCGGCGCGCCGCGCCCGCTGTCGCGGCGGCGTCTCGGCGCTCAGCCGTTCTGGCCCAGCCAGCGCAGCCCGGCCGCCCGGCGCCGCAGCCCGGCGATGTCCATCGACTCGCGCTGCGCCCGCAGCGTCGGCCACAGGACCTGCAGCAGCTGGGCGGTGACCAGCGCGTCGGACGCGGCCTGGTGGCGCACGGCCGCTGACAGGTTCGTCAGCGCGAGCCAGTCGTCGAGCGAGCGGCCCTTGACCTCGGGGCGCGCGACGCGGGCCAGCGGGTCGAGATCGAGCCAGAGGTTGTCCAGGCGACGCCCGAGCACGGACTTCATCGCGCGCAGGATCATCGCCTCGTCGAAGGCCGCGTGGAAGCCGATCAGCGGCGACGATCCGACCCAGGCTTCGAACTGCTGCAGCGCCTGCTGCGGGTCCACCCCGGCTCGCTGCGCACCGACGCCGATGCCGTGCAGCAGGATGTTGGACTTGTCGACCACGGCGCCGTCCTGCCGCAGCACGACCTCGAAGCTGTCCGCCGGATCGATGCGCGGCACGGCGTCGCCATCGACCTGCAGCGCCACGGCCGCGATGGCCAGCAGCCGGTCCCGCGACGGGTCCAGCCCGGTGGTCTCGACATCGACGACGACCCAGCGCCGCGGGTCGGCCTCGCGACGGCGTCCGAAAGGCGGCCACCAGCTCATCGCAGGTAATCCAGCTCGAGCCGCTGCTGCAGCTGTCGAGCCACGCGAAGGGCCTCGCGCAGCACGCGCGAGTCGACCTCGTTGAGCGTGTCGACCTCCAGCAGGTTCGGGTTGGCACCGCCTGTGGCGGCGGGGTCGATCTGCACCCGCAGGCGCAGCGACTGCAGGAACTCGAAGCCCGTGATCCAGCCGGCGCTCTCCTGGGCGGGAATGCCGCTGGCCTGGGCGAAGGCCTCGAGGCGCGCGCGCGTCCCGGTGTCCGCGATGCCGTGGGCGAGGGCATAGATGCGCGCCGCGTCGACGAACAGCGCCGTGCCCTGCAGCTTCAGGTCGATCACCGCGCGGCCGTCCACGTTCCTCGCATCGACCGCGCCGCGCCAGTTCAACGGCGGCCGCCACGACAGCGCATTGGTCGCCAGTTGCTTCATGAACCGCGGCAGCGTCGCGGCCCTTCGCGTGATCAGCTCGCGCAAGGGGTCGACCAGCTCGAGCCGCCCGGCGACGCCGCGCATGTCGAAGTAGATCGAGGCGTTCAGCAAGTCCTCCGGGGCGCCGTGCTCCATCCAGTGCTCGAAGCGCTGCGACCATTCGGCCGGCGTCAGGCAGCAGGCGGGGTTCGAGGCCATCACGTTGCCCTTGCACAGCGGGTAGCCGCAGGCGTCCATCCCTTCGTTGACCTCGCGCGCGAACGCGAGCCAGGCCGGTCGGTCGCGCCCGGGGTCGTCGCTGACGAAGACCAGGCCGTTGTCCTGGTCGGTGGCGATCGTCTGCTCGCTGCGGCCCTCGGAGCCGAAGGCGAGCCAGCAGGCGTTCTGCAGGTCCAAGCCGTGCCGGTCGGCGACGAGCTGCACGAGCCGCTCCGCGAGCAGGTCGTTCAGGTGGCTGATCAGCTCGGTCAGCTGCCGTGCGTGCACGCCCTGTCCGAGCAGGTTGCGGGCGAAGCGCCGGATCGCACCGGCCTGCACCTTCAGCCCCTCCAGGTCCTGCGAGGCGCGGATCGCCGTGCTGACGTTCTTCAGCGACAGCCGTTGCAGCGCGAACAGGTCGCGCTCGGAGATCACGTTGACGACACGCCCGTCCTCGAGGACCGGGACGTGCCGGATGCCGTGGCGCGACATCAGCAGCGCGGCGTCCTGCGCCGTGTGGCCGGTGGTCAGCGTGCGGATCGGCCCGCTCATCACCTCGCGGATCGGCGTCGACAGCGGGCGCTGCGGCAGCGTGACGCGGCCGAGCACGTCGTGCCGCGTCAGGATGCCCTGGACGCCGCCGGCGCCGTCGTCGACGAGGATCGACCCGATGCGCCGCTCGTGCATCATCGTCAGGGCCTGCTGGAGCGGCGCGTCGGGCGGCACGACGGCCGGCGTGCGGCGCGGCAGCTCGGACAGGCGCTTCTCGAGCGACTGCTCGGCCAGCGTCAGCGACGCGAAGCTCGCCTGGACTGCCCGTTGCGACAGCTCGAGGAACTGCATCACGCGGCTGTTGAGGAAGTCGGCGAACGCGCCGCAGGACGCCGCGATGGCCCGCATCTGCTCGACCGGGAGCTGCAGGCAGAAGGTGTCGGTCTCGGCGGTGTAGGTGGCCGTGACCGCGCGGCGGCCGAGCGCGGCGCTGATCGGGAACAGGTCGCCCACCTCGTAGGCGAAGCCGCCGGCGTCGTCCGCCAGGCCTCGGCGGCCCGTGACGCTGCCCTGCTTGATGTACAGCAGGTGCGTCACCGGGCCGGCGTCGGGGCCGAGCACGACCTCGCCCGGCGCGTAGTAGTGCAGGCGGGCGTGCTCGACGAAACGGTCTACCTGCGCCGGCGCCATCTGCGAGAACGGGGCATGCGCCATCAGCTCGCGGCGCAGGTTGGTCACCAGGCTGCTCGACGGCGTGGGGGCAGGTGCGGCGGTGCTGGTCGTGCTCATCGTTGGCGGGCGCCCGGGCGCGCTGGGGAGTACCGCGGGGATCGTAGGTGCGGCCCTGCACGGCGGCTCTGGTCTGGATCAAAGGCGGCCGCCGGCACCCGGGAAAACGCTGAGGACGGGCGGGAGAGCACCCACCCGGGCGGTAGCGGCGCAGCCCGGCGTCTCGTGGAGAATGCCCGCTCCACGCATCCGAGGTCCGTCCGTGCTCTTCTTCCTGTCCGCGCTGAAACTGGTGATCGAGATCGCGCTGCTGTCACTGCTCGGTCAGGGGCTGCTGCACCTGCTGGCCGGGGCGCGTCGCGACACCAATGTCTTCTACCAGCTGTTGAAGGTGGTCACAGGGCCGTTCGTCGCCGTCGCGCGGCGCCTGACGCCGGCCAAGGTCGCCGACCGGCACGTACCCTTCGTCGCGTTCTTCCTGCTCGCCGTCGGCTGGCTGGTCGTGACCTTCGAGAAGATCCGCCACTGCGTCGGCGTCGGCATGGAGGGTTGCCGATGAACGCCGGCCTGGGCCGCCTGGAGTACCTCTGGCTGAAGTGGCGCGCGATCGTGCTGCTCGTCTTCGGCCGCCGCGCCGCCGCGCTCGAGGTCTTCGACTCGATGCTTCGCAGACTGCCCGACGACGCCTACGCGCTGGCCAGCCGCGCCAACCTGCTGGCCCAGCTGGGCCGAGCGAGCGACGCGCTGGCCGACTCGCAGCGGCTGGTCGAGGTCTCGCCGGAGAACGCGCGCGCCTGGTTCAACCACGGCTTCCTGCTCGAGGAGGCCGGGCGCTACGAGGACGCGCTGGCGGCCTTCCGGCGCTCGACCGAGCTGAGCCCGAAGCTGGATCGGGCCTGGTACGGGATGGGGCTCGTGCTGATCCGCCTGCAGCGTTTCGACGAGGCCGTCGTCGCGCTCAAGCGCAACACCGAGCTGCAGCCGATGAGCCCCTACGGCTGGTACCAGCTCGCGCGGGTGCACCTCGACCGGCACGAGCCGGAGGAGGCCGTCAAGATCATCCGCCACCTCAAGGGCTTCGAGCCGAAGGTGGCCGCGCAACTCGAGCGCGAGACCGGCCTGATCGCCGGCGACGGTCCCGCTCGCTGAGCCCCACCCGCCAAGGGGTGACCGCGGGTTTCCCCGGTCGGGATGTTCCTGGGCCGACGCCCGGTTTGTCAGAAGGCCGTAAGTGCCGGCAGCAACGCTGCGGGTCTCGTCGTTGGGCGGCCTGCGGGCCGTGCCTCGGAGAGACACAGCAAGCCATGGCCCCGGCAGGGGCCTCAACCACGGTAGAGGGGTGACAAGTCATGCAGGTGAGTGAGAACCACCGGCGATACTGGTCGAAGAACTTGCGGGTCACTGCGATCCTGCTGTTCATCTGGTTCGTCGTGACCTACGTCGTGGGCTACTTCGCCCGCGATCTCAACTTCAATTTCTTCGGCTGGCCGTTCAGCTTCTGGGTCGGTGCCCAGGGCGCCCTGGTGGTCTACGTGATCATCATTGCGTTCTACGCGCACTACATGAACAAGCTGGACCAGGAACACGGCGTCGCCGAGGAGGAATGACATGGCAGGCTTGGGTTTCGACGCCGCGGAAGGCGTCAGCAACAAGGACGCCAACGCGGCCTTCAAGAAGCAGCTGAACAAGGTGTACGGCTGGTACACCGGCGGCTTCTTCGTGTTCATCGTGCTGCTGGCGATCGCCGAGCAGTTGGGCCTGTCGCGCGCCGCGATCGGCATCGTGTTCCTGCTCGCGACGGTGGCGCTGTATGCCGGCATCGGCATCATGAGCCGCACGAACGATGCGGCCGAGTACTACGTGGCCGGTCGCCGCGTGCCGGCCATCTACAACGGCATGGCCACCGGCGCGGACTGGATGAGCGCGGCGTCGTTCATCGGCATGGCCGGCACGCTGTACCTCACCGGCTACGGCGGCCTGGCCTTCATCATGGGCTGGACCGGCGGCTACTGCCTGGTGGCGCTGTTCCTCGCGCCGTACCTGCGCAAGTTCGGGCAGTTCACGATTCCCGACTTCCTCGGCGCGCGCTACGAAGGCAATGCGGCCCGCACGGTCGGCATCCTGATCGCCATCCTGTGCTCGTTCGTCTACGTCGTCGCGCAGATCTACGGCGTGGGCCTGATCACGACGCGCCTGTCGGGCATTCCGTTCGAGATCGGCATCTTCGTCGGCCTCGGCGGCATCCTGGTGTGCTCGTTCCTCGGCGGCATGCGTGCGGTCACCTGGACGCAGGTCGCGCAGTACATCATCCTGATCATCGCGTACATGATCCCGGTGGTGTGGCTGTCGGTGAAGCAGACCGGCGTGCCGGTCCCGCAAGCCATCTACGGCCAGCAGCTGCAGAAGCTCACCGAGCGCGAGAAGCAGCTGATCGACGACCCGAAGGAAAAGGAAGTCATCGCCATCTTCAAGAAGCAGTCCGACGACCTGGCCGCCAAGCTCAAGGACGTGCCGGCTGCGCTGGCTGCCGACAAGGCTGCGGCGGAGAAGAAGATCGAGGAGCTGAAGGCCGCTTCGGCGCCGTTGGCTGACGTGCAGGCCGCCGAGAAGGCACTGACCGCGATCCCCAAGGACGAAGCCGCGGCGAAGTCGGCCTGGACGAAGGCCAAGGCGGCTGCCGATGCGCGCGCCCGTCCGCTGGCCGGCATGCCGCGCCATGCGCAGCAGTACGCCGGCGACCCGAACGGCGACGAGAAGGCGCAGAAGACCTTCAACGAATCGCGGCGCAACTTCCTCGCGCTCGTGTTCTGCCTGATGGTCGGCACCGCCGCGCTGCCGCACATCCTGATGCGCTACTACACGACGCCCTCGGTCAAGGAAGCCCGCGAGTCGGTGACCTGGTCGCTGTTCTTCATCTTCCTGCTGTACTTCACGGCGCCGGCGCTCGCGGTGCTGGTCAAGTACGAGGTCTTCAACGTGCTGGTCGGCACGCCGTTCGACAAGCTGCCGGCGTGGATCTCCGCGTGGGCGCGGGTCGACCCGGCGCTGCTGTCGGTGGCCGACATCAACAAGGACGGCATCTTCCAGCTCGGCGAGATGCGCATCGGCGGCGACATCATCGTGCTGGCCACGCCGGAGATCGGGGGCCTGCCCTACGTGATCTCGGGCATGGTCGCGGCCGGTGGCCTGGCGGCTGCGCTGTCCACGGCGGACGGCCTGCTGCTGACGATCGCCAACGCGCTGTCGCATGACCTGTACTACAAGATGATCGACCCGAACGCGCCGACCGGGCGCCGCGTGATGATCTCGAAGATCCTGCTGCTGGTGGTCGCGGTTCTCGCGGCGCTGGTGGCGGCCCAGAAGCCGGCGGACATCCTGTTCCTGGTCTCGGCGGCGTTCTCGCTGGCCGCGGCAGGCTTCTTCCCGGCGCTCACGCTCGGCATCTTCTGGAAGCGCGCAAGCAAGTGGGGGGCCGTGCTGGGCATGCTGGCCGGTGTCAGCATCACCTTCTACTACATGGCGACGACCCAGCCCTGGCTGCGCGGCATCTTCGGCGTGACCTCGTCGGTGGCCGACAACACGTGGTGGGGCATCGCGCCGATCTCGGCCGGCGTCTTCGGCGTGCCGCTGGGCTTCGCCGTGATCATCATCGTGAGCCTGCTGACCCCGGCGCCCAAGGCCGAGGTGCAGGAGCTCGTCGAGCACGTGCGCTACCCGAACCTGAAGCCGGCGCGCTGATGCCGGCCTGACGCGGACGCCGCTCGCGCGGCGTCCCGCAGTCCAACGACGGCCCCGCTCCGCGGGGCCGTCGTCTTTTCGGGCGGCTATAATCGCGGGCTTTCTCTTTGCCGCACCTGCTCCCCGACGCTTGCAGGGCGGCCTGGCACCCGGTCCCCGGGTGTTCCACCCACAAGGAGTTCCCATGCGTCATTACGAGATCGTGCTGCTGATCCACCCGGATCAGAGCGAGCAGGTTCCAGCGATGCTGGAACGCTACAAGGCCCTGGTGGCCAACGGCGGCGGCAAGGTGCACCGCGTCGAGGACTGGGGCCGCCGGCAGCTGGCCTACATGATCCAGAAGCTGGCCAAGGCGCATTACCTGTGCCTGAACATCGAGTGCGGTCAGGAGGTCCTGACCGAGCTCGAGACCGGCTTCCGCTTCAACGACGCCGTGCTGCGCCACCTGACCGTGGCCAAGAGCAAGGCCGAGACCAACCCGTCGGTGATGATGAAGGCGGTCGAGCGCGAGGAATCGCGCAAGGCCGCGCAGGAGACGCAGGGCTGAGGCCCTCGCGGCCTGTGCGGGCCCCCGCGGCCTCGGGTCTGGCGCGATGAACCGGCTGGTTCTCAGCGCCCGACTCGAGGAGCGCGGCGCCCTGCGGCACACGCCGGCCGGTCTGCCGGCATTGGACCTGAGCCTGGCTCATGCGTCCGATGTCAGCCAGGACGGCCAGCCGCGCAGGGTGTCGATGCAGGTGAAGTCGCTGGTGATCGGACAACTCGTCGATGCCATCCACCGCCTGCCTCTCGGGTCCGAAGCCGTGTTCGCCGGGTTCCTGGCGCCGGCACGCAACGGCCGCGGCCTGCTGTTCCACGTCACCGAGCTGATCCGGGACTGAAGCTCTCACCGGATCGTCCACGAGAACCGAATCCAGATTTCAGGAGCATCCACCATGGCACCTCCCCGTGGCAAAGGCAAAGGCGGCAAGGACCGCCGTCCGAAGCGCAACCAGCAGTCGCTGCTGTTCCGCCGCAAGCGTTTCTGCCGCTTCACCGTGGCCGGCGTCGAGGAGATCGACTACAAGGACGTCGACACGCTGCGTGACTTCATCGGCGAGAACGGCAAGATCACGCCGGCTCGCCTGACCGGCACCCGCGCGATCTACCAGCGCCAGCTGTCGACGGCCATCAAGCGCGCGCGCTACCTCGCGCTGCTGCCGTATTCCGACCAACACCGCGTCTGACCGGGGGCATCGACATGCAAGTGATCCTGCTGGAGAAGGTGCCCAACCTGGGCAACCTCGGCGACGTCGTCAAGGTCAAGGACGGCTACGCCCGCAACTTCCTGATCCCGACCCGCCGCGCGCGCCGCGCGACCGAGGCCGCGATCAAGGAATTCCAGGACCGGCGCGCCGAGCTCGAGAAGGCCGCCGCCGACAAGCTGGCCGCTGCCCAGGCGCTGGGCGAGCAACTGGCCGGCAAGGTGCTGCGCGTCGTCCAGAAGGCCGGCGTCGACGGCCGCCTGTTCGGTTCGGTGACCAACCACGACGTCGCCGAAGCCCTGGCGAAGATCGGCCTGAAGGTCGCCAAGGGCCAGGTGCGCATGCCGGCCGGTCCGATCAAGGCCGTCGGCGAGCACACGGTCAGCGTCGCGCCGCACGGTGACGTGGTGGTCGACATCACCGTCCAGGTGGTGGCGCAGGTCGACTGAGCGCAGGCGCGAGCCTCGTCCCCAGGCCGGCATCTCGCCGGCCGGCTTCAAGCACCGGCCGGCATCTCGCCGGCCGTTTTCATGCACCGGCCGGCACGGTGTCGTGCAGCGGCCGGCGCGTCGCTGGCCTCGTGCTCGCGCGGCCTCGTCGCTCGCGGCTTGTGCACCGGCAACTCGCCGGATCTGCACAGCTCTGTCCACAGGCGGTCGGGAGCTGGCCGCCTATGATCGATCCATGAACAGCCGCATCGATTCCCCGGGCGCCGTCGGCGCCCGCGACGACGAAGTCAGCCGCCTGCGCGTGCCGCCGCACTCGACCGAGGCGGAGCAGAGCGTGCTCGGCGGCCTGTTGCTGGACAACCTGGCCTGGGACCGCGCCGCGGACCTCATCGGCGAGAGCGACTTCTACCGCTGGGAACATCGTCACATCTACGCCGCGATCGGCTCGCTGATCGCCGCCAGCAAGCCTGCCGACGTCATCACCGTGCACGAGGTGCTGCAGAGCCTCGGCAAGGCCGACGATTGCGGCGGGCTGGCCTACCTGAACGCCCTCGCGCAGAGCGTGCCCAGTGCGGCCAATGTCCGGCGTTATGCCGAGATCGTTCGCGAGCGGGCCGTCCTGCGCAAGCTGATCACCGCGAGCGACGAGATCGCGACGGCCGCCTTCAACCCGCAGGGCACGCCGGTGTCCCAGATCCTCGACGAGGCCGAGTCGCGGATCTTCCGCATCGGCGAGGAGGGTGCGCGGGTCGGTGCCGGCTTCCAGGGCATGGACCGCCTGATCTCGCAGCTGCTTGAGCGCGTCGAGGAACTGGAGAAGAACGGGGCCGAGGAGGTGACCGGCATCCGCACCGGTTTCTACGACCTCGACCGGATGACCGCGGGCCTGCAGAAGGGTGACCTGATTATCCTGGCCGCTCGCCCTTCGATGGGCAAGACCGCCCTGGCGCTGAACATCGCGGAGAACGTGGCGGTCCAGGAGGGCCTGCCGGTGGCCGTCTTCTCGATGGAGATGGGCGCGTCGCAACTCGCGCTGCGGCTGGTCGGGTCGCTGGCGCGCATCGACCAGCAGCACCTGCGCACCGGGCGGCTGCGCGACGAGGAGTGGGAGCGGCTGCCGGCGGCGGCCACGCAGCTCAGCCAGGCGCCGATGTTCATCGACGAGACACCGGGCCTGAACCCCGCCGAACT
>ERZ761607.5049-NODE-5049-length-11175-cov-6.851799_pt1 | contig 11175 bp, 9 predicted proteins | sample MGYA00511164_ERZ761607 | MGnify/ENA primary metagenome ERZ761607 (study PRJEB28899, sample SAMN02445080) | bioreactor sludge metagenome | biome: EBPR sludge | place: Australia: Brisbane, Thorneside Wastewater Treatment Plant | collected 2011-06-22 ...
TTTAACGACTCGCGAAGACGACCGCCACCGCGTCGACCGTGGCGCCGCGGTGGCGCCGATTCGGGCCTGGCTCCCACGCGCCCGCGTGGGAGGCCCGTCCCATCCCTATGTATTCTACGCCTACTTCACCGCGCTGGGGCTGGACCTCACCCCGGAGGACGCCAGTTGCCACGGCCGCCTGGACCTGACGGTGCGGTTCAACGGCCAGATTTATCTGTTCGAGTTCAAGGTGGTGGAACTGGTCCCCGAAGGCCAGGCCCTGCGGCAGGTCCAGGGGCGGGGCTACCCGACAAATATCGGGCGGAGGGCCGGCCGATCCACCTGATCGGCGTGGAGTTCAGCCGGGAGCAACGCCGGGTGGTGCGGTTCAAGGTGGAGACGGTTTCGCCGTAGCCGCTCACACCACCCGCCACGCCACCCGCTCGAAACCAAGAGCCGCCCTGGTTAGAGCCCGTTCACGACCAGTCGGCTACACTGTGTTGTCTTCCGACTCACAGCGATCCGAGCCAGCGATGATCAAACGCTATCCAGCCATGCTGTTGCCGATAGGGATTGCTGTTGGCGCGTGCGGGTGCAGTTCCTTTTTGCGCGAAGGCACGGCCGATCTGGCCGGCGTCGGTGGCGCGGCCATCGCCAGCAGCGCCACCGACAACGCGGCGGTCGCCACCGGCATCGGGCTGGGCGTGCGCTCGGCGGCGATGGCCGGCCTCCAATATGCCCAGCGCAAGACGCATCAGAAACAGCAGGACCTGATCGCCCAGATCGCCGGCAAACTGGAGCCCGGCGCGGTGGCGACCTGGCAGGTCAGCCACACGATTCCCATCGAAGACGACGAGCGGGGCCGGGTGACGGTCAGCCGGATCATCAGCGGGCGGAATCTGGTCTGCAAGGAAATCGTGTTCTCGATCGACACCGCCGCCGACCACAAGCCGCAAAGCGACTTCTACGTCGCCACCATCTGCCGCGACGCCGACCGCTGGAAATGGGCCTCCGCCGAACCGGCCACCGAGCGCTGGGGCGCGTTGCAATGAAGCGGTCGCGCAAGGTGACTGCAACACCCTCGAAAATCGATCCCACCGCGCCGCTGGTCGCCAGTCTGCTGGCCGTCGTTCTCACTGGCTGCAATAGCGTCGGCGGGTTCGCCGGGGCCGCCGCCGGCATCGCCAGCGGCGCGGCCACCACCAATCCCGCAGTGGGTTATGGGGTCAGTATCGGGGTTGCGGTCGTGGTCGACGCCACCACCAAATACGTGCTTCGCATCTGGCATCAGGCCGAGCAGGATCAAATCGCTGCCCAGATCGGGCGGATGAAGCCGGGCGACATCGAAGCCTGGAAAATCCAGCACCCGGTGCCCTACGAAAACGAACACGGCGAAATCGAGGTGGTGCGCATCCTGGCTTCGCCGCTCGCCCTGTGCAAGGAGGCGCTGTTTTCCGTCGTCGATGGCGAAGGCGACAAACAGACGCGCCAATGGTTCGTGGTAACCGCTTGCCGGCAGGGCAAAACCTGGAAGTGGGCGGTCGCCGAGCCTGCCGTTGGCCGTTGGGGCTCCCTACAGTAACGTGAGTTCCGGATAAGGATGGGGGGTGGCCCCTGCGCGGAACCTGCTAAGGTTCTTTGGTTAACGTGAGTTCCGGATAATTATTCCTGAAAAGTTAAAAGCTTAAGTTCATTTTGGGACAGGTTGAGGGAGGGTTTGCGAGGTTGGTAAGTGTAGGCCACTAATGCGGCCAATACATTGATCATGGCGTTGACGACACTGCGATGGCGGGTGTGCTCGATCTGCTGGATGTTTTTGATCTGATCGTTGCTCCTCTGAACGGAAAGGATTTTTTCATCTCCCCCCTCGCTTACTGTCGGTGCTTCTACTAAGCAACGGTGGCGCTTTTTGGTGAAGCAATAACTTAACAAGTCGCTGAAGCAGAAATTGGCTCCGCTGCGCTACGCCAATTCTGCTTAACTTTGTCGTTAGGCAAACGGACGATCGTGTGCAGGTTGCACTCCGCTAGCAGGTGTTCCTTGAGCCGGGTCTTGACGCCTTCGCCGAACAGCGTCCCGTCCGGCAGCACGACCGCCGCCCGACCTCCCGTTTTCAGCGGGCGCACGATCAGCGCCAGAAACAGATCGGCGGTTTCGCGGGTCTGGAAGTGCTTGGGAAAATTGCTCTCGATGCCGTCTTCCTCCCGCCCGCCGAAAGGGGGATTGGTGAGGATGAGATCCACCCGGTCGCTGGCGCCGTAGCTGATGTAGGGCCGGGCCAGGGTGTTTCATGGGTGACGAACGACGGATCGTCGATGCCGTGCAGCAGCAGATTGGCCACGCACAGCATGTGCGGAAGCTGCTTCTTCTCCGTCGCCCGCAACGCCCGCTGCATCCGCTGCTCGTCGGCGGGCGTCTTGACGTAATGCTGCCGGATGTGGCGGATCGCGCAGGTGAGAAACCCGCCCGTGCCGCAGGCCGGATCAAACAGAATCTCGCCGGGCCGGGGATCGATGCGCTCGGCCATGAACCCCGTCACGGCGCGCGGCGTGTAGTACTCGCCCGCATTGCCGGCGCTTTGCAGGTCGTTGAGGATCTGCTCGTAAAGAGCGCCGAAGTGCTGGCGCTCCTTGAGGTCGTTGAAATCAATGGCATTGATCTTGTTGACCACCTTGCGCAGGAGTTGGCCGGATTTCATGTAGTTGTAAGCGTCCTCGAACACGCTCCGCACCAATCGGCGGCGGCCATTCTGGCCGGCGACCGGTAGTTCCTTCAGCGAAGGGAACAACTCCTCGTTGATGAAGTCCAGCAAATCCTCGCCGATGATGCCCTCCGAGTCAGCCGCCCAGGCCCGCCACTGAAACGAATCCGGAATTGGCGAACGATAGCCCGGCTGCGTCAATTCCAGTTCCCGATCCTGATCGTCGATGATCTTGAGGAAGAAGATCCAGCACAGTTGGGAAATGCGCTGCGCATCGCCATCGACGCCGACATCATCGCGCATGATGTCCTGGATGGATTTGACGGTGTTGCGAACGGACATGGGTTAGGCGGCTTCCTGATAGAGCGCGGCTTGCAGGCGACGAACGGCCTGCTCAAAGCCGCTGCGACTGCCGAAGGGCTTGATGAGTTGCACCACGGTGCCCATCCGGTCGAAGGGCGCGACTTTCAGAATACCGGGGTCATCGAGATCGAGCACGCCCTGATCCTGATACTTGTCCAGCAACGCTTCCAGCACCGCGCGGGCCTGGGGGCCATGGTGGGCGAACACATCCTGCCGACGGACGTTCGCCGCGCGCGCGCCGGGTCAGCGGCGGGCGGTCGAAAGCGACATGGCAAATCAGGTCGAAAGGATCGAAGTCCTTGCCGACTTCCTCCATCAGCGGGTCCAGCAACAGCCCTTCCTTTTCGAGTTCTTCGATAATGGCCTGCTTGCGCTCGGCGGCTTTCCAGCGTTTGAGAAAATCATCCAGGCTGGCGAAATGCCGTTGCAGGCCCTTCCGGGTGTAATCCCGCAGGCTTTCCGTGACCAGTTTGCCGTTCTCGTCCACATATTCCACCCGCTCGGCCAGCACGGTGACGTGGACGCCATCCACATAGACTTTTTTGCCGGGTTCGGGATCATCGGGCGGCAGACCGATGTCGGGCAGCGAGCCATCCACCGGGGTTTCCCCCGTTTCCGTGTCATACGGCGGCTGATCTTCCTCCAGATCACGCCCGGTGGCCTCGACTTCGGGCGGTGTGATCGGATCCTGGTCGCCCGGTTCGTAAATCTGCGCCGGCTCGCCGTCAAAGGCGGGATCGGCGAAATGATGGGTCGCGCCGCGAAAATCCATCAGGGTGAAATAGAGCTTCCCGGTATCCTCGTGCATGCGGGTCCCGCGCCCGACGATCTGCTTGAATTCGCTCATCGAGCCGACATCGCGTTCCAGCGCGATCAGCCGGCAGGTCTGGGCATCGACGCCGGTGGTCAGCAACCGCGAGGTGGTCACCAGCGCCGGATAGCGGGATTCCGGATCGATGAAATTGCCGAGTTGCCGGGTTCCTTCCTCATCATCGCCGGTGATCCGCATCACATAGCGGGGATTGTCGCCCACCAGGTCGGGATTCTCGTTGATCAGCGCTGGCGCATCCGGGCGGCGTGTTCGGTGTCCACGCAGAACACGATGGTCTTCTGGAACCTATCCCCGCTCTCCTTGAGAAAATCCGATACCTTGCCAGCCACGATCCGGGTGCGCTCGTCGATCACCAGACTGCGGTCAAAATCCTTCTGGTTGTATAGCCGGTCCTCGACTTCGTCGCCGTCGCGGTCCCGCTTGCCCTTTTCCGGCCGGTAGCCTTCCACATCGACGTTGATGTGAACCTTGATCACCTTGTAGGGGGCGAGAAAGCCGTCGCGGATGCCCTGCTTGAGCGAGTAGGTGTAAACCGGTGGGCCGAAATACTGGATGTTGGAAACGTATTCGGTTTCCCTGGGGGTGGCGGTCAGGCCGATCTGGGTGGCGGCGGCAAAGTAGTCGAGAATCTCCCGCCAGGCGGAATCCTCGGCGGCGCTGCCCCGGTGGCACTCGTCGATGACGATCAGATCGAAAAAGCCCCGCGAGAATTGCCGGTACACCTTCTGGCGCTCTTCGGGACCGGTGATGGCCTGATAGAGGCCCAGATAGATTTCATAAGCCGTGTCGATGCTGGCGCTGGCATCGGCGGCGGCGCGGACGATGGTTTTGGCGCTGGTGCTGAGCTTGGCCATGGCCGGACCGAAAGGTCGGAAATCGTTGACCATGGTCCGATCGACCAGAATGTCGCGGTCGGCCAGGAACAGGATGCGTTTCCTGTAGCCGGCCTTCCACAGCCGCCAGATGATCTGGAAGGCGGTGTAGGTCTTGCCCGTGCCGGTGGCCATGACCAGCAGCAGGCGCTGTTGCCTTTTGGCGATGGCCTCGATGGCGGCGTTGATGGCGCCGCACTGAATAGTACCGGGGCGCCTTGCCGCCGTCGTCGTAATAATCTTGCAGGACCATCCGCTCGGCCTCCGGCGTCAGTCCCTTCCAGACACGGTAGCGGGTCCAGAGCGCGGCGGGGGACGGAAAGGCGTCCAGTGGGAGCGTGGTTTCCAGCTCGCCGCTCGTGCCGGTGCGGTCGTGGAACACAAAGCCGTTGCCGTTGGAGGAGAACACAAACTCCAGCGCCTGTTGCATCCCGTCGCCGATGCCGTGGTTATTGTCCTTGGCTTCGATCAGGGCGATAGGCGGGTTGGGCCGATAATAGAGAAGGTAATCGGCGCGTTTGGCCCGGCCACGGGCGACCAGTTTGCCGCGCACGACGATGCGGCCCTGGGTGAAACTGACCTCACGCCGGATTTGCGCGGTTTCGTCCCAGCCAGCCCCGACCAAATACGGGGTGATGTATTTGGCGCAAATATCGCTTTCGCTGAGCGATTTCTTGTTCATGGCGGGTTCCGGGCAGGGTGGACGAATCATCGGCCTGCTGGCGAAAGGCTTGCGTGCCGGACCCAGAACGATCTGGCCTGTACTTTCTTGAGGAACTGCCAACCGGCGACATCACGCCTACTGCTTACACTGCGCTTACAACGAAAAAGGCCTACTGAAAGAAGATCAGTAGGCCTTTGTTTCATCTGGCTCCCCAGCGCGGACTCGAACCACGGACCCGGTGATTAACAGTCACCTGCTCTACCGACTGAGCTACTGGGGAAAAGGAGGGGGGATTTTATTGACCCCCGCTCGCCCTGTCAATCCTGGTTCAGCGCGCGACCACCCGCTGAATCCGCTCCAACGCCTTGACAAGGTTCGCCATGCTGGTGGCGAACGAGATGCGGACGCAGCCTTCCGCGCCGAAGGCCGAACCTGGCACCAGGGCCACGCCGACCTCGGTCAGCAACAGTTCCGCGAAGGCGAGGTCGTTGGCCAAGCCCAGCCGCTCGATCACTTTCCGAAAGCTGGGGAAGATGTAGAACGTCCCGTCCGCTGGCGCCACCTCGACGCCGGGCATCGCTTTCAGCGCGGCATGGACATAAGCGTGCCGCTCCCTGAATGCCTCGTTCATCACCGCGATGCAGGACTGATCGCCGTTCAGCCCCGCTTCGGCCGCCACCTGGGAAATCGAAGTGGGGTTGGACGTACTTTGCGACTGGATGTTGGTCATCGCCTCGATCAAATCCTTCGGACCGCCGCAATAACCAATCCGCCAGCCGGTCATCGAATAGGCCTTGGAGACGCCGTTCAGCACGATGGTCCGGTCGTACAGGTCGGGGCAGACGTTGAGGATGTTATGGAATTTCTCCTCGGTCCACAGGATGTGTTCGTAGATGTCGTCGGTGGCGATGTAGACCTGGGGATGCCGACGCAACACCTCGCCCAGGGCGGTCAGTTCGGCGGCGCTGTAGGCCACCCCGGTCGGGTTGGAGGGACTGTTGATCACCACCAGCTTGGTGCGGGGGGTGATGGCCGCTTCCAGTTGCGCCGGCGTGATCTTGAATCGCCGGTCGATACCCGCCTCGACGATCGCCGGCACGCCGTCGGCCAGCAACACCATGTCGGGATAGGAGACCCAGTACGGCGCGGGGATGATCACCTCGTCGCCACGGGTCAACAGTGCCTGGGCCAGGTTGTAGAAGCTCTGCTTGCCGCCGCAAGAGACGAGAATCTGCTTCGGTTCGTAGCTCAGGCCGTTGTCGCGCTGAAACTTGGCGATGATCGCCTTCTTCAGGCTGGCCGTGCCGTCCACCGGGGTGTACTTGGTGAACCCGGCGTTGATCGCCTGGATCGCCGCCGCCTTGATGAAATCAGGCGTATCGAAATCCGGTTCGCCCGCGCCCAGCCCGACCACATCCTGGCCGGCGGCCTTCAATGCATTGGCCTTGGCGGTCACCGCCAGGGTGGGAGAAGGCTTGATGCGCTGGACACGTTCGGAAAGAGGGGTACTCACGGGGGCTCCTGGATGCTGAAGGGTTTGAACACAAAGACTAAGCGTGGTGTCGGATAATACTGGAAATTTTCCCCTGGCCAAACTCCCATGCAGACCCACGAACCCTTCACGCTCCATGCTCCGTTCCAGCCCGCCGGCGATCAACCCGAAGCCATCCGCGCCCTGGTCGCCGGCCTGAACAGCGGTCTGGCGCATCAAACCCTGCTGGGCGTCACCGGCAGCGGCAAAACCTTCGCCGTCGCCCACGTCATCGCCGCCGCGCAGCGGCCGGCGCTGCTGTTGGCGCCGAACAAGACCCTGGCGGCACAACTGTACGGCGAGATGCGCGAGTTTTTTCCCGGCAACGCGGTGGAGTATTTCGTCTCCTATTACGACTATTACCAGCCGGAAGCCTACGTACCGTCGTCGGACACCTACATCGAAAAGGACGCTTCGATCAACGAGCACATCGAGCAGATGCGGCTGTCGGCCACCAAGGCGATCCTGGAGCGGCCCGATACGATCATCGTCGCCACCGTGTCGGCGATTTACGGCCTGGGCGATCCCGAGTGGTACATGAAGATGATCCTGCATCTGGTGCGCGGCGAGAAAGTGGACCAGCGCGCCATCCTGCGCCGACTGGCGGATTTGCAGTACACCCGCAACGATCTGGAACTGGCGCGCGGTGCGTTTCGGGTGCGCGGCGAGATCATCGACATCCATCCCGCCGAATCGGATCAGGAAGCGCTGCGGGTGGAACTGTTCGACGACGCCATCGAATCGCTCAGCCTGTTCGATCCGCTCACCGGCAAGGTCTCGCGCAAGCTGCCGCGCTACACGGTCTATCCCAAGAGCCACTACGTCACCCCGCGCGAACAGCTTTTGCAGGCGGTGGAGGCCACCAAGGAGGAGTTGCGGGAGCGGCTGGCCGAGCTGCGCGCTGCTGGCAAGCTGCTGGAGGCGCAGCGGCTGGAACAGCGCACCCGCTTCGATATCGAGATGATGCTGGAGCTGGGCTATTGCAGCGGCATCGAGAACTACTCCCGCCATTTGTCCGGCCGCGAGGCGGGCGAGGCGCCGCCGACCCTGTTCGACTATCTGCCGCCGAACGCGCTGATCTTCATCGACGAAAGCCACGTCACCGTGCCGCAACTGGGAGCGATGTACAAGGGCGACCGTTCGCGCAAGGAAACCCTGGTCGAGTACGGCTTCCGCCTGCCGTCGGCGCTGGACAACCGGCCGCTGCGGTTCGACGAATTCGAGCGGCTGAGCGGCCAGACCATCTTCATTTCCGCCACGCCCGGCCCGTTCGAGCTGGAGCATTCCGGCGCCGCGGTGGCCGAGCAGGTGGTGCGCCCGACCGGCCTGGTGGACCCCGAAACCGAGGTGCGGCCGGCGCTGCATCAGGTGGACGACCTGCTGGGTGAAGTCCGCGAGCGGGTGAATTTGAAGGAACGGGTCCTGGTCACCACCCTGACCAAGCGCATGGCCGAGGATTTGACCGAGTACCTGGCCGAGAATGGGGTGAAGGTGCGCTATCTGCACGCCGACATCGAAACGGTGGAGCGGGTCGAGATCATCCGCGATCTGCGGCTGGGCCAGTTCGACGTGCTGGTCGGCATCAACCTGCTGCGGGAAGGGCTGGATTTGCCGGAAGTGTCGCTGGTGGCGATTCTCGACGCCGACAAGGAGGGCTTCCTGCGGTCGGAACGCTCCCTGATTCAAACCATCGGGCGGGCCGCTCGCCACCTGCGCGGCAAGGCGATCCTGTACGCGGATCAGATCACCGGCTCGATGCGGCGGGCGCTGGACGAGACCGAGCGCCGCCGCGCCAAGCAGCGAAACCACAACGAAGCGCACGGCATCACCCCGCGTGGCATCCAGAAGGCCGTGGCCGACATCCTGGAAGGCGCCTATTCCCATCCCGGCGCTCCGCTGCCGGCGACGCAGTACGCCAAGGTCGCGGAGGAAACGGCGGCTTACGCCCACGAAACGCCGGCGCTGCTGATGAAGAAGATCAAGCAACTGGAACAGGCGATGTACCGCCACGCCCGCGATCTGGAATTCGAGGAAGCGGCGAAACTGCGCGACGAAATCCAGCGGATTCGGCAATTCGGACTGGGCCTGCCGGAAGTGAAGGCGGGATGAACGGCATCGTTTTGAAGCGAGAGTCCGCGGTTGCGGGGTTGAGTGGACCGATTTCGACCCGGGCAACTTGCACAGCCATGGAATTTTTCTACGCTAAATCCTATCCAGTGGGCTGATTTTTCCAGGAGAAACCATGACCGAGCTGAACGGCGTAATGATGCAGTACTTCCACTGGTATTCCCCGGACGATGGCAGCCTTTGGAGTGAAGTCGCCGAACGGGCCTCGACGCTGGCCCAGGCCGGATTCACCGCCCTGTGGCTGCCGCCCGCCTACAAGGGCATCGGGGGTAGCCGCGATGTCGGCTATGGGGTCTACGATCTCTACGATCTCGGCGAATTCGAGCAAAAAGGCTCCATTCGCACCAAGTACGGCGCCCGCCAGCAATACCTCCAGGCCATCGCCGCGCTGCGCGCCGCTGGTCTTCAGGTCTATGCCGACGCCGTGCTCAACCATCGCATCGGCGGCGACGCCACGGAAACGACTCGGGCCACGCCGTTCCTCCAGGACGATCGAGTGCATCCACGGGGAGGACTCCGGGAAGTCGAGGTGTATACCCATTTCCACTTTCCGGGTCGACGGGGCCAATACTCGCCGTTCGAGTGGCGCTGGTGGCATTTCGACGCCGTCGATTACGACGCCAGGACCCAGGAACGGGGCATGATTTACCTGTTCGAGGGCAAGCAGTTCGACGATCAAGTTTCCCTGGAGAGAGGCAATTTTGCCTATCTGATGGGCTGCGATCTCGATTTTCAGCACGAGGAGGTGCGCGCCGAACTGATCCGTTGGGGGAAATGGTATCTCGACACCACCGGCGTGGACGGCTTTCGGCTCGACGCGATCAAGCACATCGCGGCCTGGTTTTTTCCGACCTGGCTGGACGAGATGGCGGAACATGCCAGCAGGGAGCTATTCGCCGTCGGCGAGTACTGGTCCCCCGACGTCAACGCCTTGCATTTGTACTTGAATCGACTGGGACCCCGGATGTCCCTGTTCGACGTGGCGCTGCATTACAACTTTCACATGGCCAGCCGCATGGGCGGCAATTACGACATGCGGCGCATCCTGGACAACACGCTCATGCAGCAGCGGCCGTACCAGGCCGTGACCTTCGTGGAAAACCACGATTCGCAACCGCTGCAAGCCCTGGAGTCGGTGGTCGAGCCCTGGTTCAAGCCCTTGGCCTACGCCATGATCCTGTTGCGGCGGGAAGGCTATCCCTGCGTGTTTCACGCCGACTATTACGGCGCGGAGTACGAGGACAAGGGCCGGGACGGCAAGTCCTACCGGATCGTGCTGCCTTCCCACCGCGCGCTGATCGACAAGCTGCTTCACGCTCGCCGCCACTATGCCCACGGTTCCCAGTACGACTATTTCGACCACTGGAACCGAGTCGGCTGGACCCGCCTGGGCAACGACGAATTCCCCAAGGCCATGGCGGTGCTCCTCAGCGACGGACCCGGCGGCGGGAAATGGATGGAAGTTCGCAAACCCAACGCCCGGTTCGTGGACCTCACCGAACAAATCAGGGAGCCGGTTTACACCAACGACGCCGGCTGGGGCGAATTTCACTGCCAGGGCGGTTCGGTGTCGGTGTGGATCGAGGCATAGCGGTGTGCAAAACGCCTCTTAACCTTGAACCATCCGGATGATCTCGGCGATTTGCTGGGCTTCGGGAAGCCTCAGCCGTTGCGCGTCTTGCAGGGCCAAGTTTAAGAGTTCCAACGCCTTTTCGCGGTCTCCCGTCGCGCCGCGTTTCAGGTAAATGATTCCGAGGTTGGCACGAAAAATGAGAACATCCCGCACCGATCCGAGTCGCTGGCACACCGGCAGCACCGCTTCCTGGTAAATCCGCAGCGCTTCGTCCAGCTCGCCCCGATCCTGCAACACGTCGGCGATCTGCCCCAGCGTCACCGCCCGCGAGCGCACGTCCCCCAGCCGCTCGTAGACCGGCAGTTCTTCCTCCCGGTAAATCCGCAGCGCTTCGTCCAGCTCCCCCCGCGCCTGCAACACGTCGGCGATCTTCCCCTGCGTCACCGCCCGCGCCCGCACGTCCCCCAGCCGCTCGTACACCGGCAGTTCTTCCTCCCGGTAAATCCGCAGCGCTTCGTCCAGCTCCCCCCGCG
>ERZ761607.5050-NODE-5050-length-11173-cov-52.763357_pt1 | contig 11173 bp, 7 predicted proteins | sample MGYA00511164_ERZ761607 | MGnify/ENA primary metagenome ERZ761607 (study PRJEB28899, sample SAMN02445080) | bioreactor sludge metagenome | biome: EBPR sludge | place: Australia: Brisbane, Thorneside Wastewater Treatment Plant | collected 2011-06-22 ...
GCTGGCGCTCGCCTTCACCCAGTTGCTCGGCGGCGACCTCGGTGGCGGCTACTTCTCCGGCAAGGTGCCGCTGCTCGTGCCGCAACTCGTGCCGGCGGCCGGCTTCCTGCTCCTCGGCTGCGCCGCCAGTCTGACCGGCGCCGCCTACCCGGCCTACCTCAACCTGCGGCAGCCCCTGGTCGAGGCACTCAACAACGGTTTCACGGCCCGGCCGCAAGCCGTTCGCAGCCGGCGTCGGCAGCTTCTGCTGCCGGCGTCGCTGGCGTTGCTGGCGGGCGGGCTGCTGCAGTTGCCACCGCTCTCCGGATTGCCGCTGGCCGCCTACGCCGCGATTGCCCTCGTCCTGCTCATCGGCGTCGCCGGCGCGCCGCTGCTGACGCAGGAGATCTTCGGCCGCGCCGCCCGCCTGCGGCTGCCGGCGACGCAGCGGATCGCCCTGCAGAACGTCGCGCAGGCACCGCTGATGGCGCAGGTGGCGGCCAGCGGCCTGATCGTCAGCTTCGCGCTGACCGCCAGCATGGTGATCATGGTGTCGAGCTTTCGCGTCGCGGTGGACCACTGGCTCGACCATGTCCTGCCGGCACCGCTCTACCTGCGCGGCAAGGCGAGCCCGCTGCCACAGGAGCTGCTGACTGCCCTGGAACGTGCCGATGCGCCCTTCCTGCGCGTCGAGCGAAGCGCCTACGCCAGCCTGACGCTCGACCCGCGGCGACCGGCAGTGGCGTTGCTGGTGCGCGAGCTCGACCGCCACGACCCCGCCGCGCGGCTGCCGTTCACGGGCGCGGTGTTGGTCCCGCCGGCGGCGATGCCGGTGGTCTGGATCAGCGAAGCGATGCAGGAGATCTACCGCATCGCCCCCGGGCAATCCCTGCGCCTGCCCTTGCTCGGCGGCGACGTCGAGGTCTTCGTCGGCGGCGTCTGGCGCGACTACGCACGGCAGTTCGGCGCCCTGGTGATCAGCCGCGACGACTATCAGCGGCTCGGTGGCGACTTCCGCCCGAGCGATCTCGCGCTCTGGCCGCGGCCCGGCGAGGAAGCCGCCGCCGGCGAATGGCTGGCACCGCACGCCGCCGCCCACGCGCTGGAAGTCGCCGAAAGCGCCGGCATCCGCCGCTTGAGCCTGTCGATCTTCGACAAGAGCTTCGCCGTCACCTACGCCCTCGAGGCGGCAGCGATGGTCATCGGCGTCTTCGGGCTCGCCGTCACGCTCACCGCCAGCGTCTGGCTGCGGGCGCGCGAGCTGGCAACCCTGGCGGCGCTTGGCTTCGACCAGCGCATGCTGCGCCACGCGCTGATGCTCGAAGGCGCGCTGATCGCCAGCGTCGGCCTGCTGCTCGGCCTCGCCTGCGGCATCGCCATCGGCGCCATCCTGACGCACTTCGTCAATCCGCAGGCTTTCCACTGGCGGATGCCGCTCGACCTGCCCTGGCTGGCACTTCTCGCCGGCGCCGCGGGCACGCTGACCGCAGCCGTCCTCGCCAGCCGGCAGGCCGCGAGCCAGGCGACGCGGCTGCCGCTGGCGCAGGTACTGGCCAGCAGCCAGTGAGCAGGTTGCCTGCGTGCAGCGTCAGCAGGCGGCCGGCCGACCAGGAAACCCGCCACAGGGGCGGTGCACAGCGCCCCCAGGGCCTCGCGCGCAGCGAGGGCGGATGCCCGGCTGCCGGCAACGATTGTCCGTGTCCGCGCCAGGCCGGCAACGGCCGCGCCGCCGTTCGGCCGGACTGGGCCCTCGTGCACCGGCTGTTCGAAGGCAGGTTGCCCAGCGGCAACTCTTGCCACTTTTCGCCATGCGCTCACCTATACTGTCCATGGATCGGTCCCGCCCGCACTTTCAGGTCGCGGCGCCGCTGCTGGCCGGCAGCCGTCGCAGCGAGTGCTGGCGGGATCAGGGTGTGTCGCGTCCGGATCGGCTGCAGGGCGTCTACCCCCCTGCCGTCAGCGCTACGCAGCCGGCTGCGACGCTCGCCAACGCGGTAACTGACAGGATTGCAATGAATTCGCTGTCGCAACAGCGGTTGCCACCGGGTCTTTGCGGGCACGAGATGCGACAGCGCGCTTTCGCCGTCCTCGCGCTGTTCGTCCTGTCGCTGCTGGCCATGGCCTGGCCCGGCGTCGCGAGCGCCATCCAGAACTGCCACGACTACACCTACTACGCGCTGACCGGCGAGGACGGCAACATGCTGAGTGCCGGCGAACTGCGCAGCCGCCTCGCCGCGCGCGGCTACACGAAGTACCGGTACAGTGCGTCGGCCGCCGTCGGCCGGCTCGACGAAAAGCAGCGCTACCGCCCGGGCGACGCGCTGCTCTTCGGCGACAGTCACTCGGGCGTCGTCAACGCAGCCGGAACGATCGACCACTACTTCCAGAATTTCGTCGGCAACAGCCTGCCACGCAAGAGCGAGGTGGTCGATCCACGCGACCTCGACTATCAGAAGACCTTTCTCAAGGGTTGGACCGTCGAACGCATCCTGAAGGAGCACCGGAACTACCGCGAAGACCAGATCGAGATCTGGCGCAAGCGCGAGCCCGACACGGTCGGGTTCGTCGAGTCCTGGGGCCAGGTCACCAAGGACGTCGGGCAGGTGAGCCTCGCCGTCCGCAGGACGGGCAGCGGCACGGGTGCGATCAGCGTGCAGATCGTTCCCCGAGGCGGCTCGCCGGGTTTCGGGACGGCATCGGCCGGTGTCAGCTACCGGCTCGCCAGCGACACGCTCGACTGGGCCGACGGCGAACTGGGCACACGGGCGGTCGAAGTCGAGATCCTGAACAGCGACGCCGAACCCGGCGACCTCGGACTCATGCTCGGTCTTGCCGTCAGGAGCGGCAATGCCCGCCCGGATCGCTGGCCGGAGACTACCCTCATGATCAACCGTGCGCCTGCCAGGCGCGACCGCGACCAGATGGGCGGCGAGATCAGCTTCGTCGAGGACGTGGTCAACGCCGCCCCGGGCGACCGCCAGGTCCGGCTCATCGTCACCCGCGACGGCTTCAGCAAGGGAGAAGTGACGGTCGAGTATCAGTCGCAGGCTGGCAGCGCGCGACCGGGGATCGACTATACATCGGTCGCCGGCAAGCTCACCTGGGCCGAGAGCGACACGGCCATCCGCAGCATCGACGTTCCGATCGTTGCCGGGTCCGGCGTCGGAGCGGCGGCGAGCTTCACCGTCACGCTGGCCAATCCGTCCGGTGGTGCCCAGATCGTCCGCCCTGCGACGGTGACCGTGAACCTGCAGCGAGCAGCGCCGGCGGCTCCCGGGCAGGCGCTTGCCGGAGGTTCCCGGCCGGGCACGGCAGCGGGCGGGACGAGTGAACGCAGTCCTCCGGCCGCAGCGCAGCAGGCCGAGCGCAAGGACTGCCGCCATCTGCGGCTGAGTCCGGACGCGGTCCAGATCGGCCCGGGCCGTCAGCTCGGCTTCAGCGCCATTGCCGTCTTCAGCGACGGTTCCGAGACCGATGTGACCGGCCTGGCGAGCTGGCAGCCGGGGCCGGCGAACACCTACTCCGCGCCGCTCGAGGTGCGATTCAACGAGCGCGTCATCGTCACCGCACTCTGGGACCACTGCGAGGGGAGGGCCACCGTCGACCTGCAGGCACCCGCGTGGACGCCACCACTGAGCCACGCCGACGATCGCCGACCGGGCCAGCCGGGAACTGAACCCTGGCGTCCGACGTGGTATGTCCTCTGCGACCGGAGTGGCCGCGTCGTGTACGGCGAAGACACCAGCCCGGCGCTGTTCGGCATCATCGATGGCCCGTTCATGGGCCCGCGGCGAGCCGAACAGTGGATCCGGGAGAACTGTCCGCGAACCGTGTGCACGATCGAAGGGACACGCGGCCTTTGCGCCCGCGAGCCGCCCGTGGCGGCGACCGGTGGCGACAACACCTACCATGCCCTTTGCGATCCGACCGGGCGTGTCGTCATCAGCCGGTCCAGCAGCCTGCCCGGGCACGCCCTGATGTCGCCGGCACTGGTTGGCGAGACCGGTGCCCGCTGGTGGATCGAACAGAACTGCCCATCGTGGACCTGCACGTCCGGCGGAGCCTGCAGCCGCGCCGGCGCGATTCGTACCGGCGGTCGCTGGGCAGTCGTCTGCAGCCGGCAACACGGTGGCGTCGGTTTCACCGAATACCCGAACCTGGTCGACAGCTGGGTCTGGGTCGAGCATCTGCTGAGCGACGGCGACGCCCGCAACTGGATTGCCAGGAATTGCCCAGGCGAGCGCTGCGACCGGAATGGTCGCTGCCTGCCCGGCAACCAGGCTGCTGCCCTGGCCGCTCAACAGCAGCCCGTCGAGGTGCCGGCGGGCACCGTGCTCGAGCTTTACGGACAGCGCGAGAGTTCGCGCCAGGGAGCCGGCACGGGCAACCTTGGACCATACTGGGGTCCTGGTGGACGCTTCTCGTCGGACACGCTGCGGCAGCAGATGGCGCGTGACCCGCAAGCACAACCGGCGGTGCGCGACGGCGATGGTCGCACCGACTCCGTGGAGGGCCACTGTTCCAGCGACTCCGCGTGCGCCGCCGGTTATCGCTGCGAAGCCGGCCACTGTCTGCCGGCCACGGCAAGCGACGGTCAGCAGCAGGGCGGCGCGACGCCTGGCAACGCCACCGGCCGATCGGGCAGCGTCTCGAGTCCGGCCCCCGGCGCGACCACCGCAGCGTCTGCCACAACGGCCATCAAGCCGGCTGCGAGCGGCAGTCTGCCGGCGGCCACCCCGGCCGGAATCTACGAACCCAAGGGAACCGGCCAGCCCTGCCTGCAGGTCGGGCAGCAGATGGAAGCGCGTTGTCGTCAGATGTCCGAGGACTGCAACCGCCGCAACTGTTCGGGCGGTGGCTACTCCGGCTGTGCCGTCGATTGTCCGGGCTGCGGCGGTTACTTCGGCAACTACATCGCCTGGTGCACCCTGCACCCCAGCTACCAAGCCAGGGTAACGGCCGGCCTGACGAGCTTCGTGGCCGAGATCGGCACCTGCATCACGCAGTTTCTGGGTGACGGCAAACCCGGACGACGCGAACGGGGCGGCGAATGTCAGCGCAGGGCGCAACGCAAGCTCGACGAGGGCCGGGACGCCTGGGTGCAGCAGACCTGCCAGGCGCGCTGCGCCGAGGACGGCCGCAAGGGCGTGGCGGTCCTCGGCGGTGCCCGCCACCGCTGCGAGTGCCGCTGAGCGAGCGATCACGCACGCAATCTGAAGGCAGACAGCCGACGACCGGAAAGGACCACGATGCACACCGCTGCACACGCGCCGACCACCCGTCGGGGGGTTCCGCCGTGCCCGCCCCCCCTGGCGACAGCAACCACCGGCAGGCAAGGCACCGACGCCCATGGCACGTACCTGGTGCGCTGCCTCGGCCTCTTGCTGGCACTGCTGCTGTCGGCGGCGACCCTCGCCACGGCAGCCGATTTCGGCCTCCAGCTGCGCGACGCCGGTGACGCGCGCGGCGCCGTGGTCTCGGCGGTGGCCGAGGGCAGCAGCGCCGCGACAGCCGGCGTCGAGCCCGGCGACATCGTCCTCCGTCTGGGGCAGACGTCGATCACCGGTGCCGCCCAGTTTTCCCTCGTTTCCCGCAGCCTGCCTGCCGACAGACCGGTGACGCTGCGCATCGCGCGCCAGGGCTGGGAGCGCGACGTCCTGCTGCCGGCGACCGCGGCGCAACTCGCGCCAGCGCCGAGATTCGGTCTCCGCCTGGGCGATGCGCCTGCAGCCGGCCACCCCGCCGGCAGCGTCGCGATCGCCGCCGTCCTCGCCAACACGGCGGCGGCCCACACCGGCCTGCAGGCGGGCGACATCGTGACGCGCGTCGACGGACAGCCCCCCGAAGGCGCAAGCAAGCTTGTCCGTCAACTGCAGGAGGCCGCCACTGCCAATCGCCCTTTGCGTCTCGTCGTCACCCGCGACGGCTGGGAGAAGGAGGTACTGCTGCGCGCCGGCCCGATGCCGGCCGGGCTCACCGCCGCCGAGTGGAGCGATGCCGATCGACTGGCAGGGGCTGCGCTGCCGGCTGCCGCCGCCACAACGAACACGGCGCCGGCAGACGTGGCAGCGGGCGTGCCGGTCACCGATCCGCCGGTGTCGGCGCAGGCGCGCGCCGAACTGCTGGCGATGGACGACGCCAGCTACCGGACCTACAAAGCCGACCTCGAGGTGGCCGACGCCCGCTACGAGAGTGGCCAATGGCAGGAAGCCGAACGCTACTATCGGCAGGCGCTTGCGCGCGTCCCCAGTGAAGTGCAGAGCTGGGCCCGGCTCGGTCACACCCTGCTGATGCAGCAGCGTCATGCGGATGCCGTACGTGCCTGCCGAAGAGCTCTCGATCTCGGCGGGCCACGTGCCGAGACTCTCAACAATCTGGCCCTCGCGTACTTCGAACTCGGAGCGCTGGCGCAAGCGCGCGACGCTTATCTCAAGGCCATCGAGACTGCCCCGGAGTGGCCGCTGCCCTACGCCGGTCTTGCCCGCGTCCACTTCACACGCCAGGACTGGAGCGAGGCCGAGAAATATTACCGCCTGGCTCTCGAGCGTGATCCCGGCAATGGCGGCCACCGCCAGATGCTCGATGCGGCCCGGCAGCGGCAGGGCGAGGCCGCTCCCATCAGCCCGACGACAGCGGACCCGGCTGCGCCACGGCCCGGCACCGCGGCGGCACGGTTGGCGGCAGCGCCCGAGGCGGACGAGGTCGGGCCGGCAGCGCGCCCGGCCGTCCAGGCCAACAGCCCTGCCGCCGCCGAAGCCGTGCCGTCGGGCAGGAAGGCGATGATCGCCATCGGCGAATTCATGGTCAAGGCGGCGGGTGCGGGGCAGTTCGTCGGCGACGGCCTGCGTGAAATGATGATGACCACGATGCACGAGAATGGCCGCTTCATCGTCGTCGAACGACTCGATCTGCAGGGTCTTGCCGCCGAACAGGCGCTCTCGCGATCGCCGCTGGCGCGCCCGGACGCGGTGATTGCCGAACGGCAGATGGATGTCGCGGAGATCATGGTCTCCGCGGCGGTCACCGAGTTCGAGCTCGAAGCCTCAGGTTCCGGGCTCGAGCTCGGCGTACCGAAGATCCCGCTCACCTTCGGTCATCAGTCCCGCAATGCCCACCTGGCGATCGATGTCCGCGTCATCGACATCGCGACCGGCCGGGTGCTCGGTGCGAAGAGGATCGAGGGCAAGGCGAGCGCCTCGCAGACCAGCATCGGCGGCACGCTGTCGCGCCGCGGCACCGCCATCCCGGTCAGCCTCGGCGGCTTTCGCAACACACCGATGGAAGCCGCGATCCGCGACTGTGTGCAAAAGGCCAGCGAATACATCACCAGCAGCACGCCGAGGAAGTACTTTCGGCACGAGTAGCCGCCACACCGGCAACGCCCATGCGAACGCCCCGCAACGACAGCAAAGTGCTCTTCGCCATGCTCCTGCAAGCGATCGTCGCCGTGGCAGCGGAGCCGGCCACGCGCAGCGTACCGACGCACGAGGTCCTCGAGCTGTTTGCGCAGCGAGAGCGGGCGCGCAGCGAGCAGCGGTGGCTGCGCAGCTACCTGCAGCCGCAGCTCGTATTGCCGTTCGCCGCCGGCCATTCGCAGCGCCTGGAATGGCAGGACCCGTGGTCCCGCCCGCCGCGCAGCGAGCCATGGCACGATGGGCGCCAGATGCCATGCAGCCCGACGCAGCAGCCGGCGCCGCCGTATCGCCGCTGCCCCGAACTCAGCGGCTGGTGATTCCGGGTCGCAGCGATCCCGGGATCTGCCGCCGCCCAGCCACCGGATCAACGCGTCGCCGGGACGGCGCAGGGCCAACCCAGCCGGGAGTTGGCGGTCCGCGATCCACCGACCCCGGCATCGTCTTGCAGGCCAGGCCGACGAACTGTCGAATCCTGGCTGAAGTCGGACTGCTGCCGCCAGCCCCGGTCCGGCCCAGCCGGGACGAAGGTGGATCCGGCGGCGCGCTGCCGGGTGCTATGATCGCCGCTCACCCAGCCCGGAACCCATGGCCAACGGCGATCACCGGCAGCGCAACGGGCGCGGCGGAATGGCGGGCCCGCGCCAACTGGCGCCAGAGCCGGAGCGACCATCATCGAGCACGCAGGAGGTGCGCCCATGTCCGATCACCACAGCCAGAACACCCTCTATCTCGTCCAGCACGGCGAGGCCGTCGCCGAGTCGGTCGATGCCCGGCGGCCGCTGAGCGAAGCGGGCCGCGCCACCGTCGATCAGGTTGCCACCTGGGCAGCCCGGCACGGCTTGGCCGTGGACCAGGTCCGCCACAGCGGCAAGCTGCGCGCCGAACAGACCGCCAGCATCCTCGCCGCCCGGCTGCAGCCCCCGCGCGGCGTTGTCGCGCAGAGCGGCATGGCGCCCAACGACGACGTCCGGCCAGTGGCGAAGACGTTGGCCGGTGAGGCCGGCTCGCTGATGCTGGTCGGCCACCTGCCCTTCCTCGCGCGTCTGGCAGCCCTGCTCCTCAGCGGCGACAGTGAACGGTCGCTGATCGGCTTTCGCTACGCCTGCCTCGTCGGACTGGTCCGCGACGCCGACCAGTGGACGATCAGTTGCGTCGTCCCCGCGCACCTGACCCGTCCGCAGTGATGTGCGCAGCGACGGTCCGGAACCGGTCGGCGGATGCGACCGTGCCGCCACGCGCCACGGCTCGGCCGACCGAGGGCGGAGCGGGCGCCGCTCCCCGCCGCTGCGGGACCAGAAGATGACACCAGACAGGCGATGAACGAGGACACGCTTCGCCCCGCAGCCGGACAAGGCAGTCAGCGGCTGATCGACGGACCAGACGAGGCAGCGACGACGCTCATCCTCGCGCACGGTGCCGGCGCCGGTATGGACTCGCCGTTCATGCAGGCCGTCGCTCTCGGGATCGCGGCGCGTGGTCTGCGGGTCATCCGCTTCGAGTTTCCGTACATGGCGGCAAGTCGCCGCAGCGGCATGCGCCGTCCCCCTGACCGCCCTGCGGTCCTGCGCCAAGCCTGGCTCGACGTGCTGGCGTTGACGGCGGCGGCAAGACCGTTCATCGGCGGCAAGTCGCTCGGCGGCCGCGTCGCCAGCCTGGTTGCCGACGAGTTGGACGTCGCCGGGCTGGTCTGCCTGGGCTACCCGTTCCACCCGGTCGGCAAGCCCGATGTGTTGCGAATCGACCACCTGCGGGTCATGCGGACGCCGACGCTCATCGTGCAGGGCGAGCGCGATCCATTCGGCAGCGTGCACGAAGTGGGCGGCTACCCACTGTCGCCGCAAGTCCGACTGCGCTGGCTGCCGGATGGCGACCACGGTTTCACGCCGCGCGTCGCATCCGGACGCACGCAGGCGGAGAACTGGTGCAAAGCCGTTGACGCAGTCTGCGACTTCGTCGGCGCGGTCTGCCGCTGACCGCCGTCAGCCCGGCCTGCACCCTGCACGGCTGCCGTGGGCGCGGCGCCGACCGCCAGTCTTGTCCGATCGCTGATGCGAATCAATGGCCTACGGCCGGTCTGGAAGCACAGGTTGGTGCACACCACCGATGGCCGCCATGCCCTGCCGATCGCCGACAACCTGCTCAACCGGCAGTTCGAACCGGCCAGGGCGAATTGCGCCTGGGTCTCGGACATCAGGAAGGCAGTTCCCTGGTGCCCGCGGCGGTGACCACGATGACAGCTCACGCCCCGCCGTCCATACACCAGGATCGATCATCGCGCGCACCACGAATCGCCACGCCAGAGGGGTGCTCCCGTGGCGCGGGCGATACCCGGCGGACTCCCCGCCCACAGAGTTGCTGGCGCCATCACAGGCTGTCATCGACAGCAGCCTCGAGCCGCCAGCGACGCGATGATCGAGCCATGCGCGATCGGCTCTGGCCCTCACTGACCCTGCAGCCGGCAGGCGATCGCCTTGCGCCGCCAGCATGCGGGCTTCTGCAGGGCGGCGACATCGAGCCCACGCGTGCTATAGACCTGCTGCGCAAGAACCCAGCGGGCACGCTCGCTGCGTGTCACGCCGGCAACCTGTTCGAACCACTTCTGGATGGTATTCATGTTCGCGCACTCCTTCGTCGGGATGAATCGATCACAAGCTGCGACAACGGAGCGAAGAATAACGCTGTACTGTACAGATGTACAGTTTTTTCTGGGCTAGCTCTTCAGGCGATAGCCGGTCCTGAAGATCCAGGCGACGATGGCGAGGAAGATCGCCAGGAAGGCGAGCGTCATCGCCAGGCTGACCGCGACGCTGACGTCGGCGACGCCGTGGAAGCTCCAGCGGAAGCCGCTGACCAGATAGACGACGGGGTTGAACAGGCTGATCGTCTGCCAGATGGGCGGCAGCATGCCGATCGAGTAGAAGCTGCCGCCGAGGAAGGTCAGCGGCGTGATGATCAGCATCGGCACGAGCTGCAGCTTCTCGAAGTTGTCTGCCCAGATGCCGATGATGAAGCCGAGCAGGCTGAAGCTCAACGCCGTCAGCAGCAGGAAGAGCAGCATCCAGAATGGATGCTCGATGCGCAGCGGCACGAACAGCGCGGCCGTGGCGAGGATGATCAGGCCGAGGATGATCGACTTCGTTGCCGCCGCGCCGACGTAGCTGGCAGCGATCTCGAGATAGGAGAGCGGTGCCGAGAGCAGCTCGTAGATCGTTCCCGTGAAACGCGGGAAGAAGATCCCGAAGGAGGCGTTGGCGACGCTCTGCGTCAGGATCGACAGCATGATCAGCCCGGGAACGATGAAGGCACCATAACTGACGCCATCGATCTCGTCGATGCGCGAGCCGATGGCGGCGCCGAAGACGACGAAGTAGAGCGAGGTCGAGATCACCGGCGAGACGATGCTCTGCAGCAGCGTGCGGCGGGTCCGCGCCATCTCGAAGAGGTAGATCGCCCGCATTGCCGGCAGGTTCATGGTCCGTCCTTCACCAGGCTGACGAAGATCTCCTCGAGCGAACTCTGCGTCGTCTGCAGGTCCCGGAAGGCGATGCCGGCAGCGCTCAGATCCTCGAGCAGCGCGAGGATGCCGCTGCCCTCCCCGCGGGTGTCATAGGTATAGGTCAGCTCGCTGCCGTCGCGCGACAGGTCGAGCGGGTGCGCAGCCAGCGCCGCCGGAATCTCCTGCAGCGGCTGCTGCAGTTGCAGCGTCAGCCGCTTCCTGCCGAGCTGGCGCATCAGCTCGGCCTTCTCCTCGACGACGATCAGTTCGCCCTTGCTGATGA
>ERZ761607.5053-NODE-5053-length-11168-cov-5.045712_pt1 | contig 11168 bp, 11 predicted proteins | sample MGYA00511164_ERZ761607 | MGnify/ENA primary metagenome ERZ761607 (study PRJEB28899, sample SAMN02445080) | bioreactor sludge metagenome | biome: EBPR sludge | place: Australia: Brisbane, Thorneside Wastewater Treatment Plant | collected 2011-06-22 ...
CCCGGCGTCGCGACGAGGATGTCGACGCCGCGCTTGAGCACGTTCTCCTGCGGACGTTGGCCGACGCCGCCGAAGATGACGGCGTTCGTGAGGCCCAGCTGCGATCCGTAGCGGTCAAAGCTCTCGGCGATCTGGGCCGCGAGCTCGCGGGTCGGCGTCAGGACGAGGCAACGGATGCCGCGCTTCCCGCCGCCGCGGGGTTTTTCGGACAAAAGTTGCAGGATCGGCAAGCCGAAGGCCGCCGTCTTGCCCGTGCCGGTTTGCGCGCAGCCGAGCAGGTCGCGGCCCTCGAGCACGTGCGGAATGGCCTGCTGCTGGATCGGCGTCGGAAACTCGTAGCCTTCTTTCTCGAGGGCTTTGAGTAGGGGGTCGATGAGATTGAGATCGCTAAAACGAACGGATGCGGAAGATGTCATGTCTGATTCGGGTACTCCAGAGGCGAAGCCTAACACCCCGTGCCGCCCGCGTCACCTTTCGGGCTGCCGAAGCGCCCGTTTGGCTCTATAATCCCCGCCCAATGGCAAACATCAAATTCAAAGGCAACCCTGCGCAAACCTCCGGTGAGCTGCCGAAAGTCGGCACCAAGGCTCCCCCGTTCCGCCTCGTGAAGAACGACCTCTCCGAGACGACGCTCGAGCAGTACTCGGGCAAGCCCAAAGTCCTGAACATCTTCCCGAGCGTGGACACGGGCGTCTGCGCGGCCTCCGTGCGCAAGTTCAACGCCGAAGCCGCCAAGCACCCGGGCGTGGCCGTGCTGAACATCTCGGGCGACCTGCCCTTCGCGCAGAAGCGCTTCTGCGGCACTGAGGGCATCACGGGCGTCGAGACCCTCTCGGCTTTCCGCTCGACCTTCGCCGACGACTACGGGTTGCGTCTCAAGGACACGCCGCTCGCGGGCCTCTGCTCGCGCGCCGTGGTCGTGCTCTCGGCCGACGACAAGGTGCTCTACACCGAGCAAGTCGCCGACATCACGAGCGAGCCGAACTACGAAGCGGCCCTCAAGAGCCTCTAAGTCGGATTCTGGTCACGATGGCGCCCGCGAAGTCGAAGGGACTCCTTTTCTTCCGGGCGCTCTTACCGAACTGGTCCTTCTTCGACCGAACGGGAGAGGTTTTTCTCCTGTTCGGTCGTTTTCGTTCGGGCCCCGGGGCCGAGTGGAGCGAGTGGAGCGACGTTTTGCCCCCGCGCCCTCGCGGCTTCCTTGAGCTCTTCTTGAATCCGCACGGCAGCGAGCGGCTCGCGGCGTGGTCGGTCGTCGAAGCGCTCGTCGATTCCCTCGAAGAAGATCCGTCGCGGATCGAGTCCCGCGTTGAGATGCGCTTGCTCCGGCGTCTCGTGCGTCGTCGCTTCGAGGATATCGTTTCTTCCGGAAGCGCGAGCTTCCAGTTCAAGTTGGCGTCCGCGCAGCAGGACTTCCTGCGTTCGGCCCCTTTCGCGGGCCAAGATCCATGAGTTTTGAATCGGCGCTCCTTTGGAGCGAAAGGCTGCTCGCCGTCGCGCTCGCGCTCCAGTCGGCCGAGATGCTGCGGATCCGCGAAGCTTTCCGTCCCGGCGGCGTCTGGGATTGGGAGCTCCTGCGCGCGGACTTCGCGACGTGGCCGAGGGCCGCCCGCGCTTTTCTCGACGCGACGCTCGCGCCCGCGGGCTTTCGCGTTCTCCTTATCCTACAGCTCTTGGCGGCGATCGGAATCTTTGTCGGCGCGCCGCTCTTCGCTTTGGTCTTCGTCACGACGGCGCTGGTATCCTTGCGTTGGCGGGGTTCCTTCAACGGCGGGAGCGACGCGATGACGCTCGTCGCGATCCTGGGCATCGGCGTCGCCCACGCCTTTCGAACTGACCCCGCCGTCGGCCCGGCCGCGCTCGGCTTCGTCGCTTTCCAATGCGTCCTGAGCTACTTCCGCGCGGGTTGGGCTAAGCTTTGCGTCGCGGAATGGCGGGACGGCCGGGCCCTGCGCTTCTTCCTGCGGCTGCCGAACTACGACGTACCCCCGTCGCTCGCGCGCCTGGTGGATCGCCCGCGGCTCGCGCGGGGACTTTCGCTCGGCCTCCTCTGCTTTGAGCTGCTCTTTCCGCTCACGCTCTTTTCGCCTTCGTTGGCCTTGACGGGCATCGCGTTGGGGCTCGCGTTCCACGCCGCGAACTTCGCGGCCTTCGGTCTCAATCGTTTCTTCTGGGTCTGGGCGGCCACCTATCCGGCGCTCTACTACGCGAGCCACTGGCGGGGAGTTCCTTCGTGAGCGAATGGAAAAAGGGACAGCTCGTCTGGGTCGAAAGCGACCCTTCGCTCGGGCCCGTGCTGATCGTGGGCGACGCCCATCCCCAGCTCTTCGAGACGCGCATCCTCGCGAACGGCGAGCGACGAAACTTCACGCGTCGGCAGCCGCCCTTTCGCCGGGTCGTCTTCCACGTCGGGCAACGGCTCCGCGTGCGCGGGGCCGAGGCACCGCTCGAGATCCGTTCGCTCGAGTCCGTCAACGGCGTGTGGGTCTTCCGCACGGAATCCGGCGTCTTCACCGAGGCCGACGTCCTCGAGATCCCGGCGGGCTCCGACGTCTTGGACGTCGTGCGCCGGGGGACGATCACGCGGGCCAAAGCCTTCTGGGCGCGCGAAACGGCGCTCGATCTGCTCCGTCGTCGCGAATCCCATCCCTTGCGCGGCGCCGTCGGGTGCCGCGTCCAGCTCATGCCCCACCAGCTTTGGGTCATGGAACGCGTCCTGCGCGAGCCGCGCATTCGCGCCTTACTCGCCGATGAAGTCGGCCTCGGCAAGACGATCGAGGCGGGACTTATCTTTTCGGCCCTGCACGCGCGCGGCGAGCTCAAGCGCGTCCTCGTGCTCGTGCCGCCGGCGCTAAAGGTCCAGTGGCTCACCGAGGGCTTCCGGCGCTTCAACGTGCGCTTCCGCCTCGACCACGAGGAGCTCATCGACGAAGGCGAGCACCGCGACTTCGTCATCGCTTCCTTCGACGAGATCGACCGCAACGAGGGCCCCTACGACCTCGTGGTCGTGGACGAGGCGCATCGTCTCGTGCGCGACCGCGACTACTCGGACGAGCTCGAGGCGCTCGTCGAATCGGCGAAGCACGTGCTTTTTCTTTCGGCCACGCCGCGCGCGCACGGCGAAGCGGCGCTCGCCAAGCTTCTCGCGACGCTCGAACTCGGCGGCGCGGGGCCGGCGCTCGTGTTCCGCTCGGAGCGCGCCGAGCTCGGGCTGCCGACCTACCGACGTCTCGAGGCGGCGTTCACCCCCGACAAAGAGGCCTGGCTCCTCGACTTCTTCGCGGCGCGCTTCGCCGCCTCCGCCAAGCCCGAAAAAGTTTTCCTCATCGTCTCGAAGGCCGACGAGGTCGTTCGCTTGGAGGCCAAGCTCCGCCGAAAGTTCGGCGATCGCTTCGCCGCGTTCCACGAGCGCATGGATCTCGTCGAGCGCGACCGACAGGCCGCTTACTTCGCCGATCCCGACGGCGCGCCCGTGCTTCTTTCCTCGGAAATCGGCGGGGAAGGGCGCAACTTCCAGTTTTGCCACGAGATGCTGCTCTTCGACCTGCCCGAGGATCCGCTCGTCGTCGAACAGCGCATCGGTCGTTTGGACCGCATCGGGCAGACGCGCGAAGTCCGCGTTTGGTGCCCCGTCCTCGAGGACTCCCCCGAAGAGGCCGTCTTCGAGCGCTTGCGCGACGTCTACCGCGTTTTCGAGGAGCCTTGGTCGGGTTCGAGCCTCAGCGAGGCCGCGGGTGAGGAGCTGCTCTCGTCGCGCCGTTCCTCGCAACCGCTCGTCGAGCGGCGCGTCCCCTTCGACCCCGTGCGCGCGGCGGAGCTCGTGCGCGAAGCCGACGCGCTCGCGCGGACCTGGGTGCGTCCGCTCCTCGGCGAGATCTACGATCTCTTCGGCGTCGAGGTCGAGGACGTGGATTCCCTCGGCACTTGGCGTGTGCAGGCGTCGTCGCTCATGTTCGTCGAGGCCTTTCCGGGCCTCGGTCGCGACGGCGAGCGTCTCGTGACCTTCGATCGCGCGCGTTCCCTCGCGCGCGAGGATCTCGTTTTCCTCTCCGTCGACCACCCCGACGTCGTCGAGACGCTCGAGTTCCTGCTCGCGTCGCACCAAGGCGCCTTCGCGGTGGCGCGCGCGACGCCGGGCGAGCGCGCGGCTTCCTTCGTCGCGCTTTTGCGCGAAGCCGGCCCGGACGGTATGGACTTGAAGGCTTACTCGCTGCCGGAAGGGAGCGAGCGGGATTTCGAGGGGGATTGGCGCGAGTCCGACGATCTCGGAAACGTGGTTTCGTTGTCGGCGCGGGGCTTGGAGTCGCTCGCCAAAGTCATCGCGGGCTCCGCCCGTGCGGCGGAGCCCGCGATCTTCGACGCGATCCTGCTCGTGTTGCCGAGCTAGACGATCACGCCGATTTGTTCGATTTCTTGGCGAGTTCGGCGTAGGTTTCGAGGATCCACTGGGTTTCGAGTCGATCGAGGGTGTCGGCCGCGGCGCCCCAAGCGCTGGAACGTTTCGTCGCGTTGCGTGCTTGCGTGCGTTGTTCGTTCAGGATTTTTTCGAAGCGATTTTGTTTCATGCCTAAGGGAATTGCGAGAAGCGGGCCAGCCCGCGCGGACAAAGCGCGTTCAATGAATCAGGGAACATCGAAAGGACGTCAATTCCATGGCGTAGAAAATGAGGCGGGCGCGTGGGGAAGCGTGCCCCACGCTGGTGCCAGAGTAGGAAACGTCCCCCAAGCAAAACCCATTTTTGCACCGGCCCATGCGCGCCGCGACGTGCTGCCGAATCAAGCGCGAAGGAACGAAACCCAGCTTTGCACGAGCGCGACGCGCGAAGCGACGTCGAGATCCTTCGGCAGGGCTTGCATCTTGAGGCCCCGCACGGGGAGTCGATCCCAGTCGGCGGCGTCGCGGCAACGCGCGACTTCCGACTTGGTGAGGAGCGACGTCGCGAGCGGCGTGCCCTCGCCGCCGAAGGGCGTGTGGCTGTCGGCCCAGTGACCGTAGAGCGGGTCTTCGATCGTGCAGCCCGAAAAAATGAGCCCGCCCAGACGTCCCGCTTCGCGCGCGAGCCGGAGGTGGCGAAGCGGTTCCTCGACGTCGCGCGTTTCGAGCGCGGAGCGTCCCCAGTTGATGAGCATCGACACGGGCGTCGGGCCGGGCGTCGCGCCCGTGATCGCCTCGAGCTCTTGTTCGACGGAGAGAAATCCTTTCGCGGGCTTCTGCCCCGCGATGTAGCGGTCGCAATGCTCGACCATGAGTTCGGCCCCCTGCCAATCCCACGCGGCGAGCTCCGAGAGCGAATCGCGGAACTCCTCGACGGAGGAGCCCGCGATGCCGTTGCCGAGTTGCGGCGCGGAGTGGATCTCGACCGCGCGGACGCAGGGCCGTCCCGCGCGTGCGTTGATGGCGCGTACCGCGAGCAGGGCGCGTTCGGCAAAGTTCAGCGCCTCCTGGCGCCCCTTCTCGGCGCGCGAGGCGAGCCCAAAGTGCGGCGACTTCGCGAGGGTCTCCATCGTGCCGGGGATGAGCGTCAGCACGTAATCCCAGTCGGGATTGAGATTGGCCAGGAACCAATCCGTGTCGAAGCGGTGGGGAGATCCGTGGAAGGGAATCTCGAGACCGCCGATGTCGGGAAGGGCGGCCAAACCTTCCAGGTAGCGCCGCTCGGCGACCGGATCCCAGACGCTATGGCAAGGCGAGGCGGCGTAGGCGCCGACGAAAATTTTACGGGATTCCGGGCTCGGGGGGAGGGATGACATGCGCCGCGAGCTTAGTGTAGGCTGAGCCCTGGATTCAAGGAGCGCTGCGAGGTTCCTTCGCGAACCCTAGGCTTGAATCCTTCACGAACAACGGCGCTCACCGGATTCGAAGCCCTCCGTGGGAGGGCTCTTTTGGGTGAGAGGTTTGAGCACCACATGAGCAACAAGCAAGATTACGTCGTCGCGGACATCAAGCTCGCGGACTGGGGCCGTCGCGAGATCAAGATCGCCGAGACCGAAATGCCGGGCCTCATGGCGATCCGCGAGGAATTCGCCGCGAAGCAGCCCCTCAAGGGCGCGCGCATCACGGGTTCGCTCCACATGACGATCCAGACGGCCGTGCTCATCGAGACGCTCGAGGCGCTCGGCGCCCAAGTGCGCTGGGCTTCGTGCAACATCTTCTCCACCCAAGACCACGCCGCCGCCGCGATCGCCGCGAACGGTACGCCCGTCTTCGCCGTCAAGGGCGAGTCGCTCAAGGATTACTGGGACTACACCCACAGGATCTTCGAGTGGGGCGAAGGCGTCTACTCGAACATGATCCTCGACGACGGCGGCGACGCCACGCTCCTCTTGCACCTGGGCTCGCGTGCCGAGACGGACCTCTCCGTGCTCGAAAAGCCCACTTCTGAGGAAGAAACGATCCTCTACGCCTCGATCCGCGAAAAGCTCAAGACTTCGCCCAAGTGGTATTCCACGCGCCTCGCCCAGATCAAAGGCGTGACCGAAGAGACCACCACGGGCGTGCACCGCCTCATCCAGATGCACGCGCGCGGCGAGCTCAAGTTCCCCGCCATCAACGTGAACGACTCCGTCACGAAGTCCAAATTCGACAACCTTTACGGTTGCCGCGAGTCGCTCGTTGACGGCATCAAGCGCGCGACCGACGTCATGATCGCCGGCAAGGTCGCGGTCGTGTGCGGCTACGGCGACGTGGGCAAGGGTTCGGCGCAGGCGCTGCGCGCGCTCTCGGCGCAAGTGTGGGTGACCGAGATCGATCCCATCTGCGCGCTCCAGGCCGCGATGGAAGGCTACCGTGTCGTCACGATGGAAGACGCCGCCGCGCAGGCCGACATCTTCGTCACGACGACGGGCAACTTCCACGTCATCACGCACGAGCACATGAAGGCCATGAAGGACCAGGCCATCGTTTGCAACATCGGTCACTTCGACAACGAGATCGACGTCGCCTCGCTCGAAAAATACAAGTGGGAAGAGATCAAGCCCCAAGTCGACCACGTCATCTTCCCCGACGGCAAGCGCATCATCTTGCTCGCGAAAGGAAGGCTCGTGAACCTGGGTTGCGGCACGGGTCACCCGAGCTACGTCATGTCGTCCTCCTTCGCGAACCAGACGATCGCGCAGATCGAGCTCTTCGCGAACACGGACAAGTACCCGCTCGGCGTGTACACGCTGCCCAAGCATCTCGACGAGAAGGTCGCGCGGCTCCAGCTCAAGAAACTCAACGCCAAGCTCACCGTGCTGCGCCCGGACCAAGCCAAGTACATCCACGTTCCGGTCGAGGGGCCGTACAAAGCGGATACTTACCGCTACTAAGAAAGCACGCGCCAGGGATGGCACATGCGTCAGAACGAAATTTCCAAGCGGTCGATTTGGATCGGGCGAGTCCTCGGCGGACTCGCCGTTCTCTTCTTGCTCTTCGACGGGGGCATGAAGTTCTTCATGGATAAGCTCCCGCCCGAAGCGCTCGAAGCGGGCGCGGCGCTGCAGTGGCCGATCGAGCGCATGCCGACGGTCGGCGCGATCCTGCTCGTTTGTTTGGTGCTTCACGTCGTGCCGCGCACGGCGCTCGTGGGCGCGGTCCTCTTGACCGGCTACCTCGGCGGCGCCGTGGCGAGCCACGTGCGGGTGGCGAACCCGCTCTTCAGCCACACGCTCTTCCCCATCTACGTGGGAATCCTCGTGTGGCTCGGGCTCTACCTGCGCGACGCTCGCCTGCGTACGGCGCTTCGCGAGTAGGGTCTAAGGCAAGGCCTTCTTCACGAAGGCCGCGATGGACTTCGTGAAGTCCTTGCGCGACTTCTTCCAGCTGTAGAACATGTGGCCGCCCGCGTGGTGCTCGAGGGTCACGCGCGCGCGATGCTCGGGGCTCAGCTTCATCAGGCTCACCAAGCGATCCGACGCGAAGTACGGCGTGATAAGGTCAAAGTACCCGTGCGTGACGAAGACCTGCATGTGGGGGTTGAGGCTCATGCCGTAGCGCAGATCGTCGGTCGCGCCCGTCGGCGGCTCGAAGGCGTCCTGCTTGCGGTCGGACTGCCAAGCGGAGTTCACCTCGAGGTTCAGCAAGCGGTAGTCGCGGTCGCTCTCGACGCCGATCCACTCGCGCAGCACCGAGTTGATGCCCGAACAGAAGACGCGGTCGATCGAGAAGAGCGTGGGTTCCGGACCCTGGTAGGAATCCCGGTCGGGGAACGGATCGAAAGCCGTGATCGAGGTGTCGTAAAGTCCGCAGACCCGTCGCTCGTCGCGGAGTACGTGCCGAACGAAGTCCACGTGCGAGACGCGCGCGTCCTTGCGTCGGACGTAGTCGAGATCGAGGCCGCTCAGCTCGGCGTAGCGCTTGAACACGCTTTCCTTCTGCTTGTCGGCCATGAGTCCCGCGCCAACGTAGAACTTCGCGAGCTCGCTCGTCGCGAAGGCCTCCGCGAGCTCGAGCGCTTGCGCGAGCGTCATGGTCTTCTTCGCGAAGAGGCCCTTTTTGTGGTGCCACGCCGAAGCGGCGAAGCTCGGGAAGACGTCGACCCAGTGGTGCAGGTCGTAGTCGCTGCCGAAGAGCAGGTTGATCTCGAGCGCGGGCGAAATGAGGATCGCGCCGTTCAGCCCGATGCCGTAGCTCTCTTGGAGCTTGCGCGCGAGCTTGGCCACGCGAAAGCCGCCGTAGCTCTCGCCCGCGATGAAGGCAGGCGAGGACCAGCGCCCGTACTTCGAGAGGCAGCGCTGCATGAACTCGCCGAGCGACTCGAGGTCGCGCGTGATCTGGTAGAACTCCTTGTTCTCCTCGGGCTTGGCGTCCTTGTCGGCCGGCTTCTTGATCGTGCGGCTGAAGCCCGTGCCGATCGGATCGACGAAGATGAGATCCGTGAACGCGAGCCAGGAGTCCTCGTTGTCGACGAGCTGCATGGGCGGGGGCGGGATGTCGCCGTTGTCCTCGAAGCGAATGCGTTTGGGGCCGAGCGCGCCCACGTGCAGGTAGGCCGAGGCGGCGCCGGGGCCGCCGTTGAAGACGAAGGTGATCGGGCGCGTGCCGGGCGCGGCGCCCTTGCGCAGGTAGGCCGTGTAGAACATCTCGGCCACCGGTTCCTCGTTCTTGCGCAACACGATCCAATCGGATTCCGCGGCGTACTCGCTCGCTTTGGCGCCGCCGCCGCCCCACTTGAAGCTGCGCTTGGCGCCCTTCGGGGGAGCGTGTTCTTTCGGCGTATCTTTGTCTTCGGTCTTCGCTTGCTTGCTTTTCTCGGGGGTTGCCATGCCGCGAGTTTAACGGCCGCGTCGCGAAAGCACCACGCGCTTGGCGCGCCGCCGCGAAGCTTTCTGAGACTAGGGGGCGAGGGGAATGGGGCGTCCGTAACAGTCGAAGCCCGGCGCGCTGCGGAAGGCTCCGTTGGGCCCGTCGCAGCATTCCTGTTGCAGGGGTTGTCCGTTTGCCGGGTTGTGTCAGGTAAAGCGGTGGTTAAAACCGCGCGTCGTGCGTTTGGCGCAAAGGGCGCCCTGCGGCTGGCAATCGTGGAGCTGCCACGTCACGCCGCCTTGCGGGTCGACGTTCACGAAGAAAGAGGTCTGGGCGTTCTCGTTTACCCGGTGGGTATCCGGATAATCCAGCCCGACGAGTTGGTTGCCGCCGACCGAGAAGTGCGTGCCCGGCGCCAAGCGGGCCGTCTCTTGGCCGGCCCGGAAGGCTGCCTTCGTATCGGTGAAGACCTCGCAGGTCACGCCGTCGTAGCAGACCGAGTGGGCGTCGAGCGCCGCCGCGAGAAAGCGCGCGATCGAGAAGGGGGCGCGCGTATCGTGCGCGGAGCCGTGGAAGGCGCCGTAGGCGTGGATGCTGTCGCAGGAGTAGGGCGCTTGAAAGACGGAATGCCTCGCGTTCGGCGCTTCGCTCACCTTGTAGGTGTAGACGACGTCGCAGCCCCGACTCGCATCCGAGGCAAAGTCTTGCATCTTTTGCCGACAGGCTTCCGCGCTTCGCGATTCGTTGTTTCGTAGGCACACGCAGCAGCTTGCGACCCGAGGACGGTTCCGCGGCGCGGCTCCTGTCGTGAGAACGAGCAGCTTGCGCACCCAGCGTTCCTGGAAACGGTAACCGTCCACGCTCTCGGCGGGCATCTGGTTCCAGTGGGTCGCGTCCGAAACGGGAGGCTCCGCCACGACGGCCGGATCGGCGGACGACGCGGCGGCGACGAAGGCCGCCACGGCGAGCACGAAGCTTCTGAGGGGCGGGAGCATCGTGTTCGCTATCGGTCTTCCGCCCCCCCCGGCCTTAATGAAAACCGGGCCTCAAGGGTCCTTACCAAGGAGAAGATTGCGTTAAGACGCGCTCCGTTCGGCCGTCCACGGTGCTTTGGCCGCTGCTTGCGCGCGGTCCGCCAGGCTCGCGGCATCAGAAACGCCTGTCGTCGCCATGAAGTCTTCCTATTACCGGCGCGGGCGTTTCCGCGCTAATGCTTCGGCGTAGGGAGACGGACGATGACGCAATTAAAGAATAGAAAATGGGCTCTTTGGACCTTCGCGGCCGGCTTGGCCGTCGCGAGCGCTTCGGCGCGGGCCATCGAAATCAACTCGGTTTCGAGTCCGTCGTGGGTGAACGGCCAGGGCGCCGTCTTGGACACCTACGGCAATCTCGCGGCGGCCGTGCGCGCGGCTTGCCCGGGCAAGAAGGGCGTCGCCACGATCAACTGGATCAACATGTCGATCCACACGGGCTCCGAAGGCATGCGCCGTTGCGGCAAGATCACGCTGGACCCCGCGCTCGACAAGTCCGGCAACGACGCGCTTCTGCTGTGCTACCCGCAGCTCGAAGTGACGGGCGACGTGACTTGCCCCGACGCTTGACCCGGAGCGCCCGAGGCAGCAAGCTGAGGGCGTTCTTTGAAAAGTTGGGGGCGCCGGGTTTCGACGGGTGCGTCGGGGCTCAGGTGGCGCGTCGAGTGGGATCCGGTCACTCGTAAAACTCACGGATCAAAACACAAGTGCTAACGACAACGTTGCACTCGCTGCCTAACCTAGTTAGCTAGCGCGGTCGTCCCGAGCTTCGGTCGTTGAGCCCGGGATCGACTGTTATCAATGACGACTGCTTCGCACGTTTGCGGCTTTGCGTGCGATTAAGACGAATGAGCCGATCGTGGCGGGACACTGGGGTCCCTGGCAGAAGCTCGCCGCTAAACTAAGCAAGGGAAG
>ERZ761607.5055-NODE-5055-length-11163-cov-4.242168_pt1 | contig 11163 bp, 10 predicted proteins | sample MGYA00511164_ERZ761607 | MGnify/ENA primary metagenome ERZ761607 (study PRJEB28899, sample SAMN02445080) | bioreactor sludge metagenome | biome: EBPR sludge | place: Australia: Brisbane, Thorneside Wastewater Treatment Plant | collected 2011-06-22 ...
CTATAGAACTGGCCCGTGATATTGCTCTCGAGCACAAACGTCCTCTTATCATCTCTGTCAGCGGTGATGGCGGCTATAACGAAGTCGTTAACGGCACTATGCAAGCAAAAGAGACGACGAAAAAGGCCCGTCCAGTCGTCGCAGTTGTTGGTGCCGGTAATGCAAACGATCATCGGCGCGTTATGCGTGATCGTCCTCTTATCGAGCTTATTAAAGCTGGTAAGCCACGTGAATTCGACCTGATTCATCTCGACGCCCGTACAAAAGACTTCAAGACACAGCGCTACGCCCATAGTTACATCGGTTTTGGTATCACACCAGAGGTAGGAAACGAGCTCAACAAGAGCCAAAAGAATTTGTTATCTGAAATCCGCATGATTTTGCACACTTATCGCAAATACGCACCGTTTCACATTGCCCAAGATGGCGACAAGCGTCTCCTCGATAACCTCGTATTCGCAAATATCAACGAAATGGCAAAAATCATCAAACTAGATGAGAAGAACACGGTACATGACGACAAGTTTGAAGTTATCGAGCTCGCGCACCGCTCAAAGCTTCACATGCTCGGAACCCTTATAAAAGCAGCTGTCGTAGGCTTCAAGAACCCGCCAAGCTATTCAGCATACGCATTTGAAACACTTGACGCACTACCTGTTCAATGTGACGGTGAGATAGAAAAGTTGCCTGCTGGTAGCCAAGTTACCATCACCTCACGTCACGCTGCTATCGAAAGCTTATTTTAAGGGTATAATGACTGCAAATGGATGGGCACACTAAAAAACAGATAATCGAGCAGTTTGAGGCCAATAAACGCAGCCATGCTGGCCTACATTACACCGTTCCTTCGGCCGACACCTATCCCTACCAATGGTTCTGGGACAGTTGTTTTCACGCTGTTACGCTCAGCTATTTTGACCCAGAGCGTGCCAAGGAAGAGCTTCGACTGCTCCTGAAGGGCCAGTTCAAAAACGGCATGTTCCCGCACATCATCTATTGGCAGCGTGTCCAGAACTCGCCGTTTCCAGATATCAAATGGGGCAAACGCCACACCAGCAGCATTACGCAGCCGCCTGTGCTTGCAGCAGCTGTATGGCGTATCTACGAGGCAACTGGAGATAAAGCATTCGTTCGCCAGATGCTGCCACACATCCATGCGTTTCACCGTTATTTGCTGACAAACCGTGACCCAAAGGGTATTAACCTCGTCGGCATCACGAATCCTGATGAATCTGGCGAGGACAACTCACCACGATATGATCATGTTCTCGGTCTCAGCGATCCACGACATCAGTTCGTCGACAAATTTCGTGCTCGTTTAGAACTGGTTGACGACTTGAAACAGTCGCGTTTTGTCATGAAATCTCAGATTGACCTCAAGCATTGGATATACGATGTACCGTTTAACTGCATTTTGGCCGAGAGTTTGCGTCTGACATCACTACTCGCAGAATCAGTTGGCGAGCAGCGTATTGCCGCGTATTCACACGTCAAAGCAACCAGCGTACGGCAAGCAATCAAAGATCACATGTTACACCAACACCTTTACCAGCCTATATTTGGTCCTAAACTGCGACGAATCCACACCAGAACATGGGCACTTTTTATGCCTCTTTACGCCGGAGTAGCCTCCAGAGACGAAGCTGCCTATGTTGTCGAGCATTTCCTCCATCACAAACGCGAGTTTGCGCTGCCATACGGCGTTCCGACCGTCTCCATCAGCGAGCCGTCGTTTGATCCGTCTGGTGACTGGAAAGGAGATTGGTGGGTTGGCACCAACTGGCGTGGCCCTGTTTGGATGGCGAGTAACTGGTTTATTCTCCAGGGACTCCTGCGTTACGGTTTCCGTAAAGAGGCAGAACAAGTCTACCGAAGTACCATGCACCTGCTAAAACAGTCCGGTATGCGAGAATACTACGATCCTCTGACAGGTAAAGGTCACGGTGCCGAAGGTTTCACATGGGGTGGGCTTGCGCTCGATATGGAACAGTTGCTTGCATCTGACGCTGAGCGCTAGAATAGCTGGCATGGCAAAGAAAAACTTTCGCACAGGGTTCTCTCGTCGACCAGACGACCTTAATCCTCAGCGAACTGCAGCATTCGTACGTGAGCGGATTTATGGTTCCGTTACGCTGCTCGCAGTTAACTTTGGTATGCTTGCACAACCAAATCTGACGGTTCACCATGCCTTTGTCATCATCCTAACGACTACATTTGGCCTCTGGGCCGCAGGTTTACTGGCAAGTGTTCTCGCTCATCATGTGGTTCACAACAAGCGTATGACACGCAAGGAGTTGATCGACGAGGTTACCATCCACCGTGGTCTGTTGCTTGCGGCCGTTCCGTCAATCATCATGCTTACTTTGGCGCACTTCGATTTCATCTCGCTCCGCACCGCCATTATTGCCGACATAACATTGGCGATAACAGCACTGACTGTTACGATCATCAGTACGACGAAGCATGTCTCAAACTCGCGTCTCACTACTATCATTTCGATTGCACTGCAACTTGTTGCGGCGCTCGGCGTGATTCTCCTCAAAGCCGGTGCGCATTAGATTGACTAACCTCGTACTACGTTACATAATGTTCGCTTAGTGCAACCGCACGGAAACTTCACGACCTTAGGATGTGATCTGATTGCCAAAGGCAGGCGCAACTGTTGGGCATCGTCTCGTTTCTGAGACCATAGAGATGGAGCTCGACACGGGGCTGATCAACAACGCACGACACGGGAACACCAAGGCACAAGACAAGATCGTCATGATGTTCAAGGACGAGTACCGTCGCGTACACCGACGCGGCCTCGCCGGTTACTTTCCATTCCGCGATCTGCAGATCACGGTGACGCGGATATCGGAAGAACCAGAGGGGTGTGACTGCGAGTGCCCTAGTTGCGATATGGGGCGCCACTGCAGCAACACCGGCAAGGGCTGCTACAACTGATCCAGGAAGTGAAGAACGGCCGCGTCATCTGTGACGCGGCCTCTTCAATATCATTATCATTACGCTTACTCTTGACAATTTGATAGAACTGTGCTAATATGGAATTATTGCAATCGATGAGCGCAGGGTCGCTTCATAGAATAGCGCACCACTCACTCGTCTAACCTCTTAGACACGGCGCATTCAACGGAAACCTAGCATTCGCCGCCTGTAATACATACATCAAACCAATCTGAAAGGCTATTTTAATGCCAAATAATACTATGCGCCGCCGTAGCGGTAGCCCTACACGTCGACGCCCTGGGGTTTCCTCATTTCGTCCGAACAACAACCGTCGCCCGAAACGTGCTAACGGTGGTCAGTACATCAACCCTGCTAAGTTCGTGAACAAAGCAACGACCAAGCAGGAAGAAGTTGTATACACACCACAACACCAATTCGCAGACTTCCCTTTTAGCGAAGCTCTGCACAAGAACATCGCACACAAGGGTTACATCACACCTAGCGCTATCCAAGACCAGGCTATTCCTGCCGTCCTCGATGGTCGCGACGTTATCGGCCTTGCAAACACTGGTACTGGTAAAACGGCTGCATTCTTGCTTCCTATCATCCAGCGCATGCAGCGAGATGCAGCTCAGCCATCGGTTCTTATCATGGCTCCAACACGTGAACTTGCTCAGCAAATCGATGAAGAGTTCCGTAACTTTGTGTATGGTATGAAGCTTTTTTCTACCGTCGTCGTTGGTGGCACAAACATCGATCGTCAGATTCGTGACATCCGCCGTCGTCCACACGTCATTATCGGTACACCCGGACGACTCAAGGACCTTTTGAACCGTAAAGCTCTTAACTTGTCTGCCGTTAACACGCTCGTCCTCGACGAAGCTGACCGTATGCTCGACATGGGCTTCCTAAACGACATCAAGACAATCGTGAACTTGATCCCGAATGACCGTCAAACACTATTCTTTAGTGCAACGATTACACCTGACATCGAACGCGTTATTCAGGACTTCCTGCGTGAGCCTGTTACCGTATCTGTCCGCACCAGCGAAACCAGCGAACATGTCGAACAGACGGTTATCGAAGCTCGTGACAAAGATCACAAGTTCGAGCTATTAGATGAGCTCCTGCGTGACCAGGCTTATGACAAGGTTCTCGTCTTTGGCGACACCAAGTTTGGCGTTCAGCGTCTCAGCGACAAGCTAAGCAAGAGCGGCATTACATCTGAAGCCATTCACGGTAACAAGTCACAGAGCCAACGTCAGCGTGCGCTCAAAGCGTTCCGCGATGAAAAGGTTCGTGTATTGGTTGCAACCGACGTTGCAGCCCGTGGCCTCGACATTCCAAATGTCAGCCATGTCATCAACTTTGACCAACCAAAGACCTACGAGGACTACATCCACCGTATTGGTCGTACTGGTCGAGCCGGTGCATCAGGCACAGCTCACACCTTCGTTACAAAGTAATCACTTTATTAACGATTCCGGTATAGCGTCACCGGCTTTTGCGCGAGCCAAGTAGTAGGCATTCATGCCGAGCTGGCTAGCGCAGCGTTGGCAATAAACCTCAGGTATTTCTTTCTGCTCATGTTTGCCGGTTCGCAAAAAACTCTCAAGATCGCTAAGCATTGAGAGTGCACTTCTTGCGACTCTAAGACCATGGTCGTCCATTACGCACAGGTTATCACTATTTCCGTGCTCATGTTCTACACCCAGTAGCTGCCCAATTACTTCCGCAACCATAATATCGGCATCAGTTTCACTTGTTTTCACCAAGCCAATGCGATGACCGTTTACCGACGAGTCACGCCAAAGCGATGCAAATGAAGATTCCGAGCTGCGACCTATATGCCTCTTGGTCAGAACGAGATTGATATCGGCAGGAAACGAAGGCCAGTTAATGTTGTCGGGAATTATCCGATCATTTGTACCGATCTTGACAGTTCGTGCTGCTCTAACCATCTCTATGCCCACTTTAGCCCGACGAACCATTTGCATCGCATCAATAACGGGGTCAATATCGACCTCAGGCGTCGCTGCGTCTTTGAAGACTTCTAGAGATAGTGGTTTCGGATTTCCTGACATAATTACTAACAGTAGTCCTACAGGGGTGAAAAATCAAGCTATTTAGCCGTTCATGAGGCCAAGCAGCTTCATCACCGTATTGTGATTGCGGATGGTGGCAATCTTGTAGACGGGCTTACTAACGATCTTGCTAGTCGTGGTTCGGCCGTATTTTGCCATGTCGCTTGATTGATACAGTACGCCCTTGCCGACATCGAGCGTTTCGATGTCTGGCTTTAGTTCGCCGATGGATAACAGTATTTCATCGATGTCATAGGGGCTCTTTAGAAAATAGTAGTAGTAACGCCAGCCTTGCTCTATCTTTGTTGCCCACTTCGGCGGCAGCTCGTCCACGATAGTCTTCAACTCATTATGTGACAACACGACGGTCGGCACTGTCAGCCCAAACTCTTCGAGTATTGCGCTTTCAATCTTTCTCTCGAGAGATGATTTGTCGGTTTCATCCGAGCTAAAGATGATATTGCCACTCTGTATGTATGTGGTGACGTCTTTTAGGCCGCGTTTTTCCAAGCATTTGCGCAGCTCAACCATCTTGATGATGTTTTTGCCGCCGACATTGATACCACGAAGAAGTGCTAGGTATTTCATAACTCTGATTATAATGGTTGCATGACCGACAAACCTCAGATCTGTGTTATCCATGGCGGTGACGCTTTTGAGAGCGACGCAGCTGCACATCAAGCACTAGAAAATATGACGCTCAGCTATGAGCGTATTTTAGCGTTCAAGAGTTGGAAATTATGGCTGGCAGAGCAACTACCCGACCACGATATCGTTTTACCAAACATGCCGAGCAAGTTTAACGCAAAATATGACGAGTGAGAGATACTGTTTTCAAAAGTTGTACCATTTCTTCGCCCTGATGCCGTACTGATTGGCCACAGCTTGGGCGGTGGCTTTCTCGCAAAGTATCTGTGCGAACACCCATCGGCTGAACCATTCGCAAAGCTCATCATCGTTGCCGGATCATACGACGATGAGAACGAAGATACCTTGGGTGGTTTCAAGCTTAGTGATGTTTCGAAGCTTTCAGACTACGTAAACGAAATTCACCTTGTCTACAGCAATGACGATCCGTACGTAAAACTCACCGAGCGTGATAAATACCTCCGAGACCTTCCAAACTCAATCGTTCACAACTTCTCCGGCAAGGGTCATTTCAATACAACCGAATTTCCAGAGTTACTCGAAATAGTCTGACAAATTGAAACCCCCTCAAAAGAGAGGGGGTGATAGCAGGGCTCTATACTTCCCAAGCAAATGATTTATGTCCGAAGTGACCATACTCAGCTGTTTGTTCATAAATCGGACGACAGAGATCAAGTGCATCGATGATGCCACGTGGCGTCAGATCGTAGCTACTAACGACCTCAGCTTTGCCATCGATAACGACCGTGGCTTCGAGGGGTTGATCATAGCCGATTGCATATGCGATGTACACAAACACTTCCTTCGCATTCCGTTTCTTTAGGTAATCAATTGCAACTTTGCGCGCCATGTACGCCGCCGAACGGTCGACCTTGCTCGGGTCCTTGCCGCTAAACGCACCACCGCCTATGGGCACGCGTGGTCCGTAGTTGTCGACTATGAGCTTGCGGCCAGTCAGTCCGGCATCTGCATCGAACCCGCCTTGATTCCAGTCGCCAGCAGGATTGATATGAAACTCGAGACTTTCCGCTAGCTTGGCTAGTGGTTCTTGACGTAGCCAGTGCTTTACGCGCGCTAACAGTTCAGATTGCTTCGCGTGTTGAAAACTTGCGACAACCGAGACAATCTCGCCATCTTTTGTTGTCACTTGCGTTTTACCGTCATGTGGCCATTTTTTGTACAGATATTGGTTCAAATGACGGCTAAGAACTACCTCAAGTGGTAAGTACTGTTCGGTTTCATTCGTTGCATAACCCACCATGATGCCCTGGTCGCCAGCACCGCCAGTATCAACACCATTTGCAATCTCTGGGCTTTGCTCTGCAATATGCACGGTGACGTCGATATCGCCTGCTACACGCTTTACGATTGACACGACATCAACCTTTTTGGCATTTGTGGTAACTTCACCCGTCACGAAGACCTTGCCGTGCCCGCCAGCAACATCGATAGCAACGCGAGACTTCGGATCTTGCTCTAGATAGGCATCGAGTAGCGCATCTGAGATTCGATCGCAAATCTTGTCTGGATGATTTGGGCTGACACTCTCGGCAGTTTTGTAATTTGACATAAAAATAACTCCTTTCACATATCTTTCCGGCCCGCGCAGGAAAGACAAAGGAGTTTGTTTTATCTTCCCGCAAGGGCTAGAAGGGGCACCTTATCATTTCTGACTGGTTGCCGGCAGGTCATGGAGCTAGTTCTCTCGCTGCACTCTGGATACGTTTGATTAATGAATGTGCTTAATAAGCATACCACGAATTGGTCAGTCTTTTTGTTCTAGGACTTTCTTCAGGTCAATGACAAAGACCGGCTTCGTATAGCCGTTCAGTACCAGCTTATGACTCGCGTTCGGGAAAACGTTTTTTTCAGTGCTTAAAGGATTCTGCTCTATAGCTTCGATATTCAGCGCCAGTCGATTCTGTAAATCTTGTGCATCGTTTTCGGAGACATCCCAACATACTATGCAATCCATCTCATCAAACATCTTCTGCGCGTCGTTGAAGTCTTTCGTGATGTTACGCAGTCGTGACTTAAACTCGATGAATACTGTCTTCTTCCCCCATTTCGCCACCAAATCATATCGGTCTTTGTATGCGGAAGTTACAGGCACCAAATCAGCGATAGTACCGTTGCCAATGCACTCATAAAATATGCCCGCAACGCTTGCCTCTTGATCTTTGGGGCTTTTAGTGAAGCTCGTACGACCGTACGTAATGCTTGGCAAGCTGTTGATTTCAGCGAGAATCTCTTCCCTGTTCCAGTCAGACGGGAGCGGTGCATCGCCAGCTACATACTTGACGATATCTCTTGTGATTTCGTTAAAAATATCCCTTGCAAAGCCCTTAATCATCGCGGCTTGCCTGCCGTACAGTGCTTTCCTTCCAATATCAAACTTAAGATTCGGGTCCTCAAACATAACGAACATGTTCGACCAATACCCTGCATTTCCCGTCATAGGATTATTGACTGAAATTCCTGTCGGCATCCCTTTGACCGATGTGTATATACCGCCGGAAGGAAATACATATGCATGCTCTTCTCTCCACTCATCATCATCAAGCTGATCTTCCGTAGCAAGTTTGTAACTTCGGGCAAGCGTGTCCCAAGTTCTCCGCTGAGGTACGAAAGTAGCGACGTACTTGATTCTTCGGGAGTTGCCATGAACAAACTCACCCTTTCGAAAAATAACCTTGTCCCTCAGCTTTGATCTCTTATCAAAGTCGGTTTTGCCCGCATCCGAGGCAAACTTGATGAACTCGTCAAAGTCGATAATTGCTTGTGAAGGTAGCCCCTCGTAGGGTAGAGCATACTGGAACGGAAGGTTCGGCTCATGGTGCACCTCGCCGTTGATATCCGTAAAGACGAGTTCGACGGAGAAGTTGCGAACCGTATCCCATATTGGCTGTGTTGAACCTATGGAGGTCTTCGTCCTTAACAAATATTTAAGCTGTTCGAAGGTTAGGTCAAAAATTTCACAGTCTTGGATATCGGAAACAATCACCTCGGTACCCTGATTAACACTCGTAGAACTGGCCACATCCAGTCGCAAGGATTCGGTATCAGAGCTCTTCTTCCAGGTGTGAGCATCCTTGATGATTCCCACCACGCCAGTCTTACCGTCCACGCTGCTACTAATTTCAAAGCTGTTACACGAAAAGATAACGAACGTCAGGCCCACGCCCTTTTCCCCTACTGTGCCTGAATCGCTGACTTTGTTCGTAGAAAACGGCTTTAGAAGTTTTGGTAGCATCTCGGTGTCTATCCCTATGCCATTATCCCTCACCCGCATCATTCGTTTCCGTGAGTCAACCTCAATGGAGATCACCCCTTCACGATTATCTGTACTGCTATTAATCGCATCAACCGCATTCTGGCACAGTTCCGCCAATATATCCCACTCATGACTATAGCTATCGTCAATGTCACGTATGCTGTGCTTGATGGAGGAAAGGTCAGGCTGTAAAAAGTCTAAATCGTTCATATGACCAGTCTACGCTCTTAAAGTCCACGACGCTATGCATCATTTACTAGTTTTAGATGAGTGGACCCCTGGCTCGAAGAATGTTACCTAAATCTTTTTCGCCAAAGACTCACCAACCTTTTGGATTGCACCAACAACCAAGGCATTTCCAGCTATGAATGCCCTTTTGCCGTCCGATACCCCCTCTAATAAGGTATGGTTGTCAGGAAACATATCAAGCCGCTCAAGCTCGACCGGCACCAATCGCCTGTATCTCCCAGAAGGTGTCTTAACGACATGTTTGAAGCGTGATGCTCCGACGCCACCTTCACCGGTGATGATTGTGCGTGAAGGCCTGTCAAGTGCATCGGGGAAGGTCATAGCCCCTTCGCTGTAAAAGTAGACGTGGCCAGAGGATGTCTTGCGCTCTTCTTTTTTTGCACCCTTTAGATATTGCCACTCCTTCAACTTGGATTCAGGAATGAAAAATTCTTCTGGCACTTCCGCTTCATCGACCAGCTTATCTCCTAGTGTTGCGGCAGGACCGTCATACGACGGGATAACATGAGCGGTTGTAACTTTCCTGTCGATCATGACACCACTGTTATCAAAAGGACTGAGAGTCGGGGCGCTCGCTGAAAAATTCTTAGTAATATCAACCTGAGTACCTTCTATCTTGAACTCTTTATGCATTGGAGGTTCTGTCTCAATCGGGAATGCATCCACGAATACGCCTTTACTCGTGAGCCACTCTACTTTGTTCGGTGTTTTCATAATGCGCTCATAAAGCTTCGTGCCTTTTTTGTAGCCTAAGATGAACACTCTACGACGACGCTGTGGGAATCCATAATCGGCAGCATTCACGACACGCCATTCGACGGCGTAACCTAAATCGGAGAGAGCAGAAAGCATGACAGCGAAGTCCTTGCCACGCTGCTTAGCAGGAGATTTCAAGAGCCTGTCGACATTTTCTAAAAAAAGGAAATCTGGTGCCTTATCGCCTTTTAGCTTCAAGATATTATAAATTGACCAGAATAAAACGCCCTTTTTACCCACAAGCCCTTTTGAACGCTTCAGGGTGCTTGCCACGGAATAGTCCTGGCAAGGAAATCCGCCGACCAGCAAATCATGGTTCGGAATAGCATCAAACTTCTGCTCGATGACAGTTTCAATGTTCTCCGCGCATACGCTACCTTTGCCAAATCTTGCTTCGTAAATTTCAGCTGCATGCTGTTTCTTTGTAGACGGCTCCCACTGACTCGCCCATATCGTCTCATAGGCCACTTTTTTTGTGCTTGCTGCGTCAAGACCTAATCTGAAACCGCCCACTCCAGCGAATAATTCTAGTACTTTTATTCTCATCTAACCAATTGTATCAGTAAGCAAGGCTATGATCAAGATATATCTATATCTGTTAATATTACGTTATGAGTAATCTACCCTATGACGTCACCTCACCGGAATCGCTACGCAATTATGCGAAGCTGCTCATCGGTAGATCATTAGAAGAAGCGGTTGGTAAGTACGAACTGGACGATGCTTCGAATAAAGGAAAGCTAGGCACACTTGTAGAGGAGCACTTTTACCGGTACCAACCGAACAATAATAGTAACCATGAACCTGATTTTGCAGAGGCCGGTGTTGAGCTCAAAGTCACAGGTGTAGTGCCTAGCGATGCCAGCGTCACAGGGTACAAAGCTAAAGAGAGACTAGTGCTGACCATGATTCATTATTTTGGGCTGGCCGACGAGGTATGGGAAGAGAGTAGTTTCTTAAAAAAGTGTAGGCTCATGCTTATTCTATTCTACTTGTATCAGAAAGAGGTTGTAGCAACTCAGCGAAAATTCGTGATGAGTCCTGTTTTGTGGAAGTTTCCTGACGCCGATCTGGAGATAATTCGCAAAGACTGGCTAGCTATACAGCAAAAGATCTTGGACGGGAAAGCTCATGAACTCTCGGAAGGTGATACGTTTTACCTTGCCGCGTGTAGAAAGGGCTCAGGGGGCATAAAAGAAAGAT
>ERZ761607.5056-NODE-5056-length-11161-cov-7.519809_pt1 | contig 11161 bp, 9 predicted proteins | sample MGYA00511164_ERZ761607 | MGnify/ENA primary metagenome ERZ761607 (study PRJEB28899, sample SAMN02445080) | bioreactor sludge metagenome | biome: EBPR sludge | place: Australia: Brisbane, Thorneside Wastewater Treatment Plant | collected 2011-06-22 ...
TAATAATTTTTAAATTACTGTTTCAATTAATTTTATATAAATCCGGATTCAGGTGGCTTAGTGCGGATGATTTTTGCAGAACGGTCATTTCATATGAATGGAAGACTGATCCGAAATTATATTCAGGTGTATGGCTCTCACCACATTTTTGGCTTAATGGTATTTTTATGTTTTTTATAAAAGATATAATATTTGCCGCCGCAATTGTAAACGTAATAACATCCACTATCAGTTTATATTTTTTTTATAAGTTAACTGAACTTTGTTTTAATAAACAAAACGCTATAATATCATCGATTATATTCTGTGTATTCCCTTTTCAGGCATGGCTTGGGATGTCAGGTTTGCCTGAATCCACCGCATACTGTTTCATAATAGCAGGTATATATTATTTTATATTATGGTATAAATTTCAGAATCATAAAATCCTTTTTGTTTCATCTGTATTATTTGCACTTGCGAATGGATTCAGATATGAAAGTTGGTTTTTTACAGGTACATTTATTTTATTTGTATTTATAATTTCATTAAGGCAAAAGGATTTTAAAGAAGTTTTAAAAAATTCCGGAATTGCTTTGATTTCAATAATCACAATAGGATGGTGGTTAATACAGAATTATATTGATCATAAAGATGCATTTTATTTTATAACCGAAACAGCAAAAATATATGATCAATTTAATACCGCAGGTTTTTTACAAAAATTAGTTCAATATCCGGTATTTGTTTTTTACACCGCACCATTAACTGCTGTGTTTTCATTTAAGATTATTTACGAAAGTTTCAAAGGCAAAGAGTTTACATTAGAAAAAGTTTACATTTGGTTTAACCTGTTACAATTATTACTGTTGATAATTCAAGGAGTAATTGGAACGGGAGGAACAAATATGATGTCGAGATATATTATTTTAAATGCGATTTTATTAATTCCATTATCTGTAAAACAGGCTTTAGAATTCAGAAAAATATTTGCTGTCAGTGTTATATCAGTATTTGTTGTCATTAATATCATTTGGAGTTTTTATTATCCACAGCCATACAGAGAAGATACTTTTGAAGTTGGCAACACTATAAGATATTTGATTGAAAAAAAATATATCGGTGAAAAGGAAAATATTTATTTTGAAGAAGACCCTGGATATCTTGATATATGGGCTATAAAATCACTCTCAAATCATCCGGAAAAAATTGTTCTCGGAACGTTTCCATTAATGAAAAAGCAAGACCGTAAAGGCAGAAGAAAAACTGAGTTAACGGATGATGAATTGAATATTCTGGAGATAAAACAATATTTGGAAAAAAATAATATAAATACAGCAATAGTAAGAAGCGACAGTTACACGGAAAAATTAAACAAATTAAGTATTCGTAATGAACAAATAGGAGATTATAAAATATTTTATCTGAAAGAAAATTCATCAAGCATTAATGATTCTTCAATTTCTTCATTTTCAAAAAATATAACTCGGATGAATAACAATCCTGATATGATTTTTTATGGAGGATTATTGGGGTTATCAAATTATGTGGTTGATAATACAAATCTCGGTATGAATCCACAAACCATCATACTGGAATGGACAGCATCAAATCCTAAGTTGTTAGATAGTCTTGAATATGAAGAATATGGTTTGGAAAGATACAGATCAATCATCAGAATTAAAACAATTGATTCAGATTCAACGGTCTATACAATCACAAATAAAATTTTTTCTGACAGAAATCTGGAAGAGTTAATAGAGACTAACAGAATAAAAAATATTATTGTTTTAAAACCGTTCGCATTACTACAATATTCAAGAAAATATGGTAAATCACCTTTTGACGGCGGAATTTATAATTTAGAGTTAAGTATTTATGATGAAAAATTTAAAAATGAATTGCTGGTTTTCAGAGGAGAAAATAAATATGCCCGTGATAAAATAATTTTTAAAGATACGTTAATTACAAAAGTTGCCGATTCGCTAAACATAAAAGTTGATACATCAAAAGTGAAACAAAGACTACAAGTGACACAGAGAGACAGCATAAATTATTCTTATAATTTAGGAAGTATAATAGCGATGTTCCCGGATTCGGATTATAAAAAAATTGTTGAGAAGAGGTCAGACTTTGCGAGGATTGCACTTACATATAGTCTTCAATCAATATTATCCCAAAGATATCAGGCAGATCATATATTGAATTGGGTTTTTACTTATTTTTAGGAAAATTTACGTTACTATTATCATGTAAAAGGTAAATATTATAACAATTTGCCGCTTAATGATGCGTATGTATATTTTATGAAAAATTAAATTTTTTTTGATGAACCCGTTAATTTCATTTTTTCAATTTTATTTTCCTTAAAAATAAAATCTACAGTTAAAATTTCTTTGCTTCGTGTAAAGATTTTAATGGGAGAATTAAGATTATATTTTATATAACTGTATATTGCCACTGATAACGAACCTGTTCCACTTGCCAAAGTTTCACTTTCAACTCCCCTTTCATAAACTCTTGACTCTACAATTGATTCTTTCTCAGAGACCAAGTTAATAAAATTTACATTCGCCCCTTCCGGCATTAATTCTTTATGATATCTGAAATATTTACCTAATTTTATAATTTCAATATCGTCGAGAGATTGAATTTCTTTGTCTAATTTTGTCAATTCAGACAGGGGAATTACAATATGAGGAGAACCGACATCTACATAGCCGCAATTAATCTCATTAAACCAGTTCTCAAAATTTACAACTAATCTTATATTAGGATTAACAATTTTTGGCGGAGGGAATTCAACAGAAATTAAATCATCCGATAATATTTCAGTTTTAAAAATATTATCAAGTGCCTCGATGGATATATTTTTTTTATTTACATCAATATTATCTGAAATATACTTCGCAGAACATCTTAATCCATTGCCGCATAAACCGGAATCTGTTCCATCACGGTTAAAATAATTCATTTTATAATCTGCCCGATCACTTTTTTCTAAAAAAATTATTCCGTCTATTTTTGAATTATCCGGTAATGAAGCTAAATCAAGTACTCTTGATTTTTTATCATGTAATTGATTTTCCAAATTGTTAATAATTATAAAATCATTTCCGGCACCGGAATATTTCATATAATTATTATTCATTAAAAGTCTCCAAATACTCCTCTGTTAGAAGTTTGTTTAGTAATTTTTACATCCTGAAGTTGAGGTGCTTTAATTCTTACTTCAAATCTGAATCCTTTAAAAGAGCCCGTAGGATACCAGTTAAAATTTGCTTCCCATGAATTCAAATCTCTGTAAGCGGTTATATATGGTGCATTAATTTGTTTATTTAATAAATCATAAGATGCAGTAAAAGTTAATTTCCATTTCTGTGTTAAATTAAATTGTAGGTTACCGCTTAAATTTGATGAACGGAATACATTTAGCGGATCAAATTTGGATTCAGAATAATTGTAATTTAAAGTACCCGTAAATGGGATAAAATATTCAATTTCTTTAGGATTCCGATTTAAAGTATCATTTTCATTTTCTCTATTCGAAAATTCAAAATTATATGATGTAGAAGCGTTTATATTAAAATTTGTTAAATCTGCAATTTTATTTTCTGAATCCCAAAGATAAATATTTACTCTTGTTCTTTTTACAGGATCAAATTTATAAAAATTAAAACTTGCAGAACCACCAATATTTAATATCTGTCCGATTTGAGTATTAAAATTTGTTCTAAGTTCTGAAAGTTTTAATGAGTCAGCGGCAAAATTATACCCCGCACCTGCATTAATTTCAATAAGTTTAAATTTATTATCAACAGAATCGTTTTCTTTTATTTTCATTTCAAATAAATTATTCAAATTAAAATTAACAGACTGTTCTTCACCGGAGGGAGCACCTCCAAAAATTTCTCTTTCAAAAAATGAATACTTTACTTCAGTTCCAAATTGATTTACATAAGTTCCAAAATAACCAAACGAAGGATTTGAAAAATCAGGTCTGTAAGAATAAGAAATAGAAGGTGTAATCGTATGTCGTATTCCGGTTACATTAAAAATCTGTGGATTGAAAATTCCAACAAGTTTTGTATTGACTGAAACTCCGGTATTAAAATATCTTACAGGTTTAAAACCTTCAACATCTGTTGTGGTAACTGTGCTATCAATGGGATTAAAAGATTTTATAACTGATTTTGTGTACCAGAGTTCTGTATAATTAAAAAATGGAGTAATGTTTATATTAGATGAAGGAGGTGAAAAGTTTAAATTTACATTATGTGCAAATCCAAGTCTTGAATCCCTGACTGTTGTATCCCTGCTAAAACTATTTACAAAATTTAATTTTGTTCTTCTGTGTTGAAAATTACCGTTATAAGAATAGGAAATATATTCGTAAAAATTTCCTGAGTTAAAGGAAGTTGTGTTGTTATCTCTGAACGGGAAAGTTGTAGAATTACTAAACAAGACGGCAGGTAAATTTTCTCTTATATCACCGTTAACTAAATTTTGATCTCTTGAATAGTTAAGACTTAATGAAAAAGGGGTTCCTTCCCAAAACTTTGATAATGTAAGATTCGAAATTACATTTTGTCTCAGCAGTTGATTTAAATTGTTTGAAGAATTATCATAATAACTTTGCCCGCTTACAAAAGTCATATTTGCATTCAGTTGAGTGGTAGGATTTATACTCTGACTGTGAACAAGAGAAAATAAATATTCATCAGAAGAAAATTTATTAAAATCTTGATCATCACCAAGTCTTATTCTCGAATAACCTGCATTTACTTCTCCTGTAAAATTATATCTTAAAGCGTATCTGAATCTGGAACTGAAATCAATTCTGCCTCTTGTGAAAAATGAGATCAATCCGTTCACATCCAGATAATCATTTATAGCCCAGTAATATCCAAACTTTGAAATATACTGACCGTATGTGGCATCATCACCAAAAGTCGGAGGAATCAATCCGGAACTTCTTCCTCCCCTGTCAGGAAAAATTGCGAACGGCAACCAAAAGACCGGGACACCTTCAATATATAAGAAAACTGATTTTGCAATTATTTTGTCATCAGTTATTACTTTCATTTCAGGAGAAAGGAAATAATATTCAGGGTCTTCTTTATTTGTTGAAGTAGTATATATTCCGTTTTTTATGAAAAAAATATCAGAGTCAACTTTTTTTATTTTTTCTCCGAAATAATATCCAATCTCGGCATCTGAATAGCCCATAGAGACTGTACCCTGCTGAGTTTTAAAATTATATCTTAAAATACTTCCTTCATATTTAGTTTCACCCTGAAACATCAATGGCAATTGAACAATATTGTTATTGTCCAGTGAATCAGGAATTCCGATTGCTTCAAGAATCTGAGTTTCCCTGTCAATAATAATTATACCTGAATTTAGTTTCAAATCCTGATAAGTAACTTCAGCATTATTATATAAATATAGTTTATCAGTTTTAAAATCAAACACTGCTGAATCAACTGCCGAATAATTTATAATTCCGTTTATATCGGACTGAGCAACTAAGGAATCATTTACATTTGAAATAACAGAGTCGGTTAAAGAAGTGGCAGTATCATTAGATTCATCAGATTGAGAAAATACAGGTGAGTTTATAAGAAAAAGAAATAATATTAAAAAATATAATTTCATTTATTTAACTATTACATCATCGGATAATTCGTTTTTATCGTCCTCTCGCGGAGGAAATTCAGAAATTAATATTTTTCCGATTTCTCTGATTATGAAAATTAATCCTTCTTTATATTTTTCATTACGGAAATAACTGACAGATTCATTGATTAAATTATTCCAAACAAAATCTTGTATTTTTGAATTAATACCTTCATCTGCAATTATTTCAAATTTTCTTTCTTCAAACAATATGAAAATAAGAACTCCTGTCTTATCCTTAGTTTCATCCATTTTAAGTGAATAAAATTCATTCATTGCAAGTTCACGAACGGATAATCTATTTTCAAGAATATCACGTCTCACTTTAATACATAATCTAAGTTCACCGGAAGTATGATTTTCAACATCCGAGATTACATTTCCGATTTCATTTAAATCAGATTCAGAAAGATATTTACTTAAATAATTTTTAGGCAAAATAAATTTATTTTAAAGATTAAAATTACCAACTACCGGAGGCACCACCACCGCCAAAAGAACCACCACCACCTGAAAAACCTCCACCACCAAATCCTGAACTGCCTCCACTGAAAAATCCACCGCTTCCGGAACTTCCGCCGGAACCACCAAACCAGAACCAATCATTTTTATTTTTCTTTCCACCAAACACAGCAGATTTTCCGAATCCAAAAATTCTCCTTATGATAGAACCGATTATGGATATAAAAATAAAACCAAAAATTATCACGACAAAAATTGGCAGACCAAAACAACAAGCAATATTTGTCCCTGTACTTTTTTCTTCAGATTTATCTGTAGTATATTCCTGTTCCGTTGCTGTCATAATTGCATTAACACCCGCATTTATTCCCGCATAATAATCTCCGCTTCTGAAAAATGGTTTTATATCTTTTTCAATAATCATCTTAGACTCGGCATCGGTCAGTGAACCTTCAAGACCATACCCAACTTCAATTCTTATTTTCCTGTCATCTTTTACGATTAATAACAAAACACCATTATCTTTTCCTTTTTGTCCGATTTTATTTTTTTCAGCAAGTCTTATGGAATAATCTTCAAGAGATTCATCACCAAGAGTAGAAATCATATATACAACAATCTGAGTTGAAGTAGAATCAAAAAAAGAACGTAAATTTTTTCTAAGAGAATTTAATTGAGATTGGGTTAAAGTATTTGTTTCATCAGTTACATATTCAGAAAATTGAGTAACGTTTTCACTTGTTTGAGATACAGAATCTAAAACAGGAGTGAAAAAAAATAATATGAGTAAAATTAAATTTTTGATAATTCTGAATTTGAATGAAACATATAAAAATGATTTATAAAAAAAAAGCGATTCAATAAATATAATGAATCGCTTTTCAATATTAATTCAGGTAAAAATTAACCCCCTGCCGCTGTAACAATCTGAATATCGGCTTCTTCCATAGGCAAGAAACTGTATTTTCTTTCAATTTTTGCCCTGTTGATTTCATCAAGAATATCAACCATCTGATTATATTTCATTTTTCTATCAAACTTTAGAAGCATAAGCAGATTAGGGTTTGCAGCAAAGTAAGATTCTAAAGTTCTTCTGAGATTCTCAAAAGGAATTCTTTCAGGCAACATTTCTGAGCCGTCAGATTTTCCGAGTGAAAAATAAATATTTCCCTGGGAAGAAACTCTAATGAAAAGAACGTTACCCATATCAACTTTCACTCTGTCTTTTTCTTCACCTTTAGGAAGATTGATTTGCATAACCTGAGGTGTAGCCAAAGTAGTGGTTAACATAAAGAAAGTTAGGAGTAACATAATTACGTCCACCATCGGTGTCATATCAATTCTGACTCCGAGTTTTTTACCTTTGTGATATTTTTTCTTTCCGCGATCCGAACCTGAGGATTCAGCGGAATCAAAGCCGCCACCAGCCATAGTATTAAAATTTAGTTTTTAAAAAAAAGAACTATTGTTCCTATTCAAAATTTACTCAAGAGTTGCTGATTTTAAATCAGTAACAAGAGCAAATCTTGTATTTTTAGTTTCTTTTAATGATTTCATCAAATCTTCAACAACGCCGAAATCTGTATCTTTATCACCTTTGACAACAATACGGAAATCTTGTTTACCATCTGTTCTGTTAATTAAATTTAGTCTCAGATCATTAATATATTTTTCAAACTGTGCTCTGTTCATAGGGATCACTTCTCTTTTGAATTCTTTATTTCCTATTTTTCCTGTCTGAAGATATTCGCTTTGAGTAGTTGAATCAGGATGATAAAGCCCGATAGCAAATTCATTTCCGAATACTTCTTTTCTTACATTATAATTATCAACATCTAAAAAAACATCACCTGTTTTAGTTAAAGTTAAAGTCATAATGTCAGACTCCGGAAGCCTTGTTGAGTCCGTATTTACGGATTTCGGGAGGGATACTTCAATAGCTTCAGAATCGGCTGCTTTAAAAGTAGCAGTTAACATAAAGAAAGTTAACAATAACATGATAACATCCACAAGCGGTGTCATATCAATGTTGATTCCGGGCTTTTTAATTGATCTTGCTTTTTTCATAATCTTTAAACTTTTAATATTTCCTTATTGTTTCAAAAATCACAAATTAAGCTTTTCTTGATCTGACAGCCAGAATTTGCATCATATTATAAGTTGCTTCATCTATCATATAAGTAAGATTACCAACTTTAGTAGTGTAGAAATTATATGCTAAAGTTCCGATGATAGCACCAAACAAACCACCTGCAGTATTAATAAGAGCTTCAGAGATACCGGCTGATAATTCAGCAGCGTTAGGAGTACCTGCGGTAGCAAGAGCCTGGAAAGCACGAATCATACCAACTACTGTTCCGAAAAGACCAACAAGCACAGAAACAGAAGCGATAGTGGAAAGAGCAACAAGGTTTTTTTCAAGCAATGGAACTTCAAGCATCATTGCTTCTTCAATAGCACTTTGAACTTCAGTTAATTTTACTTCGGCATCTTTGCTTCCATCCACTTGAAGAGTTTGATATCTTTCCAAACCTGTTCTAAGGATATTAGCAATTGAACCTTTTTGTTTATTACACTCATCAATAGCAGCGTCAATATTACCTTCAGTTAAATTAGACTGAACTTTTTTAAGAAACACTTCGATAGGACCTTTACCTTTTGCTTTAGCAAGAGAAAGACCTCTTTCGATTGTGAAAGTGATAACCATAATTGCTAAAGTCATAAGAGCAATAACAACAGGACCACCGAGATAAATAGCACCCATTATGTTTACAGGTGTTTTTGGTGAATCCGGTTTAAAGTTTCCGGGTGCACCGAATACAAATACAAATATGATAGTTGATACTACAATTGACACTATCAATAGAGTCGTAATAAATACGGATTGTTTCATTGAGATTTTTCCTCCCGAGTTTTTATCTGTTTTGAATGATTAAATTTTTAAAATTATTTGGAAAAACTTGCGATTGCTTCATCTAAAGTAGGATAAGCATCAAAGATTAATGCTAACTTAGTTATAACAAAAAGGTTTTCTAAATTTTTATTTAACTGGCAAATTTTAATTTTACCGTTTCTTTTTGCATAGTTGGTGTGTGCAGAAATTAGGACACCTAATGCAGTTGAGTTTAAATACAAAACATCGCCTAAATCAATTACAAGTTTGTCATTTCCCTCATCTGATAATTTTTTAATCGTATCTCTTAATTCATCAGTTTCGTCGCCACCGACGAAATTTCCTTTAGGTGTTACTACTGCAATACCTTCATCTTTAAATTCAGTTACAGTTACTTTTGACATAGTTTTAAAATTAGATTTGCTAAAATATTAGAATATTAGTTAAAATGCAATTTATAAACGGTTTTTACAATTTATTTACATTTTAACTAAATTTTTGTATAAACTTGTTTATTTTCAAAAAAATTATTAAATCAAAAATTTTAAAATCTTTTCGTTTATCTCTTCTATATCACCTACACCGTTCACTTCTATAATAGTATAGTTACCGTCATAATGTGCAAGTATTGGAGATGTTTGCTCAAGATATACTTTTAATCTGTGTTTAATAGTTTCCTCAGTATCATCACTTCTGCCTCTGAGCATCAGTCTTTTAACAATTTCATCATCATTAGCAGTAAGTGATATTACAACTACATTATTAAATTGTAATTCTTTAAAAATAGTTTCAAGTGCCTCCGCCTGTTTTAAAGTACGTGGAAATCCATCGAGTAAAAATCCATTTTTAATATCAGGTGATGAAAGAGCATCTTTAACAATACCAATCATAATTTCATCAGGAACTAACGCACCTGAATCCATTATTTCTTTTGCTTTTTTCCCAAGATCTGTTCCGTTTGCAACAGCATCTCTTAGAATCTGCCCGGTTGAAAAATGAGCGATGTTTAATTTTTTTGCAATTAGTTCTGCCTGAGTCCCTTTACCAACACCCGGGGGACCGAATATTATCAGTTGTTTCATAAAAAATTTAATTGTTTAAAACCGCAAGTTGTCCGCAAGCAGCATTAATATCCACTCCGCTTGAAGATCTTAAATTCACAACCACTTTTTGATTTCTTAATCTTGCAATAAAATCAAATAATTTATCTTTTGAAAGGAATTTTGAAATATCTTTTGAACTTGAATTAAATACATCAAGAGGTTTATTTAATTTAAAATCAATAGGATGAAATGGAATTATATTTAAATTGCTAGGAACCATAGAAGATAACTTTTTTAATCTTTTAACATCGTTATCGGTATCGTTAATACCTTCGAAGAAAATATATTCATAAGTAATTTTAGTTCCTGTTTTACGATAGAAATAAATCAACTCTTCATATAAGTCCGGCAATCTGTTTTTAATTGAAGTAGGAATGATTGCTTCTCTGATTCCATTATCCGTAGAATGTAAAGATAAAGCAAGTTTAACATTTTTAATTTTTTCATTTCCTTCTTCGGTTAATTCATCGGCAAACTTTTTAATTTTAGTTTTAAATCCAACAGTGGAAACTGTGATTCTTCCGGAGCCTAAATTGAGTCCGCGTTCATCAGTAATTATTTTGAGAGCATTTATCATATTATCATAATTTAGAAATGGTTCACCCATTCCCATAAAAACTATATTCGTCGGTTTTATATTTGTTGATTTATGAATTTGATAAATCTGGTCAACAATTTCACCCGGTTTTAAATTTTTGATAAAACCCATTTTTCCTGTCGCACAGAACTCACACCCTACATTACAACCCACCTGTGTAGAAATGCAGATTGTATTTCTGTCATTTTCAGAAATTAACACCGATTCAATTTTATTACCCGTAGAAGTTTCAAATAAAAATTTAGTTGTGTTAAATTTTTCCGAAAAGTTACTTTGAAGTAATTTTAGATTTTCTAAACTGAAATTTTCCGATAATGTTTTTTTTAACTCAGCCGGAATATTTTTTAAATTTTCAAATGAGTCTGAATAATGAGAATGTAATGAATGGAAAATCTGTCTTGCACGGTAAGTTTCAATATCTAAATCATAAATTGCATTGTTCAGTTC
>ERZ761607.5057-NODE-5057-length-11159-cov-4.583664_pt1 | contig 11159 bp, 11 predicted proteins | sample MGYA00511164_ERZ761607 | MGnify/ENA primary metagenome ERZ761607 (study PRJEB28899, sample SAMN02445080) | bioreactor sludge metagenome | biome: EBPR sludge | place: Australia: Brisbane, Thorneside Wastewater Treatment Plant | collected 2011-06-22 ...
CCAGTCGATGCCGGCTGGAGCCAGCAGGAGACGGCGCGCGCCGGCTTCCGCGGCCGCGTGCACCTAGCGCCGGCGCAGCACGTGCACGAACTCGCTGCCGCCGCTGGTCTGCTCGACCAGTTCGTTGCCGGTCTGGCGCGCGAAAGCCTGGAAGTCGCGCACCGAGCCGGGGTCGGTGGACACCACGCGCAACAGCTGGCCGCTGCCCATGTCCGCGAGCGCCTTCTTGGCCTTCAGGATGGGCAGCGGGCAGTTCAGACCGCGTGTGTCGAGTTCCTTGGACGCTTCCATGGCGGCGGATTCTAGGTCTTGCGAGGGAGCTCGATGAACTGCGGCTCGTGCCCGCGCGAGCGCAGCCAGTCCGCCAGCGCAAAGCCGGTGCCGGCCGGCCAGCAGCGCACCGCGGCCGGCTCGAACAGCTTGTATTCGGCCAGTTCCGGCGACAGCCGGATCTCGCCCTCGGCCAGCGCGTGGTAGGCGATGATGACCTGGTTCATGCGCTGGAAGTCGTAGACGCCGATCAGCGACAGCTCGCGCACCGCCAGCGCCGTCTCCTCGGCCACCTCGCGCGTGATGCCCTGCTCGGGCGTCTCGCCGGCCTCCATGAAGCCGGTGACCAGCGCAAACATGCGCTGCGTCCAGGCGGCATTGCGCGCCAGCAGCAACTGCCCGCCGCGGTCGGCACATTCGATCACCGCGGCCAGCACCGGCGTCGGGTTGTTCCAGTGCGTCCAGCCGCAGGCCGGGCAGCGCAGCCGCGTCTTCGCGCCGCTGTCCTCGACCTGCTCGATCTGTGCCAGCGCCGTTGCGCACTGCGGGCAGAAGCGGAAGCCGGGCGTCGTCATGCGGGAAAGACGCCGGTGGACAGGTAGCGGTCGCCGCGGTCGCAGACGATGAAGACGATGGTCGCGTCGCGCACCTGCGCGGCGATCTGCAGCGCCACCCAGCAGGCGCCGGCGGCCGAGATGCCGGCAAACAGGCCCTCCTCGCGCGCCAGGCGCCGCGCCATGTCCTCGGCGTCGGCCTGGCTGACCAGCACGAGCTCGTCGATGCCTGACGGGTCGTAGATCTTCGGCAGGTAGGCCTCGGGCCACTTGCGGATGCCCGGGATGCGCGAGCCCTCGGCCGGCTGCGCGCCGACGACACGCACCGACGGGTTCTTCTCCTTCAGGAAGCGCGACACGCCGGTGATGGTGCCGGTGGTGCCCATCGCGCTGACGAAATGCGTGACGCGCCCGCCGGTGTCCTGCCAGATCTCGGGACCGGTGGTTTCGTAGTGAACACGCGGGTTGTCGGCGTTCGCAAACTGGTCGAGCACGCGGCCCTGCCCTTCGCGCTGCATCTGCTCGGCGAGGTCGCGCGCGTACTCCATGCCGCCGCTCTTGGGCGTCAGGATCAGCTCGGCGCCGAAGGCCTTCATGGTCTGCGCGCGCTCGACCGACAGGTCCTCCGGCATGATCAGCACCATGCGGTAGCCGCGGATCGCCGCCGCCATCGCCAGCGCGATGCCGGTATTGCCGCTGGTGGCCTCGATCAGCGTGTCGCCGGGCCGGATCTCGCCGCGACGCTCGGCGCCGCGGATCATCGCGATCGCCGGCCGGTCCTTCACCGAGCCGGCCGGGTTGTTGCCTTCCATCTTGCCCAGGATCACGTTGCCGCGCGCGGCGCCGGCCGCGCCGGGCAGGCGCTGCAGGCGCACCAGCTGCGTGCGGCCGATGGCTTCTTCCAGGGTCGGGTAGTCGGTACCCACGGGCTGCGTCATCCAGGCCATCCTCCTGGCGGACATTGTCGCAGCGCGCCGGCGACCACGCCGCCAGCCGGGGCGCGCCGGGGCGCCGCCGGCCGCGGCCGGCCGGAGGGCGCATGTGATAATGCCCGCGCCCTGGACGAAGTCCGGGCTCCCGCGCCCGCGTGACGAAATCGGTAGACGTAGCGGACTCAAAATCCGCCGCCGCAAGGCGTGCCAGTTCGAGTCTGGCCGCGGGCACCAGCCAGGCGCCAGGTCCTCCGCGCCGCGGCGCTCCAGCCCGTTGACCCGATGCCGCCGATCCCGCCGATCACGAAGAACCTGATGCTCGCCTGCGTCGGCATCTTCGCGCTGCAGTTCCTGTTTCCGCCGATCCAGTTCTGGTTTGCGCTGTTCCCGCTGTCCAGCGGCAATTTCGGTCCCTGGCAGGTCGTGACCTACGCCTTCCTGCACGGCGGCGTCGGCCACCTGTTCTTCAACATGCTGGGCCTGTGGATGTTCGGCAGCGAGCTCGAGCGCCTGTGGGGCAGCCGCCGCTACCTGCAGTTCCTACTCGCCGGCGTGCTGGCCGCGGCGGCGGCGCAGATGATCTTCACCGCGGTCGTCGGCTCGCGCGTGCCCACGGTGGGCGCCTCGGGTGCGCTGTTCGCGCTGCTGCTGGCCTTCGGCATGCTGTTCCCGAACCGCGTGATCATGCCGCTGTTCCCGCCGATCCCGATGAAGGCGCGCACCTTCGTCATCGTCTTCGGCGCGCTGGAGCTGCTGCTGGGCTATTTCGACCGCACCGGCATCGCGCACTTCGCGCACCTGGGCGGCATGGTCGGCGGCTTCCTGATGATCCGCTACTGGCGCGGCCAGCCGCCCTTCGGCGCGCGGCGCCGACGCTGACCCCGACGGGTTCATGGCTTTGACGCCGGCGGCATGCTGGCGTGCACGCCCTGCGGGCGTGGCTGGAGGTGCCATGCAGTCCCTGTGGTTCCGCCGCGGCCTCGCGGCCGCGCTGTGGCTGGCGCTGGTCGCCGCGACATCGGCGCTGTCCGCCGAACCGATGTCGGTGCAGGCGCAGTCGCTCGCGCTCAGCCGCGCCAGCGACGCCGTGGTCGGTGTCGAGGTGCAGGCGGTCGACGACGCCCGCTCGGCAGCCACGCTGGGCACGCTGCGCCAGGGCTCCGGCGTCGTGATCTCGGCCGACGGCCTGGTGCTGACCATCGGCTACCTGGTGCTGGAGGCCGAACACGTCGAGCTGGTCACCGACGACGCGCGCCGCATCCCGGCCAAGGTCGTGGCCTACGACCTGGCCACCGGCTTCGGCCTCGTGCAGGCGCTGACGCCGATCGGCCGCGAGCCGGTGCCGCTGGGCGAGCCGGCCGCGGTGGGGCGCGAGGAGCCGCTGGTCTTCGCCAGCGGCGGCGAGGACGCCCTGGTCAGCGTCGCGCGCCTGGTCTCGCGCCGGCCCTTCGCCGGCTACTGGGAATACCTGATCGACGGCGCGCTGTTCACGCACCCGCCGCGGCGCGACCACAGCGGCGCCGGGCTGTTCAACGGCCGCGGCGAGCTGCTCGGCGTGGGTTCGCTGTTCGTCGCCGACGCCGCCGGCCCCGACGCGCCGCCCATGCCCGGCAACATGTTCGTGCCGGTGGACCTGCTCAAGCCCATCCTGGCCGAGCTGCTGCAGCGCGGCGCCTCGCGCGCCAGCACACGCGCCTGGCTGGGGCTCAACTGCATCGAGCAGGGCGGGCAGGTGCGCGTGGCGCGTGTCAGCGACGACAGCCCGGCCGATGTCGCCGGCGTGCAGCGCGGCGACCAGGTGCTGGCCATCGACGGCGTCACGGTGCGCGATGTCGCCGCGCTGTGGAAGGCGCTGTGGGACGGCGGCGCGCCCGAGCGCGCGGTGAAGCTGACGATACGCCGCGGCGACGAGCGCCAGGAGCTGACGCTGCAGTCGGTGGACCGCGCGAAGACGCTCAGGCGCGCGCGCGGCGTGTAGCAGGCCGCCGCGCTCAGGTGCCGGCCAGGCCCTCGCGCACCGTCGGGTAGCGCAGCACGAGGCGCAGCTCGCGCTTCAGGCGCCGGTTATCGAGCCGGCGCGATTCGCTCATGAAGCTCAGCGGCATCGGCGACAGCTGCTCGCGTGCCTGCGCGCGCGTGATGCGCGGCGGCCGCGGCAGTGCGCACAGGTCGGCGGCGAGGTCGAAATAGTCGCCCATCATCAGCTCGCTGTCGTCGCTGGCATGCACGACGCGCTGCGGCCGGCCGCGGTGCAGCGCGGCGACGCAGGCGCGCGCCAGGTCGTCGGCGTGGATGTGGTTGGTGTAGACGTCGTCTTCCGGCGCCAGGACCGGCGTGCCGCGCAGCAGGCGCTCGCGCGGGTGGCCGCCCGGCCGGTCGCCGGCATAGATGCCGGGAATGCGCAGGATGCTCACCGCCACGCCGTGCAAGCGGCCGAACCAGCGCACGGTGGCCTCGGCGTCGACGCGGCGCCTCGCGCGGTCGCTGGCCGGTGCGACGGCACGCGTCTCGTCGAAGCGCGCACCGCCGGCGTCGCCGTAGACGCCGGTGGTGCTGGCGTAGACCAGCCGCTGCACACGACCGCCGCGCGCCAGTGCAGCGCACAGCGCGCGCGTGCGCGGGTCGTGCTCGCCCTGCCCCGGCGGCGGCGCCAGGTGCAGCACTGCGTCGGCCAGGCCGCCCAGGCGGCCCAGCGTGGCCGGCTCGTCCAGGTTGCCGACCAGGGGTGTCGCCCCCAGTGCACGCAATTCGGCGGCGCGTGCCGCCGTCGAGGTCAGCGCCAGCACGCGCCAGCGCGGGTGCACCAGGCGCACGACGCGGCCGCCGACGTCGCCGCAGCCGACGATCAGCAGCACGGGTCGTCGGGCGCGGGTGGGCGGTGCGGTCATGCGGTCGCGGGCACAATCCGGGGCTGTGCGCCGCAGTGTAGAGGCGGCGCACGCCACGTCGTCGCGACCGCCCGCACATGAGCTTCCAGATCACCCTCCAGCCCGCCAACGTCAGCTTCGCCGTCGAGCGCGACGAGGCCATCCTGCCCGCCGCCATCCGCCAGGGCATCGGCCTGCCCTACGGCTGCCGCGACGGCGCCTGCGGCTCGTGCAAGAGCCGGCTCGTCCAGGGCCGCGTGATCCACGGCGCGCACCAGCTCAAGGCGCTGTCGGTGGCGGAAGAGGAAGCCGGCTTCATCCTCACCTGCTGCGCGACGCCGCAGACCGACTGCGTGGTCGAGGCGCGCAGCGTGCCCGGTGCCGGCGATTACCCGGTGCTGAAGCTGCCCACGCGCGTGCTCGCCATCACGAAGCCGGCGCCCGACGTCGCGGTGCTGAAGCTGCAGCTGCCGGCCAACCAGAACCTCAAGTACCGCGCCGGCCAGTACGTGGAGTTCATCCTGCGCGACGGCGCACGCCGCAGCTACAGCATGGCCAACGCGCCCGAGGACCTGGGCAGCCCGCCGGCGATCGAGCTGCACGTGCGCCACATGCCCGGCGGCAAGTTCACCGACCATGTCTTCGGCGCGATGAAGGAGCGCGACATCCTGCGCATGGAAGGCCCCTTCGGCAGCTTCTTCCTGCGCGAGGACAGCGACAAGCCCATCGTGCTGCTGGCCAGCGGCACCGGCTTCGCGCCGATCAAGGCGCTGGTCGACCACATGCGCCACCAGGGCCTCGCGCGGCCGGCCACGCTGTACTGGGGCGGCCGCCGCCCGCAGGACCTGTACATGGACGACTGGTGCCGCCAGGCCGCCGCCGAACTGCCCTGGCTGCACTACGTGCCGGTGGTCAGCGACGCGCTGCCCGAGGACGCCTGGAGCGGCCGCACCGGCTTCGTGCACCGGGCCGTGATGGCCGACTTCCCGGACCTGTCGGGCCACCAGGTCTATGCCTGCGGCGCACCCATCGTCGTCGAGTCGGCCGAGCGCGACTTCGTCGCGCAGTGCGCGCTGCCGGCCGACGAATTCTTCGCCGACAGCTTCACCTCGGAACAGGACAAGCACGGAGCCACCGCATGAGCACCTTGAACCGCCGCCAGTTCACCGCCCTGGGCCTGCTGGCCGCCAGCGGCGCCGTCCACGCCCAGGCCGCCGCCCCGCTGCGCCTCGTCGTGCCCTACCCGCCCGGCGGCCCGCTGGACCGCATCGCGCGCATCCTGGCCGAGGCGGTGAAGGACCGGCTCGGCACCGTGGTCGTCGAGAACCGGCCGGGCGCCGGCGGCAACCTGGGGGTCGACCAGGTCGCGCGCTCGGCGCCGGACGGCAACACCATCGTGATGGGCGCGGTGGCCACGCATGCCATCAACCCCTGGCTGTTCGAGAAAATCCCCTACGACCCGGTGCGCGACTTCACGCCGATCACGCGCGTGGCCCAGGTGCCCAACGTGCTGGTGATGAATGCCGAGACGGCGGCGCAGCTGAAGATCGCCAGCGTCGCCGACCTGGTGCGCCACGCCAAGGCAAATCCGGGGCGGCTCAACTACGGCAGCGGCGGCAACGGCAGCGCCGGCCACCTGGCCGGCGAACTGCTGAAGTCCGCGGCCGGCGTGTTCATCGTGCACATCCCCTATGCCGGCGCGGCGCCGATGCAGCTGGCGCTGCTGGGCGGACAGATCGACTTCAGCTTCGACAACCTCGCCAGCGCCGCCGGCAACATCCGCGCCGGCAAGCTGAAGGCACTGGCGGTGACGACCGCGGCACGCTCCAGCGCGATGCCCGAGCTGCCGACGATGGCCGAGGCCGGCCTGCCGCAGGTCGGCGTGGACACCTGGTTCGGCCTCTTCGGCCCGGCCGGCGTGCCAGCCGCCCGCGTGCAGGCGCTCAACGAGGCCTTCGTCGCGGCGCTGAACTCGACCGACGTGAAGGCCAAGCTGGTGCCGATGATGGCCGACCCCGCCCCGACGACCCCCGAGCAGTTCGGCGCCTTCGTGCGCGCCGAGCTCGCGAAGTACGAGAAGATCGTCAAGGCCACGGGCGCCAAGGCCGGCTGACTGCCCGGCGCCCGGCGGTCGCCGCGGCGCGCGCGTGACGCGCTCGCGGTGAACCGGCTTCGCCGGGCACCTCGACCCCCCTCGGGGGGCGGGCCGGGCGCAACCCGGCCCTCGGGACAATCACCCCGGCGCCGCGCCGGTGCAGCGTCCCTGCGCGTCCAGCGCCATCCAGCGGCGCAGCCAGTCGAGCTCGCGGCGCAGCGCATGCGCCGTGGCCATCTTCTCCTCCGGGCTCTGGTCGGCACGGAAGTCGAAGGCGCGCCGCGCCATCGGGTACATCTGCAGCTCGACCGGCACGCCGCGTTCGGACAGCACGTAGAAGGCGCGCCCGTTGACCATGCGGCGCAACTCGAAGTCGGCGTCGCCGATCAGCATCAGCACCGGCGAGCGGATCTGCCGCACCTCGGGCGCCACCGTGAACAGCTGCTGCGGCTCGGGCGCGTTGGGATTCTGGAAATGCCCGTACCAGGCGACGATGGGCCCGACGTCCTGCGGCCGCTTGGCGGCCAGCCGGATCGCGAAATACGGCCCGCGCGACTTGGCGACGATGCCCGCCGGCTGCCGGCAGGCGTCCGGATGGGCGCGCAGCGCGGCCAGCGCGGCCTCGACGTCGTCCTCGCTCTCGGGCACGTGGCGGTCGGGCCAGCGCTCGATCATGTTGGCCGCCAGCCAGTCCGGCGCCATGACCAGAAAACCGTCGCGCGCGAGCGCGCGCACATGCGCGCGGTCGACGTCCTCGTAGCCTCGCTTGGCGTGGATGTACAGCAGCGCCGGCCAGGGGCCGCGCCCGGCCGGCCGCGCGATCTCCACCGGCACGTCGGCGCTGCCATGGCGGACGGTGGACTTCTCCAGGGTCTGCGCCTGCACCTGCGGCGGCACCGCACCGAGCCCGGCCAGGGCCACCAGCCAGGCCAGCCCCCGGACCAGCGCCTGCGGGCAGCGGCGAACTCGGTGGCAGCGGTGCATGGCGATCTCCGTCGGCGGCTTGTGGGCCCTGCCCGTCGGCAGGCGCCGGTCCGATCGCCGCGCCCCGACAGCATGGGCGGCGGGTGCGCGGGCCCCGGCGATGTCGAGCATAGCGCGCCCCGGCGCGCCGGGGCGCCGTTCAGGCCGTGGCCAGCGCCGCCCTGGCGCGGGCCCAGTGCACCGCCGCCTGCGGCAGCACCAGGCGCAGGCCCTGGGCGACCAGCGCGTGCCGCGCGGCATCGTCGGGTGCGGCGGCACGCTCGATCGCCGCCCAGGCCCAGGCCAGCAGCAGGTGGCCGCAGCCGGCCAGCAGGTCGTCGGCGGCACGCAGCGGCGCCACGGGGTCCGCCGCCGCGGCCTCGCGCAGGGCCGCGACGGCGCCGCGCGCCTGGGCCAGCTGCTCGTGCAGCGCGCGAGCCGCGTCGCTGTCGCCGGCGTCGCGCGCCAGGTCGTCCAGCAGCGCCTCGAAGGCCGGCCCGGCACCGCCGAGCAGCTTGCGCTGCACCAGGTCGATGGCCTGGATCTCGTTGGTGCCCTCGTAGATCATCGCGATGCGCGCATCGCGCAGCGTCTGCTCGACGCCGTAGTCGGCCATGTAGCCGTAGCCGCCCCAGACCTGCAGCGCGTCGCTGGCGCCCTGGAAACCCTGGCGCGTCGCGAAGGCCTTGAGCACCGGGGTCAGCAGCGAGACCTCGGCGGCGGCCGCGGCACGGCACCCGGCGTCCGGGTGGTGATCGGCCTCGTCGAGCCGCAGCGCGGCGCGGTAGATCACGACACGCAGCCCGGCGGCCACCGCGTCCAGGCTGTCCAGGGTCCGGCGCACCGCCGGCCGGGCGGCGATCGGGCCGCCGAACTGCACGCGCTCGGCGGCATAGCGCGCGGCATTCTGCGCCGCCATCTCGAGGTGGCCGAGCCCCTGCACCGCCGTCGCGACGCGGGCCGCGTTCATCATCACGAACATCGCCGGCAGCCCGCGATGCGGCTCGCCGACCAGCCAGCCGGTGGCGGCCTCGTAGCGCATCGCGCAGGTCGCGCTGCCGTGGATGCCCATCTTGTGCTCCAGGCCGTCGGCGGCCATCGCGTTGCGCGTGCCGTCGGGCAGCACCGCCGGCACGAGCACCAACGACAGGCCCCGCGTGCCGGGCGGCGCCGGGTTGGACGGGTCCTGCAGCCGGCACAGCACGAGGTGGACGATGTTGTCGGTGAGATCGTGGTCGCCGCCGGAGATGAAGACCTTGCTGCCGCTGACCGCCAGCGTGCCGTCCGGCCGCGGCTCGGCCCGCGTGCGCACCAGGCCCAGGTCGCTGCCGGACTGCGGCTCGGTCAGCGCCATCGCCGACAGCCATTCGCCGCTGGCCAGCCGCGGCAGGTAGCGTGCCTTGAGCTCGTCGCTGCCATGGGCCTTCACGGTCGCGTAGGCGCCGTGCAGGATGCCGGCATACATGTTCCAGGCGTGGTTGCAGGCGTTGATCATCTCGCCGACGGCCGTATTCAGCAGCTGCGGCAGCCCCTGCCCGCCCCAGGCCGGGTCGCAGGCCAGCGCCGGCCAGCCGCCGTCGACGAAGGCGCGCCACGCGGCGGGAAAACCGTCGGGCGTCCTGACGCGCCCGCCCTCGATGCGGCAGCCCTGGCGATCGCCGGGTGCATTCAGCGGCTGCAGCACGTCGGCCGTGAAGCGGCCGGCCTGCGCCAGCACCTCGGCCGCGGTCTCGGCGTCGAGTTCGGCGAAGGCCGGCATGGCCGCCCAGCGCGCCGGCGCGCCCAGCACCTGCTCGATGACGAAGCGCATCTCGTCCAGCGGGGGCCGGTAGGTGTAGCGGCTCATGGCTTGCGGTTGCCCAGGTAGGTCTCGATGACACGCGGGTCGGCCGCCAGCTCGCTCGCCGCGCCGGCGAGCACCAGGGCCCCGGTCTCCAGCACGTAGCCGTGGTCCGACACCGCCAGCGCGGCGCGCGCGTTCTGCTCGATCAGCAGGATGCTGGTGCCTTCGTTGCGCAGGCGCTCGATGGTGGCGAAGATGTCGCGCACGATCAGCGGCGCCAGGCCCAGGCTGGGTTCGTCCAGCATCAGCAGGCGCGGCGCCGACATCAGCGCGCGGCCGACGGCCAGCATCTGCCGCTCGCCGCCGGACAGCGTGCCAGCGAGTTGCGTGCGTCGCTCCTTCAGGCGCGGGAACAGCGCGTAGACACGCTCGATGGCGCGCCGCCAGTCCGGCACGCGCTGCTTCATCGCGCGGTAGCCGCCGAGCACCAGGTTGTCCTCCACCGCCATGGTGCCGAAGAGCTCGCGCTTCTCGGGCACCAGCGCCAGGCCCATCATCACGCGCTCCTCCAGCGTCGTGCCGGCGAGGTCCTGGCCGTCGAAGACGACCTGCCCGCGGTAGGGCAGGATGCCCATCAGCGCCGCCAGCGTGGTGCTCTTGCCGGCGCCGTTGGGGCCGATCACGCTGACGACCTGGCGCTCGGCGACGCCGAAACTGAGCCCGGTCAGCACCTCGGCGCGCCCGTAGCCGGCATGCAGGTCCCGCACCTGGAGCAGGCCGTCCATCAGTGCTCCGTGCCCAGGTAGGCGGCACGCACCGCCGGGCTGGCCTGCACCTCGGCCGGCGTGCCTTCCATCAGCTTGGTGCCGAACTCCATCACGACGACGCGGTCCGCCAGGCCCATCACGAAGTCCATGTCGTGCTCGACCAGCAGCAGGCTCATGCCCTCGTCCTTGAGCTGGCGCAGCACGGCCGCCAGCGCCTGCTTCTCGTGGTGGCGCAGGCCGGCGGCAGGCTCGTCCAGCAGCAGCAGCGCGGGGTCGGTGGCCAGCGCACGCGCGATCTCCATCAGCCGCTGCTGGCCCAGCGGCAGGTTGCCGGCCAGCTCGTGCAGCTGGCCCTGCATGCCGATGCGCGCGAGCTGGCGTTCGGCCTCGGCAAACAGCCGCCGTTCCTCGGCACGGTCCAGCCGCAGCATGGCCTTCAGCACGCCGGAGCGCGTGCGTCCGTAGCCGCCCAGCGCGACGTTCTCCAGCACCGTCATCTCCGGGATCATCTTGACGTGCTGGAAGGTGCGCGAGATGCCCAGCCGCGCGATCGCCCGCGACGGCTGGCCGCCGATGGCCTGCCCGCGCCAGCGCACCGCGCCGCCGCTGAGCGCCAGCACGCCGGTGATGAGGTTGAAGGTGGTCGACTTGCCGGCGCCGTTGGGGCCGATCAGCGCGACGATGTCGCCGGCGTCGACCACGAAGCCGACGTCGTTGACGGCGACCAGGCCGCCGAACTGCTTGCGCACCGCGTCGACGTCGAGCAGCCGTTCGCCGCGTGTCGGCTTGGGGCGGCGCGCCAGCGGCTCGGCCGCGTCCCAGTCGCGCACGCGGCGCGGCGCCGGGCGCCAGCGGCCGACGAAGCTCCACAGCCCGTCGGGCGCGTACTTCAGCACCACCACCAGCACGATGCCGAAGACGATGGTCT
>ERZ761607.5058-NODE-5058-length-11158-cov-11.376655_pt1 | contig 11158 bp, 7 predicted proteins | sample MGYA00511164_ERZ761607 | MGnify/ENA primary metagenome ERZ761607 (study PRJEB28899, sample SAMN02445080) | bioreactor sludge metagenome | biome: EBPR sludge | place: Australia: Brisbane, Thorneside Wastewater Treatment Plant | collected 2011-06-22 ...
GCGAGAAGGGCGGCCTGGGGGGCGGCAATGTGGAGGTGGCGGGGCTTTTTGCCGGTGTGCTGGGTGCCTTTGTGCATGGATTTGAGCAGGCCCTCAATGTGCTGGCGGAAGGTGGTGTAGCATTCGGGGCAGCCCATGCGGCCGATTTTTTTGAGCTGGGCGGAGGTGAAGCCGCAGGCGGGGCAGGCGGTCTCGATCTCGCTGTGCGGATGCGGGGGGGTGAGGAAGGCTTCGGCGAGTCCGAAGCCGGTCTCGTCGGTGACGCCTTTGGCTTTGGAGCAAGCGTCGCACAAGTTCACGGTGGTCATCTGGCCGTTGATGATCTGGGTGAGGAACACGGTGGCCTCGGCTTCGCAAACGTCGCAGTTCATGGGTGGGGGGATTTTTCGGGTGCCGCCGGAAGGGTTACGCGCGCGCTGCGCGCCGGGTGCTGACTTATGGCAGGGCGGCGGATGCGTCAACCACGGGGCGGGCAGTGCGGAGGGACGGGGCGGTGGCGGAGCGGAAGGAAGCAGGGAGTGCTTGATTGTCGGGTTATATTATGGAAATTATAAGGCTGACTGCATGATGGACCCTCCCGATGAAACTCCACGCAAGCCCAGGGTGCGCCTGACGCCCTGGCGCGGGCCGTTTCATTTCCTGCTGCTGCTGGCCACCAGCAGTGTGACGCTGCTGCTGCCGCTGCTCTACGCGCTGCTGTTGCTGGCGCTGGGCTTCCATGTGGGAGCGCTGGCTTTTGGCTGGATCGAGCATCTGGCGCTGGCGGAGACGCGGGCATGGCGGGAGCTGCTGGTCATTCCCTACATCGCGGTGGGGGCGGTGACGTGGGTCTTCATGCTGCGCCCGCTGCTGCCGCGCCCGCGCTCGACGCGGGTGGCGATGCAGGTGACGCCGACGAGCCAGCCGGCGCTCTTCGAACTGGTGGACGAGCTGTGCTGGAACCTGCGCTTGGAGCCGCCGGAGGAGATCTGGCTGGACACGACGACGAGCGTGCGCACGAGCCTGCGCAACGGGGTGTCCGGCGCGCTGACAGGGGAGTCGGTGATCCATGTCGGGCTGCCGGTGGTGTCGGTGCTGGGGGCGCGGGAGTTTGCGGCGCTGGTGGCGCGGGAGCTGGCGATGAACACGGGCGGGCTGGGCACGACATTTTCCCACCTGGTGAGGGAGCTGAACACCTGGTTCTACCGCGCGCTGCACGAGCGCGACCCGTGGGAGCTGCGGCTGCGCCAGAAGAAGGAAAAGGAGACGCGCTGGCAGGCGGGCTGCCGGGTGGCGATCTGGCTGTGGATGGCGGCGGCGAAGCTGCCCTTCGCCTTCTTCGTGCTGGCGGCGCGGGTGATCAGCGCGGCGGCGCTCATGCGCCTGGGTTCGGGCGCGGACAAGGCGGGCGTGAATCTGGCGGGACGCGCGGCATGGGGCGCGATGCAGGCGAAGCTGCGGCTGCTGGACGCGGCGTGGGAGTCGGCGCGGGTGGAGGTGCGGCGCGGCATCTCGCAGCACCGGCTGCCGGACAATCTCTCCCTGCTCATCGCCCGCCATGTGGCGCGCGCCGCCGGGGACGGGTGTCCGGCTGAGCCTGCGGGCGGCCCGGAGCCGAAAGGCGCGCGCATCATCAGCGGGCTGGAGGAAAACGCGCCCGCCGCCGTGCTGCTGCGGGGCTTTGTGGACCTGTCACGGCAGTTGACGTCTTTTTATTACCAGCACGACCTGGGCATCCAGATTCACGAGCACAGGCTGGTGGCCGAGGAGGAGGTCATTCATCAAAACCGCCGCGAGGACGAGAGCCTGGTCATCATCCGCCGTTACTTCAGCGGGCTGGCGCATCCGGAGCGCGCCATGTGCGGGCATGCGCCGACGCACGCCTTTTCCCCAGGCAGGGAGCGGCTCGAGAATGAGATCCGCCGGGTGCGCCAGGACATCCGCGAGTGGGGCAGCCGCCTGAAGCCCGCGCTCCAGGAGTGGAACCTGGCCTGGCAGCGACGGCGCGACCTGGAGGCCGCCGCCGTGCTGAGCCTGGGCGGCTTCAATGTCTCGCGCATCCAGTTTGGCACGGAGGACACCAGTCCGCAGTCACTGCGCCAGGAGGCCGCGCGCCAGCGCATGCTGATGGAGCACATGGAGACGGCGCTGACGGCTTTCGAGGCCAAAATGGAAAGCCGCTTTGCCGCCGCGCTCGGCCTGCTGTGGTGGAGCGCGCCCGACGAGCTGGACGCGCGCCTCATCGAACGCCGGCAGGACCTGCCGCACTGGGTGGGACTGTATGAGGCCATGGCCGGGGCGCTGCCCAGCTTCCGCGAGCTGCTCACCACCTTTTTCGCCTTCCAGACGCTGGGCGCGCGCTTCTCCAGCCTGGATGACGCCGGACCGATGTTTCAGGCTCTCCAGTCCGTGGTGCCAAAGATGATCAACCTCACGCGCCAGATCCTCTCCGCCATGGACGGCGCGCAATACGCCTTCACCTCCAACCGCCGCCCCATGCCGCTGGTCGCGCACCTGCTGCCCGGCAGGCTGCCCGAGCCGGTGGGCATTTCCATGGACCCGGCAGCCGCCGCCGACACCAAGGCGCTCTCCGCCAAAATGGCCGCCGACGCCTCCGAGGTCGTCGCCCCGTTTGTGGACCGCTTCATGCAGCTCTGGCACAAGTCCTACGCATGGCTGGCCGAGTCCGCCGAGCTGACCGAGATGCATTTCCTCGGCCCCATGAGCCTGAGCGCGGGCACCGCCGAGCTGCTGACACCCGAGGACATGGCCCGGCCCGCGCCAGGCGCCGGCGCGGCGGCGGCGAAAACGAAAGCGGCGTGAGCAAAAAGCCCCGGAAAAAAGCACGCTGGCAGCGCGCGTTAAACCGTGCCAATCGTCCGCATGTCACGCTGCCTGTCCTTTGCCGCCACCGGGAATCCCGCCGAGGTGCTCGAACTCATAGAGCGGCCCCTGCCCGCGCTCGGCCCGCATGACGTGCGCGTCCACATGCGCTACTCCCCCGTCAATCCCGCGGATCTCAATTTCATCGAGGGCACTTACGGACGCCCGGCGCATCCGCCCGCCATTCCAGGGCACGAGGGCTGCGGCGAGGTGGTTGAGACCGGAGCGGAGGTGGCCTCTCTGAAAAACGGGGACGTGGTCATCCCGCTGCTCGGCGCGGGCTGCTGGACGCGGCACATGACAGCGGCGGAGCATTTTTTCGCCAAACTGCCGCCGGGCGTGGACCGTGTGCAGGCGTCCATGCTGCGCATCAATCCGGTCACCGCATGGCACCTGCTGCACCACTTCATCCCGCTCGAAGATGGCGCGTGGGTGGCGCAAAACGCGGGCAACTCCGGCGTCGGGCGCTGCGTCATCCAGATCGCGCGCCAGCTCGGTTTGAAAACGGCCAGCTTTGCGCGCCGGCCGGAGCTGGTGGAGGAGCTGCGCGCGCTGGGCGCGGACGCGGTTTACCTCGATGACGAGGCCGGCCTGGCTGCCGCCAAAAAAGACCTCCACGGCAGCGAGATCCGCCTCGCCGCCAATTCCGTCAGCGGTGACAGCGCCATCCGCCTCATGGACCTGCTCTCCCCCGGCGGCACGCTCGTGACTTACGGAGCCATGAGCCGCCGCAGCCTCAAAGTGCCGAACAAATTTCTTATCTTCAAAGACCTCGTCCTGCGCGGCCTGTGGATCACCCGCTGGCTGGAGCACGCCGGCACGGACGAGCTGTTCAAAGCGCTCGACCCCCTGGCCAAAATGATCCTCCATGGCGAGCTCGTCCAGCCCGTGGACGAAATCATCCCCATGAGCGAGCACCGCCGCGCCATGAGGCGCGCCCAGGAGACCGGGCGCACTGGCAAGATCATCCTTGATCTGGCATGAGCGCGGACACACACGCCATCTTCAAAGTCATGAGGCCCTTTTTGCTCATCCCCCTGCTGCTCTCCACCACCGCGCCCCTGCGCGCCGCGCCGGAGATCATCTCACCCCAGGTCAAGGCCAGCGTGGACAAGGCCGTGGCCTGGCTGCTGCGCCAGCAGCACCCCTCCGGCTACTTTTCCGCCGAGAAAACCGACAAGCAGCCCCAGCGCGGCGACATCCCCAGCCATTCCGCCGCCATGACCGCGCTCACTCTCATGGGCCTGGCCTCCGTCGGTCACCTGCCCGGCAATCCCGGCCCCGAGGGCGAGGCCGCCGCGCGCGCGCTGAAGTTCATCGTGGACCATGTCGAGCCGGATGAAAACGGCTACCTCGGCCGCACCGACCGCAGCCGCATGTACGGGCACGGCATCATCACCCTCATGCTCACCGAAATGCTCGGCATGGCCGCCGACGAGGAGACCGACCGCAAAGCGCGCGCCATGACTGCCAAAGCCATCCAGCTCATCATCCGAGCCCAGCAGACGCCCAAGAGCGAGGCCAACCGCGGCGGCTGGCGCTACGAACCCAGCAGCAGCGACAGCGACATCTCCGTCTCCGTCTGGCAGCTCATGTCCCTGCGCGCCGCCAAGAACTGCGGCATCACCGTGCCCAGAGAGGCCATTGACCAGGCCGTGGCCTACATCAAGCGCAGCTACCGCGCCGAGCGCGACAGCCAGGGCAACCTCAAGCAACTCGAAGCCGCCTTCAGCTACGAGCCCTACGGCGGGCGGCAGACCTTCTCAACCACCGCCGCCGGCCTGCTCTCGCTTCAGGTAGCCGGGCAGTACGACGCGCCGGAGGTGCTCGGCTCCTCGAACTGGCTGCTCAAGTTTCCCCCCGAGGTCAACGAGCCCTGGTTCTTTTACGGCTGCTATTACTACGCCCAGGGCATGTACCAGCGCGGCGGCGACCACGCCGCCACCGCCCGAGCCAAAACCGAGCAGATGCTCACCTCCACGCAGGATCCCGACGGCGCCTGGTTCCCCCGCAACGGCAATGAAAAAAGCGCCGGCCCCGTCTATGCCACCGCGCTCGCCCTGCTGAGCCTCAGCGTCTATCATCATTTCCTGCCGATTTATCAGAAGTGAGCGCCGTGTCAGCGCGGCAGGCTCCACGCCGCCAGCAGACCTGCCGCCTTGTGCAGCGTCTCCTCCCATTCCAGTTCCGGCACACTGTCGGCCACGATGCCCGACCCGGCGTGGAAGGTGACGCGCTCCCCTTCCCTCACAGCGGTGCGGATGGCAATGCTCCAGCGGCTTTCGCCATCGAACCCGAAATACCCGACGGCCCCCGTGTAAAGACCGCGCGGCGCCGCCTCCAGCTCCTGGATGATCTCCATCGCGCGCTTCTTCGGCGCGCCGGTGATGCTGCCGCCGGGGAAGCAGGCGCGGAAAGCGGCGGCATGGCTGACCTCCGGGCGCAGCAGCCCGCCGACCGTTGACACCAGGTGAAACACCTGCGCGAAGCTCTCCACCTCCCACAGACCGTCCACGCGCACGCTGCCGTATTCGCACACGCGGCCCAGGTCGTTGCGCTCCAGGTCGGTGATCATCAGCAGCTCGGCGCGCTCCTTCTCACTGGCCAGCAGCGCCGAGAGGGAAGCCGCATCGCGCGCGGGATCGCCTGGGAAACGCGGGCGCGTGCCTTTGATGGGGCGGGTCATGATCTCCCGCCCGCTCATTTTCAAAAAAAGCTCCGGCGAGGCCGAAAGCACCGTCACACCAGCCAAATCCAGAAAAGCCGCGTGCGGCGCGGGCGAGACGCGGCGCAGCCGCTGATAGGCGGACAAGGCGTCCGCACCGCGCGGCCAGGCGGCCTGCCAGGAATGAGCCAGATTCACCTGATAAATGTCACCCGCCGCGATGAGTTCCTGCGCGCGCCGGACCTGGCTGAGAAAATCCTCCCGCCGCACCTGCGGGCTGAAGTCAAGACGCGGCACCGACCCGGCGGCGGCGGCGGCCACAGCGGGAATCCGCGCCGCGAGACCGCCTGAATCGAACCAACAGCGCCGGTCATGGTCATAAACGAGCGCATGAGGAAAGACTCCCAGGACAAACCGCCCGTCAAAACCGGCCCAGCCGAACAAACCGCCCGCCAGCCCGGCCTTTTGCCCGGCCTCCAGCTCCTCCTCCACGCGCTGCCAGTCCGTGTCCATGCGGCCGGCCAGCACCTCGCACGGCAGCGCGGTGAGCATGGAGAGCGCGCCCTCGCCGGGCCGGGAGCTGTCCAGCCACACCAGCCCTTCCAATCCCGCCATGCGGCGCGCCATTTGCGCCGGAGTCAGGCCCTGCGCCGTCTCCGCGCCGTCTCCGCGCGGACGCCCGGCGGGAGTTTTGGCGGAGATTGGCAGGAGCGTTGACACTGGAGTGCGTGGACCGTACCATACGAATTTCCTGCGGCAATCGGCATGGCTGAAACCACCTCCATTCTCAACGCTGACCGGGGCCGCGCCTTCACCGCTGCCCTCGTCTTTCTCTGCGCCCTGGCGGCGGCGCAGATTCTGCTCGTGGCGCGCGCGCTCATCCTGGCGGAGGCGCCCGCCGAGCCAGCCGGTGAAAACGCAGCCGCCGCGCTTGCGTCCGAGCCCGCCGCGCCAGCGCCGGCGCCATCCGCGCGCATCGCGCCACCGGAGCCGGGCACACTCGCCGCGCCCGCGCCGGCGCCCGTGATCGCGAACTCTTTCGGTCCGCCGCCGATCGGCAGCTTTGAACTGCCGCAGCCCCGCATGGCGTCCCCGCCTGCGCAGCCCGCCGCCGCGTTGCGCGCGCCCGCCATCACGCCGCCCGCCGCGCGCACCCCGGCCACGCCATCCGCCGCCGCGCCAGGCGGCCCGCCGGTGCATCCCAGCCTCCGGCATTTGCCGCCGCCGGGCGCGCCCGCAGCCGCGGCCGGCACCGGTCAGACTGACGATCCCGCGTCAACGATGTCATTCGAAGAACTCGTCGAGTTGGCAAAGCAAGTGCGTTCCCTCGGAGACATGCAAGGCGCCCTCGAAGTCCTCCGCAAAGCCGATCTGCGTTTCCCCGCCCGCCCCGAGGTGATGGCGGAGATGGCGCAGTGCTACGAGCAGATGGGCCTGGATGAGAAAGCCGGCGGTCTCTGGCGGCAACTGCGCGGCATGGACCCCGCGCAGGGCGGAGGCTGGCGCGATCTGGCCCGGCGCCGGCTCGACGCGCCCGCCAGTCCGCAAGGCTTTTCCCGCGGGCTGGAAAGCTCCCCCCAGGCGCTCTCCCTCGGCGCATGCCGGGCCCGGCGGGAGGCCAGCTTCACCAACGGCGAGAAAGTCGTCCTCAACATCCCCGTCCTGCGCCGTGGCAACACGCCGGTGGACCCCTCCCAGGTGGACATCAACGTCTTCTTCTTCGACCGCGTGAACGGCCGCGAGATCGCCCAGACCATCGCCGACGATCCGCCCACCGCATGGACCTCCCCTCCGGTGGACTGGTCCGGCATCGGCGAGGAGCCGCTGGAGGTCACCTACCTCATGCCCAACCTCACCCCCGGCGAGGTGGCCGCGCACGGCAAGCGCGCTTTCCACGGCTATGTCGTCCGCCTTTACTATCAGAACAAACTCCAGGATGTCGCCGCCGAGCCGCGCGACCTCCTCGACTTCGGCTCACCCGCGCCCCGGACAGACATGGGCGGAGTGAATCCGTTGCTGCCCCCGGCCGCTCCGTGAATGCGCGGTCCCCAATGAAATGACTCTCCTTTTCCTCGACTCGAATGCCGCCACCCGCGGCCCCCGCACCGAAGCCCTCAAAGCCCACCCCGGCTGGACTGTCAAATCCGTGCCCAACGTCGCCGAAGCGCTCGCCTGGCTCGGCTCCGCCACCCGGCTCGACCTCCTCATCACCGAGGCCGTGGTGGACGCCACCAGCACCGGCTTCGAACTGCGGGACCGCGCGCTCGCCAAGTTCCCCCAGGCGCGCGTGCTATTCACCACCCGCTATGATCTTTCCGGCTTTGAAGACCGGATCGCCGGCTGGACCGTCCTGCCCGACGCGCCCTTCTCCCCTGAGAAGCTCGTGCAGAAAGCCCGCGCCGCCCTTGGCGCCACGCCGCCGCCCTCCATCGTCCCTCAGCCACCGCATCTCGACCCCGGCACCATGCTCGGCCAGTATCAAGTCATGGAGCGCCTCACTGTGGAGCCCGAGTCCGAGACCTACCGCGCCATCCAGGTCACCGTGCAGCGGCCCGTGGCGCTCGTGCTCCTGCGCCCCGACCTGCTCGGCCAGGCGGACGCCGTCGCTGACTTCAAGGCGCGCGAGCGGCTCAAAGCCTCCATCTCCCATCCGCGCATCGCCCCGCTCTATGAGGCGTCCTCAGCCGGCGGCCTCATCTTTTACACCCGCGAGATGCCGCGCGGACGCCCGCTGGAGGACATCCTCGCCGCCGGGGAGCACTACTCCGAGCGCAAGATCGCCGAAATCCTCTTCGGAGTCGCCGAGGCCATGCACCACGGCGTCAGCCGCGGCCACCACCACCGCCGCCTCATGGCTCGGGACATCTTCGTGGACTCCGAGAACCAGGCCAGCATCGTCAACCTCTTCCGCCCCGGCGGCAGCCGCCCGCGCGTGCCGGAGGAGGAAGTGCGCGCCCTGCTCGAACTCGTCAGCCCCCTCGCCGCCGAAGGCAAGGCGCGCGGCCTCATCTCCGGCCTCATCGAGAAAAACCACGACTGGGCCGGCCTGCTCGAGGATCTCGACGACGTGCGCGAGGCCATGCGCGAGCGCAGCATCATGCGCCGCATCGAGGCCGAGGAAAGTCAGGTCGCCGCCGACCGCAACATCCCCTGGTGGGGCTGGGCGCTGGTCGTCGGCGCGGTCATCCTCGTCTTTGTCCTCGGCTCCGAGCTGGGCAAAAACGGCGTCGGCGCCAGGAACTTCGTCCTGGAGCCGGAGATGGTGCGCATCCCCGCCGGGCGCTTCATTTTTCAAAACGGCGCGCGGCGGAATCTGCCCGACTACTGGATCAGCAGGCACGAGGTCACCATCGGCCAGTATGCCGACTTCATCGCCGCCATCGGCGGCGGCACCGCCCTGGACCACCCCTCCCAGCCCAAGACCAAGACCGGCCACACCCCGCCGAAGTGGGCGGAAATCCTCGCCGCCGCCAAAGCCGGCGCCACCTACAACGGCCAGCCCATCAGCCTGAACACCCCCGTCACCCAGGTGGACTGGTGGGACGCCTACGCCTACGCGCGCTGGCGCGGCCAGCGCCTGCCCACCGAGGAGGAGTGGGAAAAAGCCGCGCGCGGCGAGGACGGCCGCCGCCTCCCCTGGGGAGCCAAACCCCTCAAAGGCGCCGCCAATCTCGGCGAGGACTACGACGCCAACGGCAAAGGCGGCAAAGTGGACGGCCACGTCTTCTGGGCGCCCGTGGACCGCCAAACCCAGGACATCAGCCCCTTCGGTATCCACGACATGGCCGGCAACGTCTCCGAATGGACCGCCTCCGAGCGCGCCGGAGAAACCTGGCCCGCCCACCCCGACTACCCTGACCTGCGCGTCCCCGTCGTTCGCGGCGGCCATTTTGCCCTGAAAAACACCACCGACCTGCTCACCACCCGCTTCTTTGCCGAATCTCCCGACGAAGCCACCCTCACCCGCGGCTTCCGCACCGCCGCAGACAAATGATTCAAAATCGAATTTCGATTTTCGATTTTCGAAATCAAACTCTCCCCAATCCCCACCCCCCCAATCCCAACTCCTCATGCGCCTTCTCATCTTCCTCCTCCTCGCCAGCGCCGCGCACGCCCAGTATGCGGTGAACGTCTCCCTGCCCAGGACCAACTTCCTCGCCCTTGAGGCCATCCCCGCCACTGTCACCATCACCAACCGCAGCGGAGCCGAAGTCGTCCTCGGCGGTCCTGGACGCGCCTCCTGGCTCAGCTTTCAAATGACCGACGCCAAAGGCTACGAGCTCGGCCCCATTGACGTCTCCGGTGTGGACCTCGCCCAGATCCCGCCCGGCGGCACCATCCAGCGCAAAATCACCGTCACCGACGCCTACGCCCCCACCGACATCGGCAACTACGGCCTCATGGCCCGCGTCCTGCACACCCCCACCGGCCAGTACTTCGGCAGCAATCGCGTCCGCTTCGCCATCACCGACGCCAAAGCCATGTGGGAGCAGGAATACGGCGTGCCGCCCGGTTTCCGCGGCGAGGGCGCCATCCGCAAATACGGCATCGTCCTCTTCACCGACGTGGACAGCACCTCCCTCTACCTGCGCCTCACCGACTCCAAAACCGGCCTGCGCATCCAGACCTACCGCCTCGGCCCCATCACCATGGCCCACGACCCGCAGATCACCATAGACCATGAAAACCACCTCCAGGTCCTCTTCCTCGCCCAGCCCAACCTCTGGTCGCACTGCGTCGTCGCGCCGGACGGAGTCCTGAAGCGCCGCGCCTACTACCGCGAGACCAGCGGCAACCGCCCCCGGCTCGCCCAGGAGGCCTCCGGCGCCGCCTCCGTCATCGGCGGCGTGATTTACGATCCCGACGCCGCGCCCCCCGTGTCCAAGGAAGGCGGACGCAAAGCCAGCGAAAGACCCCCCGGACTCTGATGCCCACCGCCCCCGCGCCCCGCCTCCCGCAGAGCCTGCTCTGGGTCAATGTCCGCCTGCTTCACCCCCTCATCGGGGGCGACCGCATCCGCACCTACCAGATGCTGCGCCAGCTCCGCCGCCACTGCCGCGTCCGATACCTCTGCCCCCTCACCCCCGCCGACAGCCCCGACGCCGTCGAAAAAGCCGCCGAATACTGCGACGACCTCGTCACCTGGCCGCACGACATGGTCCGCAGCGGCTCCCCCGCCTTCTACGCCCGCGCCTTGTGGAATTCCCTCCTCGGCAGCCGCCCCTTCTCCTGCCAGAAATACGCCAGCCCCCAGGCCCGCCGCATCCTGGAAAAAGCCCTGCGCGAAAGCCCCCCCGGCCAGGTCGTCATCGCCGACTACCTCATGTCCTTCATCCACTTCGACGGCCTCGACCTCGCCACCGCGCCCCCCGTCGTCGTCTTCCAGCACAACCTCGAATCCCTTATCTGGGACCGCCACGTCCAGGCCGCGCGCAACCCCCTCCGCCGCTTCATCTGCGCCCGCGAGCGCGACCTCACCCGCGCCTTCGAGGACCAGGCCGCCCGCCGCGCCGCAGGCCAGATCGCCGTCTCCGAAGAGGAGGAGCAGGCCTTCAAAAACCAGCGCGGCATGGGCAACATCCTCGGCTGGGTGCCCACCGGCGTGGATTGCGACTACTTTCAGCCCCCGCC
>ERZ761607.5059-NODE-5059-length-11158-cov-10.334504_pt1 | contig 11158 bp, 3 predicted proteins | sample MGYA00511164_ERZ761607 | MGnify/ENA primary metagenome ERZ761607 (study PRJEB28899, sample SAMN02445080) | bioreactor sludge metagenome | biome: EBPR sludge | place: Australia: Brisbane, Thorneside Wastewater Treatment Plant | collected 2011-06-22 ...
CCCACAACCCACCCCGCCGCTCAGCGGCTTCGTTCAACCATGCGCTGCAGCGAACCGCTCCGCACGTCACGGCGGCTGCTTCCGGCCTCCGCCTTTCCCCCACCATGCAGCCGCCGCGCCGTGCTCCGCGGTCGCTGAGCTTGCCGCTGAGGTGATCGGTCAAGGGATTTTGGCGGATTTTTTCACATCGTTTTGGGGTTGGGTTGGGCGCTCGTGACGCGGGTGATCCTGGCGGCTTTGGCGGGCTTTGATTTGGGTGTCTTTGGCTGGGCTTGCAGCACTTCGATGCGGGCGATGAGCGGGCTGCCTTGGCGGCGTAGTGCTGCGAGATACTTCGCCTCGTCATACTCGGTCTTGTCCTTCCAGCAGCGGTAGAGGATGCGTTGCCACTTGTAGGCCAGGGCGCGCACGGCGCTGTGATGCATCTTGCCTGCCTCGATCTGGCTCTGGTAGTAGGCTTTGGCCCACAGGCTGCGCGGGATCGTTTCGCCAGCCCATTCGACGAAAGTCTGCCGCTCGAACTGCGGGCAGACGATACGGCGCACGGTGACGCTCTTCTTGCCGCTTTGCCTGCGGATGGGCGCGATGCCGCTGCGGGCTTGGAGCGCGGGGGCGCCGGCATAGGTGCTGCGGTCCTGACCCATGACTCCGGCCAGACGTGGGGCGAATGTGGGACCTGCGCCAGGCAGCGAGTCATACACGGCGCGGTCAGGATGGTTGGCGTAGAGTTTGGCGATCTCCTCCTCGTAATCGGCGATGTGGCGGGTGAGCACGGCGATCTGCTCGGCGAGGCGCAGCACTTTGCGCCGGGCGCTTGAGAGCAAGCAGTCATCGTGGGTGATGGGCTCGGCGGCTTGGATCAAAGCGATGCGCGCGGTGATGAGGTCGGCGCGGTTGCTGCCGTGGGCGTAGTAGAATTTGCGGATGGTGTCGGGCTTGGCGGCTTGCAGTTCTTTGAGCGTGGGCCAGCGTTTGAGGAAGTCGGTGTTCATGCTGCGCCAGAGATCGGCGCTGAGGAGTTTGAGAGCCTGCGGATAGGCTTCCTTCAAAACAGCGATGAGGGCATTGGTCAGCGCGGTGCGTTCATCGACGGCCTGGCGGCGGTCCTCGGTGAGGCGGCGCAGCAAGCGGGTGGCTTCGTCGCCAGGGCGGTGCAGCCAGCGAATGAGCTTGTCCTCGTGATGGCGCAGCACGTCGGCGATGGCGGTGGCATCGCGCAGGTCGGTCTTATCATTACTGGGAGTGAAGGCTCTGCGCATGGCCGTGGGTGTGCTGGGGTTGAGCGCGTAGAGGCGCACACGACCGGTAAGGACATGTCTGTGAAAGAAGCCCAGGAGCTGGCGGCAGGGCTGCTCGAAGGCGATGACACGGGTGGTGCCGGATTCGAGTAGAGGCCAGGAGGCGAGCCATTGCTGGAGGGCTTCGGGTGTGTTGGCGACTTGATAATCGCTGGCCTCAGAGCCATCGCGGCGGCACTGGCGCACGTCGAGCCGGGTGTCGCTGCGGTCGATGCCGAGGATCCAGTCGCGCGGGTGGGCTGGAAGCGCGGTGGTGGTGGTGGGTTGCTTTCGTGGGAATGTGGTTATGGATGAGGTGGTCATGTGCAGGGTGTGTGTTTCGCGTTTTGACGAATCGACTGACGCAAGTCAGCGGCACCCTGTGCATGACTCCCATGCTGCGATTCCAATACAGCGGTGCTCTGCCCACTTGGGCAGGCACGGCCGCTGAGCAGTCGTCAGGCGGGAGTGCGCCGCCCGGCCCCCGAGGCAAGCTCAAAGTCGTCACCAGATGTGGAAGCCTGGAGCAGATGGGTCATTACAGGGGTGGCCGGACGGGCACGATGGATGCCTCGACGGGTAGCCGAGGAAAGGGTTGTCAACAATGGCAGTTGCGGGCGGCGCAGAGTTGTTCACATTGGCGGGCGGCTGGGGCTTGTGAGTCGGCCCCTCCCTCCAACATGAACAACTCTGGCTCTCCTGTATTGGGTCGTCGTCGTCGGTCGTCGTTCTGCAAACTAACCGACGCTCGCCGCGCTTGACCAACTCCAAAGAGACCTTGGGCCGCAGTCATCGGTTGAGCATTCAGCATTGGGAACTCAGATGCCAGAACTCAACTCAGATGCCATTTAGGACCGCGCTTGTTTTCGGTTTGGGCTTCCGCCATTCCCAGGGCGGGACGGGCGCGGGGTCAATGCCTCTGGAGGATGGCGGGCAGGGTCGAAGGATGATCCGCGCAATGCGCGGCGCATCCAGCCACCATGCGCGGCGGCTGAAGCCTGGTCACCAACGGGGGTGGGGAAGATGGAGAGGCCATGAGAGGGAGGATGACCACTGGTCTGGCGCGCTGGCTTTTATTTCCCGAAGAAAAGCGATCCCATCAGAACGGGCGGGAAATGCCGGGAAGATTTTTTTGCGAAGGCAAAGGCGACGGTGTGTTTTCATCCACTTGCTTCCACCCGGGGACAGGCAACCGCCTCTTTGCGCAGTCAGCAAGCCTGCGCCCCAATATTCCGAGTTTTAAGGAGTCCCCCCCTCTGGACATGGCAAAAGGCCGTCCTCCTTGAAGAGGAGGGCCTTTGATCCGGGGGGCTGATGCGCGCGTCAGGGCAGCGTGTGCAATGGCACGCCCAGGCTGACCGCGCCGCTTGCCGGGTTGGTGTCGCCGGGGATGTTGCTGATGAAGTGGCCGTAGCCGCCTTTGTTGGCGCCTTTGAGCAGCAGGATGCCGGCATGGGCGGGCTGCTTGGTGTCAAGCGGCAACCAGTTCGGGGTGAAGGCTCCGGTGAAGATGCCGGTCTTGGCGGAGATCATGGCTTTGATGCTCTTGTCGCCAGTGATGGCGGGGGTGGTGGTGTTCACCGCGATGTTGACCACTTTCTCAAGGTTCGCCGCCAGCTTGCCACCGGAGAAGACAAAGGAGGAGTTGCCAATGGGGGAGGGACTGCCGAGTCCGAGGGAGGATTCGATGTCGCTGGTGGCAAAGAGGGCGCCAAAGGCATCCACGGTGATGCCTTCCGGCCAGCCGTCGGTATAGAGCTGGGTGGCAAGGGTGGCTGTCTCTGTGACGGCGGGGCGAAACCACACAAGGTCCTGACCGCTGACATCGGTGTCCGCAGGGGCTGTGTCGAAGGCGAGCACGCCGCCGAAGGTGGCGTTCTTTGTGGCGGCGCCGGGAGTCAGGAGCTGGGCAAAGACAGGGCTGGTGTGGCCCGCGACCAGGGCCGAGGCGCCGGTGACCTTGGTTTTGTCCGCCAGGACGCCGGCGAACTTGAAGGTGCCGTCCACCGCGAGTGTGAGGGAGGTGTAGCCGTCTCCCTGCGGATAGGTGTCGCTGTCCCTGGGCGGGGTCTGGGCTTTGGATTCCAGCACCACCGTGTAGTAGCCCTGGTTGACCGGGTCTCCCGCCTTGGCCGGACGGTTCAGAAGGGGGGAGCCCGCCAGCGTGGAGGTCTTGCTGTAGATGGCGGGGAAAATGTCACCGCTGCTCCCGTCACTGCCGTTCACCAGCACGGCCTCCAGCTTGCCGGACGCGAAGGTCAGGCTCAGCTCCTTGCCGCCGTCGAACACGAGGGTGTCGAGAAGCGCCCCGGCGACGTTGAACCAGACGCTGCCGTTGCCAAAGACCACGGCGGCGAATCCGGTCGTTTTGCCGTCGAGCAGGATTTTGCCGCTGAAGCCGCCTTTGCCGGTGGTCAGCGCGCCGGTCAGGAAGCCGAAGGTGGTGTTGCCGAGGGCGGTGCCGCTTTCGGGAGTCAGGAGGCCGTAAAACACCGGCTTGTCTCCCAGGCCGAGGAAGGGGTTCGGCAGAAAGTGGGCGGTGATGGCGGGCACGTTGGAGGCGGGCATCACAAACGAGAGCCTGTCGCCATGGATCATCGCCCCCGCGGGAGCGCCGCTCCAGTGGCTGAAGACAAATCCGGAAAGCGGCTTGGCCTGGAGCAGAATGGAAGTGCCGGGCAGCACGGAGAGCGTCTGCGCGGCGTCATACTTGGGCGCGGGCGCGGTGGCGTCCGCTTTCGGAGTGGCATAGAGGGCGATGCTGCCGGCGCTGGTGTCGGGGCTGCCGGAGAGAGTGCGCGCCAGGGCAAGCTCGTAGCGGCGTGAAAAGTCAATGACGCGGGTGAGTGAAGTGGAGTTGCCTTTCAGGTCGTAGGCTGTGAAAACGACCGTGTTGATACCCTCGTCCGGCTCAATGGCTGCCGTGAAGGGCACGGAGGTCGGTTTGCTGGAGGCGCCAAGCGTTGCGAGGATCGGATCTCCGCCGTTCACAGTGATTTCAACGCGGTCAATGCCCAGCGCGTCGCCGGCCGTGCCGGAGAGCTGGTACGGCCACTGCACGCTCGTAACGAGGCTCGTCGCCGGAGCGCGCGGAGCGGCGGGAGTTTTGACCGTGATCTTCGGCGCTGTGACATCGGCGGTCAGAATGCGGACACTGGCGGTGTCGGTGGCTCCGAGAGTGGCCCCGCCTGCGGGGGCGCTCAGCGCGGCGTCGAATTGCAGATTTGGAATCTTCGTTCCCGAACGCGGAGTGAGGGTCACGGGAACCACCTTGACCGTCTCATCCAGCGCGAATTCGACAAGGGTGGTGAGAGCCTCATAATCCGTTCCCGCAAGCGCCGGTGAGAAGGGCGGCGAGATGGATGCCATGCCATCGGCGGTGCTCAGCGTCACGCTCGTGGGCAGGGTGCCGCCCGTGCGCTCGAGGCTGATGCTGGCCACCAAGTCGCCCTGGTTCACGGTGAATGTGGCGGAAACGAATGCGATGCTGCCGGCAGTGGGGACGATGCGCAGGCCGCTCAAGTCCTGGCCGGGATTTGCCTCGCCCGCTGTGGTGCTGGCGTTTGGCGCGCCGTCATAGCGCGTCCAGTTGGCGGCCAGATCATTGCCCGCGGCTGTGTTGCCGGTGTAGTAGGCGTTGTCGGCGATTGAGGGCAGATTGATGTCCACCAGCCCTGCGGGTGCCTCGCCTCCATCGCTTTCAAAGGAAACGAAGTCGAGATAGATGTTGTCATCGCCCGCGCTGCTGCCATCCGGTCCGGGCAGGTAAAGGTATAGGGCCTCCCCGCCGGCTGCCAGACCGAGATTGAGGCTGCCGCCGAGCCCATCCGTCGTGGCGGTGACTCCGGTGCCCGGGCAGAGCGTCATGCTCCAGTCGCTGGCAAAGGGGTCCGCCACGGTGTCGGTTGTCACGCCAGTGGCGAGCGCCCAAATGGCTATCGTGACGCCTGCGGGCACATTTGCCAGATACGGGTCGGTGCCGAGGACATAAACCGCCTCGTTGGTGTTGAGTGTCTGCACGCCGCTGGAAGTGATGAGTTCGTTGTCGGAAATCCTCAGCCCGCGCAGGTCCACGCCGTCGGTGAGCACGAGCAACTCGATGAAGTCGTTCCCGTTGCTGTCGTTGTCGGACATGTATTCGTTGAAGATCACATCACCGGGCACGGGCGTGGAGCCGAGCACGGCGAGCACCGAGGTTGAGATTTCCGCGGAGTCGTTGTTGGTCTCGTTGGACTCGCTGACGATGCTGGCCGGGTCAATGACCGCCGAACCGGCGGGGAGCGTGTAAATGCCGGCTCCAGAATGCGAGGCGGTGACGGTGAGGACGGCGGTCTCGTTCGCGCCGAGCATGCCGCCGGTAAACTGAACCGCGCCAGGCGGATAGGAGGAGGTGAAGCCATTTCCCGCGCCTGGATCATCCGAGAGATAAGCCAAGCCTGAAGGCAGGTAAAACACGACGGAGACATCCGTGGCGGGCACCAGACCCGTGTTCCGGGCGCGCAGGGTGAAGGTGATGTTCTCGCCCACGCCGACGCTGCCGGGAGCGGAAAGCTCCACCACCAGGTCGGGGGAGACCACATTCACATTCGCCGTGTTGCTGCTGGCGCTGGAGAGAGGGTTGGTGGCGCGCGCCCAATACTGGGTTGAAGCGGTCAATGCCGGCGTCGTGAAGCTGGTCCCGTTCTCGCCGGAAAGAGGCGTGCTGGTGTCACCCGTCGCGCCTTGATACCACTGGATGGAAGGCGCGGGTTTTCCCGTGGCCACGACATTGAGCGTGGCCTGGCCGCCGGAGGCGATGTTGGTGGTGGCAGCGGGATGCGTGGTGAAAGCCGGAGCCACCATGGGCTCGGTGGTGAAGGTGAACACATGGTTTTCCGCCATCGCGTTCATGTCTTCGTCCTCGACTTGCGCGGCGACGACGGTCACGGTGTAAGTCTCGTTGTAGGCGAGATCGTCCACCGGGGTGATCTCGACACTCTCCACACCCTCGATGGGCAGCCCGGTGAAGGCGACCGGATTGCTCATGGCGTCCACCACCGTGATGGCAGACGCGCTCAGATTGACCGACTTGCTAAAGTTCACGGTGATGACCGCGTCCACCGGCACATTAGCAGCGGCATTGGCCGGCACAGTGGAAAGCACGACGGGAAGCGTGGTGACGGTGATGACGGCAGTGGCGCTGTCATCCGAACCGTGGGCGTTGGTCACGCGCACCCAGTAGCTCGTCGTCATGGTGAGGGAAGGAGTCACGAAATTCGGCGAATTCGTCCCCACCGGCGTGCTCGTGTCGCCACTGGCTCCCTGGTACCATTGGTAGGTGAAGGGCTCCGTGCCCGATGCCGCGACGACCAAGCCCGCCGTGGTGCCGCTTTGAATGGTCTGGCTCAGCGGCTCGGTGCCGATGTTTGGCGGCGCATTGGCGGACACTGGCGCAAAGGCCACGCCACGGAACGCGCGGTTGGCTCCCGCCTGGGCCAGAGTCGTGAAGGTGGTGGGCGTCGTTGTGCCGTCGTCCACGATTTTCACCAGCCGGTTGTTGCTCGTTTCAGTGGTCGTCGCATAAAGCGTGGCCGTGCCGCCGGAGTAGGAGCCGGTGAGGCCGCGCACCGAGATCACGCTGCTGGTCGCCGTGGTCAGCAGGCCCGTGGCGGCCACGAGACGCCGGCTGTATGTCTCCACCCAGATGCTGGAGCCGGAGTTCCAGTCAAAGCGCCGCAGCCCTGCCGCGGCACCCGTGCCATCGTCCGCGATGAACAGGATGTCCGGCTGAGTGTCGTTGTCGGTGTCGAAAATGACAAAGCCATACGGGCTCGTGCTCGCCTGAAAAAGCGAGGGCGCGGCCGTCGAGGTCGGCGTTCCCGTGCCCACTTTATAGATGCCCTGCGTGCCGGAGCCGGTGGAGTAATAAAGCTGGCCCGCGTAGATGCCGACGATGCGGATGTTGCCAGACAAAAGCTGGCTGAAGGCGCTGCCGTCATAATACCAGACACCACCGGTTGTCGTGGAGCCCGTGCCCGCCGCGTAAAACTTGTTGCTGTCCACCGGCCACGCGGAGCGGTAATTGCTGCCGCCGAAAATCGTCGCATCCGCGGGATGCAGCGTCCGGGTGGTGACGCTTCCGTTGACGCCAAAGATGCTGGTCACCTTGCTGTTCGCATTCGCCACCGACGCCGTCCCAGCGTCCACGTTGTAACCCGGGACTGCGAGATACGCGCCCTGAGATCCCAGATAGCCGTTCGAAGTCGAGGAGCCGGCATCCGTCAGGCGGTCCGCACCGGTCGTGGGCAGATTGATCACCTGCGCCTCCGTCCCCGTCGGCGAGTATTCGACCAAAGAAACAGCGGTTGCCCCCGATCCAAGGGCCGCCGTGCCATCCCCCATGCGTTCGACGATGAGATTATCCGCGGTGAAATCCGCCGCTTGCGCGGGCGGAACGAATGGAATCAGGCTGCCGAGAGCGAGCGCTGCGAGGGATTGACCGGTAATTCGAAACAAGCTGCGGTTTGGGCGGGTGTCTGGTTTCATGATTGGAAAACGGATGCGAAAACCGAGCATGAGCCGCGCCAGCACTGGCAGGCAATCCTGAAAGCGTGACTTTTCCGACAATCTATTTCGACTCGTTATGGCTGGGTCTGGTTATTCGAGAAATCGCCGTTATTCAGCCTCCCTGCCGCCCGGTGCCGCACGGATTCTCCCCATGACCGTCTTGACCCGCTGCCAAGCCTCATGCTGACGGAACCCAAAATGCGCGCAGCATAAAAAAAGCAGCGGTTTGATGCCCGGCGTCACAGCGCAGGCCAGGAGCACGGCAGCCAGCACCAGCCATGCGGCGCTGGAGGCACGCCAGAGCAGGCGCACGCGCAGCAGGCAGCGGCCCCGGCCATGGTACTCCTCGGTGGTGATCACCGCCGGAGAAAAATGCGCGTCCGGCTGAAGCTCCACATCAAAAGACTGCCAGCCATCGTCCACGCGCACGGCATCATGCTGGCTGGCGGCCAGCGCGGCATACTCGCGCAGGAAACGCCCCCGCCGCGGACCCGACTCGCTCCAAAGGTGCAACTCCCCCGCGGGCAACGCGCGGCGGTGGTCGCATGGCGCGGGCCAGGCCGTGTCCCATTCAGGCCAGCCTCCGGGGAAGGCGCCCGTCTCCACCATGCCGCGCAGGCGCGCGCCCTCCCGCACCATGGGCTGAAGCCAGCACAGCGCCAGGCGCGTCAGCCTTTCCCGCAGCGTCAGGCGGAAAGGCGCCGGCGGCAGGGAGCGCGCGCGGCAGAGCGCCAGCAGCCAGGAAAAAACAAAGACACCCAGCGCGGCAGCCGCCTGCCCGCAGACCAGCAGCCCCGCCGCCAGCGCCACCCAGGCCAGGCCGCCCAGCCAGTCAGCCCAGCAGCGCGGCCCGGTCTGGTAGATGCCCTGGAACAGACCCAGCCCCTGCGGACCGTGGAAGATGTCCCCCGACTCGATCTCCCCGCCGCTTTGATCCCCGTAAATACCCCCCGTCCAGCGCGCGCCGCCGAGCATCCCGAATCGGCGCGGATGGTCCTTCATCAGCAAAGCCTCGGCGTAACCGTAACCCGCCTGCTGGCGCAAATACGCGCGTGTCTGGTAGCGGCGGTGGTGCCACACCATCGCGCCCGGCACATAACGCAGCCGCCCGCCCGCCGCCCGCAGCCGCCAGCACACATCCACATCATCCCCGGCGGCGCGGTACTGCGCGCGGAAGCCGCCTATCCCCTCCAGCGCCCGCCGGCGCACCGCCAGATTGCAGCCCGGCAGATGCTCCGCCTCCTCGTCATCCAGCAGCACATGCACCGGCGCGCCCGGCGCCGCGGCCACGATCGCCTCCGTGCGGTTGCGCGGCGGCGGCGGGATGTTCGGCCCGCCCACCGCCGCCCACTTCTCATCCTCGAAGCCCTCCGCCAGCCGCGCCAGCCAGTCCGGCTCCGCCATGCAGTCGTCATCCGTGAAAGCCAGCACCTCCCCCGTGGCCAGCCGCGCCCCCGTGTTCCGCGCCGCGCTCAGGCCCGCATGCTCCTGGCGGTGATAGCGCGCGAAGGGATGCGCCGCCACCAGCGCCGCAATGTCCTGCCTCGATCCGTCATCCACCACCAGCACCTCGTAGTCCGGATACTCCAGCCGCCCCAGCGCGGCCAGGCAGGCATCCAGCGTCGCCGCGCCATCGCGCGTGCAGACAATGACCGAGACACGCGGCTGGCGCGGCCTTGCCTCCGGCGGCGCGGCGGAGCACACCCCGCAGGCCGCGCGCTCCCGGCGCTCCGCGTCCATCAGGCCGAAGCTCCACCCGCGCACCGGCTGGCCCCCGCGCTGCCACTCGTCCGTGTAGCTGAACCACACCTCCCCGGCCACCGCCGCCGCGCGCAGCGCCGCGCGCTGCTCCACCAGCGCCCGCGCCTGCGCCGCCTCCCCGTGCGCCGCCGCGTCCAGCCCGTGCTCGGTGATGACCAGGGGCTTGTTCCCAGCAAGGTTTTGCAGCCGCAGCGCGTAGGCCAGCAGAGCCGCCGGATCCTCCAGATACACATTCATCGCCACAAAATCGGCGTTGCGCGGGATCAGATACTCCGTGCTCGGGTAGCTCGCGTGGCTGAACAGCCGCCCCGGCGCCTCCGCCCGCCCCGCCTCGATCAGTTCCTCCAGGAAGTCCCGCACCCGCGCCGGCCCCATCCACCGCGCCAGCGTCTTCTCGATCTCATTGCCGATCAGAAAAGCCGCCACGCACGGCGCATCCGCCAGCGCCGCCACCTCCGCGCGTGTCTTGTCCACGATCTCACGCCGCAGCCGCCTGGACCTCAGGAAATCCACATGCTCCGTCCATGCCACCCCCGCCAGCAGGCGCAGTCCGCGCGCCTCCGCCGCGCGCAGCACCGCCCGCGTCGGCGGCTGGTACAGGCGCGCCGTGTTGAAGCCCAGGCCCGCCATGCGCGCAAAGTCCGCCTCCAGCCGCCCATCCTCCGGGAAAGGCTCCCCGCGCGCGTTCGGGGCGAAGGGGCCGTAAGCCGCCCCGCGCAGATGCCAGCGCTCCCCCCCCGCCCGCAGCCACTTCCCCGCCGCGGAGATGGCGGCGGGGGCGCTGATGACGGCAGGCGGGAGACTCATTCAGGGGAAAGCGTGACTCAAGCATGGACGCAGCCCGCTGAAAAGCATTCGCAGCCCATTGATGACAATCCACACGCCGTCCAATCCCGCCAGCTTCCTCTCCACCGCCGCACTCGTTCTGAAGCTCTAATTATTGGGAGCCGGGGAATTTTTTCGCGCCTGCCACCATGCCTCGATGGCGGGGATGTCGAAGATGCGGAATCGGCGCCCGACGCGGTTTTCGAAGCTGATCTGGGCTTGTTTGGCGACGTCGAGCATGGGGTCTTCCTTGAGGGCTTTGAGCAGGAGGGGTGTGGTTCCGGGGTCGTTGCTGGAGCGCAGCAGGAAGGCGGCGCGGAGGCGGGCCTCCCAGGGCTTTTGGAGGTCGAGCAGCAGGGTGTGGAGCTGGGCGGGGGTGAGGTCGGCCTCGCGGATGGCGGTGCTGTCTTTGAAGAGCTCCTGGACGGGGAGGGTGTAGCCGGGGTCCATGCTGGTGGCGATCTCATACCAGGCCTGGACGCGCTTGAACTCGGCCTGGGCGGCGTGGGAGAGGTTTTGCAGGCCGGGGTCGAGCATGGCTTTGACGAGGGATTCGAGGTCGGCGCGGCTGCCTTCGGCGATGGCGCTGTCGGCGTAGCTGGAGAGGCGGTTGCGCTCTTTGAGGAGGATGAGCTCGGCGGCGGCGGGGGTGACGGCGGGGGCCATCAGCGTCTTTTCCACCGTCGTATCGCCGCAGGCCGGGCAGGCCAGCTGCCCGGCCGCCGCCAGGCTGTCGAAGGCCGCGGCAC